>Ga0209255_1000072_pt1 | contig 17297 bp, 17 predicted proteins | sample WorMetvaBAHAMAS2_FD_187394 | JGI IMG/M metagenome (GOLD analysis project Ga0209255, IMG submission 187394) | Marine gutless worms symbiont microbial communities from Max Planck institute for Marine Microbiology, Germany - Olavius vacuus... | ecosystem: Host-associated > Annelida > Digestive...
GTGTTTTCTCAACAAATATTAATATAAATACAAATATGTTGCAGTACTGAATGGCATATTCTGTGTGACACAATGTCCTCTCCGTGACGTTTTTGACAAATTTCTGTATTTTTTTATCCGCGAAAATATACATGGTGACAGCAATTAGCAACACTGACGTCTGAATGGCCTACTGAGGTGCTGTAACGAACTATAACTGCACATATTTGTGCCCCCTGGTGTGCGCAGTGCCCCCAAACTGGTGGGGCACTGCAATTTGCTTCTGGTGCCTCTGAGACACAGTGTATGTGACAACCCCTGTTGTAGTAACACTTTAATTATGTAATGTTTGCTGTAGAGTATTTTATTTGATACAAACTGCCGCTTATGTGTGCCAAAAATTACCGGACTTGGTTAAGTCATTTCAATGATAAAAGCAACAAGATGCTGAGCTATTGCAGAGAGACCGCGCTGCAGGGTGCATTATAGTTTTCGCCAAAAGTAGAAGACTGGAACCGGGAGACAATATTTTACAGACATTATAGGTCTATCTTCAACAACTGTGATATAATTGGCCTGAAAATCTGTCAAATCGGTAAAAAAATGCAAAATAAAGGCTATTACAGTGTTCAAGGTCATTCAAGGTCATCGAGTTCGGTACCAATTGAAAGCCTGTATGTGATTTCCTATTAGTGATTAATAGTAACTGACATCCCATCTCGTACCGTTTCGGAGTTATCACGGCTTATTGTTCAAATTTTGGACATTTTGCGTTTTCGAGCCACCCTTTGGGGGCTTAGGGACAACAAACGATGTTCATCTTGGGCTCATTGGAAAGCGCATAGTGGGCTTCCTATTAATGTTAATTAAACTTTTTTCGAGCGAAAAGATATCGTAAATCGGCGATTTTGCTCCAACGCGGTCACTTTGATCCAAAATTTCAGGTAGAAGGGGTCGTCGCCCCCCACCAATCATTTTTGCATGGTTAGTTAGGCCAATGAATGCCTTACAACTTTGCCGCTGACAGTTTTCACACAAAAAAAACTTTCTAGCAGACTTTCTTCAAGCGAAGTGCTATTTTTTTACGGAAATCGACCGTCTTGCGTTTTTGCGATCACATTTGGGGGACTTAGGGGCATCGTAGGACGATCATCTTAGGATCATTGGAAAGCGCATAGTGGATTTCCTATTAGCATTAATTGAACCTTTTTCGCTAGGTGTTACGGCTGAGGCGCTACGAGCGATTATCGGTTCAAAATCGGCGATTTTGCTCCAATGGGGCCGGTTGAACCATAATTTCAGGTAGAAGGGGTCACCCCCCACCAACTATTCTTCTTCTCAGTAAACTAGGCTAAATTATCTTACGTTTGGTATAAAAATCTGGACAGATCTTTCTTTCGTTTCGTCACAATACACGCGTGCGACAGACAGACAGACGGACAGAATTCTCATCGCTATATTACATGCAGTGCAGTAAAAATGTGCACTAGCTTCCTTTTTTTGACCACACTGTACATGTATCTTAAATTGCATAAGACTAGCAAATTACTGCACACATTTCTCTGAAAATTTAACCAACAGATTCTTTGCACACTACAAAATGTGCATATGTAGTCAGAATTATCTAGGTTAGGTAAAGTAAGGTAAACGTGGATTTGTATAGCACCTCGTCGTGACACACCTCTACGGTGCTCAGGTATGGCACACATTCTCAAGGGATCTCACAGTTTTACGTGCAGGCCCCTCTTGCAATTGTCCTGACATGCTGTAATCAATCGGATTCAAATCTTGTGAATTTTGGAGGCCACACTTGAAGTGGGACATATTGTGGAGTTTCCGATGAGCATTTCAAGTTTCACAAGGTACTGTAAAGATATTATTCAGGTGAGGTGGAAAAGTTTACATGATTGTGCAACAAATTTATCCAGGAAACGGTGTATCAAATTTCATCAGAATTGCTGGAGTTATATGGAAGATATTACAAAAAAGCATTTTGGTCTCTTTTTCTGGACACACTGTAGAGCAAAGTTACTGGTGTGAAGCCAATCTGTTATCGTTATTATTCCCTACTGGCACTGGTGACACTGGTGCTGTCTTCCTTGACCTTTTGGCACACTGGCCTTCTTTGCAAATTATCCAAGTGTCTCCCGTTCTGGTGCATTCGCACAGTGGAGCTTCTGCTATGAAATCGCCAGTTCTGGGTCCACATGGGTGACGATGTCAGCTCCTGACGCAGGCTGGTGAATGGTCTTACTCAGGGATCTGTTCTGGCCCCAACACTCTTCAACTTGTATACCAACGACCTCGGCGCTACACTCAGCCGCAGGTTTATCTATGCAGATGACGTTTGTTGTGCCTTCCAAGCGGTAACTTTCTCTGAGATAGAATGCACTTGAACCATTGACCTTGCTCATCTTGCCAAATATTATCAGCAGTGGACTCTAAAACCCTGCACGTCCAAGACCGTGACAGGTGTTTTCCACCTACATAACGTGAGATCACATTGTGAACTGGATGTTCAGATGAACAGTCAACAAATGAGGAATGAACCACATCCAGTTTATCTTGGTGTCACTTTAGATCGAACCCTATCATACAGGGAACACTTGACACGCACTGCTGCCAAGCTAAACAGCCGTAATAACCTGATCACAAAACTTGCAGGCACGTCATGGGGTGCCTGTGCAAACACTCTGTGCACGTCAGCTCTGGCTCTTTGCTACTCAGTTGCAGAATACTGCTGCCCAGTGACGGCAAGATCCAACTACACAAGTCTCATAAATACTCAACTTCAGAGCTCCATCATCATCATCAATATTTTTAAAATCGCCGATTTTCGATCTATTTTCGCTCGTAGCGCCTCTGCCGTAACACCTAGCGAAAAAAAGTTCACTTAACACTAATAGGAAGTCCACTATGCGCTTTCCAATTAGCCCAAGATGAACATCGTACGTTGTCCCTAAGCCTCCCAAGGGGTCTCAAAAACTCAAATTGTCTAAAATTTGAACAATAAGCTGCAACAACTCCGAAACGGTACGAGATAGGATGTCAGTTACTATTAATCACTAATAGGAAGTCACACATGGGCTTACCGACCTTGATGACCTTGAACGGCGTACTGATGACCTTGAGCGGCATAATGGCCCTTATAGTGCGTTTTTTTCCACCAAATCCGATAGCTTTGCAGGCCGATTATGTCACAGTGGTTGAGGACAGACTTATGATGTCCGTAAAATATTGTCTCCCAGTTCCAGTCCTCCACTTTTGGCCAAAACTAACACACCCTGCAGCACGGTCTCTCTGCGATAGCTGAGCTACTTGTTATCTTTTCTTACTTAAAACCGCAACGAATGAGCAATATATTCCTTTTTGTCTGCTAACAAGTGAACTAAATAAATCTCAAGCTGTTTCCTGTTTTCCGTTTTATAAAGAATGTGAAATATACAGATTATAGGAAATTTACTAAAGTATATGTGTGCCAAAACTTGTCAAAATAGATCAAGGTTTGACAAAGTTATTAGAAAAATAATATTGTGCAGTTTTTTTGCCCCACATGGCAATGTGCTTGATGTGCTTTTAAATCGATATCATTTACTGATTTCAGTTGCTTCAGTAGTGCAATGTACCTCACAACATCATCAGAACACCATATAAACTGCTGTTTTTTCCTAATAATATTTGCTGTTCTACAATCTCTGAAATTTTCCGAATCTGTGCAGCACTAAAATGCATCTCTTATCTTTTGCAACGACATCTCCATCTGCCTTTTGCTTAATAAAGATTAAAGTAAGAGATTGTGCAATGTCTGTTTCATGAGTGCATCATGCTAGTGACTTGCACCTAGTCATTGTTGCTTTTTAAGCGCCTTATAAATTTGCATTTAGATGACATTTTTACGCTACAATGTTTAACAAGAAGCTCTGCAACGAGTCTGTCTATTTTATGCCGGGACGCCGGGATGGTGAGGGGTGTTGCGGCGTCAGCTTCTACGCGTGCACCGACGCCGGGATGCTCGTATTAGGTCTAATTAATGCCGGGACACTTACCGGGACCAATGCCCATGACTGTCTATGAGAGACAATGCTAGGTGTGCAGTTGCTCATTTTTCTAGTATAGCAATATGCATGCCTGTTTTAAAAATATAAAGTTCAGTGAACTATTGAACGTCGCCTGCTACGGTGATTAGCGGGCCATGCAGTTTAATTAGGCTACAGTTTAGTGTCAGGGACCAGGGCCGACGTTGTCGATCTAATGAGCGTCATCAGCGAAGTAAGCACGCGTAACGTCGGTCAGTATTTTAGCACCGTTAGTACAGTCAGTTAATTTGCACAATTAATTTGTTAACTGTTAATGTTGTCACTCAAACAGTGTTGGTCTTTTAGTTTTAACCAGGCTGTCCATCTCGGCGTTAAACGCAATACGCTTGTCCTGTCGTCAGTGCATGCGTGGAAGCTGACGCCGGCCACCATGACACCCCACACCGTCCCGGCATCCGCCCCAGCGTCTCGGCATAAAGTAAACAGACCATCTGCAACCGCACAGAGGACAGCGCTCGCTGTACGAAACCTCACAGTTTCCATATTCTGGCCATTAATAACAATGAATATGTGCCAAAAACATAGGCATTAGCCGTACAAGTTGGCCTGAATGCGGTTAAAACTTAACAGCGAGGAAACCTTTACAAATACCCAAAAAGCCTTATATTGGCTTAAACTGGAGTCCACAGGCTACAGTTGCCTCTCTTTATCTGTTACTGTTTCCAAGTTCTCGCGGTGTAATGGTCATATTACTTTTTTTGCTTCTCTTTAATGCCATCACTGGTGGTAAACCGTCAAAAATACTTATATTGTATGAAACTAGAATGCACAGGCTACATTTGTTCTGCTTGCCTATTGGTCTCTCTGTAACTAGTTCGACACAGAAGAAGTCGTGCCATTAGAAAGATGAAAAATAACGTCATAATGACATTCAAGGCCATTCAAGATCACCAATTTTGGTACCAATCGAAAGCCCATATGTGACTTCCTATTAGCAAACAATACAAACTACTGTACTATCTCGCATCATTTCCAAGTCTGATTATTAGTCAAATTATCGCTAGCAATAGGGGAGTGCTTCCCTTTAATGCCCTCATTGGCGTTGATCCCCTGCAAATGTCTGGATGAACTTTATTTCCTCAGAAACTAGAATCATTGTAAAAAAGTAAAGAAGGTGAATCTATATAGCGCTTTATATATAAGCTCCTTATCTCTAAAACGCTCAGATATGGCCTGCGTGTAACAAGAAGATCACACAGTTTTACCTGCCACCCACACACGAACCATACATGCCTTTACTCCCAAGCTGCAAGGCATCACCGCCCTTTGGCTGGTACTCATTGCGCCTACCCACGAAGGGATGGCCAGGCTGAGTTGACCTGGGTGGCTGGTCACATACCGAGATAAATGACCTGACACTGAAGACCACATGATCTTCATTCCTCTGGAAACAACAGAACACGACAAACGGACGGACTAACAGACAGACGGACAGACAGATCTGCTGTAGCTAATACAGCGCTCTGCATTGCAAGCGATTTTTATGTATGTATATCAATGTGTACATGAATTTGTGTATCTTGGAAGTTTGACACAGGAGACAATGATTGCATTGCAGAAATAAGTCGAAGAGTCAACCTGGCGAGTCAGAGACTGGGAATGCTGAAGACTTGAACATCAAGACTAAGGTAGATATGCTCGTCCCCTGCGTGTTTTCCCGCCTGCTCTACGCTGCTAAAACGTGGACTATGAGGGCAACAGACTCCAGGAAACTCCTAGCACCGAAGAAGATGGTGTGATGATATTGCAGACTGGTGTGAATGTACAATGCCAGAGGCAGTACAACTGGCACACAACAGACAAGAGTGGAGATGAATCACTGGCCTCAACGGCCCGCACCGGCCATGAGACCCGAAGACATCATGTGTGCTCTGCAGATGATGACAGTAAAACATTTAAAAACAGCAATTAAATACAATAATGACAACCAAGTAAACGTAATGCCGGTACATATACCTTGTTATCACCAACTATCTGTGGTATGTTATTGGTTGCTCTCAATGCACGTAAGGCATCGCTGTGTTCAGTAAAGTTGACGAAGGCATATCCACGTGACTTGCTAGTGCCAGACGCTCCCGCTCTTGACAGATCTCTCATGATGCGACACTAATCAACACAAAGTTCCATTTAGCTGTCAGCGTAAATGCATGTCAAAACATATTAACTGCTTATTCTGTTTACTAGTTTCTGCTAGTGTTAAGCAGATCCAACTGCAATTCTACAACAGTTTTATGTATTCTTGGATTAAATTAGCCTACTAAAAGATTTTACTTGATTTAATTACTGCTGATGAGAAAGATGATTTAATATGCATGATTTGGGCCAAATTCACCGCAGTGCCAAATCATGCATCACTTTATACAAGTAGTTATGGTTATGCAAAAGCTGAAAGCTGAGACAAGATGGTATCCCTGGCTATCGGACCAAATCTGTCGATGTCCAGCAGTGTTGCTGAGAATTCTCATGCTAAAGTGAAGTTTTCCAATTGCGGAGTAACTACTGTACATTTTTGTTGCTTCTTTGTCAATTTCGAGCAAATACGAATTTGCTTTCTTTGGTTATAAGCAAACTCACTGCCTAATAAGACAGTTCAGCTGGCAGGCACTATTTGACTGTGGTTTGATGTGAATACTTCACGATGACCTACACTGGTTGGACGTGCCAGGACACATCACGTTCAAGTTGTGGCTGCTGGTTTACAAATGCCTGCGTGGATTGGCACCACAGTATACCTCACCAAGCTCTGTATATCTGCCAAAGACATTGAAGGACGTCAACAACTCCGTTCTACCAGTCGTGGACTCCTGTACGTCTCTTGCTATGAACTAAGAAATTATGACCAATTCTCTTACTCAGGTCTGTCAGCCTGGAACTCACTTCCAGGGGCCCAATTTTCAAAAAATCTTATGACGAACTTATGAAAAACTTATGAAAAAGTCTGACTTACAAAAAACTTACAAAAATCTTATGAAAAACTTAGGAAGAAGTTATGCAAAACTTATGAAAAACTTACGACGACATTACAGGTATCTTACGAAAACGTAAAATTCGCATCAAGTGATGTCGTTCGGGAAACCCTCTGTCAGAGGCTGTTATTGGTCGAATACTTTGAGCTAAAAATAACTGACAACCAGAGTAACGATTTCTTAGGAATGCTTTTGAAAAATGACTTACCATTTTCGTAAGAAAATCTTAGGAAGTCGTATCTCGCTAACTTACAAAAGACTTATGAAAATCTTACGACAAACTTAGGAAAAATCTTACGAAAATCTTACGAAGTTTCGAAAATCGGGCCCTTGACCATTTACAGTCACAGAACTTGTCCATCAGTAACTTCACATGCTCATAGAAAACATTTCTGTTTTTGCAGATGGCACATGCAGCACATCACGCTGGGCGATCGAGCAAACAAATCGCATTTTTCATCACCTCTAACTTCATTCAAACTGTGATATTTTTGGTGTTTAAAATAGCGAGTCTTTCCCCATACTGATTGCAAATAAAATTTTCCATGTCATTGTTCTTTTACTTATATACTTTTGCGATCAATTTGTGGCACCAGAAATTTGTCACAGCAGACGTTACTGCAGTGTATGTCGACAATCAACATGGTATTCAGCAACGAGGTCCAAGGACAAGATTTTGATAAAAGTTAGTATTTGAAGGGGTACACAGGAAAGAGGTTGACAGACGAATTTCCTGAGAAAAGCTAGACAAAGTGTGGTGTTAATAAGCTGTTGAAATAGTTGCAGGTGTAGTGTTGTCGGTCATTCGAGGACCCACAGGAAGTAGAGAGTGAGACCGGAGCTCATACGTCGTCCCGACGGGAGACTCCATCAGGTGTAGTGTGAAGTTTGTTGAAGCCTGCTCTTGAACTGTAATCTTGTAGAGCATAAACAGATAACAAACATACAGACAAACACAACTGACCAACATGCTAGCCAAAATTTTCTTTTCATGAAATTTCAGCTAGCAATAACAGAATGAACTTCAGCACCATAACGAGATCAACTACACACCTCTGTCACTCTAGCATGCCGGTTTCCTGCTGCTTCAAGAAAAATCTTCTTTAATCTGCTGTCACTAACAGATACTGGAATATTTCTAACACAGAGTCTTGTTGGAGAAACAAATATATTGGGATTTCTCAGTTTCTGCCTTGTTGTTGCTTCAACCTGACAACAAAACACTCACAAAAATTACAACAACTAGATGGTCTTCAACAGTGAAGTGTTGACCGGTATGCCTCTGCCAGAAAATGCATTATCAAAAATTGTTGTCTGTGACCTTGAACTTTGAACCCATGACCTTAAAAATGTCATCAGTGTGATATGGACCGGGACCCAAATTCCCAGACACTGTGTTAAGATTTATCCTAAGATATGTCATAAGATCATCTTGAGACAAAAGTTATGATCAGGGCTAGAAAGGGGTTGTAAAAAAATAGGTTTTTCTATTTTTTTTAAAAAACCTCAAAAGTCCAAATTTTAGTTTTTTTTTAGTTTTTTAGAAAAAACTTACAAATCCAGATTTTAGACACACAATCATGGCAGAAAATTGTTGCCTTTCAGTCTAATTAGTTGTGTTTATAGCTATGCGTCTGCACGTGGCTATAAATTATGTGGCAGGAGGAAGGGTGTATCATGTATGAGATATTCTTCGTGAATTTCTGGGTCATAATTTTGTGTCCGGTCTTCATACATTAAAACCTAAAAACCTTTAAAAAACCTAAAACCTAAAAACTATTTTTCTAAAACCTAGGTTTTTCCAGCTCTAGTTATGATGTCGTAAGATGATGTTACAACATGTAACAAAAATTCACAAAAATTTATCTTAGCCACTCAACGTTTTGTCCCCAAATGGCCCGTTACCACAGCAACTGTGATTGTCTGCATTTTGTTTATTTTAGTTCCAGTCTGTTGTTTGTAATATAAACATAAATGTAAATGCAATTTATAAGGTGGACAAAAAGCAAACAGTCACAGTTGTCAACATGTTACTAGTCATTTGTTACTTGTTACTTGTTTAGTGGAGCATACAAGGGCAGCCAAATTTTACTAAAAAGAGGTCAAGATGTTATCGGTGGGTGTGGAGAAGTCGGTGTTTTACCGATTAAAAGTGATTTTCGCTAGTTCTTTTACATCCTTCTTTACTGCGACGACTGATAAACGCCAGATATAACATATTTCCTACTAATACTTATTTATAAACAATTAATATCGTGTTTTTTATTTATTTACAATGACATTATCGTAAGATTTTGTCTGCAGTAAGACTTACGTGTGTGATAAATGTTCTGTGAATTCGCCAACTGTCATACGATTGTCGAGAGTCAAAAAATTGTCGTAAGATTATCTTACAGTCATCTGCGAATTCGGGCCGTGGTAATGAGTAATTGTGATAAGTTTCATTAGAAGAAGCTCATCAGGAGATAGGATCAGGAATATCGCCGTAAGTGATATGTCACTAAAAACTAAATTATTTGGCCTACATTTCTGCCGCATAAAGTATCGGTGTATCTTCAATCACACTAACGTAATCCGTCCTGAAAGCTACCGAATTTGGTAAAATTATGCAGAGGTTAGGGCTATTATGCCATTCAAGGTCATTCAAGGTCACTGATTTTGGTACCAATCGAAAGCTCATATGCGACTTCCTATTAGTTATTAATAGTAACTTACCTCCTATCTTGCACTGTTTCCGAGATATAGCCTTGGAAAGGTCCAAAATCGCTATATTTGGCTACCTCCTCCCCGACGGAGCGGTTCCCCTGGGACAATCTCTGTAAAATTTTTACCGAAAGGTAACAGATGGCCAGGTACCAAATGGATTAGAAACATTTCTGAAAATACTAATTGCCTGAGTATGGCGCACAAACGTTACAGATGACAGACGGACAGACAGACAGACAGACAGACGACAGACGGACGGGCGATGACATATAGCGAACGTGAACGTTTCGCTAAAAATGCATCCATGCATTCTGAAGATAGGTGAAAAGATGCCTTCCATAGTTCTTATTTGACCACATGAGGTTTCGCTGCGACCTCGACCTTCGACTAATCTCAAAATCAAATCCACAACTGCAACGAAATTGTAAATTCAGTGAAATTGCCACAAGCAGTTTCTAAGACAACATGTTCACAAACTTTTAGTATACGATCACTAGGGACCATAGCTTTCTGCGGCCAGAGGAATTCTGAGCCGTGCTGCCGAATGTGTTGTTTTGCCATGGAAACGAGATGACCTGCAGAATTTAGGATTTTCTGTGAAAATTGTCCAATTTCTGGAATTCACATCAAAATGAATGTATTTATTTAGCAGTTTAGTACCGGCAACTTGTCCGAAAGTAATCAGTAGTTCACTAGTCACACATCATGCGTCAGTCATCACTAACAGTTTCTGTTCATATTATTTGACTACGTATGTACACAGTGGTCCAGAAAAGATTGCACAAAGTTTAATGCACCATCAGTTTGCAACCTTTTGCTATAGAATCATGCGGTTTGCACCAAAATGCTCAATGCAAAATTTTTGTCAATGGGTTAAATATTCTTTGATAAACAGCCAGAATTGGATATATGTCATCAGTGACGTCACCTGCTTGTAAACTTAGCATCTCTGACACGTGAATACCGACTGTTGTTCCCGACTTCATTGAGCCCCAAAGTGTGTACGTAACTCACCTGATCTGAATACCATGGATTACTCAATTCGGGTTGCTCTTCAGCATCTAGTATATCGTCGGAAGATCAAAGACACTGACCATCTGAAACAGGTCTTGAACAGTTGCTGGGACATGATCAGCAAAGAACAATCAATGCTGCTGCTGACCAGTGGTTTAAACGACTTCTGTTGGTCATTCATTCTCGGGGTGGACACTTTGAGCATAGTTTTTGTTAGTTCAGTGATGTTTGCTTGTTGCAAACTTTTCTTCTGCCATGACAGCATTGAAACCCCACTGATAGGGACTGCCTTGGCGTGGCGGTGGGGCTTATGGGCTCCGAGAATCCTGCAGATTCTGCTTTTTAGGAATCCAAAGAGGAGACTACTAAGAGTCCCCCAGTTTGGCCCTCAAAACCCGGCTTATGGGGGTGCTAAAATCACCGGGGACACATTCAGAGTGTGTCTTCGCAGGGCGTTCTGGCGGTACCACTACTTGCGAGCATTCTCAGGAGCTGAAACTGGGGCTCCTGAAAAAAAGTGACTGGTGTATTTACGGCATGTGTGCCGTTTATGGCTGTTTAGCCGTTTGAGAGCCACACCAGTGGTGGTGGGCTCTCTAGCTACGGTTCCTCAAAGGGACCGTTTTCTCACTGCCGTCGCTGACGGCCAAGGAAGTTATGAGCGAGGCTCGAGAAGTACGCTTGTTTATCGGCTGGAACTTTTTTCAGCTTAAATGTATTATCAATTTGGGTACCAGGACACAACAGTGTCTCAGGTAATGTCACTATGTTTTTTAAAACCACAATGATGGTATGTTTCTCCATATAATGGGGGTTAGATTTATTAGTTCATTTTTGTACCTGGACATAGTGTTGTCCTTGGTGATTACACTTTCTTTATTTTCCCACAATGATGGCTGATTACTCCGTACTAGGATTTTATCCTGTGGAGGTTATGCATTCTTTCAAGTTCATAAGAACTTGAAATGGATTTACCTAACCTTTGGTTATGTCGGGGTTGCACATTGGGCCGCAGCTGATGGACGGCCTCAGCGCTGGAGGTAGTCCACCCTGAAGGAAAAGGTAATAGGTAAAGGTAAGGACAGCATTGAAAATGTTGCTGGTATTGACGTTTTCTGACTACTTCACTTACCAGCTGACACACAAAAACTACTTAATGAAATTATTCAAATTCGGTCTTGTTTTGTGTTACCAGTTAATTTATGAACATTCTGGTGTAAATGGCGTGACTTTGTTGATGAAAAATTATGGTGCATCAAACTTTGTGCAATTTTTTCTGGACCAATCTGTACAATGCATTAAAAAAAGTGTAGTGTCGAACTTTCACAATAACTTCACAATTGTTAACTGATTTTGAAACTTTTTTTCACTGTTGCAAGCACATATAAATTATCCACAAAATAAATGCAATATTTCTTGCCATTTCCTAAAAACCTCGCTGCACTAGCATGAAAAACATAAAAGTTTGCAAGAAGCTCTGTTTACTGCAGACAGTACAGTGTGTCGGTCGTGCTTTGTTTATACTCTGGTTAAAGGCACTGTCTGATGAACCTGACAAAATGCTCTCAAATAAAGCCTCGTTCTACGAAACATCGCAGTTTCGACAATTTCTGACAAGTAAATATTCGCAATAATTGCCGGATAATTGAAACTCAGTGGCAACAGCTATTCAGTATGTTCCTACCAAAAATTACCAAAATCACCTAACACCCAAGAAGATTGCTGGAAATATGAAAGAGTTAAGAGAGTGTATTAGTCACCTTCATTCTCTTTGCCACATCACTGCTAGATAAACCTTCAGCTTCTTGTGTACCAAGGCGCACAACTGCAATAACAAACTGCACACATATAACACGTCTTACAACCTCTTCAAAACTGAATATTTTCATCTGTTAATGACACGTAAAAACCATAAAATTTTACACAGAAATTGGACAGTTATTAGCTGAGGCAGCTGAGGCAACATGCCCCATCCTCTTGCATCTTCATGTTCGTGGCACTTAACAGCTTAACTACAGACAGGACAGGCAATTTCATCAATTCATCATTTTCATCAATTTGCCAAATGACCAACAATGATACACACTGCACATTACCCTTTACACAGCAAGAGCATATCCAACCCATGACTAATATCAATCTCGAAAAAGTTGTACACAGTCTCTAACTATACAAGATGCGCAGCTATCACAGAGAGACCGCACTGCAGGGTGCGTCAGTTTCAACCTAAAGTGGAAGACTCGAAATGTGACACAATATTTTACAGACATTATAGGTCTACCTTCAACCACGGTGACATAATTGGCCTGCAAAGCTATCGAATTCGGTGAAAAAAAATGCAAAATAAAAACTAATACACTGTTCAAGGTCATTCAACATCACTGAGGTCGGTACCAATCGAAAGCCCGTATGCGACTTCCTATTAGTGATTAATAGTAACTGACATCCTATCTCATACCGTTTCGGAGTTATCGCAGCTTATTGTTCAAATTTTGGATACTTTGTGTTTTTGAGCTCCCTTTGGGGGCTTAGCGACAACGTACGATGTTCATCTTGGGCTCATTCGAAAGCGCGTAGTGGACTTCCTATTAGTGTTAAATAAACTTTTTTTGCTAGGTATTACGACTGAGGCGCTACAGGTAGAAAATCGGCGATTTCGCTCCAGTTTGACCCGAAATTTCAGGTAGAAGGGGTCGCCCCGACAATCATTTTTGCATGGATAGTTAGGCCAATAAATGCCTTACAACTCTGTCACTGACAGTTTTCACAAACTCTGTCACTGACAGTTTTCACACAAAGAAACACTGTGTGAAACTTTCTTCAAGCAAAGTGCAGTTTCACACCGAAAACGGCCGACATGTGTATGTAAATTTTACAAATTAAAGAAGAACTTGATACAGATTAAGTCAGCAAAATGGCCGGCAATGACGATCGTACGACACATGCAAGTATGTCACAGATTTACGCACATATTTATGACAGTCGTACATGCAACATGCTTTCGCGAATAGCTAACGATATAGTACCGATGTCATACGACTGGTGTACATGCGGAAATATTGTCATTGTGCTATCTTGTGAAACTGAAAATTCTCATTGCCCTCGTGCTACCACTGAGTTGTTAAAGAAAGAAACTCCAAGTTATCTCACCTAACTGTGGCCTTCAAATTCGCCAGATTTAAATCCAGTTGATTGCAGCATGTGGGAAATACTGCAAGAGAAGGTGCAAAAAAGCATGCATCACTGATCTGGACCGATTCACAACACCACTGACGAGTGGCTGTCACAGTGATGATTGATGACGTGATCCAGCTTGACCCACTCTGTTCTCAGTCACTCATTAATTTTGTCCAGATCAGATGCGGTAATCAACTGGATTCAAATCTGGTGCTGTTCAAGGTCATTCAAGGTCGCTGATTTTGGTACCAATCACATGCAATAATTTACGCACTATAGGCCTGGTAAACGTCTGTAATGCTATTTTGGACATTAATTCATTCAGTGTTCTGCTACGTAGCAGGTTTATAGCATTCCCCTTCTATATGTATCCATCTCCATCGAAATTCAGAAAACATATGTACATTTCAATGTCAAAGCTGTTCATGACACATAAAATAACTCAAACACAAAACAACAAATCACATAACACATAACACAAAAGACAACATACAGCTCTCGCGGACTAAGTGCAAGTTGCGGGAGTCAGTCATTTCTGTCTTCTTTTGTGATGCAATGTGGCGCACTGCATCACGTGACACAGCTCGACATATGACAAGATGTCGACCATCAATCACCAAACCTCCTCCACTGTCCTTGCCACATACAAATCATACAAATGAAATGAAATGAAATGAACAACACAACTGCACCACTGTGCGTAGCACAGTTGGCGGAACGCCGGTCTTTGGCCGGCGAACTGACCATGTCCTGCGCTCGATCTTCAGCTGACGGGTGACCACTATGTGGGTAAACCGTCCGCTGGAGATCAGCCAACTAGGCCAACTCAGCCTTTCATCCTTTCCAGGTCGATAAATGAGTAGTGATCTGCAATTAGATGTTTGCCACCTCAATCGGTGGAGGCGCCATCTGGTGAACGCTTACGAGGTAAAAGGCAGGCGTGGTGTTTATTGCAGGTAAAACTGTGTGATCCATGCCTGAGCGCTTTAAAGTGGTTTGTATACCATGCAAGGCGCTACAGAAGTGCTCAGCTTTACCTGCTTTAAATCAGTCTACAAACTCTGTGACTATGTGTCAATATAGCAAACAGCTTCATACGTCACTCAACGTCTACTTCCACTTAAACATATCAGAATATGCATTACTATTATTGTTTGATCCAAACAAAACAGGACATAACATTGGTCAATGAAGTTTTCCAATACCTAATAAAATACACATAATGTTTTAACACTACTTTTTTCATAATAATCTCGTGATTTTGCATTAAAAATTACAGAAAGAGTTATGAAACAGAGAGTATTATAGTTATTATTTTGTGTTAAAATAATTTTAACAAGCACAGCAAGCAGGCTGTGTCAAATCCTGGGCTGTATACCAGCGTCAACCAGTAACATGCTAGCCAATGAAAAGGTCACTGTATCTGTCCTGTGTTAGGATGGCTTGTCCTGAGTACTAGGCATGCCATTGTATTATTTTTGGCTTTCTCCTACTTTCGCTCTAGTGTGTCTGTCACACTTGGCTGCCTCTGTGAGCCATAGGCCCTTCTGTCCTGTCTGACCAGTGACATATGAGGTTATCACCCTTGCGCTGGCATTCAGCTTGTCTCGTGCGCCAAATCTGACTCAACCGTACAAGTGTCCAGCCAGTCAGCTTCACTTCACTTATGCTCTCGCAAGAGTTCAGTCGTCTTGTCGTCTTGCAGTATTTTGGTCTACATGACCAAACGTTTACAGAGCTAAAGACACTGGGCTCTAGGGACTGCGATGACATGAATGATATCATCATCATCATCATCATCATCATCATCATCATCATCAAATTTTGGACGATATGTTGGTATTCGCTACCATCGAAAAGGCACAAGTGGATCACAACAACAACATGATCGCACTGCTGAATCGCTGCAGACAGCGAGACCTGCACTTGAATCCCTGGAAATTACAGATCAATTGGCAGTCTATGACGTTCATGGGCTATGAGCTGACGAAGGACGGTTTGCAACCAGATCAATGGAAGATCAAAGCAATCACCGACATGCCGCCGCCGGCTGACTGTCCGTCTTTAATACGCCTGCTGGAAATGGCGACATATTTAGCAAAATTCGTCAACAACTTCAACGAGGTCACGACCAAACAGCGAGAACAAATGGGATGATGTCATTCATGGCACAGCATTGCGCCAGCTAACAAGAAGCTCAGCTATCGTAGAGAGACCACGCTGCAGGGTGGGTTAGTTATGGCCAAAAGTGGAAGACTGGAACGGGGAGACAATGTTTTACGAACATTACAGGTCTATCTTCAACCACCGTGATGTAATTGGCAAGCAAAGCAATCAAATTAAATGAAAAAATGCAAAATAAGGGCTGTTACACCGTTCAAGGTCATTCGAGGTCATTGAAGTCAGTATCAATCGAAAGCCCGTATGTGACTTCCTATTAGTGATTAATAGTAACTGACATCCTATTGCATACCGTTTCAGAGATACTGTAGCTTATTGTTCAAATTTTGGACATTTTGCATATTTGAGCGCCTTTGAGGGCTTAGGGACAACGCACGATGTTCACCTTGGGCTCGCTAAAAGCGTGTAGTGGACTTCCTATTAGTGTTAATTGAACTTTTTTTGCTAGGTGTTACGGCTAAGGCGCTATGAGCAAATATCGGTTCAAAATCGGCATATCGTTCCAACGGGGGCCGGTTGACCCAAAAATTCACATAGAAGGGGTCGCCCCCAACAACCATTCTTCTTCTCAGAAAAGTAGGCTATATTATCTTGCGTATGGTATAAAAATCTGGACCGATCTTTCTTCCGTTTTGTCACAAGGCACGTGTTTGACAGATAGACAGATGGACAGACAGAATTCTCATCGCTAGACCACGTCTGCATTCCATGCAGCGTGGTAAAAAGCATGCTTACAGAGTCCTTAGTGCTTCAGTACTACGACGTTTCGAATCCAGTGGTTGATTCAGACAGACGCGTCGAGTTACGGTATGCGCTTGTCATCTGCAAGATAACAAGCCAGTGGAGTATGCCTCAAGGACAACGACACCAACAGAACGTGATTCCTATGCCCACATCAAGAAGGAGACGTTGGCCATCGTATTTGCATTGGACAGGTTCCATACATACATCTACGGCTGACACATGGTGATTGAGACCGATCACAAGCCGCTAATCGCAATCACAAAAAAAGACATTGGTATCAGCACCCAAACGACTACAAAGAATGCTACTCTGCCTCCAGAAATACAATTACACACTGGTATATCGACCAGGCAGTTAGCTGTTGATAGCGGACACGTTATCTCCAGTGCCGATGGAGAAACAAACACCAACAGACTTCCAAGAGGATGTCGCT
>Ga0209255_1000073_pt1 | contig 17171 bp, 22 predicted proteins | sample WorMetvaBAHAMAS2_FD_187394 | JGI IMG/M metagenome (GOLD analysis project Ga0209255, IMG submission 187394) | Marine gutless worms symbiont microbial communities from Max Planck institute for Marine Microbiology, Germany - Olavius vacuus... | ecosystem: Host-associated > Annelida > Digestive...
TCTCCCACGGGATCGCCGCAACCAACCGCTCCAGGGGGTCACCCAACTTGCTGATACTGTGCAACCGGTTTTCGTGGTCGAAGAAACTGTACTGGCCCATGGCGATACTCACTTGGGGGGTGGATCGGATGGGCACAATTTTAACTCGACCGCCAGCAACAGCGCTCTTTTTCAAGGTGCCCTATACTCAAAGAGTGATGATGTCGGACTTGTCAAACGCCGTCGCCCCGCGGCTCGGCTTCCTTCACGCTCCCCTCAATTCCCTCCTCGGCCAGCAGGCGTAAGACCTCTCTCGCTTGCAATAGGGGATAGCTCATCTTCGGTATATAATCACACGGCGCCTGACACCTGATGCCTATCGGGGGGATATGGACGATTTTCTGGCCAAGGCCCTCAAGCGAATGAACGATCTCGATGCAGCGGATAATGCTTCGCTGTGGGATGTCATGACCACGGGGCTTTCGCGCTATCGGAAACAACTGGTCGAGGCCCGCGCGGACGTCCTGAGGGCGGAATTCTATTCATTGATGGCTGACGAGGAGTTCATACGATCCATCACGTATGGGCCGAACGATATGAAGAAGGTCCGGCATCGGTTCGAGGCCGCCAAGGCGATGTTCGAGGAGGTGTTCGATGCTCACCCGGCTTGATCTCCAGCGGTTCAAATGCTTCGATCTGCTACGGCTGCCCCTGGCCCCCTCACATTGTTGTCGGGTACGAATGCATCCGGGAAATCGTCGGTACTCCAGGCGCTGGTACTGCTCCACCAGACCATGCGTGAGCACGAGTGGTCGACGCGCCTCATGCTCAACGGCGAGGCGATCCACTTGAGTACCGCCTTGGATGTGGTCGACCAGGTACATGGCCGGCGCACCTTTGGACCTGCGCCGGGGAACGTTCCGAGCTGTCCATGGCCGTCGAGAGCGCCCTGGTCGGTGGTGCAAGAGTTGAAGACCCAGAGGTGTTGCGGTACTTGATGCCGCCCGAGGCGGACGGGAACGCCCTGTTACTGGCAAAGCGCCTGCGGGATGCAACCTACATCACCGCCGAGCGGACGGGGCCTCGGGAGATCTATCCGCTCAGGGATCGCCAGAACGCAACCCTCGTCGGGCCGCAAGGGGAACATGCGGTCAGCCTGCTCCACTGGGGACGGGACGAGCAGGTCCTCGCGGATCTTGCCCTCCCGGACGTGGCGAAGACGCGGTTACGCCAGGTCGAGGCGCGCATGCAGGCATTCTTCCCCGGCTGCGCCTTTACGGTAGAGCAAGTGTCCCAGGCCAACGCCGTGACCCTCGGCCTGCGCACCTCCGAGGACACGGGTTTCCATCGCCCGATCCACGAGGGATTCGGGCTCACCCAGGTGTTTCCCATCGTGGTTGCGGCGCTCTCCGCGGCCGAGGAAGACATCCTACTGATCGAGAACCCGGAGGTCCACCTCCACCCCGCCGGGCAGGCACTCATGGGGCAATTTCTGGCGGACGTGGCCCGAGCCGGGGTCCAGGTGATCCTGGAGACCCACAGCGACCATGTCCTCAACGGTATCCGTCGGTCGGTCAAGGCCCGGCGGCTGGCGGCGGAACAAGTCGCCATCCATTTCTTCCGGCCACGCTCCACCGCCGGGGAGACCCAGGTGTTCAGCCCGGTCCTGGACGATTCGGGCAACATCGATTCCTGGCCGGAGGGCTTCTTCGACCAGTTCGACAAAGACATGAACTACTTCGCCGGCTGGGGGGTGAGATGGATCTTCTGGCCAATGACCGCTCCCTCCATGGGCAGTTTGTGACCCTTGCCGCGTTCCGAGGTGCAATCGGACGCGTGATGGAAATCCGGCGGGTCGCACACCGCTTTGGTCGGGCGCTCTATTGTCATAGAAACCTTGCTCAGGCTCGGGTGACACCTGAGATGACAATGCCGCAGGCAATTCAGGCGAAGACCGAGCCCTGATGCAATGGCTGACCCGGCACGGGCCTTTTTGGGAAGATGTGTGTCACCATACGCCGGACGACTGGCTCGAGTGGGACGGCGATCGTGACGGATACCGCCGTCGGGGAGGCCGGCTGGTGCTGTTTGAGCGGCATTGAACGTGTGCTTGTAAGCCTCACCCCCTCGGATTGGGAGTTTTCGTCCGTATCCATCGACTGGATATTGGGATCTGGCGCCAAAAAGACCGTAGCCGTCGAGAACCACTGGACGTCCGAATCCGTCAAGGCCCTTTTGCAGGCTGCACAGGCGCCGCTGGATTCATGGCGTCAGTTGGAGGCGCAGGCGAGGACCCGTTGCACCGAGCTCACATTTGACGCGAACGCCTTCTCCCCCTGGAAGGCCATCCCTTCGTTTCAGGCGCCGCCGACTGACTGCACGTTGTTCTCGATACGATATCGTTTCAAATCCTGCTTTGCCGCGGATGGCCGGCGCACAGCCGAGGGACACGAGCTATATCGCAAATTTTTTACCGGCAAGATAGGGAAAGAGCGGCCGCGGCGCGGTCTTCTCCGATTCGTCGGACGATGAGAAGCGCAGGTTCAAGCAGGAAATGACATTCAGGCACCCGGAGAAGGCCGATGAAACCATCTTCTGTCCGTGGTACGGTAAGGTGGGAACACCGCAGCTACGGGTCCATTTTTCCTGGCCGGTTCGAGCCGATGAGACCCTCTACGTCGTCTATGTGGGTCCGAAGATCACGAAGAGATAGGACGCCTGGGCAGTAGTTGTCAGGGGGCAGTTGTCAGGGGTGGCCTCCGTAGGATCCAGAGGGTGGGCTGTGCCCACCAACTGGGCTTCCAGCAATTGTCAGTTATCAGCACGAACAGATCCCTCCTGCGTCGGGATGACGATTTCGTGTCTTTCGTGGTCGATTAGAAATACCTCCTCGGATCACGCCGAATAACGCCGAACGGGTCCGCCGCAGGCCGGCGACTGGTCGCTAATGGCTGGTAGCCGGTATCATCTTTAGTTCTTTGGGCAGCCGAATTCGGAGCATTTGTTATGTATATCGGTGACTATCTGGGCCGGCGCGCGCTTTATTCTCCCGATCGGATCGCGATCATCGATGCCGGTAAGGAGCCCGTGCTGCGGCTCAGCTATCGGGCGTTCAACGAGCGGGCCAACCGGCTCGCGGGCTGGTTGCGGGAGGTGGCCGGCGTCGGCAAGGGGGATCGGGTGGCTATCCTGGCCCGGGACGGGGTGGAGCACTTGGACGCCTTTTTCGCCTGCGGCAAACTGGGCGCCATCCACACCGCCCTCAACTGGCGTCTGCACGCCCGGGATCTGGCGGCCCTGATCGAGAAGACCGGACCCAAGGTCCTGCTCTATTCCGACGACTTCCGAGAGGCCGCGCGGTTCCTGCAGCAGGACACGAGCGACCGGTCCCATAGCATCGGCCATTATGTGCACTGCGAGGGGAGCGGTATCCCCGGCAGCCATCCGCTCCAAGAGGTGCTAGAACGGGCATCATCGGCGGCGATCACCTGCGACTCCCTGGGCATGGAGGACACCGCCTGTCTGCTGTTTACCGGGGGCACCACCGGCCTCCCGAAGGGCGCCATGATCAGCCATCGGATGATCGCGTGGAATGTGCTCAATACGGTGATCCACGATTTGCGCCATGACGACATCTATCTGTGTGTGTTCCCCTTGTTCCACGCCGGGGGCCTGTTCGCCTATCTTTCCGCTCAGATTATCTTCGGCAACACCAGTGTGCTCACGCGCCAGTTCGATCCGGTCCAGGTGCTCGACCTCATCCAACAGGAGCGGATCACGGTCTTCGCCGGGGTGCCAACCATGTACCAGGCGCTGACCCAGGCCCCGAACTGGTCGACGGCCGATCTGGGCAGTCTGCGGTTCTGCACCAGCGGGGGGGGGCCGCTGCCGGTGCCCCTGATCGAGCAGTACGGCGAGCAGAAGGGGGTCCGGTTCAAGCAGGGCTTCGGCATGACCGAGTTCGGCCCCGGCCTGTTCGCGTTGCCCGCACAGGACGCGCGGCGTAAGGCGGGCAGTATCGGACGCCCCAACTATTTCATCGATGCACAGGTGATGGATGACGCCAACCGCCTGCTGGGGCCCGGCGCCGTCGGCGAACTGGTGTTGAAGGGCCCCAGCCGTTTCTCCGGTTATTTCGCCGATCCCGAAGAGAGCGCCCGGGCCCTGGACGCGGACGGCTGGTTCCACACCGGGGATCTAGTCTATCAGGACGAAGAGGGGTATTTCTTCGTTACCGACCGCAAAAAGGATATGTACATTTCAGGGGGCGAAAATGTGTATCCCACCGAGATCGAGGGCGTGCTCTACCGGCATCCGGCCGTGTTTCAGTGTGCCGTCATCGGGGTACCGGACCCGCGCTGGGGCGAGGTGGGGATGGCCTGCGTGACCCTGAAACCCGGAGCGACGGCGACCGAGGAAGAAATCATCGCCTTTCTGCGCAAGCACCTAGCCGCCTACAAGGTGCCCAAGCAGGCCCGGATCCTGGAGGCGCTGCCCTTGTCCGGTATGGGAAAGATTCTCAAGCGGGACCTCAAGGCGCAGATCCTCGCCGAGATTTCGTGAGGATTCGCGTGATTCGTCGTTTTTCCTCTTTTTCGTCGACCGGTAACGCTACGGCATTGGGTTAGATGAACCACTCTGCTCCAACCACTTGAAAATTTGCCACTACCCGATTTCCTTATTCATTTTCGGGATCGCCCTGGCCGCCGTAGCGGGGGCCGACGAATACTGGACGCTCTCGATCCCTCCTCAAGGAACGGCCCCCGCCGACTATGTGGAGCCGGCAAAGGACCTTTCCCCGGCGGCCTGTAGGCGTGTGTCACCGCAAGCAGTTCCGCGAATGGTCGTCTTCGCTGCATGCCCGTTCCGCTCGCGGGGGCGTGCTGGGGCAGCTGCCGGCGTTCGACCGGGAGACCCAGGTCTCCTGCTTGAATTGTCACGCCCCGGGGAGCGAGCAACAGGCCAGGTTTCTGGCCGCTGACGCGAGCCAGGTGCAATCGCTGGGTGGGGTCGATTGCGTGACCTGCCGTGTCCGCCGCCATCGCCGCTATGGCCCCGACTCCAAGCCGATTACGCCCCATGGTCGGGTGGCGGCGCTGCCCTTGTTCAAGGACGCGGCGTTCTGCTCTCCGTGTCACCAATTTCCGGACTGGGGGGAGCGGGTAAAGGGTAAGCTGTTGGAGAACACGGAGCAGGAATGGCGCGCCTCTCCCTATGCATCCGCGGGCATCGGTTGCCGGGATTGTCACATGCCCGCCGGCAGCCACGCCTTCAAGGGCATCCATGATCCGGGGATGGGCCGCCGGGCATTAGAGGATCGAGCTGCGGGCGTGCAACGTCGGGGCCGGTCATGCGCTGCCCACCTACGCTACCCCCCGTATTCGGGTGACTCTGAATAGCGGAGGCCCGGAGGGTACCGGACTGGAGCACATCATCCAGCGTCGATTACACTGGGACCCGGACACGGGCTGAACGGAGGTAGCGGATACCCGGCTGGGGCCCGGCCAAGAGCTGCGGCTGGCGCTCGCGCTGGACCCCGGCGCGAACGCGGAAGCGGTCTTGTTCGTCGAACCGGACGCCCTCTACGCTGAACTGATCTACCCGAGCCTCGAGGAATCCATCGGGGAGGACCTGGATCCGGTCTCCTCGCGGCTGCTCCGGGAGGCGAAGTGTCGGGCCGGCCGAACCGGCTTCGTGCTCTATCGCGCCCGGCGTCCGCCTTGGCCGGGACAGGAGGTCGTATGCGTGATCGAGCCGGCGCCGCCCAAGGCAAGTGTTTATAAATTGGCTTTTTATGGATTCCGGACTGGTCGAAGAGGACGACAGTCGAAGGAAGCCCCATTATGTCCGTGTGCGTAACTCCATGATGATCAAGGCATTCGAAAAGCGCGATTTATGAGCATCACCATGAAAAGTATTGAGCATGGGATTTTTCAAGGTCCCCTTTAGCCGTGTGTTGTGGGTAGCGTTGCAAAGGGTTTAGACCCCTTACCCTAAACATACGCTATTATCCTCAGCGCTTCGGAAAAATCCCACTCAATGTGATATAAAAAAGGGCCGATTGGCTTTTTCCATACAAGGAGACACACCAATGTCGAAAACGATTACGCTCGCTTCCTTATCCGCAGCTGCCGTCTTGGGCATCAGCCTACTGGGTGGATGCGCGGGCAATAAGGACCTGGAGAAGAAGGTCCAGGCGGCCTACGATAAGGCCACCGACGCCCAAGCGTGTTGCGACGCCAACACCGAGCGCCTGGACCGCATGTTCGAGAAGACGATGCGCAAGTAAGCGCAGTTAGAAGATCCTATCCAGATAGAGCCATTGCGTCGGCTGTTGCCGGCCTCCCACCAGGTGTGGAAGGCCGGTATTTTCTTTTATGGCCTTACGCACTTCCCCCCAGTCCACATTCACTCCCTCAGCCTCGGCGATCGCCGTCGGGATGACCGCCTTGAGGGATCCAGGCTTGTCTTTGCCCTTGGCGTGTACCTCCAGATAGAGGTTATTGTCGCGCCAACCGACCTTGAAGGGTTGATAGACGATCCTGACGGATGTCGCCACCGGGATCTCCGGGAACAGCTGTTCGATGTCCTCCGGGTACATACGGATGCAACCGTGGCTGACTTGCATGCCGAGTCCCCAAGGCTTGTTGGTGCCGTGGATGAGATATTTCTCGGCGCTCAGGCGCATGGCGTATCGTCCCAGGGGATTGTCCGGCCCGGCCGGAACCACCGCCGGCAGAATATCTCCCTGCTCCGCGTGCTCGGCGCGAATAGAGGCCGGGGGCGTCCAGGTCGGGTCCTTGACCTTGCTCACAATGCTGAAGTTACCGAGCGGCGTGTCCCAGCCCTCGCGTCCGATGCTGACGGCGTAGGTGATCACTTTGCCGGACGTGGGGAAGTAATAGAGCCGTTTCTCCGCCAGATTAAGCACCAAGCCCTGCCGCGGGGTCTTGGGCAACACATATTGAGCCGGCATGAGGACATGGGTGCCCTTGCCCGGTAGCCAGGTATCCACCCCGGGATTGGCGGCCTTCATCTCGTCATAGCCGAATCCGCCCCGACGGCCCAGATCCAACAAGGTATCCCGGCGCCCGCTCTCCACATAGAAGGCCTGGCCGAAGACACTGTCATCGGGGTTCGGGAGCCAATGGGCGGTCCGGGCCGCCGGCAAGGCACAGCTGATGCCCGCCAAGGTGAGGCCAAGCGCCGCTGCCCATCCCGAACGCGGGTTCCGCTTCGGTTGCTGTTGTTTCATCGAGCCCCTCCAATTCCGCTACAGTGTTACTAAATATCGAAACTAAAGCCGTTGTTCTCTCTTTACCCCGACTCTCTCCCAAGGGGAGGCGAGGGAGCAAATCCGGCATTACTTTCGATTTTCTTTAAGTAAGGTCGCCTCGAACGGGTGCCGCCTGCCCAGACCGCGAATACTATAGCCGCTCCTTGTGGACTATCCGGTTTGGGCTATCCGGCCGGGCGATGGGTTCGATGCGGATCATCGACGGGGTTCGTGAGAGGGAACCCTAACCGGGAACGGTAAGGTGACGAGATCCCCGTTTCAAGCTCTCGGTGCCCTTTTTGTAAGGGGAAGCGACGAATCCGCGAATCGACACGCAGCGTCGTCCCGAACCGAAGGGAGGGATCTTTTCGTATTCGTTCGGTTTTCGGTTAGACTTGGCTACGCTGTCCTTTCATCCCTACTGTCCCGATCCACACATCAAACGCTTTAAATCCTATGTCTCTGATCGAACTCCCCGTCGGAACCCCCGCCCGCATCGCCGAGATACGCGGTGGGCAGCAATTGGCCCGTCGCCTGCTGGGTCTGGGCTTGAGGGTCGGCAGCGAGGTGGCGGTCCTGCACCATCGCCAGCGCGGCGTGGTCCTGTTCACCGGAAATGCCCGGGTGGCCCTAGGCGGTGGTGTCGTCGAAAAGCTGTTTGTCGAGCCTTTGGTCGCCGATGAGGTGATTGTCGGCTGACAAGGAGGCTCGGCCATCCGGCGCCGGGTAACTCGGTCGGGGTCGTGGGCCCTAGCCTGCACTGTCCCTTATCACGGGCAAGTCGATTATGGATCACTGCGAACGAACAGGGCCCGTGCACCCGAACCGCCGAGGCGACGGTTTGACCATCGCCCTGGTGGGTAATCCGAACTGCGGCAAGACCGCCCTCTTCAACGCCTTGACCGGCATCCGCCAGAGGACAGGCAACTGGCCGGGCGTCACCGTGGAGCGCAAGGAGGGACAGCTCGAGCTCGATGGGCAGAAGATTCGGGTCATCGATCTGCCGGGCATCTATTCCCTGGACGCGAGCTCCCCGGACGAGCGGGTAACGCGGGACTATCTGCTCTCACGGGACGCGGACCTGATCGTCAATGTGGTCGATGCCTCCAACCTGGAGCGCAATCTCTACCTCACCGTCCAACTCCTGGAAATGGGCGTGTCCCTGGCCCTGGCCTTGAACATGATGGACGTGGCGTACAAGCGGGGCATCCGGTTGGACCAGGAGCGTCTGAGCCGTGAGCTGGGTTGCCCTGTGGTGCCGGTGGTGGCCGTTACCCAGGAGGGGGTGACGGAGCTCGAGGCACGTATGCTGTCGGTCGCCGGTGGACGCCACCTCGGCGGCTTCGACCTCGCCCAGGAAGAGTGCGTGGAGCAGGCCGTAGCCATGCTCACCCCTCACTTCGAAGACCAGGCCGAGCAGACCAACAGCCGCTGGCTGGGGCTCAAGCTGCTGGAGGGGGATCCCACCGTCGAGGCCCTGGCAAGTCCCGAAACCCTGGAGCAGGTCGAGCATTGGCGGCAGCTCATTCGGGACCGGTCCGGGGAAGCGGCGGACATCCACATCGCCGACACCCGGTTCGGGCATGCCCATACCCTGGCCCAGCGGGTAACCCGAGAGCGAGGCCAGGTGGGCGACGCGCCGACCGACCACATCGACCGCGTGGTCCTGAGCCGCGTCTGGGGTATCCCCCTGTTCCTGGCGGTCATGTATCTGATGTTCGTCTTCACCGTCAACTTCGGCGGTGCCTTTATCGACCTCTTCGATGGCGTCGCGGGGGCCTTCTTCGTGGATGGCGTGCGCGCCCTCTTGGCCGCCGTAGGCGCATCGGAATGGGTATCCCTGATCCTGGCGGACGGGGTTGGCGGTGGCCTCCGGGTAGTCGCTACCTTCATCCCCATCATCGCCAGTCTGTACCTGTTTCTGTCGGTGGTGGAGGACACCGGCTACATGGCGCGGGCGGCCTTCGTCATGGATCGCCTCATGCGTTCCATCGGTCTGCCCGGAAAGGCCTTCGTCCCCCTGATCGTGGGCTTCGGCTGCAATGTGCCCGCCGTCATGGCCACCCGGACCCTGGAGAACGAGCGCGAGCGCAAGCTCACGATCCTCATGAATCCCTTCATGTCCTGCGGCGCGCGGTTGCCGGTCTATGTGCTCTTCGCCGCCGCCTTCTTTCCACATTCGGGGCAGAACGTGGTCTTCGCCCTCTACCTGGTCGGAATCCTGGTGGCGATCCTGACGGGACTGGTGATGCAGCGGACCTTGCTCGCGGGCAAGAGCACCGGCTTCATGATAGAGCTTCCCCCTTACCACTTGCCGACCTTCAAAGGCGTGATGCTGCGGACCTGGGACCGGGTGTGGCTGTTCCTCAAGGAGGCCGGGCGGGTCATCGTCCTCATGGTAGTGGCCCTGAATCTGCTCAGCTCCATCGGCACCGGCGGCACCCTGGACCAGGTCGACAGCGAGCATTCAGTGCTGAGCGCGGTGAGCCGATCGGCAACACCCCTGTTCTCCCCCTTGGGTATCCGGGAGGACAACTGGCCGGCCGTGGTCGGGATCGTCTCCGGAATTCTCGCCAAGGAGGTCGTCGTCAGTACCCTGGATTCCCTCTACACCCGAATCGCCCAGGAGGAACAGCCGCCGACCGCCGCGGAGGCCTTCGACCTCTGGTCTGCCCTGGCCGCGGCGGTCAGCACCGTGCCGGAAAACCTGGCCGCAGTCGCCACCGGCTTGCTCGATCCACTGGGGCTGAACCTGGGGGATCTCTCGGATCGCGCGCAGGTGGCGGCGGAGCAAGCGGTGGGGAGCGGGACCTTCGGGGCCATGGAGGCCCGCTTCGACGGTTGGATCGGTGCCTTCGCCTACCTGCTGTTTGTGCTGCTCTATTTCCCCTGCGTGGCAACCATCGGGGTCGTCGTCCGCGAGACGGGCATGGCTTGGGCGGGATTCGTGGCCGCCTGGACCACCGGCATTGCCTTCATCACGGCCACCTTCTTCTACCAGGCCGCCAGCTTCGAGCGCCATCCGATCAGCTCCGGCATCTGGATCCTCGGTTTATCACTCTTCCTGGCGCTGGTTATCGTAGGGCTTCGGGCCTGGACGCATAAGGGCCGTGATGGCCATCTGCTGCCAAAGTGAAGGAGTAACCATTCAGGACCCCCATTTTTATAAAGGCTCTGGCTCTTTATGGATTCCAGACTGGTAGGATATCTTGCGCAAATTCGCCTTCTCAGCAAGCCAGAGGGGTTTCGTATAACTTACTGTTTTTTTTGAGAAAAGACTGCCTGTTCTGTCATCGGTCAGAGTGCTACGGACCGCCGCCCCCTTCGATCAGTCTGGAATCCATAAAGAGCCTTTATAAAATCAGAGCGAACCTATTGATAATGATACGGTACGGATAGACACCTTGAAAAATTCAAGATGCCTTGTAGAAGATGCTGCAATATCTTCCGATTGCAACGGTGAAGCCGGCTAGCCTCACGGGAATGCCCAGGCATCGACATGACCGATTCCATATTCCTGACCCGCGTAGTCCTGCGCCAATACAAGAGTATTGCCGGATGTGACGTTCGGCTTGGTCCCCTGACCTGCCTGTTGGGGCCAAATGGTTCGGGTAAGAGCAATTTCGTCGACGCGCTGCGCCTGGTGCGTGATGCGCTGAGCGATTCCCTGGACAACGCCCTGAGCAGGCGGGGCGGGGGGCGGAGGTGGTAAATCGGCGATTCCTCAGACACTCGTTACCCTACGGCCCGATACCCTTCGGTATCCGATTGGAGTTTATCTTGCCTGATAAGCGCGCGGGGTTTTATGCCTTCCAGGTCAGTCCGTTCAAAGGCGTTTCCGGCGTCCTGAATGAGGAATGCAGAATCGGCACCGCATCCGGTGGAGGTCCTTTTTTCCAGATTCAGCAAGGAGAAGTAAAAGGATCCAGTGAGGATACCTTCCCAAGGGTAACGGGCGACCGACTCGGCCAGGTCGGCCTGGATGAGACCTCTCTCGCAGCGCAAGGGAAGCGTCAGCCCGATTTGTTCGAAGACAGATTAGTAACCGTGGAGCCATCTGGAGCAAAATGATGTCCAGGGTTGTACCGATCGTCGAAGGGCACGGAGAAGTAACTGCCCTGCCTATCCTGCTGCGGCGTCTCCGCGATTGGTTGACCCCGGACCGTTATACCGAGGTGCAAAAACCCATCCGGGTACACCGTGACCGCTTTTTGAACAAGGACAAGGAATTCCTGAAGTATCTCGAACTCGCTTCGACCAAGGCCAGAAACAACGGTTGGATACTCATTCTGCTCGGTGCCGATGACGACTGCCCGGCAGAGCTCGGGCCAACCATCGTCGATCGCGCTCGTGGCATCAAGCCACATTGCCGAATGGCAGTTGTACTGCCGAAACGTGAATATGAAGCCTGGTTTCTGGCGAGCGCGGACTCCCTCGATGGCAAGCGTGGATTCGTGCTGAACGGGCACGTCATCCCTGATCCGGAGACGCCCCGAGATCCCAAGGGCTGGCATGAGTCGACACATGCCGAACGGCACATATAAGGAAGTGACCGACCAACCGGCCTTCTCAGCGGAAATAGACTTAGAGCAGGTACGCCGCCGCAGCCGGTCTTTCCGCAAACTCTGTAGCGAATGGGTCAAGCACACCGAGAACCCATCGTAGGTCAGGTGCGGAGCATATCGAATGCCGGCCATCGGCACAGCTCCGATTTCCACCTAATCCGAAAGCCCTGCTCCCACACCATATCTTTCGGATAGCAGATCCAAAGATCGCCCACCGCGACCAAATCGCCCTGCGCAAAGATCAAGGGGATATAGGGGCGTATCCAGGGCGGTACGCCTTGCTCCTGAAACAGTTTCTTGAGGGATCGACGCCGTCGTCCCCCCCGTCCCCGCCGGCAGGAAGGACCTGTTACGCCGAAGCGGATCTCCAGCCCGTGTCTGAATACAGCTTGGGGGTCTAGGTCCCGTCCGTCGGCGGCGAGAAACGCCAGGCATCCGAGCCTGTCTGGGAGTGTGAGGACGCCCTTGTGCCAATGGATCGGGCCCGGCGCGGGTACCGGAGGCAGGGGCGCCATGGCGAACAGGTCGTCCCGGTAGCGGCGTACCTCGCATCCCGGCCAGGCGACCAGGGGATTTGCGTCCGCGCGGGCGGTCATGACTTCGGTAAGGATACGGTCGAGGTGCGCGGCATCCGGCGGGACTCGACCCTGGCCGTGGAACCACTGGCGAAGCACCGCTTTGCGCAACGGCAACGCCAGATCCAGGAGGCGCTCGATCGAAAGGGTACCGGGTTTTTGTCCTGCCGCCTCGAGCGCCGCGTTGCGGGCGACGGGGTCGATGATTGCTTGGACCTCCGCGCAGTGAGCCGCACTCCTTGCGATACTGGTCGCGCAGGCGGGCCAGCGTTCCGTCAGCCGGGGCAGTACGCGGTGACGAAGAAAATTCCGGTCGTGTCCCAAATCCCGATTGCTCGGGTCTTCCAACCAGTGGAGCTTCCGGTTTCGGGCATAATCGAGGAGCTCGGTACGACCGAGGTCCAGGAGGGGTCTTACCAGCCAACCGCGCCCTAGGGGGGCCACCGGGGGCATGGCCGCGAGGCCCGCGGGACCGCTGCCGCGCAGCAAGGCCAGCAGCAGGGTCTCCGCTTGATCGTCCCGGTGCTGGGCCGTGAGCAATAGATCGTCTGACTCCAGCCGTTCCGCCATGGACTCATAGCGTGCCTGCCGGGCTATCGCCTCCAGGCTTTCACCCCGAGCAGGGGCCAGATCCAGGCACCAGGTCCGGAGCGGTACCCCGAGCCGCGTGCAGGTGTGGGCACAGTGCATGGCCCAGCTGTGCGAGTCCCGATGCAGGCCATGATCGATGTGCAGGGCGTGAAGGGCGAAAGGGAGCCGGTCACGGATGGCGGCCAAGGCGTGGAGCAGCACGGAGGAATCCAAGCCGCCGCTGTAAGCGATCCAGGCCTTCCGTGCCGTGGGCAAGGCGGTAAGACAGGGCAGCAGAAGCTCTGGTAGGAGCGCGGGCATGGCGCCGACCGCCGCGGAGTCTGAGGGAGAGCTACTCGCTGTATCGCCCGTAACTCAGCACCCGCTCGTAGCGTTGGGTAAGCAGCTGGTCGATGTCCTGGTCTCGGATCTCGTCCAGGTAGCTGAGCAGGGCCTGTTTGACGTTCGCGGCCGCGGTGTCCGGATCCCAATGGGCACCGCCCCGGGGTTCGGAAACGATGGCGTCGATCAACCCCAGCTCCTTGAGTTTGTCGGAGGTGATGGCCATGGCCTCGGCGGCGAGCTGGGCCTTGTCGGCGTTCTTCCAGAGGATGGAGGCGCAGCCCTCCGGCGAGATCACCGAGTAGGTGCTGTACTGGAGCATCAGGAGCCGGTCCCCGACACCGATGGCCAGGGCGCCGCCGGAACCCCCTTCGCCGATGACGGTACACAAGATGGGGATAGGCAGGTGCGCCATAACCTGCAGGTTGCGGGCGATCGCCTCGCTCTGTCCCCGCTCCTCCGCCCCGACTCCGGGGTAAGCGCCGGGCGTGTCGATGAAGGTGAGGAGGGGCAGGCGGAAGCGCTCCGCCATCGTCATCAGCCGCAGGGCCTTGCGATACCCCTCCGGTCGCGGCATGCCGAAGTTGCGGTAGAGCTTGCCCTTGGTGTCACGGCCCTTCTGGTGGCCGATGATCATTACCGAGCGTCCGTCGAGGCGCCCGACGCCACCGACGATAGCATGGTCGTCGGCGAAGGCCCGATCCCCGTGCAGCTCTTGAAAGTCATCGAAGATGCGCTCGATGTAGTCCATCAGGTAGGGGCGTTGGGGGTGCCGCGAAAGCTGAGAGATCTGCCAGGATGTAAGCTTGGCGAAGATAGACTCCGTAAGGTCCTGGCTCTTGCGTTCGAGCCGTTCGATCTCCTCCTCGATATTGAGTTCGTTGTCATCACCGACATGCCGTAGCTCCTTGATCTTGGCCACGAGCTCGGCGATGGGTCGTTCGAATTCGAGAAAGTTGATGTCCATGGCCAGCCAATAATAATCAAGGCTTTTTATGGATTCCAGACTGGTTAGGATATTTTGCGCAAATTTGCCTTCTCAGAAAGCCAGAGGGGCGTCGTATAACTTACTATTATTGTTGAGAAAAGACTGCCTGTTCTGTCATCGGTCAGAGTGCTACGGACCGCCGCCCCCTTCGATCAGTCTGGAATCTATAAAGAGCCTACTTGGTTTACGACCGTCATTGAGCAGGAGGAGATTTCACTTCCATCTGAGACGAAACATGTGAGGAGCCGTACGCATGGTTCCATGGGCACATGGGTGTTGCGGTCCCCTCTACCCGATCGATCTTGCGGCGCCGCGTCGCTATCGGGGTCGCTGTCGGGTACGAGTAATCGGTATCTGTCAGGTATCGGGGCCGGGAATCCATGGGTAGCGGCATATCCTTAACCAGAACCGTAGGTTGATTTCTCGACGGGGTTGTTGGATTTCATCCGCCAGAGCGTTTGGCGAAGGAGTGTAAGCGTATGTTCCGGTTCTTGATTCGATCCAGTCTAAGGCTGCGTTTCTTGTTCCTGGTAGTCGCCGTGGCCTTGATTACCGTCGGTTTCGCAAAGCGAGGGGATTTGCCGACCGACCTGCTGCCTGAATTCTCACCACCCACCGGACGGATCCAAACCGAGGCCCTTGGGCTGTCGGCCGCCGAGGTCGAGCAGCTGATCACGGTGCCGTTGGAGGCAGATCTGCTCAACGGGGTCGCCTGGTTGGATACGATTCGTTCCGAATCCATTCCATCCCTCTCATCCATCGAGCTGATCTTCCAGCCTGGTACCGACCTCATGGAGGCACGGCAGATGGTGCAGGAGAAGCTGACCCAGGCCCACGGCCTGCCGAACGTCTCCAAGGCCCGGTGATGTTGCAGCCGGTTTCGTCCACCAGCCGCGTGTTCAAGATCGGACTGCGCTCGGACGAGCTGTCGTTGATCGAGATGTCGGTATTGGCCCGGTGGAACATCCGTCCCCGCCTGATGGGGGTACCCGGAGTCGCCAATGTCTCGATCTGGGGTCAGCGCAAGCGTCAGCTCCAGGTCCACGTGGACCCGGAGCGGATCAAGGAGGCGGACGTGGGCCTGCATGATGTGGTCGCGACTACCGGCAACGCACTCTGGGTCTCACTGCTGAGCTTCCTCGATGCCGCCTCTCCGGGCACGGGTGGATTCATCGACACGCCCAACCAGCGCCTGGGGGGTGCGTCACGTCCTTCCCATCGTCTTACCGGAGGGCCTGTCCAAAGTCACCGTCCAAGGCAAGGACCTGCGCCTCGGGGATGTGGTCGAGGTGGTCGAGAGCCACCAGCCTTTGATCGGGGATGCCATCGTCGGTAACGACGGCGGCGTCATGCTCGTGGTCGAGAAGTTCCCCTGGGCCAACACCCTCGACGTCAGTCTGGGGGTCGAGGAGACCCTGGCCAGGATCAAACCGGGGCTGCCCGGTATCGAGATCGATCACGAGATCTTCCGTCCGGCCACCTTCATCGAGATGTCCATCGATAACCTGACCACGGCGTTCCTGATCGGCTGTGTCCTGGTCATCCTGATCCTTGGCGCCTTCCTGTGGGAGTAGCGGGTGGCCCTCATCAGCATCGTCGCCATTCCCCTGTCGCTGATCGCGGCCGGGATCGTACTCTACTGGCAGGGAGCGACCATCAACACCATGGTCCTGGCCGGCTTCGTCATCGCCCTGGGGGCGGTGGTCGACGATGCCATCATCGGCATTGAGAACATCATGCGGCGTCTGCGTCAACACTGCGCGACCGGCAGTACCTACTCGGCAAGCAGGATTATCCTCAATGCCACGATCGAGGTGCGGAGCGCGATCGTCTACGCGACCCTGATCGAGGTGGCCGCCTTGATCCCGGTGTTCTTTATGGAGGGGCTCTCCGGGGCCTTCTTCAAACCCCTGGCCTAGGTCTATGTACTCGCCATCTTTGCCTCCATGGTGGTGGCGCTAGACGATGACCCCGACTCTCGAGTCTATCATGCTCGGAAATGCGCCGCTGGAGCGTCGTGAATCGCCGCTCATCAAGCCGTTGCAGGTCGGCTATGGTCGGGTGATGTCCGGCGTCCTCAAGACCCCGGTGGTCGCCTACTCCACCCTGGGCGTCATGTTCCTCGCTGGCGTCCTGATCGTGCCTCAGCTCGGGCAGTCCCTGTTGCCGTCCTTCAAGGAGCGGGACTTCCTGATGCACTGGCTGACCAAGCCCGGTACCTCCTGGCCGGAGATGAACCGGATCACTATCCAATCCCTCCTCGGCCAGCAGGCGTAAGACCTCTCTCGCTTGCAATAGAGGATAGCTCCTCTTCATATATAATCATACGGGACCTGACACTGGCGGTGACCCGCGAGTTTATCCACCCCAAGGTCTCGCGCTCTGGCCTGGACCGCTGTCTGCGCCGCCACGGCGTGTCTAACCTCAAGACGCCGATGCCCCAGGAGGACGGCGCCAAGACGCCGGTGAAGCCCTTCAAGGCGTATGATCCCGGCTTCGTCCATGTGGACGTCAAGTATCTGCCCCAAATGCCGGATGAGGACCATCGGCAGTACCTCTTTGCCGCGATTGACCGCGCCACCCGCTGGGTCTACGGCGAACTCCTCCAGGACAAGTCAGCCGCCTCTGCCGGCGGTTTCCTCACGCGCCTGATCGACAAGGTCCCCTTCGCGATCACCAAGGTCCTCACCGATAATGGTAAGGAATTTACCGATCGTTTCTGCGCCACCGGTCAGCGCCAACCCACAGGTACCCACGCGTTTGATCGCGTCTGCACCGCCAACCGCATCGAACATCGCCTGACCAAACCAAGAACGCCACAGACCAATGGCATGAGCGAACGCTTCAACGGCCGCAGCGCCGAGGTCCTAGCCACC
>Ga0209255_1000074_pt1 | contig 17163 bp, 17 predicted proteins | sample WorMetvaBAHAMAS2_FD_187394 | JGI IMG/M metagenome (GOLD analysis project Ga0209255, IMG submission 187394) | Marine gutless worms symbiont microbial communities from Max Planck institute for Marine Microbiology, Germany - Olavius vacuus... | ecosystem: Host-associated > Annelida > Digestive...
TGTCAACACGATGGAGGGGTTCTGGTCCTTGCTGCGCTCTTGGCTTCGGCCCCACTGGGGGATTTCCCAGGAGCACCTGCCCTTGTATCTGGGCTTTTTCGAGTTCGTCCACAACACCAAAAACCGCAGCATAGGACTCATGGATTCCCTTCTCGGTTTGCTGCTACGTTAGCAGTCTGGAATCCATAAAGAGTCTTGAATTAAACCGATCGAGCCGTAAGATTCGGCTATCATACAGCCATCCGCATATCTTCGCATTGCTCCGAGGACTGGAGGGAGCGGTATTTTTTGTTCCAGGTCTACACCAGTGCCGGTGCCCGACGTGCAGGAGTCACCCCGATGCCGAGCTTTGCAGGAAAGGTCGCCGTCGTTACAGGCGCCGCCAGGTAACCTGGGGCGCGTTGTCGTGCTTGCCCTCACCGATCAAGACGCGGGTGTCGCTCTGGTAGATTCAGATACCGGAGCCCTCGGGACAGTCCACGCGGAACTCCTGTCCGGGACCGGGACCAAAACCGCTACATTCGCCGCCGATCTGATCGCACCCGAATCCGTGACCAGAATAGCCGAACACGTCCGGGGGCGCTTCGGACACATCGATATCCTCGCCGATATCGCCGGCCGTGTCACCGGGGCCGTCATCTCCGTCTACGGTCGGAGTTGAGCACAGGGTATCCGGATGGCACGGAATGGGATGTATCTGCCCGTCATACCTGTACTGCAACTGCGGCAGTCACGCCGGCGGATCGGTGCCGGCCCCGCTGTACTCGCAGGGCTTTTCCTGGCAGTGGGCCTGCCGCTGCTCTCCGCCCAGTCCCTCCTCGACACGGAGACCAAGGAGCTGCTGGTCGCCGCGGTCGAGGCCGCCGCCGAGCTCGATCTTTACAATGCCCGCTGTCGCCGCGACCGCTCAGGTCGTCATGTGGATAATCTCAATAAGGAGCTGGTGAGCAAGCTCCGCATGACCGTCCTGCAGGTCGAGGATGAGCTCTTCCCCGAACGCTCCTATCGCCGGGTACAGAAACGCCTGCAACGGGAGTCCTTGGCAAGGCTCAAACAGGCCGGCGGCTGTGAGGAGGCAAAGAAGGCGGGGACGCCGAACCGGTTGCGCGTGCGCTACGGCGAGCTGATGGGGAAGATCGATCGGCTGCCCTGACATCGGTGGCGGTTCGTGCAGGCGACCAAAACTGTATATTCGGCGCGTGCTGGTGCATAAATCTCGCCCGCATCGGCCGGTCGAATCCGAACTTGGAAGATTACAAATGAAGCGACAGACAGGTTTTACCCTGATCGAACTGATGATCGTGGTCGCGATCATCGGTATCTTGGCTACCATCGCGATTCCCGCGTATCAAGACTACACGATCCGCACCCAGGTCACGGAGGGATTGAATCTGGCGGCGGAAGTCAAAGCGGCCGTCAGTACCTTCAACGCAGTGCGCGGGAATCTTCCCGCCACCAATGACGCCGCCGGTGTCGCGAGCTCTAAATCTATTACGGGCAATTATGTTACCGACGTTGCAATCGGCAATGAGGGCATCATCACCATCACCTATGGCAACCGGGCAAACAAGGCAATAAAGGGCAAGAAGCTCGGTCTCCGTCCCGTCTCGAATGCGGCCAGCGGATTGATCTGGGTGTGTGGAATGGCCGCCCCCCCGACAGACGATGACACAACAGGGGTAGACAATAACGAAACAGACACTAAAACAGCCACGACTATCAAGGCTCGCTACCTCCCAGCCGACTGTCGTCAGTAAAGGCGCAAAGGATAGTCGCGTATGAATACGGTGGGTAAGACGATCAGTTTTGGGTGCGAATTGCCAATAGAAATCGTCCATTTGATCCATTTGGAAGGCACCTGAAAAATAGGTATTTTCACCGTCCGAGCGATTCTAACCCGTTGATTATTCAATCGTGCTGATGACGAAAATCATGTTTTTCAAGGTGCCCCGGAGTAATGTCATGATTGCGGTGCCCGCTTCGGCCGTTTGCCGGTGTCCTGCCGCCACTCGCCGGTGGGCGTATGTGGCCCTGTTCCTTGTCGTCATGCTCGCCGGTTGCGCCGGTAGTGAACCCAAGCAGCGGATCCGGGCCGACCAGGTGGTGGTCGAAAAATCGAAGCGTAGGCTGATGCTCATCCAGAATGGGGAAGTGATACGCGAATACCGCATCGCACTCGGCGAACGGCCGCAGGGCCATAAGGTACGGCAAGGTGACGAGCGGACACCGGAAGGCAATTATTTCCTCGATTGGCGCAATCCCAACAGCCGTTTCCACAAGTCCATCCATATCTCCTATCCCAATAAATGGGACAGCCGACTCGCTCGCCTCAGGGGGTACGACCCGGGCGGCATGATCATGATCCACGGCCAACCCAACCATATCCGATCCAAAAAGTTCAAGGAGTGGTACCTGAGCCGGGACTGGACCAATGGTTGCATTGCCGTCCGGAACCACGAAATGGACGAGATCTGGCGGCTGGTTCGTTACGGCACGCCGATCAAGATTCGGCCCTGAACCCTGAGACCAGGATGGCTGGAAATCGAGGTCACATCGGGAAGGGTGCAAGGATGCCCCATATCAGATTCGGAAAGGTCCATACGCGCCCGTTCTACCTATAGCCTTGTAGGTCGGATTAGGCGCGCCTTTCGATGGTGGGGGATGCAAACACCTTCGAACACGCCGTAACCCGACACTCGATCTCTAAACCTTAACCACCGGTTCAGGGACAACCCCGGCTTTCCTTGCCCCCTCTCCCGCCGAGGGTGTCGCAAAAGTAACGCAGGCGTCCTCTCCTGCATCGAAAAATGCAGGCGGGGACGCCTGTGCTACGCCTCACGGATAGGCTTTTGCGACACCCTCCCGTCGGGGGAACGCCTGTGCCGAGCGCAGCGAGGAGGCCGGGGAGCGGGAATCAAAAACCGGAAATGGGGCATAATGAATCGCTCCACTCTAACCATTTAAAAATGGCTCTTTATGGATTCCAGACTGATCGAAGGGGACGGCGGTCCGTAGCACTCTGAGCGATGACAGAACAGGCAGTTTTTTCTCAACAATAACAGCAAATTATACGATTCCCCTCTGGCTTTCTGAGAAGGCGAATTTGCGCAAAATATCCTAACCAGTCTGGAATCCATAAAGAGCCTAAAAATTTACCACTACCGTAGTCCATATGTTCAACTATCCGCAATTCGATCCTGTCGCCCTGTCCCTGGGGCCGCTCAAGGTCCATTGGTACGGACTCATGTACCTGTTGGGTTTCTTCGGCATCTGGGTGCTCGGTCGTTACCGCGCCTCGGATCCTAGCTCCGGGTGGAATGCCCGCATGGTAGACGATATGGTCTTCTACGGTATCCTTGGGACTATTCTGGGGGGGCGCTTGGGATACATGTTTTTCTACGGCCTCGATCAGCTGATCGCCAATCCCCTGAACGCACTCAAGATCTGGGAGGGTGGCATGTCCTTCCACGGCGGCCTGATCGGGGTATCGATCGCGTTGTGGCTCTTCAGCCGCCGCCACGGTACAGGTTTTTGGCAGGTCACGGATTTCGTCGCCCCCCTGGTACCGCTGGCGTTATTCACCGGGCGGATCGGCAACTTCATCAACGGGGAGCTCTGGGGACATCCTACCGACGCCCCCTGGAGCATGCGAGTCCCCTGCGAGCGATTCGGCGAGTATTGCGGGGGACTGCCACCGGGTACCGAGTGGAGCCCGCCGCTGCATGCCTCCCAGCTCTACGAGGCTGCGCTGGAGGGCCTGGTCCTGTTTCTGATCCTATGGATCTTCTCCGCCAGACCGCGGCCTACCATGGCGGTGTCGGGCCTGTTTCTGCTCGGTTATGGTGTCTTTCGCGTGCTGGTCGAGTTTGTCCGCCGGCCGGACACTCACATCGGTTATCTCGCCTTCGACTGGCTCACCCTGGGCCAGGTCCTGACCCTACCGATGGTCTTATTGGGAGTGCTATTGCTGATACTGGCCTACCGGGGCAGCCGACCGTCGGGGACCGTGAGGCGATCGTCCCTTCCATAAAAAGGCCCGGCTTGCGCCGAGCCCAGCGTTCTTCCCGCGAGGAGGGAAGCGAGAGGGACTCCCGATCGCCGGGAACCGCGTCCCCCATCACAGGTTTGGCTCACATGTTCGGCGTTATCTTGCGGAATTTTTCGGAGAGTTGGTCCACTTCTTCTTTGATAAAGCCGGCATACTTCTCCCGCACCCCGGTGATCGTTTCCATGCGCTTCTTGGCATCGTCTACCAGGCGATCACCGATTTCCTTCGCCACCGTAGCCTGGGCCTCGAAGAAGTCTTTCAAGCCTTTAATGTCTTTGACCTTGGTGGCCAGCTCCATCTGACGCTTGGTCTGATCCATCACGAATTTCATGTCGTTCATCTGGCTGGAAGTGATCTCCTTCATGGTCTCCATGTTGAGCTCGGCGAGCTTGTTCAGGTTCTCCATGGCCTTGCTGCCCATCTCTTTCATCGCGTCAAGATTCTTTTCTGGGTTCATGGTGTAGCTCCGCTGTGTGAAAAATAGGTAGCCTCCAGTAATTGCTGCGGTGCAGCAATTACTGCGCTGCACAGTAATGGCCCCGAACGATCTTGTCAAGGGCTTCTAAACCCATCGTGACTTGTCGAACTCGGATTGCGTCGAACCGGAGGGGCGTTTGAACCGGTGAAAGTACAGGTGATACCTGGATAACCGGGCGGATCAAAGCACGGCTGTAACCATCGGTTAGCTCCGTCGCGCCAGGTCCCAAGCAAGGCCCCGATCAGGTATCGGTCATAGGACCCCCGCCTCGCGGGCACTCGTTACCAGATCGTCCAATCCCAGCAGGCCGCACTTGTGGCCGGCCAGTGCGTTGCAGTGGTCAAGGAGTGCCGGCGGGGCGAGGTCGGCGAGCAGACCGTCGATTACCGCGGCGTTGAAGACATCTCCGGCCCCCAGGGTATCCCTGACCAACGGTGGTCTATGGGCAGGCGCAAAGCAGACTTCCCCGGCGCGAGGTTGGGCATAGGCCCCCACCTCGCCCCAGGGCAGGATCAGCAACCCGGCGTCCGTGTGTCCCCATTGGTCACACAGGAAGTGGCGCGGATCCGTATACCCGCGGCTCCGGGCATAGTGGCGGGAGAAAATCAGGACATCCGGTCCCACGAACAGGGCCTCGATCCCGGGCCTCGGCTTTTCGATCTCCAGCGAGATCCCGAGCTTTGGGGAGTGCCGGACGCAATCCCGCAACATGGCTTGGGTTTCCTTGGGATCACGACCCTCGAAGTGTACCCAGTCATAGCCGGCGAGCCGAATCCGGGCGAAGTCGGCTGCCGACAGCTCGGGTAGATCGCGATAATGAATGATGGTGCGGCTGCCGTTGGCCCGACTCAGAATCGCGTAGGAGGTGGGTGTGCTGCCGTGCGGATGGAAGACGCAAGATCCGGTGTCGATGCTGCGGCGTTCCAGGTCCTTGAGGACCCACGCCCCCTCGGCATCCTGACCCAGGATCCCCGCCCAGGCGCAGGCATGGCCCAACTGGCTGAGCACCGCCAGGGTATTGGCGGCATTGCCGCCCCTGACGGTGCGCCGATCCAGGGCGCGCAACTCCGCATCCTCCGTCGGATAGGCCGCCACCTCATTGATGATATCCAGGGCGGCGACACCCACCACGAGGATACGCCGATGCCGCTCAGTCATCGCGCACTACTTCGGGGGACGCAAAGTCAGGGTGTTGCCGCGCTGTATGAGCTCGAACCGCTTCAGGTAGCCCATTCCCAACAGAACCTCCTCTCCCGGCATATTGGGTAACACCGACGCCCGCACGCGGCGGGCCGTCAGACCTCCCAGGTCGACGCTGCCGAGCCACGTGCTCCGGATCCGGATATTGCCGTTCGCCGTCTTGGCCATGCGTGCCGCACCCAAGGGCACACCGAGCCAGCGTGCCACCCGGAGCGGAAGTGCAACATCCGTGGCGCCCGTATCGAGGAGATAGACGACCGGCTCACCATTGATCCGGCCATTGGCTACGTAGTGCCCGGACCGATTGCGTCGCAGGACCACCTGGGGACGACCCTGCGCGTCCGGGGCAACCTCGAGATCTCGGTTCGGGTTCTCCTGATCGTCGAGCAGACGCTGGAAGAACAGGGCAAGTACAGCCAGTCCCACCCCAGGCCGCGAACAGCATGATCCGACCGAGCCGTGAAGGCAGATCGTCAGTGCGGGGCAAATCCCGAGTCATAACGGTGAACATAGGGACCGACCATCAGAAAAGCGAGGCACTGAGATCATAGACCGCCTTCAGCATATCCGCACGTCGGTCAGGGCCTAGGCGATGGCGCTCCGACAGGCAGTGACCGGGGCAACGCCGGAGACGATCAGTTTGGCGACATGGACCAGGAGTCGCGTCGAGGCACCCCCGTCGAGGCCCTGGCCCTTGAGGTTGCGGGTCATGTGGGCGAACTTGACCAACTGGCGTGCTTGCTCCGGGGCCACACCGGTCTCCTTCTCCAGGATCCGCTGCTCCAACCCGGCCTCCGGGTAGTCGAACTCCAGGGCTACGAAGCGCTGGCGCGTGCTCTGCTTGAGGTCCTTGAGCGCGCTTTGGTAGCCCGGATTGTAGGAGATGGCAAGACAAAAACCGTCGGGCGGCCGCCAACAACTCCCCGGCCTTTTCCATGGGCAACACCCGCCGGTCGTCGGCCAGGGGATGGATGACGACGGTAGTATCCTTGCGCGCCTCCACGATCTCATCCAGATAGCAGATCCCCCCGGCACGCACCGCCCGCGTTAAGGGACCGTCGACCCAGATGGTCTCGCCGCCCTTGACCAGGAAGCGGCCCACCAGGTCGGAGGCGGTCAGGTCGTCGTGACAGGAGACGGTTATCAGCGCCCGCTTGAGCCGCCAGGTCATATGCTCCATGAAGCGCGTCTTGCCGCATCCGGTAGGCCCTTTCAGCAGTACCGGCAGCCCGTTGCGGTAAGCGGCCTCGAACACCGCAATCTCGTCGCCCACGGACTCATAGTAGGGTTCCTCCTCGAGGAAGTACTCCTCGGGCTTCAATATCCGCAATGCCTGCTGCACCGACGGTCTCCTGTTTCAGAACCCGGCCTCAATGGGCGTGCCCAACATCGGTGTTGGGCACGGGCCATCCATTGATGCGGTTCCGCGGGGAGTACGTGCACTGACCGGCAAGCTCAGAACCACCGCGCTCACCGTATCCTACGTCCTTTACCCAACCTACGCGGCGCATGTGTTCGGGCACGCAGGCCCGCGGGTAATGCGGGCGTAGGTTGCGTTAAGGGGACCTTGAAAAATCCCATGCTCAATACTTTTCATGGTGATGCTCATAAATCGCGCTTTTCGAATGCCTTGATTATTATGGAGTTACGCACGCGGACATAACGGGGCTTCCTTGTTCTGCAAAGACACCTTGAATTTTTCAAGGTGCCCTTAAGACGCTGGCATGGCCACGGCAGACGATCAGCGGGCCTTGGGTGCGTCGTAACGCAACACGTCCACTCTATAGGCTAGATCGTCTTCTCGCTTTTCTTCTTCTTGGATTCAGACTTTTTCTTGTCGCCTGACTTGCGCTTGCTTTCGGACCTCTTTTTGTCGCCTGATTTGGACGACTTGCCCTTGTTATCAACCCTCTTTTTGTAGTCAGATCTGACCGACTTGCTCTTACTATCGAGTCTCTTCTTGTCGTCTGATTTGGCCGATTTGTAAGGTTTGGACTTACAGTGGCCGGTGACATCTATGCCGTCCTTGCGCGTGTAAGGCTCTACCCAGCTGCAATCTTTCCTTTCGCACGGGCCCCGTTCGAGACCCTTGCACGCCGACGCCGCCGACACGGACAATGTGATAAATGAAAGCCCGATGGTCAGCGCGAAGGTAGCGAGCGCCATAACGGCTTTTTTTCCGAGTATGATTTCATACCCCCTTGGGATTGACAGTTGGTCTGTGCCGGACGAAAGACGCATGGCCCATACAGGATAAACACTCATCCGTCCGGCGGCGACGCACCGAAAAGTAACAAACCATACGTGATGTCGCTACCTTTATTGTCCCAGCACGCTAGTCCAAAACTATGCACTTTAGTGCAAGGCTTTAGCTGCTACACAGGTATGCTACAATTAGCTAATGAGTGATCAAAGACGCGGTAGTCATACGGTTAGCATTTTGATGGTCCATATTGTATGGGTCACTAAATATCGTTACCCAGTATTAAAAGGAAATATTCAAAAGCGATGCCGAGAACTTATCATTCAGGTATGTGATGCGGAAGATGCTGAAAGGAGTCGTAAGCAAGGACCATATACATATGGGGACCTTGAAAAATCCCATGCTCAATACTTTTCATGGTGATGCTCATAAATCGCGCTTTTCGAATGCCTTGATTATCATGGAGTTACGCACACGGACATAACGGGGCTTCCTTGTTCTGCAAAGGCACCTTGAATTTTTCAAGGTGCCCATATGCATGTTGAATATCCGCCGAGGTTATCAATAAGCGATTTTGTAAAGCGGGTTAAAGTAAGGTCATCACGTCTTCTTCAAAGCGAATTCCCAGAGCTAAAAAAACGATATTGGGGAAAGCATTTTTGGGCGATAGGGTATGGTGCCTGGACAACAGGGAATGTAACGGACGAAATGGTTCAAGAATACTTGGAGCATCACCGTCACCCATCCAATATGGATACAGGAAACATTATCCTGGAATGATTTAGGACTTTCAGTCCAGGGGGCAACCTATGCACTTTAGTGCATAGTGGTTGAGTCCGTCAGGCCAGCTTAATCACATTGTCCGCTGCTTTGTGAACGGGCTCACGTATCAGGGTATCCGCGGATATGCCGAGACCGGCACTGAGCTTGCGGATCATGCTCAGGCTCAAGGGGCGTTTGCCGTCGAGGACTTCGGAGACCTTGGAGACAGAGCCGATATACCGGGCAAGGTCTTTCCGGTTCAGGCCTATCTGGTCCATACGAAACCTGATCGCCTCGATGGGATAATGCACACGCTCATAATGCTCGATGAGCAATGCCAGAAGGGCCAGCTCATCGGCCTCGGGGGTACCGTCGTCCGGGTCGAGGTCCATCAGCTCCATCAAACGTACAAGTGCTTGCTGGTGTTCGCTTGCGGTCTCGATGATTTTCAGCCGGTTCATAGTTTCCCCTCTCAAAACCCCTTTTTGCTGTATTCGGCATGGGTTCCAACCCACTCGATTACCACCAGACCCTTACGATAGTACCCCGTTTCACATGATTTTGTGGTAGGGAACGCCCTCCGTGGCGTTCCGAACGGCCTGCGGAACGGCACGGAGGCCGTCCCCTACAAATGCAAAATGGAGTGCAACGGCGTAGTAGTGGTTGCCCTTGATATTGAAGATCACCCGGTTGTCAGCGAGAAAATCGGCACTGGCATAACGATCCTTGATCGCTTCTGGCGTCGCCCAAGTGGCTTCTTGCGCCTCTTTGAACCATGCCTCCAACGTGCTTCTGGCGTTTGCGTGGCGGCGACAGAACTTCACGAGCTTGTCCCGTCCTAATACTTGTTGCATTCACCAGCCCATTTCACCTTATTTCAGATTCCCTTGAATCGAGCCCACGTAGCCTACACGCCATCTCCGAAGCAAGCTGAGCCGCAATCTTCGTACTCAATCCGCTTTGGAATCCATCGGTTTCTCACTCTTTTGAGCATACAAACCAGGATGGCTCTTTATGGATTCCAGACTGGTAGGATATTTTGCGCAAATTCGCCTTCTCAGCAAGCCAGAGGGGCGTCGTATAACTTACTGTTGTTGTTGAGAAAAGACTGCCTGTTCTGTCATCGGTCAGAGTGCTACGGACCGCCGTCCCCTTCGATCAGTCTGGAATCCATAAAGAGCCACCAGGATTATGCAGTCAACCCACAAAGAGGGTGGAAAGCAGCCTCGAAGGCTCCCTCCCGACCCCAAAAAACCATCGTCCCCTACACCCCATGCCGCTGCCGGTTCCGGTCTTCCTGCGCCCGGTATTGCTGGAATCTGGGAATGAATTTGTCCCAGTCGATACCATGGGCGTCGATCTCCGGGCCGTCGATACAGGCGTGTTTGCGCACCAGCTTGCCGTCGCTGGTGACCGGGACCATGCAGGCGCCGCACATTCCGGTGGCGTCGACCATGATGGAGTTGAGACTGGCGATGGTGCGGACGCCGTAGGGCTGGGTGAGGTCGCTGACGGCGCGCATCATGAGCGGCGGACCGATGGTGACGACCTCGCCGACGGCACGGTCGGTGCCGGCCTTGGCCGCATCGAGTAGCCCTGCCAGCGGTCCGGTGACGAAGCCCTCGACGCCGAAGCTGCCGTCGTTGGTGGCGTAGATGACCTCAAGCGTATCCGGGAACTCGGCCTGGAGGCGGCCGATGCGCGCGTCCGGCTCGGCCCAGAACATGAGGTCCCGAGTGCGGAAGCCGGCGATCAGGGTCACGTGATTACCCATCCGCAGATGCTCGCGCATGATGGGGTACACCGGTGGCAGCCCGACGCCGCCAGCGGTGAAGACAACGGTCTCGCCCGCGGTGTAGCGGTGCAGTTGGCTCGGGAGTCCGAGGGGTCCGGCAATGCCGGTGAAGGCGTCACCCACCTGCATCTTGTTCATGACGATGGTGCTGCTGCCCAGTCCCTGGATGACCAGGTCGATAGTACCGGCCGCGGTGTCCCAATCCGCCAGGGTCAAGGGAATCAACTCGCCCTTCTCCCAGGCCAGGACGCGCACGAACTGGCCGGCCTTGGCGGCCTTGGCGACCAGGGGCGAGTACAGGACGAACTCGACGATGCCCGCGGCCAGATTGATCTTGTCCAGGATTTTCGGCGAGGCCTGGCCGGTCTCGGTATAGCGCTCCGCGTGCGCGACCAGGGATTTGAGCTCGCTCGGGCTGAAGGGGTTTTCGCCCATGATCTCGCGGGCAGCCTCCTGGCCGTCGCCGGCGGCCTTGATGGCGGTGGAGCCGCCCCGAGCCGCGTCGCCGCCGGTGTAGACATCATCCACCGAGGTCTCCTGGGTCCCGGACCGGATCTCGATGGTACCCCACTTGCTGGTCTTGAGTTCCGGCTCAGCGTCCTTGACGATAGGGTTGGAGGCATTACCGAGGGCCATGATGACCAGATCGACGGGCATTTCTTCGATGGCACCGGTGGCGACGGGACGCTGGCGCCCGGAGGCATCGGGTTCGCCCAGCGCCATGACGTCGAGCAGGGCGCGGGTGATGAACTGGGTCTTGTGGTCGCCGACGAACTCCTGGGGTGCCCGCAGCACCTTGAGCCGGATGCCCTCTTCCAGGGCATGGTGCAGCTCCTCGACGCGCACCGGCATCTCGGCCTGGGTGCGGCGGTAGACGATAGTGACCTCGCCCCCCAGGCGGCGGGCGGTACGGGCGGCGTCCATGGCGGTATTGCCGCCGCCGATGACGATCACTTGTTTGCCCGCGGTGGCGGGTAGGGGCGTCTCATATTCCTCCTTGTGGGCCTGCATCAGGTTGACGCGGGTGAGGAATTCGTTTGCGGACAGGATGCCGAGCAGGTGTTCGCCGGGCACGTTCATAAAGCGGGGCAGGCCGGCGCCGGTGCCGATGAAGATCTTCCAGAAGCCAGCGCGCTTCAGGGCCTCCAGGGTCGCGGTCTTGCCTACGATGAAGTTGCGGACGAATTTGCCGCCCAGCTGTTCGACCTTCTTGACCACATCGTCGATCAGCTCGTTGGGCAGGCGGAATTCCGGGATCCCGTAGCGCAACACCCCCCCCAGCGCGTGGAAGGCCTCGAACACCGTCACCGGGTAGCCTTCCTTGGAGAGCAGATAGGCATTGATCAGCCCGGCGGGGCCGGAACCGACCACCGCGATGGGCGGACGCTCGGCCTTGGCCCAGGGGCTGATGGCCCGGGGTAACTCCAGGTATTTGTTCGGATTCAGCACCTTTTCACTCTGAGGCAGATACCATTCCAGTTGGCCGATCTCGATGGGGCGCTGGTTGTGGGTACAGACCCCCTGGCACTGGATTTCCTGCGGGCACACCCGGCCGGTAACATTGGGCAGGGGGTTGGACTCCTTGATCAGCTCCAGGGCCTGGCGGAACTTCCCCTCCCCCATCAGATGCAAGAGCTCCGGGATGTGGATCTTGATCGGACAACCGCCTTTGTTTTCGCCGCCGTCCATGACCGGCAGACCGATCTCGCACGGGCGATCGTCGCACTGTTTGTCCCGCAGTACCTCCAGCCAGACGAAGAGCTCCACCTCGCGGAAGCTGTAGCCGAGCCCCATGTAGCCCATGTAGCCCTGGTTGACCAGGTCGAAATCCTTGGCCCGTTCATCGGGCGGGCGGATATAGGGTGGGATGTTGTTCTCTCCCGGCCAATTGACCGCCAGCCCCTTGAACATGGGATAGCGGTTGGAGAGGTGCGTATCGATGGCGCGGATGAACTTGCGCTTGGATTTCAGGGGGATATTCCAGAGGAAGCGCATCAGGAGGGTACTCGTGTCATCCCCCCGCAACAGCAGGTCCCAGAGCTTGTGGGTAAAATCCGGGTCCAGCTCATCCTTCCGAAATTCCCAGGCGACGGCATCGATGCCATCGGAAATGAACAACTGGTTGAAGTACTGGGGATCGGTGACCAGACGCTTCTGCAGCAGGTCGATCTGTCTCTGAAAGACCTCGACCGCCTCGCTATGCTCCAGCGCCTGGATCTCGTCCTGGGCATCCCGGAGCCGGTCACGACTGGAAGTGACCGCTTGGTTGGCCCGGTAGTAACGCTCCAGGTCTTCGTGCTGGTAGGGACCGGGAGGTTGCGGGTCGGCGCCCGGAGGCGACGCTTGATCCGCGACTTGATGTAACATTAGGTTTACCTTTACCGGTGCGGTGGAAGTGGAAAACGTAGCCGGGAGAACCGGCGGCCGACACGAATGGCCCGATGCTCGATCTCGGCGGCGGACGGGAGCCTACTGCGATTTTCGAAAAACAGCAGAAAGGCTCGGGTGCTCACTTTGCGACAATTGTCCGGTAAGAAAAATCCGGCCCGGGCAATCTTGTGATCCTCAAACAAAAACACACCCGTCCGCGGGGGCGATTCCAGAGCAAGCTCGTTCATCACCTCCTGAATCGCGAGTTCCCCGAGATTCGCCTTCCGGGGTGGCGAAACCGAGTCGGTACGCACCCTTTGATAGTGCGCGTATGTTCGGGTGGAGAGAACCTCGACCTGCCGATCCTGCGCCCATTCCGCCAGCTTGTCACTGGTTAGCGTTTTGTTTCGGGTAACCTCGTGCAACACCATATCGACCAGGGCCAGGCTCCATCCCGGTTCGAGGAGCAAGTCCAACGCGTCCGCGTAGGCCAGGGTGATGAGAGGACCGGCATCCGGTAGCAAGAGAACCTGCCGATCATCGACAGGCTTCTTTTCACTCATGGGATCAGGCTGTTCAATTCATCGACCATCCCCTGGGTCAGCGAATCGCTCAGCCTGGGCATTGGTAGATGGGCTTGGGCCATCATCAGAAAGAGGTCTTCCTCGTGCTCGAGTCCCAAGGACTCCATCGTGGTCAAATCGTCGATGCGCCCCAGGGAAAAGTACAACAGAGTCCTGAAATTCCGATTGCCCGCGACCTCCGACGCCTCGAACGTCTCGACGAGATAACGAAGCTCCGAACTGAAGAGGGCATTGACCGAGGTCTCCGTCTTGGCGGCAACTACCTTGGCTCGCTTGAGCAAATCGCGATCGACCGAAGCGGTAAAGTTGACATTCGTGGACATATTAGCCTCCTACCCTATAGCACACAAATAAGTGTAACCTATGAATAGGTGCCGGGCTCCCGAATGAGAGACCCATGGAAAGCAAGAAGTGTCTACTCGGCCCCAGTCCCAGGGCGACTATCGGTTGGCCCCCCGCGGAGCTGATTGCCTTGCGCGTCCAGTTCATAGACCAGGTGGGCAAGGATCTCGATGTGCCCGCCGTCCACGTAGAACTTGCAGGGCTCACTTCCCTTTCCATCTTCTCCCGGTCCGGCGGTGGCCTCGATCCGGTATTCGCCCGGTTCCTCGGCCTGGACTTCCGCGCCGGGTTCGCAGGTCAGTACCTCTTCCTTGGTTTCGTAACCCTGTTCGTCGATGGTGAGCTTTTCCTCGCTTTCCGGGTAGCCGTCGAAATCGGGGTCGGCGAAGTTCCGAGTCGCGGAGCCGGTGTAGTCGAGGATGTTGAACCAGGTCTTGCCGTAGTCTTCGCGGATGCGGGTGCCGCGCCCGATGATCTGCTTGAACTCGGTCATGGAGTTGACGACTCGGACCAGTACGATGTTTTTGTAGGTGGGCGCGTTCACGCCGGTGGTCAAAAGTTGCGAGGTGGTGAAAATGACCGGGCTGGTGGTCTCCAGTTCCTGAAAGCGGCTCAGGTGCCCGGTTCCGGTCTTGCCATCATCTGAGGTGACGCGGGCCACGTAGTCCGGGTACCTGCGGACCAGATCGGCGTTGCGGTTGTTGAGGGCGCGGCGCATCTCGTCGGCGTGTTCCTGATCGACGCAAAACACGATGGTCTTGGCGAAACGGTCCGTGCGTCCCATGAACTCGGCAAGGTGGCGGGCAATAGCCTGGGTACGGGCGCGCAGGGCGATAACGCGCTCGAAATCTTTGGTGTGGTATTCCTCGTCGGGGATTTCCCGACCGTAGCGGTCCACTTCGCCCTTGCCGGGCCGCCATCCGGTGGTGTCCACCTGGGTCACGGCCCGGTGGACTCGGTAGGGGGCGAGAAAGCCGTCATCGATCCCCTGGCGCAAGCTGTAGGTATAGAGTGGGTCGCCGAAGTATTCGTAGGTGTCGCGGTTGTCCTCGCGCAACGGCGTGGCGGTCATTCCCAACTGGTAGGCAGGCTCGAACCATTCGAGGATTTCCCGCCAATTGCTGTCGTCACGGGCACTGCCCCGGTGGCACCCGTCCACGATGATGAGATCGAAGAACCCCTGCGGGTATTCGCGATAGAGATCGGGGCGACGGGAGTCCTCGGCGATAGCCTGGTAGATGGCGAAGTATATCTCCTGGCTTTTGATCGCTTCGCCTTCGATCTTGTGGCGGGCATCACCGAAGGGGGTAAAGGTCTTGTCCCTGGGATCATCGACCAGCAGGTTGCGGTCGGCCAGGAACAGGATGCGCGGCCTGCGGTGCGCCCCGACCCGGTTCCAACGGGCATTCCACAGCTTCCAACTGATCTGAAACGCCACCAGGGTCTTGCCGGTGCCGGTGGCCATGGTCAGCAGATTACGGCGTTTGCCTTGCAGGATGGCCTGCACGGCCCGGTTGATGGCGATTTCCTGGTAGTAGCGCGGGGGATTGTCGGGAACGGGGTGATAGGGGGTTAGCAGTTTCTCCGCGATCCCGTCTTCCAGCCCTTGACCGGCCTTCAATCTGGAGAGTAGTTCCGCTAGCGATGGGTAGGCCGCCAGCTCGGTTCTCCGTCCGGTCAGGTAGTCGAATTCGATGATCCGATGACCGTTGGTGGCATAGGCGAATTTTAGGCCGAGGATTTCGGCGTATTCCTTGGCCTGCTGCAAACCCTTGCCGGGCGGGTCGGATTCGGGCTTGGCCTCGACCACGGCAAGCGGAAAATTGCGGGTATAGCGAAGGAGGTAATCGGTCCGTTTACGCTTCCGGCGGCGGCCGATACTGCCCCGCACCTCGACCCGCCCGTCGGTGAAGGTCTTCTGTTCGGTGATGGAATGCGGATACTGCCCCCAGCCCGATTCCCTGAGCCTGGGGGTTACATGGACCCGACAGGTATCTGCTTCATTCAATGCGGAATCCACTACCGGAGGTCATCTTACGATTGCTCGGGAACCACGTCGACCGAGGGCCGGGTCTGAGCCACTTTCAGCACCCCGCCGTGCAATTCGCCATCATCGGTCCGGACGCGGACGCTCAAGGTGCAAGGTCCATCGAATCGCATCGGGGAGAAAGTAGCCGTAACTTGATTTGCCAGAGCGCCTATTTTTCGTTGTTCTTCCGTCATATCCTCGGCCAAGTCGGAAACGGGCGTTAATTGCTCCTCACCGAGGGCGATCTCTTGGATGGTCTCTGCGTCCTTTAAAACACGCAGGTCGAGAGAACGGAACGGCTTCTCGGCAGGCGTTAGGATCTTTACGAACAGGCACAGCTTGGGAAGCGTGACCGGAAACTCGGGAACCAATAACTCTCCCGAATAGACCCCGATAAAGGAGAGCTTCCCCCCCCCCACCTCATGACGGATATCGTCACAAAAGAGGGTCTCGATGTAGCGCGCAGTCATTTTCGTTGCACCTGGGCGATGGCTTCCTGACGCCTGAGTGCCTGGTCTAGAGTATTCAGGTCGATACCTAAGGCCCTGGAGAGCTTGCGGCAGGTCTCGATGGTCAGGTTCTCCGTACCCCGCTCGATGCGGGCGATATGGGACTAGCTGGTCCCCAGCTCCGTCGCCAGGCGGGCTTGCGACCATCCCTTGTGCAACCGCAGGGTACGCACCGTGTCGCCATCCTCACTATAGAAGGCGTCGGCAACCCACTGCCTGCCTGCTTCCAGGGCGGCACGGCGCCGGTCATCCTGCTCCCATTCGCCCACCAAATTGACTGATGGCCGTGTGTTTAGCGGAGGCCTGGGGCTGGGGCGCGGTGTAGTCCTCGAAATTAAAGACCTGGCACCGGGTACGGCTAGTCGCCTGGACTATCGTACCGGGTGGAGCGAAGACCTTTTCAAAGCACGCGATAGGCGCGGAGGATGCACCGGCTGATCGGGTGGCTTGCATCACAATGCCATTAAGTTAAGCGTTACCGGTCGACAAAAAAGAGGAGAAACTACGAATCACGCGAATCCTCACGAATGGATTCGCGCCGGTTCGCGCGATTCGTCGTTTTCTCTTCCGCATCCTGATCGACCACGACAAGCAGTCAGCGGCTAACTTAATGGCATTGCTCCCCAACCCCTCTCCCGCCGGGAGAAGGGCTTTGAGGCTTAACCTGAATCCGTGACGTAAATGAGCTGACGATTGGTTTGTGTAGAGCTGGGCCAGCTGCTGTCATTGCAAACGGGAGTGATGGAGGAATAAATGTACCAAGCGGCTCCGCGACTCTGGTTTTGAAGCGCAGATACGAGTATTCAACGGGTAATGGTAAACAACCGGCATGAGGGAGCCTCC
>Ga0209255_1000075_pt1 | contig 17129 bp, 18 predicted proteins | sample WorMetvaBAHAMAS2_FD_187394 | JGI IMG/M metagenome (GOLD analysis project Ga0209255, IMG submission 187394) | Marine gutless worms symbiont microbial communities from Max Planck institute for Marine Microbiology, Germany - Olavius vacuus... | ecosystem: Host-associated > Annelida > Digestive...
CCCCCGTATGCACCAAACCTGAATCTCATTGAGCGATTTTGGAAATTTCTCAAAAAGAAAGTCCTCTATAACCGATATTATGAAACGTTCGATGAATTCCGAGAAGCGTGTGAGACATTCTTCAAAAATCCGCACAAATACCAGCGCGAGCTGCGTTCATTGCTGACGGCGAATTTCGAACTGATCGGTTGAGTGAAAAACCAAATATTGATATTAGATTAGTATAACTCAATAGCATTGCCATCCACCCTACCGCTCAAACGTTGGGAATTCACCTCGACCGCCTCCACGGCACCCCGCTTTACCCAAGCGTCACGGCCATTAGCCAGGACGACGTGGACCCAATGGGTGCGTGATTCGCGGATTTCGACTTCGGTGCCAGCGGGTAGGGGTTGGGCGAAGCGCATGGGGGCGTTGGGGGAGTCGGCGGCGCGGGCGATGGTTTCGTCGGCGATGAGTACGGCCTGATTGGTGCCGCCGGCGCGGGCCTGGATCGTTGCCGAGAGTAGCAGGCCCAACCAGGCCAGCAGGGGTAGGAAGGCGAGGTTGCGGGCGAGTGGGGAGCGCCAACGGATGGCTGCTGCGATGAGCAAAGCGGCGAGGAGGAAGGCGAGAGCGGCGATGACGGCCTGCTCGGTGGGGTTCAGGAGGCGACGCCAGATGAAGAAGCTTTCCGAAGCGCCTTCGGACTCGGGTTTGGGGATCCAGGCCGGCAAGAGGGTACGGGCGTGGCGGAGGTTCTGGTGGGCCTGGGCCTGGTCGGGATCGAGCATCAGGGCGCGTCGATAGGCCAGGATAGCGGACCCCAGCCGTTCGGCCTGGAGCGCGGCATTGCCCAGGTTGGTATAGAGGGCCGCGGAACGCGCGCCTTGGGCCACGGCGTGTTCGAACAACCGTTGGGCCTGGCGAAAACCGGCCAATCGCTCGCCTCGACCAGTCGTCTCCTGGGCTTGGGTATAGGCGTCGATTGCCTGATTCAGGGTCACGTCGGGAGTGGCCGCGATTACCGGCGACGCGAGGCAGAGCCAGAGGACCGCGAGCCATGTCTTATACTTCCACACAGCACAATCTGAGCTTTTGAATTTCCCCCTCACCCCTACCCTCTCCCGGAGGGAGAGGGAGTGAAATGCGCAGATTGTGCCGTGCGGCAGTATAGTGATGTGGCGTGTGCTCATAGGAATTCTTTTTTTCGAAAATGAACGCGAATCGATTGAAATCAATTCGCCGTCTTCAATGCGATTCGTTCCTGCCGCATCGTTCCTGCTGCATCCTACGCTCCCGGCGGGATGCGGTCGTCCATGGCCTGTCCCGCCCTACGGGGGCTGCTGATGCGGTTCGCGCCTCCTCGTGGTGCTATCCTGAAAGACCAACCGCGCTCACCGCATCCTACAAATCCAATTCGCGCAGATTCGCGTGATTCGTAGTTTTCTTTCGCATCGATTCGTGTGCATTTGGGGTTTGGATCGACTCGCGGATCATGTACGGGCAGCCTTGGATGGCGGTAATGACGATGCGTTCAATAGCTGATCGGCCAACCGTGAGGCCCGGTCCCGCATGGGTCCGTCCAGGATGTGTGAGGTGCCGCCGGGGGCGTAGGCGAGGGCGTCGCATTCGGCTAGGAAGCGGTCCAGGTCGGGGGCCAAATCGGGGGGAGACCGGGTGCCAGCGGTGGCGACCATCCGTCGCAGGGCGGCACTCGCCTCGGTGACGGTCCGGGCCTCGGTCACGGCCGTCCGGTGGGTACGCAGGGTCTTGACGCGGGCCAGCTCGGCCGGGTCGGCCTGGGCGCGGCGCCTGGCCGGCAGGACCAGGAGAATAGCCAATAGACCCAGACTATAGGCCGCCACTTGGGCGCCGGTGCCGGTCAGTAGGGACCCGCTCGACCGCAGCAGGGCGTCGATGTCGGTAGTGATGGCAAGATCGGCCCCGGTGAGACCGAATACCGGGTGCTGCCGGGCCTTGGGGCCGGCCGCCTCCGGATTGATCGTCGGTTCACGCGCGGGATCCGCGAGCCGCTCGCGCGGCTCTTCGGGTGCCGCACTCACGACGTCGGCGGCCGAGACGACTTGGGCGAGGCGCACCGAGAGGGCGACGGGCCGGGAACGGGTGGTCCGGTATTCCTGTCGTTCGGGGTCATACCAGGAGAAAGCGAGGGGTGGGATGGCGGTGACCCCTGTATGCAGCGCCCGCACGGTCACTTCGAACCGCTTGGCGCCGTTGGCATAGATTCCGGCGGTCTTTTCGTCAGGGATGCGGAAGTCCTGGGGCGAGAGTCCACCGTCGGCGGTCAGGGGTGGGAGCGCTGCGGTCTCGACGGCCGCATCGCCGCGCAGGATCAAGGTGAGGCGGATCGGATCGCCGACCCGGACCACCGAGCGGTCCGCCGTGACTTCCAACCGGTAGCCGGGGCCGGCGGTGCCGGTGAAGCTCTCGGGCCGACCCGTTCGAGGTAGGTCTTGGACAATCAGGGTCCGCGACTCGCCCGCTACCCGGCGTTTCCTGGCCTGGGTGGGAATGCGCTCACCGAAGAGCGTGCGACGCCAACGTATCGCCTCGTCGACCACCAGATCGGCGGGGGCGAGGGTGTATTCGCCGGTCCGCAAGGGGATCAGGCGGCGGGTGAGGGTATGCACCAGGTATTGCTCGCCGTTCCGGAGCTCCGAGCGCGTGGCGGCAGCCAGATCGATGGGGCCGGAGGCGGTGTTGATGGTCAAGGCGATATCGGCGGTGGGGTCCTTGGGGTCATGAAAACGAAAGGCGTCGAGCCGCTCGAAGAGGGGGACGGCAAGGCGCGGATTGAAGAGCTTGCCGCCCAGGTCGGCGGGGACCCACCATTCGAGCCGCACCGGCACCCGCTGGCCGACGATCAGCGGTCCCTGGGGCAGGATGAGCCGCAGCCGTTGCCGACTGCTGACCGGGATCTCGTCGATCATCACGCGCAATTTGCCGGTACTCGCCTGCTTGCCGTTTTGGATGACCTGGAAGGGGCCGATGACCTGTTCGCCGGGGGTTTGGGCCAGAAATTGGTACTCGAAGGCGAATTGGACCCATTTGGACTGGCTCATCCGACCATTGATGATTTGGATGCTGGTGCTGACGCTGGGGTTGACCCCGGTCAGCGCCAAGCGCCCCTGGGGTGGATCTGCCACCTCGATCCGGGGTTGAGGGGTCTCATCGAACCCCTCCGCGATCACTTGCAGGCGCACGGGTACGCCGACGAAGTGGGGGCCCTCCTCGGAGCGCAGCTGGGCCTGTTGGGCCGCTGCCGGGGGGCTTGTGAGCTGGATGGCGACGATCAGTACCGGCAGGAGCATCCGGCGCATGTCGGTATTCAAGGATAAGCGGGTGCGCATTGGCGGCTATGCGGTTGATAAATTTTGGTCTCGTAGCTTTTCATTATTTCGTACCCAGGCGTATCGGGTACAAAATTCGGCCGTCATCAAAGCCTTGCGAGTTCCGGCCGTCGAGGTACCCAGAAGGTTTCCAGCTCGATGCTTACGGCCTCGAACGGTGGGGCAACCACCTGATCGGCATCGGCAAAGCGGCCGGTCTCGATCCAGGCGCCGGCCTCGAGTCGGTAGGTCTCCAGCGTGCGCTTGACCGGATCGATCAGTCAGGCGTACCGCACCCCGTAATGGGCGTACATCGGTAGCTTGATCTTACGGTCTTTGCGCTTGGTGGACGGAGACAGGATCTCACATACCCAGTTGGGAACCACCTTGAAGCGCTGATCCTCGGGAGAGTAAGGCATGCGTTCACGCCGCCAACCGGCCCAGTCCGGGACGACGACCTCGGCATTGTGCACGAAGTGGACCTCCGGCTCGTAGATGATCCACCAGCCGCCGGGACCACCTCTGCCCTTGTGAAAGGGTCCCCCTAACTCGATCCCAAGTATGGAACCGGCAATCGCGTGTGGACCGGCAAGTCGCGGCTGCGTATAGAGCTGTCCGTTCAGGATTTCCCCGGTAAGACCCTCGGACAGGGCCTCCAGGGATTCGTAGAGGGTTGGTTGGATTGCCGGCTGCATGTTTCGGATCCCTTGTTTATGTGCATAGAATGAAAAATAGCCCCTAGCGAGGCTTTGCCTCAGACCGACAAGGCGTGAGTCGCGGCTGACAAGAACCACGAATGGACACGAATATTATTTACTCATAAGAACAATTCGTTCCCACTCGAGTTTTGCATGTTTGAAATCAAGTATCACGCCAACCTGGAGCCTGGATAGTTTCAAGTAATTGATAACCTGTCCCCGTTCCAAGTCAGTAATTTTTTCAAATTGAGGTACTAGTACCCCGTTTCACATGATTTTGTGATAGGGAACGCCCTCCGTGGCGTTCCGAACGGCCTGCGGAACGGCACGGAGGCCGTCCCCTACAAATGCAAACTCAACCACTATGCACTGAAAGTGCATAGGTTGCTCTTGGACTGAAAGTCCGAAATCATTCGGGAGCTGACATTTCCTGTTGTCCCAACACCCGATCCGATCATCCGAACAGGTTTTCACCCGGATCGTTTTTTTAGCCCCGGACATTCGCTTTGAAGAGACGGTATGATGACCACTTCTTCCACCACTCATGAATTGCTTGAGAGAATTCCTGTGTAGCAGCTAAAGCCTTGCACTAAAGGGCATAGTTTTGGACTAGCGTGCTGAAACAATGAAGTGAAATGGCGTACCAGGCCGCCATCAGCGCTCTGCAAGTCCTGGTCGCCGAGGTAGCCAAAGGGTTTTCAGATCCAGATTTACGGCCTCGAACGGTGGGGCAACCACCTGATCGGCATCGGCAAAGCGGCCGGTCTCGATCCAGGCGCCGGCCTCGAGTCGGTAGGTCTCCAGCGTGCGCTTGACCGGATCGATCAGCCAGGCGTGCCGCACTCCGTAATGGGCGTACAGCGGCAGCTTGATCTTACGGTCTTTGCGCTTGGTGGACGGAGACAGGACTTCGCATATCCAATCGGGAACCACCTTGAAGCGCTGATCCTCGGGAGGGTAAGGCATGCGTTCACGCCGCCAACCGGCCCAGTCCGGGACGACGACCTCGGCATTGTGCACGAAGTGGATCTCCGGCTCGTAGATGATCCACCAGCCGCCGGGTCCCCCATCACCGATCTGGAAGGGATTGAGTAATCTGGCACCCAGCACGGAGCCGGAAACCGCATGTGGTCCGGCAGGCCGTGATTGGGTGTGGAGCTGTCCGTTCAGGATCTCTCCGGTCACGCCCTCGGGCAAGGCCTCGAGGGATTCGTAGAGGGTTGGTTGGATTGCCGGCTGCATGTTCCGGATCTCGCGTTCAAGTGCGTAAAAAGAAACAGTTACCACATCGACGAGGATCTCACCAGTCTTTCTCCGCCGGCTCGTAGCCACGGTGCCCTTGGTTGGCGCGCTGCTCCCGGCGCTGGGCCTCCCGGTCGCGGATGCCCTGCAGGAGTTGGCCCGCATCGCCCGGCGCCGGCTGGGGTTCGGTGTCCTGTTGATCTTGGCCGGCCTGCCGGGACGCTTGCTGCTGCCCTTCCTGGCCCTGTTGGTCTTGTTGCGGTTGGTTTTGTTGCTCGGGTTGCGGCGGCTGCAGGGCGGCCAGGGCGGCGGTCAAGGCCTCCGCAGCCCGCCGTTGGTGGTCGCGGATGGTCTCGAAGTTCGGGGGCTCCGCGGCGATGGCCTGCGCGGCCTGGTCCATGTGGTCACGAGCGCCTGTGACCTGATCGGCGGCCTGCCGCAGGCGTGCCTGTTGTCCCTGGGCTTGGGCCGCCTGTTGCTGAGGATCTTTTGGGGGGGGATCTTCCTGGACGGGCCGTTCGGCCTGTTGTTCCAGGGCCTCGGCGATGCTGCCGGCCGTCTCAGCCAAGGCGGTTTGCTCCGGGGCGACGGGACCCAGGCGGCGGGCGATTTCCTCCGCGGGTTCGGTGGTAACCAGCACGGCCGTCTCCTCGGTACGGTCGCCCAGATCGACCTGGCGGCGCAGGGTCTCGCGTAGATGGTCGACCACCGAGAAGAAGAGGCGACGCAGATCTTCCACTCGGCTCAAGGTCAGGTCGGCGGATCGCCGCGCCCGGTCTATGGCACTCACCGGATTCGGATCGCCGGACGGGAGGTCCGTCGCGGCGGCCTCTGTGGTTATCAGGTCTTCCAGGGCCTGCTGCATCGCCTTTTCCGCCTCGACGCGCAGGGCGTCGGCCTGTTCCAGGCGCCGACGTTCGGCCTCCAGGGCAGCGGGGTCCGACGGGGTGGGGACAGCCGGGTCCGGGGCCTGGGGAGTGGTGGTCGCCTGGAGGTCTGTCGCTTGTGCCGCCTTGGCCTGCTCCTCCGCATCGAGTGCCGCGTCCAACTGGTCGAGGATGGCGGCGCTGACGCGCTGCAGGCGCTCGCGATTGCCGGTCTGTAGCTCGCGGGCGACGGGGAGGTATTCCGAGCGATCCGCAGCCGACCCGTCCGGCGTCGCAACCTCCTCGTCGGGCTCTGAATCTGGAGTCTCGCGCTGCTCCTTAGGCGCGATCAAGGTAGCGATCCGTTGCTGGTCCTGATACAGCAGCTCTACCAGGCGTTTGAGATCCAGGAAATGCTCACGGGCGGCCACCAGCTCGGCTACCCCACGACGTTGCGATTCCAGGGCCGCGCCTGGGCGTTCTGCTTCCAGATCGGCAAGCGCCTCCTGAAAGGCCGCTCGCGCCGCGCCGACCAGGGGTGTTGCGGCCTCCAGCCGGCGTCGGAGCTGTGCCTGCTGCTCGGGAGAACCGGCGGAGTCTTCTGCCTGACCGGCGGAACCGGCGGAGGGGGTGGCCGGCGGGGTCTCCGCGACCTGAGCTAGACCCGCGTTCAGGCCCGAGTGGAGCTCGCCGGTGCGCGCCTCCAGGACGCCTTGGGTCTCGCCCAGATAGTCCGCCGTCAACCAGGCCGGCGTGGGTTGTTCGGGCTGGGCGTCGAGGGCGACCTTGTGGCCCGTTTGACGCATGAGTTCCAGGCCGTCGGTGACGAGTGCGTCCAGGCGCGCCACCGGGTCGAGCAGCTGGTCGCGGGCGCGCTTCAAATCGCTCAGGGCGGCGGCGACCCGGCGATAGGCGCGCTTGGCCGCCAGACGACGCAGCTGGCCGCGGGCTTGGCCCATGCGCTCCCGTGTCCGATGCAGGTGATTCAACAGTTGTTCGAGCTGGGCCAGACGGACGGCCTCCTGGGTGCTGCGCTCCTCGTCCGGCTTTGCCTGGAGGCCGGCTTGCTCTCGACCCGCGGTCTCGCTCAGGCGCTCGACCTGGGTGAGTAGTTCCAACTGGCCGGTGGCGAAGGTGCGCAGGGTGCGACGGGCCTGCTCGGCGGCGTTGGGGTCGTCCTGTAGGGCGGTGAGGTCGATACCCCGTCCCAGGTCGGTCAGAAAAGTCCGTTGCCCTTCGATGAGCCGTTCCAGGTCGGTAGTAAGGTCCTCCTCCCCGTGCCGGGCGAGGTGATCGGCCAGAACGAGCGCCCGCCGCAGCACCAGCTCCAGATTGCGGCGTGTCGCTGCATGTTCCGGCCGCAGGGCACTCGCCTCGCGGAACCAGTCGGCGGCCCGTTGCAGGGTCTGGAGTGCCGATCGCGGCTCCTGGTCGAGATCCGCGTCGGCGCGTTTGACCTCTACCCAACCCAGGTTGTAGGTGGCGCGAAAGCGGACCCCGCCGTCGGCCTCGGCCCCGGCGCGCACGGCCCCGAAACCACGTGCCGCGGCGTCGAGTTCACCGGCCTCCAGCCTGGTCAGGGCCAGGTTGTAGGTCGCACGCGGGTCTGCCGATTCGTCCGCGGCGTCTGCGGGCGATGCACCGTCCGTGGAGGGCTCGGTTGTCCGGGCAGGGGAGGAGGTGAGGGAGGTCTGCCCCGGTGCCTTGGTCACCGGCGTGGCGGCCGGTTCGGTATCGGCCGCCTGGGCCCGGATCGCGGTCGGGGTCAGGGTGCCGCCGAGACCCACCGCCGACAGGATCAGGGCGATCAGGCCTGTGTACACCTTCGATATCTCGATACGGTCATTCATCGGAAAATCTCGAAACCACGAATGTATGCGTCTTTGGGGTTCATCCAGTCACCGGTTACCAGTCACCAGCTTCCAGCTAAGTTATGTTATAGTCTTCTGAAATCGCTGTCGGCCGGTGGGTGCGACCTCAGCGAGGTCGATACGGCCGACTCCCTGTAGTCTGTGAAAACCGGTGTCGAGTCGATGCGTCATATCTTACTGTTTTTCTTTCTGGTTTCCGCTATCGGCCCAGCGGTCGGCCAACCTGAACCCCTGCGCGTCTTTGCCAGCGTTGTGCCGATCCAGACCTTCGTCGAGAAGATCGGCGGTGAGCACGTGGATGCGCGGGCGATGGTGCGACCGGGTTACAACCCCCACACCTACGACCCGACCCCACAGCAGATCGCCGCGCTGAGCGAGGCCGTCCTCTATATAAGCACGGGTGTCCCCTTCGAGCACGCCTGGATGGCACGCATCCGTTCGGCCAATCCCGATATGCAGGTGCTCGATGCCCGTAGCGGCATCGACCTGCATGAGATGGAAGCCCACGGGCACGATGACGAGGATAACGGAGACACGCACGGTGCGTCACACCGGGAACAGGGTCACGATCGGAACGCAGAGGGGCATGGACACGCAGCGGATCACGCAGGGGATGCGCATCACCATGAATCCGATCCCCATGTGTGGGCCGATCCCCGCCTAGTCAAACACATGGTCGGCAACATCCGCGCCAGGCTCACCGAGCTGGACCCGGCACACGCCGCCGATTTCACCCGCAATCACACTGCCTACGCGGCTGAACTCGACGCCCTGGACCGGGAGCTCCGGGCCCTGCTGGAGCCGCTGCCTAACCGCAAGTTTATGGTCTTCCACCCGGCCTGGGGCTACTTCGCTCGGGCCTACGGACTGATCCAGCTCCCTATCGAGAAAGCGGGCAAGGAGCCGGGACCCCGGGCCCTGACGGAATTGATCGAACAGGCTAGGCGCGAGCGGGTGCAGGTCATCTTCGTCCAACCCCAGTTCTCGCGCAAATCCGCCGCGCGGGTCGCCCGCGCCATCGGCGGGCGGGTGGTAGCCATCGATCCGCTGGCCGCAGATTACGCCGACAACCTGCGCAAGGTCGCCCGCCGGATCGCGGGAGCTGCCGGGAGATGAGGTCGCCGCAGTGTGTCATCGAGATGCGGAACCTGAGTTTCTCTTACGGTGCGGCACCGGTGCTCGAAGACGTGAGCCTCCAGGTTGCGGCGGGCGAGTTTCTCGGCATTGTGGGCCCGAATGCCGGCGGCAAGAGCACGCTGCTCAAGCTCATTCTGGGGCTGCTCGACTCCCAGTCAGGCGAGACTGTCGTCCTGGGCAAACACCCGCACGCGGCGACGCGACGGCTCGGCTATGTCCCCCAGTACCCCGGCTTCCCCAGGAATTTTCCGATTACCGTGGAGCAGGCGGTACTCCTGGGATGCCTGGGTCGCCGCTCGCGGCCCGGTTGGCGGGGCGCCTTGACACCGGGTACCATCGGCAAGGCCGAGCGGCGGGCCGCCCGGCAAGCCCTGGAAGAGGTCGCGGCGGCGGACCTGGCTGGCCGTCGGATCGGCAGTCTGTCCGGCGGGCAGCTGCAACGGGTGTTGCTGGCGCGGGCCCTGGTCTCCGAGCCGACGCTCATGCTTCTCGATGAGCCGACGGCCAACATCGATCTGCGCCTAGAGAGCGATATCTTCGACTTGCTGAAGCAGCTGAACGCGCGCATGACGATCCTGGTCGTCTCCCACGACGTAGGCTTTATCTGCGGCTATGCCACCCGAGTCGCGTGCGTCAATCGAACCCTGATCTGTCACGGCACGGACGCCATCGACGGTCAGGTGATTCAGGCGCTCTACGGGGAGCAGGTGCGCATAGTGGCGCACCGGCATTGACGTATGACGGCGTTCTTCACTGCCCTGGCGGAGCACGAGTTCCTGCAATCGGCCTTGATTGCCGGGCTGCTGGCCAGCATCGGCTGTGGCGTTATGGGGACCTATGTGGTGGTAAAGCGCATCGCGTTTCTCGCCGGCGGCATCGCGCACTCCGTCCTGGGCGGTATGGGGGCGGCCCTCTACTGCGGATACGATCCCCTGACCGGGGCCCTGGTCGCCGCCGTTGTCGCGGCACTGCTGATCGGTTGGGTCCGGCTCCGATGGAAGGCCCAGGAGGACACCTTGATCGGCGCCCTGTGGGCGGTCGGGATGGCGGTGGGCATCCTGTTCATCGCCAAGACGCCGGGTTATCAGACCGACCTCGTGAGCTATCTGTTCGGCAATATCCTGCTGGTGCCGCGGGAGAACCTGTGGTTCATGGCCGCCCTGGACGCCCTTCTGCTGAGTATCGTCGGTGCCTATCACCGTCAGTTTCTCGCCGTCGTCTTCGACGAGGAGTTCGCCCGGCTGCGCGGCATCCCGGTGACTTTCTTCTACCTGCTGCTGTTGGTGTTGGTCGCCGTCACCGTGGTGCTCCTGATCCAGGTGGTGGGCTTGATCCTGGTCCTGGCGCTCCTGACCCTGCCCACCGCCGTCGCCGGTCACTATGTCCATTCCCTGGGCGCCATGATGCTGCTCGCCACGCTGCTCGGCGGTGCGATGAGCACCCTGGGACTGACCCTGTCGTACGGGCCTGATCTGCCGGTCGGCCCTACGATCATCTTGCTGGCAGGCGCACTCTACATCGTCTCCGCGCTGTTCACCCACGCCCACGCCTGCCGTCGGGCACGCAGGTCCGTCGTCACCGCCGAGACCGGGAGCAAGGCGGTTGGATAAGCAGCGACTCGCCGAGGTCCTGCGCCGCGCCGAGCAGCGCTGCGCCGAACGCGGGGCCAGACTGACCAAGCAGCGGCGTACCGTGTTGGAGCTGCTGTGCACGTCCGACACGCCCTTGAGCGCCTACGAGCTCCTGGATCGGATGCGGGCCAGCATCCGCAACCCGGCCCCGCCGACCGTCTATCGGGCGTTGGACTTTCTGCTCGAACAGGGCCTGGTGCACAAACTGGAGAGCCTGCATGCCTTTGTCGGCTGTACCCATCCGGATCACCCCCATGCCGGCCAGTTCCTGATCTGCGCCGATTGCGGCGACGTGGTGGAGCTGGAGAACCAGGCCGTGATGCACAGCCTGCGCTCCGCCGCGAGGGCGATCGGTTTCGAGACCAGACGCCCCGTCGTCGAGCTCTTGGGGACCTGTGCCCAGTGCGCGCGCAGGTAGCCGCAGTCGCCATGACCGTAGCGGCTATTTGAAGCGAATGTGTGTTGCGGTGGTAGGCCGTGTGTTACCGTCTTGCGCGAGGCCTGGCTCGGCGTCTCTCACAGGTACTGATCGGAAGGGCATTCGGAGATTGAAAGATCATGATACAACCTGCGACCCAATCCACACTCTATGATTTCTTGGAGACCCTGCCTGAAGGGGTGACCGGGGAGATCCTGAATGGGCAGCTGCATACTCACCCACGACCTTCCGTAGCCCATGTGAACGTCGGTTCCGTACTCGAGATTGAGTTAGGAGGACCCTTTCACAGAGGCAGAGGTGGCCCCGGCGGCTGGTGGATCCTTGTCGAGCCGGAAGTACACTTCGTGCGGAATGTGCAGGTGGCGGTACCGGATCTGGCCGGTTGGCGACGGGAGCGAATGCCTTACTTTCCGGAGGATCATCGCATTGAGGTAGTTCCCGACTGGATTTGCGAGATCCTATCCCCATCCACGGCGAGTAGGGATCGTGAAGTCAAGATGCCGCTGTATGCCTACTATGAGGTGCGGTACGCTTGGCTGATCGATCCGGCCAAGCGCACGTTGGAGGCCTACCGACTCGACGCCGGTACCTGGACCGAGACCGGCCGCTTTGCCGATGCCGATCAGGTGGTTGCTTCGCCATTCGAGGCGGTGTCCATCGATCTGGAAGACCTCTGGCCGCCGCGACGACCGAGGCTCGTGGAACCTTGAGAGGCCGTTTGGTTAAACGCTCTACACACTCATTGGGTCTATACGTACCCACCCTACGACCAATCGACAATCGGCCATGCTTACGGCTTAAACCGATCACTATGGTAAACCGATACATAAAGTTCAAAGGCTTCACGAACCTCGACTGCGAGTTCTATCCGTGCCACGAGGGCATCAAAAAGGACTTCAACTGTCTGTTCTGTTACTGCCCCCTGATGGAGCGCGAGTGTCCGGGTCCTTACCAGGTATTTACCGACAAGTACGACAATATCCGCAAGAACTGTACCCAATGCAACCTCCCTCACGACGGCATCGAGCAGTCATGGCGGTTCATTCAGATGTGGATCGCGACGGCCCCAGCCTGGGACAAAACGCCGCAATCCCGCGCAAAGATTAGGCAATATGCTCAGCTGGTGAAGACCACATTCGACCACAAGGATATCGAATGGGCGACCTCGCAGATCGCAGGTAGGTAGTGGTCAAGGTCTGAATGTCAACATGCCCTCTGGTTCAGTCTTGCAGGTCGGGTCAGGCGCACCTTTCGATGGTGGAGGATGCAAACACCTTCGAACGCGCCCTAGCCCGACATTCTCTAAATGTCAACACGACCTAGTACCCCGTTTCACATGATTTTGTGGTAGGGAACGCCCTCCGTGGCGTTCCGAACGGCCTGCGGAACGGCACGGAGGTCGTCCCTTACAAATGCAAAATGTAGTGAAACGGCGTACTAGTAATGGTATTGGAACCAAAGCAGGTGGGTCCCCAGGATGAGGCCGAGGCCGACGGCCAGGAAGCCGCAAACCAGAACAAGGCGCAAGGCCCAGTCGAGGTGACTGCCCTCGAGGTCGGCCGGCCAGTCCTCGTCGCCCATGAAGGCCTCGTTGACGACCCTTCCCTGATAGCTGATGGGGCCGATCAGGCGCACCCGCAGGGCACCCGCGCAGGCGGCCTCGCTCCAACCCGAATTGGGACTTGCCAGCATCCGGCACCAACACCGGGCGGCATTGAAGGCCAGCAGCGGGTGCAGGCGCAGCAGTGCCGCGGCCAGGGCGATCAAGGGCACCGAAAGCCGTGCCGGCAGCCAGTGGACGAGATCGTCCGAACGGGCGGCGGCCCAGCCGAAGCGACGGTAGCGATGGTTCCGATAGCCGATCATGGAATCGAGGCTGGAGACCGCCTTGACCAGGATCAGGCCTGGCAAGCCGAACAGGCACAGCGCCCACAGCGGTGTCAGCACGCCGTCGGTGAGATTTTCCGCCAGGCTTTCGATGGTCGCGCGAACTACACCCGCGCGGTCCAACCCCGTGGTGTCGCGGCCGACCAGCATGGCGACCCGGTGCCTTGCCGCCGGCAGATCGTCCAGGCTGGTCAGGACCCGGCGGCCATGCGCCAGCAGATCGCGCAGGCACAGCAGACTGTAGGCGATGAGGGCATCCCAGGCCCAGGCCGCCCAGGGGTGCCAAAGCGCGAGCAGGTGATGGAGCGCCCACCAGACCAGCAGCGTCGCGCCCACGACCAGCACCCAGTGGATGATGCCGCCGAGGTAGCCGTCGAGCCCGCCAGCGAAGAGAATCTTCTCCCACAGCAGGCTCCGAGCCCCCAAGAGCCGGATCGGGTGTAGCCCGTAGACCGGATCGCCGATCAGGCCGTCGGCCAGACAGGCGGCCAGCACCAACACCAGGTGGGAGATCAGCTCCATTTGGCAGAGAAACCACGGATCACGGCCAGGGCCGCGAGGCTACCGGGATCGCGTTTCTGCTGGGTTTGCAGGTCGGCGCGGAATCCGGCGAAGCGATCGGGTCGGACCGCCTCCGTCGCCGCCAGCAGTGCCGCCTGGTTGAGGATGGCCTCTCGCGCGACCTCCCGGTGCAGGACCCCGGCGGCGGCCAGATCGACATCTCGGCCAGGCAATAGGCGGCGGCCGCGCTCTGGGGATCATGGACAACCGCAAGCAGATTGCGCTCGAACAAATCTGTCTCATCCGGACTCAGCTCGGCGCGCGCGCAGCGGCGCAAGGCCTCCTGGTCGCAGCCGTGACGGGCGAGGGCGCTGCAAACGGAGCGACGCAGCTCGGCGCAGACGCCATTCTGCAGCAACAGGCAACGGTGCACCGCGTCACGCGTGGCGCGGCCCAAGAGATCGCCAAGGCTATTGTGGCCGCCGGCCCAGTGACGTTCCCAATCTCCCTCGTCACTCGCCAGAGGCGCGGCGACGGCGAGCTGATCGGTACCGGTGCCCGTGGCCAGGCCCGGTGATTGCAGGCTGGGCATGCGCAGATCCAGGACGGCGACGCTCCTGCCGTCGGTGACCATGGTCGCGGCCCGAACCAGGCAGGTGGATGTTGCAGGGCCGATTGATGAAAGCCATGGTGACGATGGTGCCGCCGTGGCCTTCTCCCTTGCACTCGCTGGGGGCTTGGGGGGGTAGGTGGTCCGATTGGGGGTCCGATTCGGGTATCCGATGCGATCCTGCGGTTGCCGCGCGCCGTCTCATGCCAGCCGGCGGGATCACCAGCACGGGTGACGTTGCCGAGGACGCTGGCGGTGGCGGCCACCTGCACCCTCAGATCCTCGTGCTCAGCACTGGCCAGCACCGCGCATTGCATATTGGCCGCGGTGCTCATGAGGACCGCGGTCGCTCCGGGGACCCCCGCCTCCTCGCAAGCCCGGTAATGGTAGGCGGCCAACCCCAGGTCGGAGATCAGCGCATGACGGTCGCCGTGGCCGGCACCCTCGCTGCTCTGGTGATTGCAGATATGAGCGAGGTCTTCGCGCAGACCGCCATTCACACGGCAGTTGCTCAAGACCCGATGCGGGCGCTTGAGAGCGGCGCGCAGAAAGCGCCCGTCACGTTTCAGGATAAAGTCGTCGTTCTCGTGCAGCAGCATCCCAGGTCCCGGTCGCGAAGGCTTCGGAATGTAAGCCCTATCCCGCTTTCCGTTCCGAATAGTCTGTCGATGATTTCGCCGTCTGAGGGATCTTATCTGATCGGGAGGAAAGCCTTTTACAACACCCTCGGAGAAAGAAGGGACGAAACGGCCAGTGCTGTCGGCCATGTTCCCACTTAAACATTAACCACTACCATTGAGAGTAGCTGTACTAAGCCGGGTGCTCGGCCAGCCAATGCCGGGCGATTTCTTCGCGCCGGCAGACCCATGTCCGGTCTCGGCTTTGCACATAATCGAGAAACCGCGCCAGCGCCATCGCTCGGGCGGGATGACCACTGATGCGACCATGCAACCCGACGCTCATCATTTTCGGGCAGCGCTCGCCTTCCTGCCACAGGATGTCGAAGGCATCTTTCAACAGCTTGAAGAAGTCGTCTCCGGAGGCAGGACCGTTCGGGAATAGGTACCGGGCGTCGTTGTTGACCAGGGTGTAGGGGATCACGAGATGCGGCGGGGAGCCGGCGAGCCGGTAGGGCAGATCGTCGTTGTAGGCATCCGAGTCGTAGAGCAATCCACCCTCCTCGCGTAGCAGGCGGCGGGGGTTGTGGCTGACCCGCCCGGTGTACCAACCCAGGGGGCGTTTGCCGCACAGCCGCTCGATGGTCTCGATGGTACGGCGGATGTGCTCGCGCTCTTCGTCTTCGGGGATCTCGCGGTAGTCGAGCCAGCGGTAACCATGCCCGGCGACTTCGTGCCCGGCAGTCCGCAGGGCATGAGCGATCCCTGGGTTGAGCTCCAGGGCCAGGCCGACGGCGAAGGCGGTCAGGGGTAATTCGCGGGCCCGGAACAGTTCGAGAATGCGCCATACGCCTGTGCGCGAACCGTACTCATACATCCCCTCGACGCTGAGGTCCCGTGCTCCGGTTCGCGGCGGGCGGCCCGGCAGCTCGTGTAGCCAGGTCTCGGACCGGGCATCGCCATTGAGGATGTTCGACTCCGCGCCCTCCTCGATGTTGAGCACGAACTGCACGGCGACGCGGGCCTCGCCGGGCCATCGTGGATGGGGCGGGCGACCGCCGTAGCCGACGAGGTCGCGCCCGGCCATCAGCCCAACTCAAAGGTGGTGACGCCGAAAACGCGCCGGTGGGCGATAGCCGGGGCCGGGCCCAGATACATCCGGGCGCAGCCGAAGACCTCGACCATCCGGTGTCGGTGTACCAGCTCGATGGCGGCAGGGTTGTTCTCCGGGGCGTCGAGGAACAGCGGACCGCCGGCGGCGGACTCGGCCAGGCGCCCGTAAAGGGCTTGGGCGGCTTGGATGTCGTCGGCGAACAGGGGGCCGATCTTGTAACCTCGACCACAGCGGCGGACTACCCCGTATCCGCTCAGACTTCCGTCGCGCCGGCAGCCGAGGGCTAGGGCACGGGGTTGGGATAGCCACCCCTTCAGGAAGGTCGCCCGCGGAGCGGGAAAGCAGAGGCGGTCGTAATCGAGGACCTGATCGAAAGGAATCTCGGCCAAGGGGATGATGTCTTGGTTGCCGACGGTCGGGGGAAGGGGTCGCGGGGTAACTGGTCGCTCGGGGATCTCCGCGCGAAAACGGAGATTGCGATGGGAGAAGACAAAGCCACCCTTGGCATAGTAGTCCTGCACCGCAAAGACGCCATCCAGACCGATGCTCGCACCCGGGCGCAGTCGTGCAAGCAAGCGTTCGCGACGAGCGTGCCAGAGGGTATTGCCGAGCCCCCTGCCGCGAAACTCGGGCCGGACGATGAAGAAGCCCATAAAGCCGAATTCACCCTGGTAGGCGGTGATGGCGCCCCCGCCGATCAGCTCCCCTGGCAGCTCGGCGGCGATGAAGGCGTCGGGATCGGTAGCCCAGAAGCACTCGGCGTCGTCGAGGCCGGGGTTCCAGCCCTCGCGGGCGGCCCAGCCGACGAGTTCGTCCACCTCGGGACGGGTCATGTTGCGGATTACAAGCCCCTTGGTCATGGTAAGGCCCTCGTTAGTTGGCATAAAGTCCCTCAAGATTATAGACACACAACAGCTGGGTCTGTTTTTGGGACCAGTATTTCATCGCCTGAAGGGGAGGACTGTGGCCCAGTGCTTTCTGCGAGATGTGCTGATTGTAGACCTTAACGTAGCGTTTGATGGTATCGGCCAAGTGCTCGGCGGAGTCGAAACGGGTGGTGGCTAGGACCTCGGCGCTGCGGCCGTTGAAGCGTTCGCTCATGCCATTGGTCTGTGGCGTTCTTGGTTTGGTCAGGCGATGTTCGATGCAGTTGGCGGTGCAGACGCGATCAAACGCGTGGGCAC
>Ga0209255_1000076_pt1 | contig 17039 bp, 22 predicted proteins | sample WorMetvaBAHAMAS2_FD_187394 | JGI IMG/M metagenome (GOLD analysis project Ga0209255, IMG submission 187394) | Marine gutless worms symbiont microbial communities from Max Planck institute for Marine Microbiology, Germany - Olavius vacuus... | ecosystem: Host-associated > Annelida > Digestive...
CGCTTACCTGAATGGGGCTTTGAGCACTAAACCGTCTGCCTGCCACAACGCCGGGGAATATGCGCGGGACGAAAATGGTGATGGCTTCCACGAGATTCATGTCAACACGATGGAGGGGTTCTGGTCTCTGCTGCGCTCTTGGCTTCGGCCCCACCGGGGGATTTCCCAGGAGCACCTGCCCTTGTATCTGGGCTTTTTCGAGTTCGTCCACAACGCCAAAAACCGCGGCATAGGACTCATGGATTCCCTTTCCGGTTTGCTGCTACGTTAGCAGTCTGGAATTCATAAAGAGCCAACTCTGTTTGTCTATAATCTCCAAAGTCATCTCGGTTTTATTATGTACGACTATAAGTTCCGTCAAAAAAATCCTTCCTTTAAGGACACCGACTATACCCGGCGTAGGATACTTCTACTCGCCGCTGGGCTCGCCTTCACGGCTGGGCTCCTATACGGAATCATCTCTGTGGGGTTGACCCGTGACAACGGATCGAAAGTGCCGGAAACGGATTCGGACACTATCCCACTCGAGCTGCCTCCCTATGCCGAGCCGAAAGAAAATACCTGATCGGTAGTGCTCGACACCGAGAGATCGTGTAATTATCCCAACGAAGAAGAAAAGGGTTCGGTAGGAAATTTATCACTACTCCCCATCGCCGGTCTGTTCCTTTCCCTCATCTTGATACAGTAGCTGGGGAGTTTGAAAGTCGTCTATCCGCACCAGCTCTCCGTTGATCTCCGCGCCTTCCGGTACCTCGAGCTTGTCATAATAGAGCCTGCCCTTGATTCGCGCCCCCGATTTCAACTCGGCACGGTAAGTGGCCCGAACATCACCTTTGACAAGGCCATCGAGCACAACATGCGCAACATCGACGTTACCCTCGATTACACCGGACTGCCCCAGCATCAAGGTACATCCGTCTGACGATTGTCCACCGACATCACCTACCACCTTTCCATCGATGTGCAACGTGCCGACGAAGCTAACTTTTCCCCGTAATTTCGGTACCCTCGCCAATGATCGAGCTATAAGCTGGTAGTTGTTGTCTCTTTTTTCTCATTGGCATTTTCCGGGGACCTTGAAAAATCCCATGCTCAATACTTTTCATGGTGATGCTCATAAATCGCGCTTTTCGAATGCCTTGATTATCATGGAGTTACGCACACGGACATAACGGGGCTTCCTTGTTCTGCAAAGACACCTTGAATTTTTCAAGGTGCCCTTCCCGCTGTTGCGATTGTTCCAAAGCCGGAAAAGTACGATCAGGGGTTAGGTGTCAGATCCGAGCAAACCACTGCTTCTCCCTCACTCGAGGCTCCAGGGAAAGGTCTCTTTGACCGGAATTATCTTGTCGGTCTCAGGTTTGACCTCGACGACCAGCTTCTCCGGTTTGAAGTCATCGGGCACTTTGATCGACCCCTGAACCTTCTGAAAATGCTTGAATTTCATCTTGTGACGCAATCGGTTGTAACCTGCCAGCTTGTCGAGAGCCGAATCCGTCTCTTCACCGTCACGCTTGCCGATAACCTGTACCTCGATCGCCCCGATAGATTCACCGAAGTCCTGGACAAGCTGCCGGATGGTGAAGCTGTATCGGAACTTACGCGGGGTGCCCATCTTTACGATCTTAAAATCCCTCAGCTGCAGAATCCCTCCACCGCCTTCCCGGACCAAACGCCGGAGGAGAGATACCCCTGCTCCAGTGCAAGTCGTTTATCCTGGGCCTCTTTTATCTGCTTCGACAGGTTACGACTGACCTCGCGATCGATCTGTTGTGATCGCTCCAAAACGACATTTCGCTCTTTCAAGTCCGAGACCTGTGTAGCCAGCGTATCGCATTCACTCTCAGCCGTGCGTATATGCTTGCTCAGCGGCTTCAGCATCCCGACCCCATCTTGTCCTCTCCATGGAAAAGGCCCCGAGAATCGCAGCCGCAAGTGCTACCAAAATCAACAGGACGATGACTACGCGCACAGCACTATTGGCCGGTTGAACGATCCTGGGGGTAATGATACCTCTCTGCTGACCCATAACGCCGAACCTCAGGGTAGTAAAGCGGCGCCCGTCAGCGCCGTGGATTCATCCCAACCGAACATCAGATTCATGTTCTGAACGGCCTGGCCGGCGGCCCCCTTGACTAAGTTGTCGATCACCGACTGTACCACGACTGTACCGCTGCCCAAAGGCTCGGCGACGGCGAGCCGGCAATAATTGCTACCCCGCACCGATCGGGTTTCCGCGTGCGATCCGACAGGCAGCACATCGACAAAGGGTTCCGCCGCGTAGCGTTCCTCGAACAGGGCCTGGAGATCCACACCGGACTTGCCGAGGTGGGCGTATAGCGTCGCTTCGATACCCCGGATCATAGGGACCAGGTGAGGAACAAACGTCAACCGCGGCTCACCCTTGGTAAAGGGCTTGAGATGCTGGGAAATCTCGGGTAGATGGCGGTGTCCGCTCACCGCATAGGCCTTGAAGCTCTCGCCTGCTTCGGCCATCAGCATCCTCACGTCGGTCGTACGCCCGGCCCCGCTGACCCCGGATTTGGCGTCTGCCACCAACCAACCGGGGTCCACCAGCCCCGCTTCCAGCAGGGGTAGAAAACCCAGGAGGACCGCAGTTGGGTAGCACCCCGGGTTGGCAACCAGGCGCGCCGACCGAATCGCATCGCGATTGAGTTCAGGCAGACCATAGACGGCCTCCTCGAGGAGATCGGGGCAGGCATGGGGCATGCCGTACCAACGTTCCCACGATGCGCTGTCCTCGAGCCGGAAATCCGCGGCGAGATCGATGACGCGCGTCCTTCGCGCCAGGAGCTCCGGCACCAGCTGCATGGCGGTCCCGTTGGGGGTCGCGAAAAACACCAGGTCACATTCGGACAGCAAGGACAGGTCCGGCTCGCTAAACAGCAGATCCACCTGCCCGCGCAGATGCATAAACAGCTCCGCCACCGGCGTGCCGGCCTCCGTCCGCGACGTGATTGCCACCACCGAAACCTCTGCGTGACTCCCCAGAATACGCAGCAGCTCCAAACCCGTATAACCGGTGCCACCGACAATGCCGACCCTGATCATGCCGCAGTATACCTTGCCCGAATCAGAGCACACCCGTATGGCCGGACGGTTGTGACCAGGGGACAGAGAAAAAAAAGCGGCAATCGCCGCTTTGCATAAAAAGAGTTACCATTTTGTTATCGTTATCCGCTCGAGACCGGTAGGCACCGATCTTCCTCTACCCTAAGGGACCGTAACGGGGTTTTGAAACACGAATCAGCCGCAACTGCCGGCCGACCCGCAGGTCCCGCAGCCACCGCCCATGGAGGGGAGGTTGTTGAACACGAAACTGGCGTTGCCGTCACCGCGATCGACAAAATCGATCTCGACACCGCGTAGATACTGGAGTGTACCCTCATCGACGATGACCTTGAACCCACCGACGGCAAGGACACCATCGTTGTCATTGACACTATCGGTAAAAGTCATGCCGAAGCTGATGCCGCTACATCCACCTGGGCTTGCGAACACGCGCACGCCCTGGATGTCGTCGTCAACCTGGGAAAAGAGCTCACCTATCTTGTCCTGGGCGAACATGGTCAAGGAGAGGTCTTGCTTGGTGAGGGCCGCCAACATTGGATCATCTCCGAATAATCTTAATTATCAGCGTTTCATCCTAGCAGAAAGAGTACGGCTTTCTCACCCTTTTTGTACTCCTTGTACTCCTTGTACTCCTTGTACTCCTTGTACTCCTTGTACTCCTTGTACTCCTTGTACTCCTTAGTACTCCGCCCCGAGTACAACCGTTCCCGCAAGGCCAATGCCGACTCGGTACCGGGCATCCCGATCAACCCGCAACAGCGCCATGCGAGATTGACCGCTTACGCAAAATCGCAGCTCATGGCGGTATTCGGAACAACCGGACCCGCTCCCTGGTCCGGCCCGGACCAGGTACGCCAGCACCGGCTGATGCGAAACGTCGGTGACCGCGATCATATCTCCATCCTCTCGAAGTCTTCCTTGCCGGCACCGCAGTCCGGACACTTCCATTCCGGGGGTACATCCTCCCATTTGGTCCCCGGACCGATACCTTCATCCGGCAGGCCCTTTTCCTCCTCGTAGACGAAGCCGCAAGTAACACACATGTAGGTCTTCATGGATAGATCCTTAAGTTCTGGCGCAGCCGATTACTAGCCGGCTGCAGGATAACGCAAGGCCCGAGACCGATTCACCATTAAGGCGGTTGTTTCGTTCCACTTTGTCATATTTATCGCGCCGAATTTTAGAGGCTGTCTAAAAACTAACCCATTGATTTTAAATCGGTAGGCTGCGGTGAGGAACGAACCCCAGCTTTGGTTATCGCTGGGTTTTGGCCATCCCTGGCCGTAACTCAGCCTACGGCCTATGGTCCTTTTTTAGGCAGTCTCTTAGCAAATAGGACAAACCAGACCACTTATGGCTAAATGGAATCAACGCTCGGCATCGAGGGCATAGGGTGATGGGTCGAGGCTGGGGTCGCGCCCGAGCAGCAGATCGGCCGCCAAACGCGCAGAGGCCGGACCGGTAACCAGGCCATTGCGGTAGTGGCCAGCGTTGCAGTAGAGGCCCCGGATACCCGGATAGGCCCCGATGTAGGGGATGCCTTGGGGGGAGCCGGGGCGCAACCCCGCCCAGTGGTTCTCGATGGGTGCATGTCTGAGTGACGGGAAGAGCTCCATCGCGGCTCGGTGGAGGTCCGCCTTGGCCTCGGCGGTGATCGCCTTTACGAATCCTTCATGTTCCAGGGTGCTGCCGATGAGGATGCGGCCGTCCCGGCGTGGTATCAGGTAGCGGTCGCGGAAGAGCGCCATCCGATTGACCTGCCCCGGCTTGGCGTTCAACAGGATCATCTGTCCCCGCACCGGTTCGATGTCGGGCCTCTTGTCCAACCCCTCAAACAGCTTTGCGGTCCAGGCGCCGGAACAGACCAGGACCCGGTCTGCGGCGATGGTCGCCTTGCGGGTGCGGGCACCGATGGCACGGCCGGAGTCCAGCAGGAGCTCGACCACTTCCTCTTGCTCGCGGATGCGCACCTGCCCTTCGATTGAGCAGCGTAGTGCCTTGACAAATCGCGGATTTCGGATCTGGGCGATCGCCGGCAGCCAGAGGGCAGTCGAGAGGGTAAACCCCAGTCCGGGTGCTGTCTCGCGCAGGGCATCGGGGGCCAATGACTCGATCCGTACCTGGTGTTCCCGCCCCCATGCCAGGGCCTGGTCCTGATCCCGTGGCTCCAGGACCAAAAGACCGCTACGAATGAACTCGGAATCGATGCCGGTTTCTTCCCGTAGCGTGGCGCACAACTGCGGATAGTGCCGTTGGCTCCGGAGCGACAAGGCGGTCACCGCATCGGCATGACGCCAGGGGTAGAGCGGCGACATGATGCCACCGCCGGCCCAGGAGGCCTCGCGCCCGATCGCGCCCATCTCCATGAGCGTGATGTCGGCACCGGATCGGACCAATTCCCGGGCAGTGAGCAGGCCAATCGCGCCGCCGCCGATGACGAGGATATCGCTCATAGGCTTTCGAGACCTCGGGGCCATACAATCATTGTGGACGATCAGGCACTAGTACGCCGTTGCACTCCATCCCTACCACAAAATCATATGAAACGGGGTACTAGTACCTAGTTTCATGTACGGCAAAAAAATGGGTAGTAGCACGGTAAATGAACGCGAATCAACGCAAACTCGTAGCCGCGAGCTCCCTGGGCAATGCAAAGACGACCTGCTCGCGGATTCCGGGTTGTTCCTCCACTTCGCTCGCACCATACTCGCGTAATCGGCCGATGACCCGCTCCACCAGGACTTCGGGGGCGGACGCCCCCGCGGTAAGGCCGACCCGCGGGTTCTGCGTCAGCCATGCGCGCCAGATATCCTCCGGGCCGTCGATCAGGTAAGCGGCCACCCCGCGCTTTTCGGCGATCTCTCGCAGTCGATTGGAGTTGGAGCTGTTGGTCGAACCGACCACCAGTACCAGATCGCAACGGTGCGCCAAGTCCTTGATTGCATCTTGGCGGTTTTGGGTCGCGTAGCAGATATCGCTCTTTTTCGGGCCCCGAATGGCAGGGAAACGTTCCTTGAGGGCAGCGACGATGGTAGCGGTATCTTCGACGGACAGGGTAGTCTGGGTGACATAGGCAAGCCGGGACGGGTCGCGCACCCGGAGCCCGGCTACGTCGGCGGTCCCCTCTACCAGATGGATGCGATCGCTGTCGGCGACATCGCACTGCCCCATAGTCCCTTCCACCTCCGGGTGGCCGCGATGGCCGATGAGGACAACTTCGAAATCATTCCGGCAGTGACGCACCACTTCCAGATGGACCTTGGTGACCAGAGGGCAGGTGGCATCGAAAACCCGCAACCCCCGTTGCTTCGCCTCCTCGCGCACGCCTTGGGAAACCCCGTGGGCACTGAAGATGACGGTAGTCCCGGTCGGAACCTGGGCGAGCTCGTCGACGAAGACGGCACCGCGCTGCTTCAGGCCCTCGACGACGAAGCGGTTGTGGACCACCTCGTGACGCACATAGATGGGAGGTTCGTAGAGTTCCAGGACCCGCTCGACGATTGCGATGGCCCGATCGACACCGGCACAGAAGCCGCGGGGGGTTGCAAGCAGAATGTCCATGGCGAACCGCTCCAAGTTTATCGGCACCGGACGGGTAGGGTAGCGTTGCGGTCACTATGCACGTCAGGCCAGATTCGCCCGCAGCTCGCGCAGGGCGGGGAGCTCCAATCCTCGGCGTTCAGCCTCAGGCCAGGGCGCGCGCGAGCCGCGCCGGGGCGCTACGGCCCCTGCATCCATGAGAGAAGAGCCGGTTTTGGACGTGCGCCAACTGCGGGGGTGGATCCGGTTCGGCCTGGACCGGGATCAGCCCGATAATACTGTTCAGCTCGTCCAGACACCCCAGTACCTCGATACGTGGGTGGTCTTTCGGTACCCGGCTGCCGTCGGCCAGTCCGGTACTGCCGTCGTCACCGGTTCGCGTATAGACCTTGATCAAATGATGGCCCATATTGCCTCGGGCGGAAGCTATACCGAGCAGCGGTCAGATCGGCCCGTTGGATAATGACACCCGGCACCCCCCTTCCCTCCTCCCCCCATTCGGGAGGTGCCTCCGATAATCCGTTTGCGGCCGGGCCAGTCTTCAAGGAGTCGTGGCCGCTGGAGCCGGAGCGACGGGAGCAGTCTCGGGAGCAGGTACCGGAGTGACCGGTGCCTGGGCGGTCGCTGTAACGGATGTCGGGGTTGCCTCAGACGCGGGAGCGGTCCCGCCAACCTGGGCGGGGGCCCGTATAGCCGGAGCGGTTTGCGACGCGGAGGTAGGTATTTCAGGGGCTGTGGTCATCCCCATATAGGGGGGCCTGGATGGACGACCGTAACGATGAAGACGGGCGAGGCGGTTGGCCTCGATCTCCTCGCGACGCTTGGCTATTTCCTCGGCCTTTTTGTCGCGACGGGCCTTGGACTCTTTCATGATCTTGGAGCGATAGGCCTCCAATTCCGCATACCGACCCCGCATAAAGTCCGGGGCTGGCGGTTGCGGCATATCCATCGCGAAGGGCTCGGGCATTGCGGGCATGCTTGGTGGTTTGGGCATTGCCGGCATGTTGGGATATTCAGGCATTCCCATGTCACCCCAGGGACTAGCAGCACCCCACGGATCTATGGAACTCAGGGGGGTACCCAGGGGATCCGGAGTGCCGGGGAAGCCTCCGGTCATGGGATCGACGCCTTGCGTCCGTATGCGTTTCGCCATCTCAGTCTGGCGGGCGGCCATTTGCTTGGCCAGCCGACGCTGAGTGGCCATCATGTGCTCCCTGACCTTGGTCTGCTGCTGTGCCATAGCCTGCTGCTGCTCTTGGGTCATACAGGGAACACCCCGCCAGGCACCCGCAGATAGGGATGTGGCAGCAAGCGCGACGGCGGAGGCGAGGGTTACGATCTTCTTCATTTTGGACCTACCTTGAACGCGACGGGTTAAACTGAGTAATAGGAAGCATCTTGTCTTTCCCGATGGGAAATAAGTATATAAGGAAATTCTGATTTTTCAATTTAAAATGACTATTGATACATCAGGGACTATAGGTGAAAACGAAGGGCATCGACTGTCGATAGCCGCTTGCGCCACGGTGAGTACTATAAAACCTCCCCGAAAAACGGGTATAAATACATATCCGCTCCGGTTACTCGATTACCTTCGGGACCAGGTACAAGCCCTCTTCGGTCGCCGGTGCAACGCGCTGAAACAGACCCCGCTGATCTAGCTCGGTAAGTTCATCCGGTCGTAGCCTCTGCACCATGTCCAAGGGGTGAGCCAGGGGTATGACCCGGTCGGTATCTACCGCGTTCATCTGCTCCACGAGATCCAGGATCTTAGACAAATCAACGGCATAGCCTCCCTTCTCCGCATCGGAAACAGCGAGCCGCGCGAGCTGGGCGATCTTCTCGACGTCGGTACGGTCAAGTGACATTGGAACCTTCCGCAAGTGATGCACGCCCACGACGCGGCGGAATCCCACCGGTCATACGAGGCAGACAAAGGATTAAAGGTAGCTTTGAAAAATAACACATCGGACGGGAGGCACCCATGTATAAACCGGAAACCCAACCTTGCCCATCCCGTGCCATATTGCTAGATTACCCAGGTTTGAAAGCTAGGTTGCTACAGTTAGCCGCCGGTATGGCAAAAAAGTCGAAACCCTGACTTTCAGCTTCGCCGGTTGAAAGATCCCATGCTAGGGAGTTTTCTTCAAGGTTTCCTGAAGTATACCTGTCGCACGTGAATATTTTGGTAAGCGAGGTGTGCTGATCGTGCCCGAGAGCAAGGCGCGACGAGGAGGAATAGCCAGGCCCTGCCCTATTGCGACGAGTCGCAACGCGGCTATCGGGTGCGAGCGGCGTGCATCGCGGCGAGCTATTCACGTGTGATGGGTATACCGAATCGGAGTCTGTGCCCCTAGTGCTATGTAATCCGATCGGCTTAGCGGCTTGGCCGTCGGACTTTTGGAAAATCCAACGCGATTCCCATCTTCTCTCCCTAAGGTGACTACCTGATGTTTCTCCGACGCATTCGAGGGATGTTTTCCAACGATCTATCGATCGATCTAGGAACCGCCAACACGCTTATCTATACCCGCGGTCAGGGGATCGTGCTCAACGAGCCGTCGGTGGTGGCGATCCGCCAGGGGCTGGGAGGCTCCAAGTCGGTTGCGGCAGTCGGCAATGAGGCCAAGCAAATGCTGGGCCGTACCCCCAAGAACATCACCGCCATCAGGCCCTTGAAGGACGGAGTTATCGCCGACTTTACGGTCACGGAGAAGATGCTCCAATATTTTATCCACAAGGTCCACGAGAGTCGGATTATCCGACCTAGCCCACAGGTGCTTATCTGCGTCCCCTGCGGTTCCACCCAGGTGGAGCGCCGGGCCATCAAGGAGTCCGCTGCCGGTGCCGGTGCCCGCGAGGTCTTCTTGATCGAGGAGCCGATGGCCGCGGCCATCGGCGCGGGCCTGCCCGTGGAGGAGGCGCGCGGCTCCATGGTACTGGACGTCGGGGGCGGCACCTCGGAGGTGGCGATTACTTCACTCGACGGTATCGTCTATTCGAATTCGGTGCGCGTCGGTGGCGACCGCTTCGACGACGCTATCACCGCCTATGTGCGTCGCAACTACGGCGCCTTGATCGGTGAGGTCACCGCCGAGCATATCAAGTACGAGATCGGCTCCGCATACCCCGGCGGTGAGATGCGGGAAATCGAAGTCATGGGCCGCAATCTGGCCGAGGGTGTCCCCCGCAGCTTCACCTTGAACAGCAACGAGATCCTGGAGGCCTTACAGGAACCCTTGTCGGGCATCATCGAGGCGGTAAAAACGGCCTTGGAGCAGATTCCTCCGGAGCTAGGTGCCGACGTTGCCGAACGGGGCATCGTCGTTACCGGCGGTGGTGCCTTGCTCGCCGATATCGACCGCCTGCTGGAGGAAGAGACGGGGCTCCCGGTATTGATCGCCGACGACCCACTGACCTGCGTCGCCCGCGGCGGCGGGCATGCCCTGGAGGTGGCCAACGAGCGTAGTCTGGATCTGTTCGCCATGACAGAGTAGGCGGCCACAGTCCGCGCTAGGAGTCGACTATCAACTCCCTATTCATACATGGCCCCTCGCCCTCCTTCCGCATCCTGCTGGCGGTGGTATTTGCCATCGGGCTGATTGTGGCGGATCACCGTTACCGGCATCTCGATCCGCTACGTTCCACGCTTGCCGTCATTGTCTATCCGGTACATTACTTGGCCGCCCTGCCGAGCAGTCTGGCCCGGAAAGTGCAGGCCCACCTTGCCCAGAAAGAAGAACTACGCCGCCGCAATCGGTCCCTGTACCGGGACAATTTAGTGCTCAAGGCCCGACTGCAAAGGTTCGAGGCGCTGGAGGCGGAGAACAGACGCCTGAGAGATCTGCTGGGATCTTCGTTGAATATGGGCGATCGCGTGCTCATCGCCGAGCTCAGGGCGGTCGATCTGGACCCCTATCGACAGCAGGTAATGATCGACCGGGGTGCCTCTTCCGGAGTCTTCGTCGGTCAACCCGTCCTCGACGCCAACGCCGTCATGGGACAGGTGACGCGGGTCGACCCCTTGTCCGCTACCGTACTGCTGATTACCGACGCCAGCCACGGACTGCCGGTACAGATCAATCGCAATGGGTTGCGTACCGTGGCCCATGGCACGGGGTTCATCAATCGTCTGGAGTTGTCTCATTTGCCGAAGAACGCCGATGTGCAGGCCGGGGATCAGGTAGTGACATCGGGGTTAGGTGGCCACTTCCCGCCCGGCTACCCGGTGGCAGAGGTCGTCGAGGTGCGCCAAGAGTCCGGCGAGCCGTTCGCCACCGTCATCGCCGAACCTACCGCGCGCCTGGACCGTAGCCGTGAGGTCCTGTTGGTCTGGACCCTGGCGCCGATTTTGTTGGACTAGGCATTGGCAAAAGATACCGGCGAAGAGGTCCGTAAAGCACCGTGAATAAGTCCCCACACAAGGGGGTCGGCGTGATCCTGATCACCCTCGGTATAGCCCTGGTCCTGACTATTCTGCCTCTGCCCCAATGGGTCGACGGATTCCGTCCCCAGTGGATGGCACTGACGTTGATCTACTGGGCCCTGGCCTTGCCGACCCGGGTGGGAATATTCTGGGCTTGGGGAGCGGGCCTGGTGTTGGACGTTACTACGGGAACCGTGCTCGGCCAACACGCGCTGAGTCTGTCCGTACCCGTTTATCTCGTGCTGGAGCTACATCGAAGAATCCGCGTATTTCCCCTACCTCAGCAGGCTATGTCCGTGTGGGTGCTGCTGCTGGTGGAACGCCTACTTTCCCTCTGGATCCATGGGGTCACCGGTCAACCCACACCAACCCTGGAGTATTGGATACCTACCTTCGTCGGCATGCTGTTGTGGCCTTGGATATTCATCTCGCTGCGGAATTTAAGCTGGCGTTTCGCCATAACCTGAGACGATGTAGCCGGGACGATGGTGGAGCCGATCCTCAAGGACCACTTCGGGGAGAGCCGACTCTTTGTCCGGCGCGTTATTATTGCCAGCGTTCTGGTGTCGGCAGCTATGCTTATCGTGATCGCAAGGCTGGTCTATCTGCAGATCGGAAACTATGTGCACCTATCTACCCTGTCCCGCTACAATCAGGTCAGACTCGAGCCCCTTCCCCCCACGCGGGGACTGATTTACGACGCCAATGGAATCCTGCTGGCGGACAATTACTCCTCCCGCTCTTTGGAAATCATCCCCGAAGAGATTCAGGATTTGGATGCTACCATCGCTGAGCTCGGGGAGCTCATCGACATCGGGGAAACAGATCTGAAACGTTTCACGCGCCTGCGTAAACAGCGGCGCCGTTTCGAGGAGATTCCCATTCGTATCAACCTGAATCAGGAAGAAGTCGCCCGGTTTGCCGTCGAGGGTCACCGCTTTCCGGGGATCGCCGTCCGTGCCCGGCTGTTGCGCACCTACCCACTCGGCGAGCATACAGCCCACGTGTTGAGCTATGTCGGCAGGATCAATGAACAAGAACTCGAGCGTATCGACGCCTCGAACTATGCCGGAACCAATCGCATCGGCAAGGGGGGGGTGGAGAAGGCCTACGAAGACCTGTTGCACGGCACCGTAGGATATCGACAGGTCGAAGTGAATGCCGAGGGCCGGATCCTGCGGGTGCTGGAACGGCACCCACCGAAAGCGGGGCAGCACTTGCAGTTATACCTGGACTCCCGGCTACAGCAGGACGCACACGCCGTCCTGGGTGACCGCCGTGGCGCGGTGGTGGCAATCGATCCGCACACGGGTGGAGTCCTAGCCCTGGTCAGTCGCCCCAGTTTCGATCCCAATCTCTTCGTGGACGGCATCAGCGCAGCGGACTACGAGATCCTGCGTGACTCGCCCGACAAGCCCCTGTTCAATCGGGCTATCCGCGGCCAGTATCCGCCGGGGTCTGTGATCAAGCCATTTATCGGCCTTGGTGGACTGGAGACCGGAACCGAAGGTCTGACCGACGCCAAGTGGTGCCCCGGTTATTATCAGCTCCCCGGACACCGCCACAAGTATCGATGCTGGAATCGCTGGGGGCATGGAACCGTTACTTTGGAGAAGGCGATCGTCCAGTCCTGCGACGTCTACTTTTATAAGCTGGCCCATGCTATGGGGATTGATCGGCTGCACGATTTCCTGGCCGGATTCGGTTTCGGCGCGCGTACCGGCATCGATGTTGCCAGCGAGCTCGGCGGTTTGCTGCCATCCAGGGAGTGGAAAATGAGTGTGCGCAATGAGCCCTGGTTTATCGGGGAAACGCTTCTGGTGGGTATCGGGCAGGGTCCTTTTTTAGTTACGCCGTTACAGCTTGCCGTCACGACGGCAGCATTGGCGGCTCGCGGCCGCCTCATACGGCCACGTGTCGTCCGTGCAACCGGGACGCCGGGCTCGGCGGTGGAACGCGAATTCCCGGTGCAGGTCCGGCGGCTTTCGGTCTCGTCCCGCAACCTCGACAGGATAATCAAATCCATGGTAAAGGTCGTGAGAAGCAAACGCGGCACGGCCAAACGCATCCGCACCAACGCCTACGGCATTGCGGGCAAGACAGGCACCGTTCAGGTCTTCAGTATCAAGCAGAAGAAACGCTATCGCGAATCGGAGGTCGCCGAACACATGCGCGATCATGCTCTGTTCGTGGCCTTCGCGCCGGTGGATGACCCACGCATCGCCGTGGCGGTTATCGTAGAGAATGGTGGTCACGGGGGCGCGGTGGCGGCACCGGTCGCCCGGAAGATCATGGATAGCTATCTGCTGCAATAGCTATCTGCTGCACATCCTCGCGGCGTAGGGGAAATCGCGGATGGATAATAGTGTCCTTCCCACGGGCATCGACGGCATTTCGAGGAGAATTCAGGCCATTCTTCCTGCCCGGATACACTTGGACTTGCCCCTGCTGGTCGCCCTACTGCTCCTGTGCGGCTATGGACTACTGGTACTCTTCAGCGCCACCGATCAGGACCTGAACAAGCTCTACCGACAGCTGATCCGGTTTGGGATCGGCTTCGCGGTTATGATCGTCATCGCCCAGATACCGCCCCTGAAACTGCAACGCTGGTCGCTGCCCCTGTTCGGCATCGGACTGGCGATGCTGGTGGGTGTCCTGGTGATGGGAGAGATCGGCAAGGGTGCCCAGCGCTGGCTGGACTTAGGGATCGTGCGCTTCCAACCCTCCGAGGTACTCAAGGTCGCGGTTCCTATGATGATCGCCTGGTACCTTACCGAGCGGCCCTTGCCCCCCAGTGGGCCACGGATCCTGTGGACGGTTGTGCTGACCGCCGTTCCGGTGATCCTGATCGCCCGTCAGCCGGACCTCGGCACAGCGTTGCTGGTGGCCAGTACCGGCGTGATCGTGCTCTTCCTGGCGGGAATTAAGTGGCGCCTGATCGCCTTGCTGGGGGTAGGCGCGGTGGCCCTTGCCCCCCTACTCTGGTATTTCATGCGCCCTTATCAGCGTGAGCGGGCACTCAGCTTCCTCAACCCGGAGGGCGACCCCTTGGGTTCCGGCTATCATGTCATCCAAGCCAAGATCGCTATCGGCTCCGGCGGTGTCTACGGTAAGGGTTGGCGCAACGGAACCCAATCCCATCTGGAGTTTCTGCCCGAGCGTTCGACGGACTTCGTCTTTGCGACCCTCGGCGAGGAGTTCGGGCTGCTCGGCAGCCTGGCAATGCTGGCAATCTATCTGTTCATCATCGCACGTGGGCTCTATATCGCCACCCGGGCCCAGGATACTTACGGGCGGTTACTCACCGGCGGGTTCACCCTGATATTCTTCGTCTATCTGTTCGTCAACACCGGCATGGTCACCGGACTCTTACCGGTCGTCGGCATACCCCTCCCCCTGGTGAGCTACGGAGGTACGTCCCTGGTGACCATCATGGCCGGTTTCGGCATCCTGATGTCCATCCATACGCACAGAAAATTGCTTCCTTCCTAGAAGGTTTCGTACTATTTGCCGGTTGCACTTGAAGCACGGCCCGGACTCCTATCCCTCATTCGAACCGCGGAGACGCTGGGAACACAGGGGTAAGGGTACGCAGAGGTTATTGTTTAACTGCGAATCACACGAATCGACGCGCAGGTTTCCGTGGGCGCAAAGATCCCCTTCGCGCAGATTCGCGTGATTCGTAGTTTGTATATGGGAATTCAGGCAATGCGATTGATTCGTTGGTGGTACGGGATGCTTGCGACCTTGGCGTTTCTAACCGCGGCGGCGGAGGAACCGGCGAGCTACCGCGCGGGCACCGAACGCTTCGTTTCCGAAATGGTCCACAAGTATGGCTTCGACAAGGGTGAGCTCACGACCCTCATGGGACAGGCCCGCTATAGCCGGGAGGTGATGGACGCCATCCGCCGTCCTTTCGAGGCCAAGCCCTGGTATAAATACCGGCCGATCTTCCTCACCGACAAGCGGATCCAAGGCGGTGCCGCGTTCTGGCGCGAGAACCGTGGATCCCTGGAGCGCGCGCAGGCGACCTACGGAGTACCACCTCAGATCATCGCCGCCATCATCGGCGTTGAGACCAACTACGGCGGTAACCTGGGCCGGCACCGGGTGATCGACGCCCTGAGCACCCTGGGTTTTTCCTATCCCGAACGTGCGGACTTCTTCCGCAAAGAGCTCGCAGCGCTGCTACTCCTGGCCCGGGAGGAACCGATCGACACCTTGGGACTGAGGGGTTCCTATGCCGGCGCCATGGGTCTACCCCAATTTATCCCTTCGAGCTATCGCGCCTACGCCGTGGATTTCGACGGTGACGGCCGGCGGAACCTATGGGAGAGCAAGGCGGATGCGATTGGAAGCGTAGGAAACTACTTCGAACAACACGGCTGGAAAGCCGGGGAGCCGGTGGCCCTTGCCGGCAGGATCACGGATGGAGTACCAAGGGGTATCGTGCTGGCGGGGAAAAAACCCGTAAAGCCCGCAATCGGCCTCGACAAACTCGAGGCGGCGGGCATAACTACCGATGCCCACCTATCCGGAACGACGCGGGCGACCCTGATCCGTCTCCATGCCCCGGAGCCCGAATACTGGCTGGGGATCGAGAACTTCTACGTGATTACCCGTTACAACCACAGCAACCTCTATGCTATGGCCGTGTACCAGCTCAGTCGCGAGATCCAAGCAGCATACGAGGCGGGGCGCAAACAGCAGGCTACCGCAGACAGATCATGGGATATGGGGAAATGACCGTGAGACAAAAAAGCCGATGGCGGAGATTCCTTCCGCATCTCCGGGGCGGTGTGGGCCTACTCGTTCTGGTGGGGCTGTTGTCCGGTTGCTCCGGCACCGGAGATAAAGTGCCGGAACTGCCTGACATTCCCGATGCGGTACCCAAGGTCGAACCCAAGAGCAAGTACGGCAATCCGAAATCCTATGTCGTCTTCGGCAAGCGTTATTACACCAAAGCCAGCAGCAAGGGCCACGTAGAGCGGGGACCGGCCTCCTGGTACGGTAAAAAGTTCCACGGCCGCAAGACCAGCAACGGCGAACGCTACAATATGTATGCCATGACCGCGGCCCACAAGACCCTGCCGCTGCCGACCTATGTGCGGGTAATCAACTTGACGAACGGACGCAGCACGGTGGTCAGGGTCAATGACCGTGGCCCCTTCCACGGGAACCGAATCATCGATCTATCCTATTCGGCTGCCCGCAAGCTGGGAATGGCGGCCAAGGGAGTCGAAATGGTGGAGATCAGGACCATTGATCCCAACAATCCGAAATCCGACCGGCAAGATGGTTTCCTCGCTTCCGCGGACGATACATTTGCAACAAAGATCAAGGCGCGCAGGCCCAAGACACGCAAGACTGGAGCACGTAAAAAGGCTGTTGCCCGAAAGACACCGGCGGTGGCGAAACCGGCCCGGCGAGCCGAGAAGACCGTAACCCGGATGGTAAAGACGAAGCGACCCGGCGCGCCGCCCATAAATACCTCGGGTCGGGTGGCGGACACTGCGGAACCGCCCACGCCTGAGCCGAAGGTCGCGGTATTTACGCCCCGGAAGAAGTCCGGACAAACACCCCGGTCCTTGCTATACCTGCAAGTAGGGGCTTTCGGCAGCCACGTGAATGCCGAGCACTTGCGCCGCCGCTTAGTGAACCGTATCGCCGAGCAGGTCCGGATCCGCACGCTGGACGATAACGGGACACCTTGGCACAAGGTTCAAGTAGGACCACTCGCTTCCCAACAGAGCGCGAGGGACCTATCCCGGCAGCTCGCATCCCTGGGGCTGAAGGGGTCTCACGTCGTTGTGGAGTAGGTCCGGTTCCGGGAATGCCGCCAAGCTCCTCCAGATTATAGACACATTTTTTGAACAGCTGGGTCTGTTTTTGGGACCAGTATTTCATCGCCTGAAGGGGAGGACTGTGGCCCAGTGCTTTCTGTGGGATGTGCTGATTGTAGACCTTGAACGTAGCGTTT
>Ga0209255_1000077_pt1 | contig 17008 bp, 12 predicted proteins | sample WorMetvaBAHAMAS2_FD_187394 | JGI IMG/M metagenome (GOLD analysis project Ga0209255, IMG submission 187394) | Marine gutless worms symbiont microbial communities from Max Planck institute for Marine Microbiology, Germany - Olavius vacuus... | ecosystem: Host-associated > Annelida > Digestive...
GAGCCAAATTTTGTTTGGACTTTTCACCCTCGTAAATTCAGGGGATGGATGGACGCAATGTTTTAATGATTTTTTTCATGCTGGACCTAGGACCCAATATACTTTTGGCGTTGGCCGCTTGCCGGCTCCGGGATTAGAAGTCCGGTGAAAAAGGATAGCATCAAAATATAAGGCATACCTTCGGGCTGCCTAAAAACTATAATAATAATCAATCATCATCATAACATTTTCTAAAGGTTTATACCGCACTATAGCGAATAACACTCCCTCCAACAACGGCATCTATGACTTCTGCGCGACATATGTTACCGGAAAACAAACGAGCGAGCAGCTGAGGTGCAGCGATGCACCGTCCCAGCTCGTCCCATCAGCACAACGTGTCGCCATTGGCGATCATTCGCACGCCTGGGCCTATAATAACGCTAGGGTATGCCATAATCTGGCATAGGCACACTTGGCTTGTTGGTCCGAGCAATACAACTGCTGTAGCCTAGGCCTGTATGCGCATGTGACGGGCATACGTTTAATTAAACTGCACTGCTCATATCATATATCATATCATCATATCACAAACATTTGCTATGGCGCCAATCAACCAGAGCTCATCATCGCCTTACATAAGTAGGGCCTAATACAATAGTAGTTGATAATATATAGTTAGGAGACTATAGGTTAAATCCATTAAAATGTTAAAAACACGGTTAACAGTGACAGTGTTAACAGGACTTGACAAAGTTGACAGTTATGAGTTTTTAAACGGTTATGGAAGATAGTCTATGAAGTAATTATCCTAAGCTCAGACGGAAGCATTCCAGGCACTGGGCGCAGCAACCATGAACGCACTGTAGACTCCGGTAGTGCGGGTTCTTGTTCTCGTTGTGACAAAATCTCCGCGGCTTGTTGAGCGCAATCGTTCATCAGTGCGAACGTTGCATAGATCTGCTAAATATGACGGGCTGAACCGTGCTTTACGTCAAACATCAGCACACACAGTTTGTAAACGATACGTTTCTGCACTGGCAGCCAATGTAGGTTTTGTAGAAGGGGCGTAGCGCCTGTGTAAGCTGGCTGTGAGCAGATGAGACGCGCGGCGCTGTTCTGAATGCGCTGTAGCCGTTGTTGGACTGCGACGGTGGAGTTGGCAAATACTAAATAGCGCGTTACAATAGCCAAGACATGATGTTACGTACGCGTGAACTAGTTGCCGCAGTTGTCGTGTCTCCGGCTCATCGAGGAATTGGCGGACTTGTCGGATGCAGCGGAGGTGGTAAGAGCATGCTCGGGAACAAGCTCCAGCGTGCACGTCGAATGTCAAATTTTCATCAACGGTCACGCCGAGGTTGCGCTCGTTACTTGAAGCTGACAGAGTCCCAGTGGAGAGGGCCAGGTCTTTATCCGCCGGGCTTAGTTTGGCGATCTGTTGTCTGGTACCAAGCCACAGCACTTCAGACTTGTCGGCATTCAGCTTCAATACACGGTACTGACACCAAGCCTCGACGTCTGCGATGCAACAAAGCATTGCTCGCTTACCGGTCCAAATGTCACTGACAAACACCCGCGCTATCCATAATACATCGACTATTGTACTGCTGTTTCGCTCCTAGAAAGTGCTGGTAGCGCGTCACAGCGGCTCGCCATTTCCGATGGCACACCGGTGTACGCTGTCTGCGATGAATTCGCTCCAGTCATCTCACCTCACATCTGGCAGCATAACACTCTCCGTCGAACCACAGCGCGTGATGCTGCTTGTTGCGAACGGTCATTCGCTGTGGAGCATGCTTGTTGATCAACTCTGAGAGCATCTCCTTGTACAGACTGAATAGATAGTCAACATCGTCGGAAAGAGTTGTAGCGAGCTCTGTGGCCGAAAGCTCCAGTTCGTATTGGACAGCGTCGAATTTAGACCAGTCTCTGCTAATTACTGTACACGGTATCTTCATGGACACTGAATGTGGAATACTGAAAGACATTTGTGGTCGCTGAGCTTTTCCATATCATAGGCCTATAGCTCAAGTGCATTAACTGCCTAATCTGTGACACCAAAATACGGGCCAGTCTCGCTAAAACATTCTGCTCATGGATATTTCACTTCTCAAAATAATTTCTAATTAGGCCGGCCGACGAGTCTGGAGGTGTTATATTTTGTCGCTGTCCTTTTTTGCCCCAATCTCCCACACAGCGGGGTAGACCCCGTCATAAGTAGATCGGAGGTTGGGTCCTAGGCCAAGCACAAAAATGGTTCATATGTTTCATCCATCCCTGTCTAATTTTTACGGGTGAAAAGTGTGAGATTAGGCCCGCCTAGGCCTAAATTTTCGACCTTATAGTCTCTTTTGAGTCGTTCGCATTTCGAGACGTATCAACATGTCTGAAATCTAAAACAAACTCGTGGAGCGCCAATAATTGATTTATGCCCTTCCCATGCAAATTTGGTGTCGATCGGTCCCATATCTCTCAGAAAATATCCGTAGGCCTACTTTTCTGCTCCCCTAAAAACAGGACCAGAAAATTTGTCACACTATTCGATCTGCCATGCCGCACGCAAACTTCTTGCGTGCAGCATGGGTTTTCGACCCCATTTTATTCCCGTTACCTTGACTTTGACCTAATGACCTAAAGAACTGACCCATGTTCCGTTGATGAACGAAAATGTAGTTCCTACGTCAAGGCTTTCGAAAGTTATCGTCTGACAGACAGACATACAGACAGACAGGTGCTCTCACAAAGGCTACCACGCCGCTTGGCGGGTAGTCAAACATTTAGAGAAAGGCTATTAAGTTTTACTAATTAGATTCCAGTTGTCAAAATCTGAAGTTGCAACTGACTAACTTCTTGACTCTGTTTCGATATCAGCTAGCCTAGATCATTTGTTTAGGTTAATGAAAATAGTTTTACGAAATATTAAAAAGACGAAAAATGTTCGAAACGAAAAGATTATAGCGCCGGTCTACGTGAGCATGACAACGTCACGTGCTGTATTGTAGGGCTACTGTGCTGACGTTAGTCAGCGACAAATCATTCGTGTTGGTGTATAATCGCAGATTTCACGACATCATTGTTGGCAGCTTGTGAAGCTGTGACGTACGTGATCCGTTCATCGAGTACTCAATGCACGTAAAGCGAACTCGCCCGCGATGTGTCATTCACCGACAACACATCAATTATTCACGGCAATGCAGTACGGCTGTCTCGCAGATGACAATCTGAATGCCGTTATCGCTTCTGATCATTAATCATTCCAACACTGACTATGACGGCCGCATCAACATGAGTGGGAGACTGCAGTAGCCAGAACACTGCCGCGGATAGAGATAGGCCCCGTAGCAAGGCAGACCGTGGACCTCATTTTATTAATAAATTCGTAGGTCAGAAAAGTAACCTGCCAGTCTTTCGTGCACAGTATAAAAGCTGCTCTCTGTTTCTAAGAGCCAAAAAGTGCTTGGAATGCAGGAAAAAGTATCCGTTAGAAATTTCAGGCAGACATGTTCATGGAGCCTCCCTCCCGGTCCACAATCTCGTCCGAACGACATCCCCGAATATTCAGCTGGCTACGGTAGAGACAGAGCGCGTGTAGACCAATACAGGGGAGTCAATGAACGAGCAGTTTAACATCGCACTTAAACATCATATGTTGATTCGAAGACGTCGAGTCTTTCCAGGCACTGACTGACAAGCGGATCCACTATAGTGGACACCTGCCCGACCCATAGCATCACGCTTCCTTGCGATTGTCTAGCATTCACAAGACAGAAATGACCTGATATTGACCACTTTATACCTAACACTTTAATATAATTTCTAGTAAAGAGTGAAGATGGTCGGTCCTCCCTGACCAGATACTTCAGCGGGACCTTGTTGCAGGCATGTACGCTGGACGCACGCGCACGTGCTTCGGTGCTTCGTACGTTAGTGTCAGAGCCTCTCTTTAAGGGAACAAAGTCGGTGTATTATCTCATTTCTCCCTGCTCAAAGACTGTACCCACCCATGGTGTCTTCGGCTTTATAAACATCGACCTCGAAATAACGTGTTTTATCACGTATCGGTTAACATGTGAAGGCCTACAGTATTTTTCTTAGTTCTTAGTTACATACTGATCACGAATGCTGAAAATAGTGAGCCATAACATCCTGCAGAATAAACTGTGTACAAATTACCGGATTACCGGACTTTTAAAATAATCCATGTGCTAAATCATAACTTTTGCCTAGCCTAACTCTCGGCATTCTCTCTACTTCTCTCTATTATCTATCAATTTTGAATTTCCCGGACATTTCCAGATTCCTATATTAACTGTAAACCTCCTTGCATGCTCGGAACGCGGAATGTCAATTCCTGTCCAACGCAACTTCAATCTGCAGCAATTTCTCTAATTTACAGGATTACTGGCGGCACTAACGTGTCGGTACCATATACAGATCTGTGGTCGGTACAACGAAAGTGCAGCTAATTCGACAAAAGCCTACACACTCACGAACAGTTAAGCTCACTGTATGGATATGGAAGTGTTGCCAAATGGTCTCAGAAGTGAAGATACTCGGTTTGTGACACGCATCAATTCACTTAAACGTCATCAGCTATACAGTAGCTGTAACTAAAATAACCTAATGTTAATGCAAACCAGATTACAATGAACACGAATTGGTAGCATATATTTAAACAAATCATACTAAGTATTTAACACGCTATTATACAATAGCAATATCAACTGAGAAGCTACCAATTCAACAAGACAACCGTATAAAAACTACGCGTTGTAAGACACGTTCAGTTCACTGAGCAAGTATCGGCCCGCCACCTGCATTACAACTGTTGACAGTGCAGTGTGACAAAGACTGCAAGATACCTCCTGAAGCAAAGTAACAGTTCACTGCCATTGACAACCACGACACTCAGAACTGTGCAGAATTTCGACAGTTTGTGTAAACTATCATGCAGCAAGAACAACAGCCGTTAACTTGACCACAAAACAGGTGCAGGAAGCAAGGGTGTCAAGGCAATCGTGCCGCAGGTATTAGGCAGGGGATGAATACACCCTTCTTTTCCCACGTTTTCAGCAATAAAATTAAAAAAAAAACATTTCTGAGGTCTCAGGAATAGCTGACCCGATACTGTCAGACTGTACAAAATGTCAAAGCTGTCGGGGAAGACGGGAAGTTAACGAAGCTCAACGGCCCAGGTTTCCCCAGCAGTTTCGGCTCTTGTCTCAGTTTTGCCCACACGACTAAAAACCTTCCTACGTCCTTGCCACAAAACGAACGCTCCATTTCTCAGCGACAGTAAATTCAGCCAAAAAAAACATTAACACCCGACACTTAAACTGGCAGACACAAAGAAAAAAGGACAGCAATGTGAAACCTGCAAAAAATGTACATATGGTGACAATATGGGATACAGCAGAACGAGTACTGTACAGATTAAGATAATCTAAATGACACCTACAACTGGCTGTATTATTGACAAATGACAGTACATGTACAGGTTATGTGTGTTAATCTGTAAAGACAACTTTAGCATCAACGGAAAAACGCTAACAAACGGCTACAACTACAGACCGGCAAGCCGAACAAGGTTTATGAAATAATGCACAGAAAAACTACATAGAAGAAAATGTCCTAAGAAAAAATGGCTTGACTACGCGAGCAAATGACAAAGACAAATCTTAGTTCTAAAACACACTAAAAATCAATCAAAAACCAGAACAGCATGAACAGAGAGTCACGAACATTAAACCTTTCTACTGCTTGCAGATACGACGACTTTGTTACTTCAGCACAACTATGCCGTGGTCCATTAAAAACGTCACTCTTTTTTCACAACGTAGTGCAGAGAAATTTTTCATATGAGGTGATAAACGTTTCTTTATATTAATTTGTAGCAAATTTATTAAGACACTATACAGCAAATTTTATCAGAATCAGCCCAGTTTTACAGAAGCTGTGACAAAAACATTTTGGCTTATGCCCCTACTTTTTACTGGTTGATTGAACAAGGTTTAACGTCCTACCAAACACATTATAGGTCATATCGGGGATGATTTTTACAGATCATATAACCAAACGAACAGTGTCAAAGCACTGAAGGAAACTAGCTGGTCTTTCAGATAAGGCTTGAATCCCACCAGCAGCACTCCACTGTGTTACAACAGAATTCTAGGCAACTGCCTCTACGCACAGCGTAAGGGTCCCAGGGTGACAAACCCAATCTGTTGGACCTGTAAGAACTGCTCATATAAGTGTGCTGCTGACTGTGAACATCGTGTCACACAACCCAGCACAGAGCAGTACTCTGCTCCATGCTGGGTTGTGCGACAATCACCATAACTCGGATGTTGTCTAGTGGACCATAAATAAAATAGTTGACACATGTCCATTAACACAATCTGACAGCGAAAGATGACAAATTCAACTGGCTGCAAAGTACAGCCACTATAGCACTCACAGAATGAAACGAATTATTTCAATACTTGTTAAAATTTCCAACATCAATGTTCGCATTTCATAACAACACATGCATGTGGGAGTGACTGTATTATTAGCATCAAAATAAAACAAAACAGCCACTAAAATTAAAATGTAACTGATATTACTGTGTGACAAATAGACAGTATTTCGACTGTTGTTATTAATGCATTGATTTTAACCACTAACTTATAATAATCATCACAATTATGGCGGCATTTGCATTACAGAATAAATTCAACCCACCACCACAGAGAAATAGTTGTTAGCTGCATAATGAAATAGGCCTCTAACTGTTAAGTTTATACAACTGAGGTAATGTGCAACAAATGCAATGAGAATAGTCAACCACCAACAAGCTGGCTCTCTTTCGCACATGCTATGATGAACTTTGAACTTTGTGCTTGAGTGCATCAGTAATTGTCAGTCGAACCTAATGCCGCAAAATTTTGGACATGCTGCACGGTATAGTAAAAAACTGTTCACACACAGAAATCCAAAATTTAAAAAATTACATGTAACTCAGTTAACATTTGACACTGATGCGAGCCTGCAATAAGCAGTGACTAGTAGCTCATTATCAATTGCTGGTTGGTCCATCATGTTACGTGATCTAAGTCTATGATTCTGACATACACAAGTTGACAGCAACACTGACAATAATGTATAGCAAATTCATCGCATCAAATTAAGCAAAATGCCCGAAAAAAGGAAACAGAAACTACTCTAAAGGATTACATATATCAAACACACTCTATTCACTTCATATTAATAGCACAATGAGCTGTGTGACGGGTTGCACAGTAATCTGTTCAGAACTGAGAAACTGTCAATGATGGTGCAAAAGTGTTGGCACACTATGGTACTGTCTACAGTCTTAATTGCTGCACTAGACAATAGACAACTGGACCTGCAGTACAGCATGCAGACATACCACTGTCCAGTAATCCAAACAAGACTCTTAACCCCTAAAAGCCATACTACTCATTCCCTGATCAGAATCATACAGATGAGAGGTAGATTATTCCATTGGTATACTAGTAGTCCAGCGACATTTAGTGATCCAATGCCAAGAATCATGCGAGTTCTTTGAACCTCACATGTAGTGATGCTGGACATTTAAAGTTGTTAGTGGCCAGTGCTAGTGGTAAACTGCCAGGTACTGTGGGTACAGGACATTCAGCATGTTGTAAACCAGAACGGCCAGCAAAGTTCAATAAGCCGTCATAGTAGCAACCAGTTAAGTTGCCTGAAGACAGGTGCTCACGCCATTCAGTACTAGTAACTGGATTTTGCTCAGCTTGCAAATGTTGAAGAAGTTATAAATAAGTCTGATACTAAACTTGCTACTTACAGTTTTAGAGTTACCTGCTAGTTGTGTGCTTGACAAAGTATTCGTAGTAATTAGTATCTGATTAGTATTACTGGAGTAAAGTAACTAACTGTTTCTCATCACTCTGAGTACCTGTACATTCAATGCATCTTGTAATATGACTGTGCAGTGACAGCTATCGTCATTGCTACTGTCACGATGTGCCACCGACTAAGCCATGTTAAAACTAGGCAGAACACCAGTTACTAACAACGACATAATAACCTCAACAAAATATACACACAACTTGCAGTACCATGTTTCATGCTTCCAACAGCTTGTAACCATAATATTCAGTGCATTGGTTAGTCTTCAAAAATCAGTTAATTATGGTTCACGTGCTAGCAACATATGTGAACTTAGTTATATATTAATGGTAGAACAACAATGTGCACATTATTATTATTGTTACTATTATTTTATTTTTTAGGATTACCCGGCAAACAGCCAAGCAAAGCACACAGAGATTAAGTAAAAGAGAACATAACTGATTGCAACCGATTATCATATTTCTGGTAATGCAGTAACAAACAGAGCTGGTTACAGCTCCAGCAAATGGTCAGTTTTGCAACTTGAGAGACGAAATAAACACCATGAAATGTATAGTTTCACTAGTACAACGTGAGCCGTAAAATTGTGCCACTTTGTTTTCGAGTATAACTCTGTCATTACTTAAGCTCATGTCACACTTTTTGTACCAGTGGAAACAAGAATAAATTGATTGACTGAGCAAGGTTTAACATCCCACCAAACACATTATAGGTCATATGAACGAATACTTCGCAGTTTCGTTACTTGATAGCTTGATGATGTTATAACTGTTTCACATCGCATGTCACAAAATTTCACTTCTGAGAGTTACTTCATAGAATAAGGAAGTGCTGCACTATGAAAATAAAATTTCGATAAAAACCTGTGGGAATACGACAGATTTGTTTTGCCAGAATACTGATAATAAATTTCTCAATTTCTCAATAAGAACTGGAAAACACAAACATTGGACCACTTTCTGTAAAAGTTGTGACTAATCGGTTTGGTCAAATGCACTCCAGGAAGCGGCCGCGGTCGTCTTGAACTGCAGCTAACCTTCCTCCAGTCACAACTTCGTGATGTGTGATATGACACAGTTATGACATCATCACACCATTAAGTAAGTAAACTGCAGAATATTCATTCCTGTTTCCACTGGTACAGGAAGTATAACAGTCACTCAAGAAATGCCAAAGTTATAGTCGAAAACAAACATCTTTACGTTAATATCTCTTACGTATTTATCATCATTACTGCATAAAGTGCCCCTAGAGCTTCTTTGTGTTCGCAGCACTGTAATCAGTACATTTTTAACAACGATAAAAATAATAGCCACCTGCCGACAATCTACCATACATCTGTGATAGCCTACAGTCTTGTATCAGTCAATAACATTTAAGGCAATTTTTCACACACAGTAATACGTCAGAAGCTACATTATTTCACCATGTTATCTTTGGCACACTCTGTCATGTACGCATATATCTACCACATCATATCATGTAACCTCTTTGCAGTCACACTCTACAGTACAGTTGTTGAGATTTTCCGAGATGACTATTTATACGTGCTTTCATCAGGGTTTTAACAGTAAAAACACGTCACACCACAACAGACACCACGAACAGCATTTCACTGACTATAAAGTTATGACTGATGACAGCAATTATTATTATGCCAATGTAATAGTCAGTTTCAGGGTACAGACCAACTCCAACCGACTAAGTCACAGAGAACCGAAATAATCTGAAGTTCTTTTCGTAAAACGTTCGCCTGTGAATCACTCAAAATGCACAGAATGATGGACAACACAAACATCAGTGAATACCAAAACCTGCCATATCATGTACACCTTGATCTGGTCTATGTGGAGTTAATCTGGATTCATTAGAGAATCTTTACAGAAATCATTTGGCTAGGGTAGCAACAAACTAAATCTAGAACAAGCAAGGCAAAAACTAAACATCTAAACTACCAAACCTAAAAACCAAACAATCCTAGACAAGTCACCCTGTATAATATGTGGCTGGGAAGATATGGTTTACTGAACACAAAAATACAGATCATGGAGTCCATTTGAGCAGCGAAATACTCTATACATCACCATCCATACATTGCAAGCAAATCAGAAGTGCCAGAGGTTCAGGTTTAAAGTAAATACTGTACACGTTCAGAAGCTTGAAATTTTCTGCATGTAAATATTTCTTACACAAATGACCTTGGACAAAACTTCTGTAAACTGCTAAACAACACAGAAACAACGACAGAAAAAAGCTTGTTTGACTGTATTGTGTATCGTAAATACCAGGGCTTGGGCAGACAGATCAGCTGATACACATACCATAATGGTAATGACAGCAGTTTTAGTCAAACCGCAACACGACCGATACAAACTGAAACAAACAGTGAATAAGGTTTCACATCTCACTCCACACACTGACACAAAACATAACCGGTTTCGAACATCACCCATTGAATTCACAGCACTTTCCCAAGACACGTTACTGAATAGCACACTATTGCTCTGCACAACATCATCAAGCTCTCTGACACACTCTGCCTGTGGAAACCGTCAGCCTCAGTAAGGCAGTCCTTCGGTCCAAAACAATATAACTTACACATAATGAATAGCACTGCCAATGCACTACCTATTGCCTCAACAACCGGGAAAGACAGGAGACTCAACAGCAAGACACTTGAATGGCAATTAACAACATTACGAACAAACATGAAAAACATAAGTGACAAACGCACGGCACGAGAATGTAGGAAACACTGTACTAAATAAAATACCGTGAGATTAGATCAGTCCCCATTAGCTTAAATAAAAATGGCTAGCTTGTACTACGCGGTTTGGAAACGCTAGGGATGAAAAGTGGTTTGATTGTGTGGTTTTGGTGGAAGATACGGCAGAGAAAGACGAGCGTCGAGCGGGTTACGGAGTCTCTTCAGATCCAGCTCGACTTGGTACAGCTGCGCATGAAGCCGGTTGTATGTGTCAATGTCAAAATTGAGTCGTTTTGCTTTGCGATGCATCGTTATCAGATGCTCTCGATCTCTGGCTAACGGAAACAGATATTCCTGTGAACAAAATAACAATAACTGCATGTGAGAACTAATTACACAACTACTCATGCTGCCAATATATCCTGTCCGAAGCTGCCCACACAAGTACAATAAAACTGCCAGAAAACTACAGTAAAACAAATTTGCAGTTATAGGACAGTTTTGTTTTACGAGTACTGCAGCCGTCTGCACAACTGCAATACAAATACAATAAAAGAAATCAGTGAGAGGGACTTATGCTACTGAGCTAGCAACCATAAACTGGTGCTCAAGATAACTGATTTCAATGCATAGTCTTTTACAACTGTTTATATCAGCTGCTATAGAAGTAATTAAGGCACAGATTACGATCACTTTTGTGACATGAGCCTATAATACTGTACTAATGAGATGTCACATATTCTGTTTGGCAGATAACCAGAAATTCCAGTAAGGTAGCTCGACTGTTGTAGTGTATACATCTTGAAAGACAGCTGTATGGCAAACATGGCTCATTGTCCAAATATACTTAATACTGTAACTGCAGTCTAATAAAAAATAATCTATAATAATGGCATGCAGGTAGCCCATGTGTATTAAACATAGGCCTGTTTATTTATAACGATCCTAACGTACACATGCATAAGCTTTTGAGGTCATATATATGCATATTATATGTCATACGTAGCCTACACATATATTTCATTTATTTTGTCTGCCTGATTAAGCATAGCCTATATACATGTATCTTTATTTTCTACGAACGTACATATAAAACAACTACAACACGATCGTAATATCTAGATGACTTGTATACAACATTCACAATAGTAATGACAATGGCTGCATGGCAGCTTACGGCCACAATGCCATAGTATCATTGGCTGCAACAAGATTACACTGTTGGTTCGGTCATTTGACCTGTAAAAATCCATCCCCGACATGACCTATACTGTGTTTGGTGGGAACTTCGACTGCGACAAGTTGTGCAAATGAGTAATATCTAACAGTGACAATGAGTATCAGCTTACGAGCTGAGTCATAATAATAAATGGCGATGGTGTCTGCGGATGGTAGCAGCCAATCTTTCGGCGGACTCACAGTCCAAATCGGTTGGTTTGGTCTGAGAGTTGGCAGCCAACCGACGCTCAGTCTGCATTCATCAAATGAACCGGGTGAACTCTCGCAATGACTACGTCATGATGACAGCACCATAAACATTGTCAGTAATATTATTATTATTATTATTAACAGCATCAGATAAGCTGCAACGAATAGTTTTGCAAGAATTGCACAAATGTTTTATTTTACTTTTACTGCAGTTGTGCGGATGCCCTAGTTGCTCCTAATGCTTTCTATTTTCATGTACTTTAGAGCACATGGTTTTAAATCTAAAATTTCCTACAACATTAGCCAAGTCAAGTCGAGTAAGGTTTAATGTCCCACCAAACACATTATAGGTCATATCGGGATAGGTTTTTACGTGCTCAAATGATCCAACCAACAGTGTCAATGCACAGAAAAAAATAAAGTCCTAAGGATCATGCTTCAATTGCATCAGGTCCAGCCCAGCATGATACGACAGATATGCAGCACAAAACAAAAAATACACAAACATAAACATAAATGAATCTACACACAGTGAAACAAGCGAAGTGAAACAATACCCAATCTAAAGAACTGTAAGAACTGCTCATCTATGTGTGCTTATGCAACATCAGTAGCCAGAATCAAAATGGAATTTTCTTCACAGCTTATATCAGTAGATAGCTATCTGATTTTTCAAGTAATAACGAACAACAGCTAAACAATTAAACAGCATGACTGGAAGATGCTTTTGCAAATTGTTTTTCGACCACACTGCATATGATAAGACAAGCGGTGTCTATAGTATAACATAAATGCCACTCACTTGTCGAGTTATAACATAGTAAGAAAACATGGCAATGGCTGTCGCATAGCCAGCAAAGTAAGTGACGGGCTCCATGATATCCCACGAGTACTCGCACCATGTCAGTCGCGCAAAGAAGCCAAACTGTGTGCCCATCAGTGCAAGGCCAATCCATGATAAATACTGTGTCCGTTTCTGTGCTGTCTTCTCCAAATCCTCTCTTAGCTACACCAAACAATACACATGAATCTCAATATTTCATATATTTGCGACACGAAAGACATATTAACATTAAGTGACATATTAAAGATTATGATTTTTAATGTCATACACACCACTACAGCACCAGCCTTAACTATGACAAAAGACTGCTAAATTATATTCAATTTATTACAATTTCTTTGCTTACTAGATCCACATAACACAGTTAAGTAAGAGTATTATTTATATACGACACATAAAAACAAGTTACAATTACAATGCACAATCAACAGTCTGGAAAGATGTTATCATACACACTAACTAACACCATACTGAATAGCCAATTCATTCTGCATCTACTTTGCTAAAACATTACACTGTGTACCACAAAAACTGGACCCTTTTATTTTTGTATATAAAAACAAACCACTCAGTATGAAGCATGAAGCAGGGATGTTATGGGGCATGGGCATAATCTAGCATGTCACTCCCACATTGTGATCAAGAATTTGAATCACAATGACAAAATTTACCCCTCCCCCAGAGATAATGATGTACAACTAAACATAAAAGATGTAGTTAGACATTTCTAAAAAATTCTTGGTCTGTCGATGTGATTACAATCGCTTGAATAAAATTACATACTACAACATCGAACACACTTTCTCTAACGGCTCAAGCTGCAGGCGAATCTGCTCCTGTTGGGCCAACAGTAACCGCCGCTTTGTGTAATAATATTGCTCTGAGTTGACAGTTCGGTAAAGACAGGCCACCAGATGGCGCACGTCATCAGAAGCGTCTGACCGCCGCACCTGGTCTGCATACACCACAGCAACACAGTTCACTCAAACATCGTCATCATCAACATCAGCTCACTGGGCTCAATGCCACTGAGTGTTGACTATACATTGCACCACACACGACCGTTCAGCTCCATCAGTTGGTTGTTCGCTCAGTGCATATACACTGTGTCTCAAAAAAAGTTCCCACCAGTGCCTGATTCAGCATAACCGCACTGTAGCATGCACCTCTGTACTATGGCGCAATATAAATTGATTGATTGATTGATTGATTGATTGAGTGCAAAAATTTTGAAAATCTGTTAAGATTTGACAAAGTTACAGAGAGTTTAAAGGTGGGAACTTTTTCTGAGACATAGTGTAGATCACCATTCCATTACATCATCCGTCCATCTTTCATGTGGTCTTCCTCGCTGATGTGTTCCATTCAGGATACCAAACTGCACTAGTTTTATCAACCACACATCTTGAAATTCTGCACAAATGCCAAAACAATTAACAAATTTCACTAATTTCGCCCCAACGGAATCGACCGGCGACAGAACTAAAACTCTCATATTCGACCAGCTCTTTCAAAGACATCTAAAAGCTTATCTATTCCCTGTGGCGTATAACTAGGAGTGCTAAGTCAATGAATGTATAATGCACTCTCATTCTTACTGTAGGAAACACACTAGGAATGTTTTTGTACTGCATTATATTGTACTGCTTCCGGTTAAGATGGGTTAACTAAAGGTGCTCTTTAAGAGAGACATTGCACTTTGCTTGCAGGCCAGATGATCTTAATGCTGCCTAGCCAACAGCACACTGAAAGCACCCAATCTATGTTTGCTAAAGTCTACACGTAAATGAAAACAATTTTGTTACTTTTGTAATGTGCCCATTGTGTATGACAATAAAATCCATCAATAAGTTTGTCATGCAAAACTCAGGGTGGCAAGCTAAGCTTTGTTCGCATACCTTCCTTGGCCGCTCTGACAAGATATCGCTTGTCATTGACGACGAGGAAGAAGTTGTGCCGGAAAACGGCATCGACATTGGTTGACGAAGCTATCAGTTCTCCAGCTGTGCACAGCAATGAATCAAACACAAGTGCAGATGAGTTCACAAATCACAGCATTATGCCTTAATGGTATGAGCACAATGTCATGCACATAACGGTACCATTTTGACAGCTGCTGTTCACATCAAAACTTGGTATACTCCCCGACACGACCTGCTCTCTGATTTCTGTGACTTCTGGAAATTTCTTGCCATTCCCTTCACCTTTTCCTTAACAATTAAATGGTCATCCAGTTCATTACAAGGATACCGGGTTTATGGAACCACAGGCCCTGGATATCCCATGGATCTTCAAAACCATAAACTTCGCTCTAAGCCTCAAGACCTCAGTTTCATGAGTGTAATTTTTGGCTGCTACACACTGAAAACATTAAAGATGTCAAGGCTCAAAGTTAACATAATACTACAGAAATGGGCGACTGGACTGAATACAACTGCTACACAACTATCACTGCCAGTGTTTAGACACAGGAAATATGGCATTTTGGCATTGCCAAGAGACTGAGACTTCTTCTGCCTGCTTAGTTATTTGGCAGACAACAATGACTTCACATACGATTATTAGCATACGTAGTGATGTCAACCTATGTGCTCCAACGCTGCTAATGCCACACATTCATTGTCTACATCTAAGTATACAATATCAAGACTGCAACCTAAATTCGGCAAAGATGCCTTTTTATATGAGAGAACTGCTGCTTTGCAGAGATTGCCACATGAACCAAGACATGCACCTAGCCTTGCTTCTCTTAAACGATATTCACACAAGTAGCTGAGCTATCACAGAGAAACTGCACTGCAGGGTGGGTCAATTATGGCCAAAAGTGGAAGACTGGAACTGAGAGACAATAGTTTAAGTACATTACAGGTTTATCTTCAACCACTGTGATGTAATTGGCCAGCAAAGCAATCAAATTCGGTGAAAAAAGGCATAATAAGATCTATTACGCCGTTCAAGGTCATTCAAGGTCATCGAGGTCGGTATCAATCGAAAGCCCATATGCGACTTCCAATTAGTGATTAATAGTAACTGACATCCTATCTCATACCGTTTCGGAGTTATCGCAGCTTATTGTTTAAATTTTGGACACTTTGCATTTTTTGAGCCCCCTTTAACGGACGATGTTCATCTTTTGGCTCATTGAAAAGCACGTAGTGGACTTCCTATTAGTATTAATTGAACTTTTTTCACTAGGTGTTACGGCTGAGGCACTACGGGAAAAATAGATAGAAAATCAGCAATTTCGCTCCAACGCGGTCAGTTTGACGCAAAATTTCAGATAGAAGGGGTCGCCCCCACCGATCATTTTTGGATGGATAGTTAGGCCAATGAATGCCTTACAACTTTGTCAATGACAGTTTTCACACTTTGTAGTAGACTTTCTTCACGCAAAGTGCAATTTTATACCGAAAACAGCTGTTGTGTGTTTTTAGCCCCCTTTGGGGGCTTAGGGGCAATGTATGATGATCATCTTAGGCTCATTGGAAAGAGCATATTGGACTTCCTATTAGTGTTAATTGAACTTCTTTCGCTAGGTGTTACGGGTGAGGCACTACGAACGAGTATCGGTTGAAAATTGGCAATTTCGCTCCAATGGGGGGCGGTTGACCCAAAATTTCACGTGAAAGCAGTCGCCCCCACCAACCATTCTTCTTCTCAGAAAACTAGGCTAAATGATCTTTCATACTGTATAAAAATCAGATTTTTCTTCGGTTTTGTCACAATCCACGTGTTTCACAGACGGACAGACAGACGGACGGACACCTTTCTCGCGACCAGCCCACCCTGATTTAATGCAGCACGGTAAAAATTATCTGTTTAATACTCTCTTAACACTGAACCTTTAGAGTCTGTAATGGAACACTGTTCTTCATTTTTTTGTAGTCAACATGTTATATATGTTTTATGATGATGACGATGATAATGATGCCGACAATGACAACTGCCTTGTATTATCAATTTTCACGTGAAAACTTGCTGTAATCAGCTTACACGTAGTAAAGGCAACTAACGGCAACATAAATATCCCGGCATACCTTCACTTTCAGCATGCACCTGCTGGATAGCTTTATCTTCTTCAAGGATACTGGTGAAGAAGTCTCCCAGAGTGTTGGCATACGGCTGCAGGGTAAACCGGCAGCTGACCC
>Ga0209255_1000079_pt1 | contig 16909 bp, 11 predicted proteins | sample WorMetvaBAHAMAS2_FD_187394 | JGI IMG/M metagenome (GOLD analysis project Ga0209255, IMG submission 187394) | Marine gutless worms symbiont microbial communities from Max Planck institute for Marine Microbiology, Germany - Olavius vacuus... | ecosystem: Host-associated > Annelida > Digestive...
GCTCCGCCGAGGCCGCGATCGGCCGTGCGCCGGTGACCGAACTGCAGCCTCATCCGAATGCCACAAAAGCCGATCCGCCGCTCACAGCACCGGGATCAGCGGTCACAACCGGCGCGCAACAGCGTCATGCTCCTCGGCTCCGCCCGATCTGAGGTCACCGCCATCCCTCCCCCCGGCGCCAGTTCCCCATAGCGCAGCCTGAACCACACCGCACCACCCCCGCGATTTCGTGCCTTGGCGCTTCTCGGACGCCGGTCAACACCGCGCGCATCTCAACCGATGCGACGCGGCGTCCGACAAACCTGCACACTTCACGACCTCGCCCGCCTTAACCGGGCGCAGCAGCGTCACGCCGTGCGCGAGGCCGATGGGCAGGGCGCCTTTTGCGAGGGAGTCCCGGGCGGGGGCCAACCTGCCATAGACGCAGACGCCGCCATCGCCGTCGAGGGTCTCACCCGCCGCCAGGTCGCGCTTTGCGGTGGCCATCACGTCGGCGTTGAAGGCGCTCGCGCTACCGGTGGGTTCGCCCCTGAGCGCGGCGGCGAGGACGGAGATGCCAAGCTCCAGCCCGATCGGGTGGCAGGGCCGGTAGAGCGCGGCGTAGCGCCCGGTCGAGTCGGTCTTCAGCCCGTACTGCTTGAAGCAGGCGGCGGCGTAATCGTTCGGCGCCTCGACCACGACGTAGACGCCCCAGCGCAGATCCCGGTACACCGGCCGGCCGTCGCGCTCGTCGCTGGCGATCACCTCAACCATACCCTTGTCCTCCAGCATGCCGCCTTCGACCTCGGGCCGCAGCACATGGGGCAGGTCGTCGACGCCGCAGGGTGGGAAGCTGAGACCCTTCTCGGGCGCAGCCAGATCGCAGCCATTGGCGATGGCGGCCATCTCGATGGCGGATTTCGTGCCATCGATGAAGGGGGTGAACATCTGCGGGTTCATTCCCGCATCTTGGGCCGCCTCGGGAGTCAGACCACCGTAATAGTGGTCCCACACGGTGTCTGGCGTGATCTGGTGGCAACCGGGGAAGTACCGCGTACCCTTGCCGGCGGCGACCACTCGGAAGCCGGTGGCGCGAGCCCAGTCGACCAGCTCGGCGGTCAGCGCCGGCTGGTCGCCATAGGCCATCGCGTAGACGACGCCGGCCGCGCGAGCCTCGGCGGCGAGCAGCGGTCCGGCGAGGACATCGGCCTCGACGTTGACCATGACGATGTGCTTGCCGGCGGCGATGGCGGCGCGGGCGTGGAGGATGCCGGCCTCCGGGCTGCCGGTGGCGTCGATCACCACGTCGACGTCGGCGCGAGCGGCCAATTCCTTGCCGTCAGTGAGCAGTGTGGTGCGCTCGGCCCGCTCTGCATCCCAGCCGACCGCGGCCATCGCCGCCTGGGCGCGCTGGGTCGAGAGGTCGGCGATGGCGATCACCTCCAGCCCCGGCGTGGTCGGGACCTGGCTGAGGAACATCGAGCCGAACTTGCCGGCACCGATCAGCCCGGCGCGGACCGGGCGGCCCTGCGCCGCCTGGGCCTGGAGCTTGGAGAAGAGGTTCATGGGGATCCTTCGTAGGGTGCGCATTCTGCGCACCGTCGCGGTAGGGTGCGCTCAAGCGCACCCTACAGCCCGGTCCGGGCTTCACAAGGAAAAACCGCCGCGCCCAGAGGCGCGGCGGTGGTGGATCGGGACGGAATCCGCCTCATTCAGGCGATCTCGAACCGGTCGGCGTTCATCACCTTGGTCCAGGCGGCCACGAAGTCGCTGACGAACTTCGCTTCGCCATCGCCCTGGGCGTAGACCTCGGCCAGCGCCCGCAGCTGCGAGTTGGAGCCGAAGATCAGGTCGACGCGAGTGCCGGTCCACTTCACATCGCCGGCCCCGCGGTCTCGCCCTTCGAACACGCCCACGGTGGCCGACTCCTTCCACTCCGTGCCCATGTCGAGCAGGTTGACGAAGAAGTCGTTGGTCAGCGACCCGACCCGGTCGGTGAAGACGCCGTGCTTGGACCCGCCGAAGTTGGTCCCCAGCACCCGCATGCCGCCGACGAGGGCGGTCATCTCGGGCGCGGTCAGCGTCAGAAGCTGCGCCTTGTCGACCAGAAGCTCCTCGGCCGAGACGCTGTAGGTCTTCTTGAGGTAGTTGCGGAACCCGTCGGCGATCGGCTCCAACACCGCGAAGGACTCGGCATCCGTCTGCTCCGCCGTGGCATCGGTGCGGCCCGGGGTGAAGGGCACGCTCACGTCATGGCCGGCCGCCTTCGCCGTCTGCTCGACCGCAGCGCAGCCGCCGACGACGATCACGTCCGCCAGCGAGACCATCTTGCCGTTGGCCTGGGCGCTGTTGAACGCCTTCTGCACGCCCTCCAGGGTCTCCAGCGCGCTCGCCAGCTGCAGCGGCTGGTTGACCTCCCAGTCCTTCTGCGGGCTGAGGCGGATGCGCGCGCCGTTGGCGCCGCCACGCTTGTCGGAGCCGCGGAAGGTCGAGGCCGAGGCCCAGGCGGTCGAGACCAGCTGCGCGACGGAGAGACCGGTGTCGAGGATCTTGCCCTTGAGCCCGGCGATGTCGGCCGTGTCGATCAGGTCATGGGTGATGGCCGGAATCGGGTCCTGCCAGATCAGGTCCTCGGCCGGTACCTCGGCGCCGAGATAGCGCGACTTCGGACCCATGTCGCGGTGGGTCAGCTTGAACCAGGCGCGGGCGAAGGCGTCGGCGAACTGGTCCGGGTTCTCGTGGAACCGCTTCGAGATGGGCCCATAGATCGGGTCCATGCGCATCGCCATGTCGGCGGTGGTCATCATGGTCGGGACTTTCTTCGACGGATCGTGCGCGGCCGGGGCCATGTCGTCTTCGGTGACGCCCACCGGCTCCCAGATCCAGGCGCCGGCCGGGCTCTTGGTCAGGTTCCAGTCATAGCCGAACAAGAGGTCGAAATAGCCATTGTCCCACTTGATCGGGTTGGCGGTCCAGGCGCCCTCGATGCCGCTGGTGATGGTGTCGTCGCCATGGCCGCTGCCATGGCTCGAGAGCCAGCCGAGCCCCTGCGCCTCGATCGGGGCGGCCTCCGGCTCGGGGCCGACATGGGCCGGGTCGCCGGCGCCATGGGCCTTGCCGAAGGTGTGGCCGCCGGCGGTGAGCGCAACCGTCTCTTCGTCGTTCATCGCCATGCGGGCGAAGGTTTCGCGGATGTCGCGGCCCGAGGCGAGGATGTCCGGCTCGCCGTTCGGCCCTTCCGGGTTGACGTAGATCAGGCCCATCTGCACCGCCGCCAGCGGGTTTTCGAGGTCGCGCTCGCCGCTGTAGCGCTTGTCGCCGAGCCACTCGGCCTCGGAGCCCCAGTAAATGTCCTCCTCGGGCTCCCAGATGTCCTCGCGACCGCCGCCGAAACCGAAGATCGGGCCGCCCATCGACTCGATGGCGCAGTTGCCGGCCAGGATCATCAGATCGCCCCAGGAGATCTTGTTGCCGTATTTCTGCTTGATCGGCCACAGCAGCCGGCGCGCCTTGTCGAGGTTGCCGTTGTCGGGCCAGCTGTTGACCGGCGCGAAGCGCTGGTTGCCGGCGCCGGCGCCGCCGCGGCCGTCACCGGTGCGGTAGGTGCCGGCGCTGTGCCACGCCATGCGGATGAAGAGGCCGCCGTAGTGCCCGTAATCCGCCGGCCACCAGTCCTGCGAATCGGTCATCAGCGCGTAGAGGTCCTGCTTGATGGCATCTAGGTCAAGCGTCTTGAACTCCTCGGCGTAGTTGAACCCCTCGTCCATCGGGTCGGACAGGGATGAATTCTGGTGCAGAACCCGCAGGTTCAGCTGATTCGGCCACCAGTCGCGGTTCGACATGACGCCGGCCGTGTGTAGGTGAGACCCGCCCGACATCGGGCACTTGCTATCGCCGTCCATATCCACTCTCCCTTCAGGTGGCTTCGGTTTCCTGTCGCTCCCGAGCAGCACAGCGCGGGCGACTATGCCATGACTATGATCAATCCGGCCGATAAAGTAAATTTGGAAAATACGATTGTCATGATAAGAAACCGTTATGAGTATCTCGCTGCGGCAACTGCGCTATTTCCAGGCCCTCGCCCGCGAGCGGCATTTCGGCCAGGCGGCGGCGCAGGTGTCAGTGACGCAGACGGCGCTTTCGGCCCAGATCCGGCAGTTGGAGGAGGCTCTGGGCGGCCCGCTGTTGGATCGGGACCTGCCGGGGCTGCCGCTGACGCCGCTTGGCCGCGCGGTGTTGCCCCACGCCGAGGCGGTGCTGGCCGAGGTGCGGGCGCTGGAGGATGCCGCGCGGGATGCGAGCGGCGCGGGAATGGAGCTGCGGGTCGGCATCATCCCCACCGTCGCACCCTACCTGACCCCGCATCTGCTGCCGTTGATCCGGGCCCAGGGCGGCACCGTGATGATCCGCGAAGCGGTCACCGACACCTTGCTGACAGAGTTGCGCGAAGGGGTGATCGACGCCGCTGTCCTCGCCCTACCGGTGCCGATGGCGCCGGCGCAGGCGGCGGAGCTGTTCGAGGACCGGTTCCTGCTGGCGCTGCCGCCGGAGCCGCTGGCGCCGGAGTTGCAGCCAGTGGCGCGGCCAGAGCAGGTTCCTGCCGAAAGCCTGCTGCTGCTGGACGAGGGGCACTGCCTCGGCGACCAGGCGCTCAACGCCTGCGGGCTGCGCCGCGAAGGGGGCCGGCGACGGTTCGGTGCCGCCAGCCTGGTGACGCTGGCGCATATTGTCGCCTCGGGGCAGGGGGCGACGCTGCTGCCCGAGATCGCCGCCGCGACCGAAGCGCGCGGCATGCGGCTGAGCCGGTTCGCGGTGCCCGAGCCGAGCCGGACGATCGGACTGGTGCGGGTCGGCCATGGCGACGCGCCGGCATGGTTCGACAGCTTCGCCGACTGCGCCCGCAAGGCGGCGGCGCTGATTCCGCGGCCGGAGCTGCTTCCGGGGGAATAGAACATGGGCGGCGGCTTTGAGCCACCGCCCGGCCCTGATCGGACTCCGCCTTACGCCGGGGCCAGTTCCTTCGACCACAGCACGGTGTCGGCGGCGTCGAGCAGCGACACCTTCATCGCTCCGGTGGCGCCGTCGATGTCGACCTTGCCGAAGAACTGCAGCCCGTATGACGGCGGCAGGTTGACCACACCGCCCTCGGGCGCCTTGGCGAACAACACCTCCGGGCCGAAGGTGTTGTCGTACTTGTTCGGCCCGAAGGTGCCGGCGTGCAGCGGGCCGGAGACGAACTCATAGAACGGGTCGAAGTCCTGGAACTGGGCCCGGTCAGGCGAGTAGTGATGCGCCGCGGTGTAGTGCACGTCGGCGGTCAGCCAGACCGTGTTCTTGACCCCGGCATGCTTCATGAAGCTCAGGATCTCGGCGATGTCGAACTCGCGCCCGCGCACGGCGCCATCACCGTTGGCACCGTTCTCGAAGTTGTCGCCGTCGCCGACGATCATGCCGATCGGCATGTCGGAGGCGATCACCTTCCAGGTGGCCCGGCTGTTGGCGAGGCCGCGCTTCAGCCAGGTGAGCTGCTCCTGGCCGAGGAAGCTGGTCGACTCCGAGCGCTCGGACTGGTCGTTCTTCGAGTTCGCGCTCCGGTAGGTGCGCATGTCGATGAAGAAGATGTCCAGGAGCGGCCCGTAGGAGATCTTGCGGTAGATCCGGCCCGGCTCCACGGTGCTCTCGCGCATCGGCATCATCTCGCGGAAGGCGCGGTTGGCGCGCGAGGCCAGCAGGTCCACCGATTTGACCGCGTAGCGGTCGTCGGTGAGCACCTCACCCGGGTACCAGCTGTTCACGGTCTCGTGGTCGTCCTACTGGGCCATCATCGGCACCGCGGCGTTGAAGGCGCGCAGATGGGTGTTGAGCATGTTGTAGAGGTAGTTGTGCCGGAACTCGTGCAGGGTTTCGGCGACCTTCGACTTCTCCTCGGTGACGATCGATTTCCAGATCTCGCCGTTCGGCATCTCCTTCTCGGCCGCGAGCGGGCCGTCGGCATAGATGGTGTCGCCGGAATGGACGAAGAAGTCCGGGCTGTGCTTCAGCATGGTGGCATAGGTCTTCATGCCGCCGCGCTCGACATCGATGCCCCAACCCTGGCCGGCGGTGTCGCCCGACCAGACGAAGGAGACGCTCCGCTTCGACGCCGGCGCGGTGCGGAAGTGGCCAACCTGCGGATCGGAGAGCGCCGAGGTGTTGGCCAGATCGGCAAACCGAACGCGGTAGAACACGTCCTGGTCGGCAGGCAGGCCGGTCAGCGCCATCTTGCCAGAGTAGTCGGTGGCTGAGGTGACGCCCAGGGGCTGCACCGCACGCGCGTCGGCGAAGCTCTCGGTGGTGGCAACCTCGACCATCATCTTGGCAGGGCGGTCGGCGCGGGCCCAGATTACGGCGCCGTCACGGGCGATGTCGCCCGACTGCAGACCGTGGCTGATCACCGGGCGCTGGTTGGCGCGGGAGTAGGCGGGAAGCATCAGCGACGTAGCGCCCATCGCGGCGCCGACGAGGGTCTGGCGGCGGGTGAAGCTGATCTTGGTCATCGGTTTCCTCCTGGACTGATATGCTGCTGAGGCGGATTAGCCAAGCGACAGCCCGGAATTCGGATGTCAGTTCGGTGGCGGTTCGGTTGCACTACCCGGAATGTTCCGCGACGCAACTATTGCAGGCGCTATCTCTCTGACATGATTTGATTTTCCCTTTGGCAGCGGCAACTCTGATATCCGTCTTCCGGGCGCCGGCGGCGCCGCTGTCGGCTGCTAATCGATCTAAGCAACAGTGCGCAACTTTATGGATTCAAACGGTTTCGCAAAACCGGCCGGCAGAGATATACTCCTGCCCAGGTGGGACGTTGTCAGGGAGCGGTCTGATGGATGCAATGACGTTAGGTTGGATGGGTGCGATCGCCGGCACGCTGATCGGGATCGCCGGCGCGGTCTTTGGCTGCTGGTCGAGCTATCGCAGCGCCGAGAACGACGCCCAGCGCGCGTTGCTGCGGCGGAGCTTCGTCTGGACCGGCTTTGCCGGTGTTGTGTTCATCGCGCTGATCTTCGGAGCCAGCACGGGATTCCTGCCGTGGTGGATGTATTGGGTGACGATGGCGGCCGTCTTTCTACCACTCGGCTTCTGGATTCGCTGGATGAACCGGCGGCTCGCGGAACTGAGCACAGCGGCGCGGGAATGAAGGTCGGCAACACCCATTTTCGGACAATCTGGCTGGCCGCCGATGGTTGGCGGGTCGAGATCATCGGTCAGACCCGGTTGCCGTTCGCCTTCGAAACCGTGGCGCTGGCCAGCGAGGCGGAGGTGGCGCGGGCGATTCGCGACATGCTCGTGCGCGGCGCGCCACTGATCGGCGCCACGGCCGGCTACGGCATGGCGCTGGCGATGCGAGAGGACGGCTCGGACGGGAACCTCGGCGCGGCTTATGAGCGGCTCCACGCCACCCGCCCGACGGCGATCAACCTGCGTTGGGCGCTCGATGACATGCGCGTCCGGCTGGCGCGGCTCGCTCCCGGCGAGCGGGCCGCAGCCGCCTATGCCCGGGCAGCCGAGATCGTCGAGGAGGACGTGGAGATCAACCGCCGGATCGGCCTTCATGGCCTGGCGCTGATCCGCGACATCGCAGCAAAGAAGAACGGTCCGGTCAACGTGCTGACCCACTGTAACGCCGGCTGGCTGGCGACCTGCGACTGGGGCACCGCGACCTCGCCGATCTACCAGGCACACGATGCCGGGATCCCCGTCCATGTCTGGGTCGACGAGACCCGGCCGCGCAACCAGGGCGGCCACCTGACCGCTTGGGAGCTCGGCCACCACGGCGTGCCGCACACGGTGATCGTCGACAATGCCGGCGGGCACCTGATGCAGCGCGGGCAGGTGGATATCTGCCTCACCGGCACTGACCGAACCACCGCCACCGGCGACGTGGCGAACAAGATCGGCACTTATCTCAAGGCGCTGGCGGCGCGGGATAACGGCGTGCCGTTCTATGTCTGCCTGCCCTCGCCGACCATCGATTGGACCTTGCGCGACGGCGTCGCCGAGATACCGATCGAGGAGCGCAGCGCCGACGAAGTGACCGAAGTGTCCGGGATTGCCCCCGACGGAAAGATCCTCCGCGCCCGCGTCGTCGCCCCCGGCTCCCCTGCCGCCAACCCGGCCTTCGATGTCACCCCCGCCCGCCTGGTCACCGGCCTGATCACCGAACGCGGCATCGCCGAGGCCTCGGAAGCGGGTCTGCTGCGGCTGTTCCCGGAACGAGAACCGGTTTGACAGCATCCGCGCAATAGGAGACCCTTCATCTTGGCGTATGGCCGGTGCCCGAATTGCCCGGACCGGCGTCAGAATTCACGCATGCAATTTACAGGAGGTCTTCCATGAGCTTTCTACAGGTCCCCAGCTGGAACATCGAACATCTTTCCGGGGCCAGCCGCGAAGACAAGAAGCAAAGTGCCTACGCCCTTGCCGATCATATCGAGTTGGCCGGCGTCGATATCATCGCCCTCCAGGAAGTATATGTGATCCAAGAGGAAGGCGGGGTCCGGCGCAACGAGGAGCTCGACCGGGTCTGCGAGCTGCTCGAAGAGCATCTGTCGGACCCTTGGCACTACGAAATCCTGCCGAATAGCAACGCGGGGGACAAATCGCAGCTCTGCACGGTCATGTGGAATGGGGCCCGGGTGGAGAAGACCGGGATGATGGCCCTCGACGTGGACCACCGGGATGGCGACGATTGGCTGTGGGACCGAAAGCCCCATGCCGTGAAATTCTCTATCCGCATCGCTGTTTGGCGAAAGGACGCCGATGGCAACTGGCACCGTCAGGAAGAGGGCAGGAGCCTGAGCGTCATCCCGCTGCACATGAAATCCAACTATGGTGGCTCGACCAAGAACCGGCGGGTGCGTGCCAAGGAGGCCGAGACGCTCTGCGCCCAGCTCGACAGAGTGCGCAACGAGCTTGACCCGAGCCTGATCCTGATCGGCGATACCAACGTGCTGGAGGCAACCGAACCGGCCATCGAGACCTTTGTCGACAACGGGCTGGTCGACCTGAACAACAACGACAGCGCGACCTATTGAAGCCACGCCTATGGCGAGTCGCCCTTCGACCGGGCATTCGTCGCGTCCGGGCGGGACGAGTTCAGGTATTCGCGCCAGTACGTCCTGCGCTCGGCGGATCTGGTGCAGCACGACCGGTTCCTGTCGGATCACTACATGATCAAGATCAGCGTGAAGGGCCTATGTCGACGACCAGGACCCGCGGGCTCCGGGCGTCTGAAAACGGACGGCACTGGGGCCCGGGCTTCGGTCCGGGCCCTGCCGCCCCGTCTCACCGGCCGGCGTATTGTGCGGCGATGCCGGCCGCGCTATATCCGGTCCATGTCAGACCGCTCCCGCAGCGCCCGTGACCTCAGCGACCGCGCCCAGCGCCACCCGGAGAAGGCGCACCGCGCCGACAGTCCGAGCCCGAAGAAGCCGGGCTGGATCCGGGTCAAGGCGCCGTCATCGCGCGGGTTCTTCGACACCCGCAACGTGATCCGCGAGCATGGGCTCGCCACCGTCTGCCAGGAGGCGGGCTGCCCCAATGTCGGTGAGTGCTGGGCGCATGGCCACGCCACCATGATGATCATGGGCGAGATCTGCACCCGCGGCTGCACCTTCTGCAACGTCGCTACCGGGCGCCCCGAGGCGCTCGACCCGTTCGAGCCGGCGCGGGTGGCGAGCGCGGTAAAAAAGCTGGGGCTGCAGCACGTGGTGATCACCTCGGTCGACCGCGACGATGTGGCGGACGGCGGCGCCGAGCATTTCGCCCAGACCATACGCGCGGTGCGGCGGCGCTGCCCCGAGACCACCATCGAGGTGCTGACCCCGGACTTCCTGCGTTGCGGCCCAGAGGCGCTGGAGGTGGTGGTGGCGGCGAGGCCGGATGTCTTCAACCACAACTTGGAGACGGTGCCGGGGCTCTACCCGCAGGTCCGTCCGGGGGCGCGGTATTTCCACTCGCTACGGCTCTTGCAGCGGGTCAAGGAGCTGGACCCGGCAATGTTCACCAAGTCCGGCATCATGGTCGGCCTCGGCGAGGACCGGCAGGCGGTGCTGCAGGTGATGGACGACCAGCGCGCGGCGGATGTGGATTTTCTGACCATCGGCCAGTACCTGCAGCCGACTCCGAAACACCACGCCGTGGCCCGCTACGTGACGCCCGAGGAGTTTGCCGCCTACGAAAATGCGGCCTATGCCAAGGGCTTCCTGATGGTCTCGGCGACGCCCTTGACCCGCTCCAGCTACCACGCCGGCGACGACTTCCGGCGGCTGCGGGAAGCACGGTTGAGCAAATTGGCGGAATAGCGCCGTGTTCCCGGCGAGGCCCGGCGGGGACTTGACCAGCCGGGCATAATTCCCGATGAAGCGCGGGGAGAAGCGCCATGCGAGCCAACGCGGGACCGAGAGAGCCGCGATATCCGGCGCAGTCTGAGCGGGAAGTTGCGATATGAACGTCAAGGGTCTGCCCGAGCCGCAAGCCTTGTACACCCCTGACAACGAGCACGACAGTTGTGGCGTCGGGTTCCTGGTCAACATCAAGAACCGGAAGAGCCACGAGATCATTCGTCAGGGGCTAAAGATCCTCGTCAACCTAGACCACCGGGGCGCGGTCAGCGCCGACCCGCTGGCCGGGGACGGGGCGGGTATCCTGCTGCAGATCCCCGACCGGCTGTTGCGCGAGGACTGCGCCGCCAGCGACCTCACCCTGCCCCCGGCGGGCGAGTATGGCGTGGCGATGATGTTCCTGCCTAGGAGCGGGGAGACGGCGGCCGCCTGCATGGCGGCGATCGAAGAGACCACGTCTCAGGAGGGCCAGATCTGTCTCGGCTGGCGCGACGTGCCGGTCGACAACAACTATCTCGGCGAGAGCGTCAAGCCGGACGAGCCGCTGATCCGCCAGTTCTTCGTCGGCCGAGGACCGGGCACCGCTGACCAGGATGTGTTCGAGCGCAAGCTGTTCGTCATCCGCAAGCAGACCCACAACGCCATCTGGCATGGCGACGTCGAAGCGGGCGGCGCCTTCTACATCCCGTCGATGTCGAGCCGCACCATCGTCTACAAGGGCATGATGCTGTCCGGCAACCTGTCGAACTACTATCTCGACCTCTACGACGAGCGGGCGGAATCGGCTCTGGCGCTGGTGCACCAGCGGTTCTCGACCAACACCTTCCCGTCCTGGCGGCTGGCGCAGCCGTTCCGGTATCTGTGCCATAACGGCGAGATCAACACCCTGCGCGGCAACATCAACTGGATGGCGGCGCGGCGCCACAGCATGAGCTCGGGCGTTCTCGGCGAGGATCTCGACAAGCTGTGGCCGCTGATCGGCGACGGGGTCTCGGACTCGGCCACCTACGACAACGCCTTCGAGCTGTTGGTCGCCGGCGGCTACTCGCTGTCGCATGCGATGATGATGATGATCCCCGAGGCGTGGAACGACAACGCCTTGATGGACGCCGACCGCAGCGCCTTCTACGAGTACCACGCCGCCCTGATGGAGCCGTGGGACGGCCCCGCCGCCATCGCCTTCACCGACGGCAGGCAGATCGGCGCCACCCTCGACCGCAACGGCCTGAGGCCGGCCCGTTATGTGGTCACCGAGGACGACCTGGTGATCATGGGCTCCGAGGTCGGGGTGCTGGACATCCCCGAGGAGAAGATCGTCCATAAATGGCGCCTGCAGCCGGGCAAGATGTTCCTGGTTGACCTCGAGGAAGGCCGGATCATTGGCGACGATGAGATCAAGGCGTCGCTGGCCGGGGCGCGGCCGTACCAGCAATGGCTCGACGACACCCAGATCCAGATCGAGGATCTGCCGACTGAGGTCGGGCCGATGCCGCCGGACGCGCGCACCCTGCTCGACCGCCAGCAGGCCTTTGGCTACACCCAGGAGGACACCAAGCACTTCCTGGTGCCGATGGCTCTGAGCGGCCAGGACCCGATCGGCTCGATGGGCGTGGACGTGCCGATGGCCGTGCTCTCGGACCGGCCGCGGCGGCTGTTCGACTATTTCAAGCAGTGCTTCGCCCAGGTCACCAACCCGCCGATCGACCCGATCCGCGAGGAGCTGGTGATGTCGCTGGTGTCGCTGATCGGCCCCCGGCCCAACCTGCTCGACCCCGACAGCGCCGGCACCCGCAAGCGCCTGGAGGTGCGCCAGCCGATCCTGACCAACATGGACCTGGAGCGGGTCCGCCGGATCGAGAACCAGGTCGACCGCGCCTTCCGCACCTATTCGCTCGACGTCACCTACCCGGCGACCGAGGGTGCGACCGGCATGGCGCAGGCCCTCTACCGGCTCTGCCGGCGGACCGAGAAAGCGATCGGCGGCGACTACAACATCCTGATCCTGTCCGATCGCGCCGTCGATGCCGACCGAATCGCCATTCCCATCCTGCTCGCCACCGCCGCGGTGCATCACCACCTGATCCGCACCGGGCTGCGCACCGGCGCCGGGCTGGTGGTGGAGACCGGCGCCGCCCGCCGGGTGCATGACTTCTGCCTGCTGGCCGGCTATGGCGCCGAGGCGATCAACCCCTATCTCGCTTTCGACACCCTCTCGGATCTGCGCCTGAAGCTGCCCGAGGTCCTAGACGAAGCCGAGCTGCACGGCCGTTACATCAAGGCGGTCGACAAGGGCATCCTCAAGGTGATGTCGAAGATGGGCATCTCGACCTATCAGTCCTACTGCGGCGCCCAGATCTTCGACGCCGTCGGGCTGAGCCAGGATTTCCTCGACCAGTACTTCACCGGCACCCGCTGCGCCGTCGACGGCGTCGGTCTGGCCGAGATCGCCGAGGAGACCGTGCGCCGGCATGCGGCCGCCTATCGTGACCTGCTGCCGTACCGCGACACCCTCGACGTCGGCGGCGAGCTGGCCTATCGGTTGCAGGGCGAGCAACACGCCTGGACCCCGGAGACGGTGACGCTGTTGCAGCATGCGGTACGGGCCGGCGACCGGAGCAAGTACGACGCCTTCGCGCAGCGCATCAACGACCAGGACAAGAAGCTGAACACCCTGCGCGGCCTCTTCGAGCTGAAGTTCGCCGACCTGCCGGTGCCGCTCGACGAGGTCGAGCCGGTCGAGGCGATCTTCAAGCGCTTCGCCACCGGGGCGATGTCCTTCGGCTCGATCAGCTGGGAGGCGCACACCAACCTGGCCATCGCCATGAACCGCATCGGCGGCAAGTCAAACAGCGGCGAGGGCGGCGAGGACACCGCGCGCTACCGGCCGACCGAGAGCGGCGACAACATGCGTTCGGAGATCAAGCAGGTCGCCTCGGGCCGGTTCGGGGTGATGGCCGAGTACCTGGTCAACGCCTCCTACATCCAGATCAAGATGGCCCAGGGCGCCAAGCCCGGCGAGGGCGGCCAGCTGCCCGGGCACAAGGTCGACGAGTGGATCGCCCGGGTGCGGCACTCGACCCCCGGCGTCGGGCTGATCTCGCCGCCGCCGCACCACGACATCTACTCGATCGAGGATCTGGCGCAGCTCATCCACGACCTGAAGAACGTCAATCCGGAGGCGCGGATCTCGGTCAAGCTGGTGTCCGAGCTCGGCGTCGGCACGGTCGCTGCGGGCGTCTCCAAGGCCCATGCCGACCATGTCACCATCTCGGGCTATGACGGCGGCACCGGGGCCTCGCCGATCACCTCGATCCAGAACGCCGGTTCGCCATGGGAGATCGGCTTGGCCGAGACCCACCAGACCCTGGTGATGAACCACCTGCGAGGCCGGATCGCGGTGCAGGTCGACGGCGGCCTGCGCACCGGGCGCGACATCGTCGTCGGCGCCATGCTGGGAGCGGACGAGTTCGGCATCGCCACCGCGGCACTGATCGCCCAGGGCTGCATCATGATGCGCAAATGCCACCTGAACACCTGCCCGGTGGGGGTGGCGACCCAGCATCCGGAGCTGCGCAAGCTGTTCTCCGGCACGCCTGAGCACGTGATCAGCTACTTCACCTTCGTCGCCGAAGAGACCCGCGAGCTGATGGCAAAGCTGGGTTTCCGCAGCTTCGACGAGATGATCGGCCGGCGCGACCGGTTGGGCTTCCGCGCCGCGGTCGCACACTGGAAGGCCAAGGGCCTGGAGCTCAGCCCGTTGCTGCACCTGCCCGAGCACGGGCCGGAGGTGGCGATCTACAACTGCGAGGCGCAGGACCACGGGCTGGAGCAGGCGCTCGACCACCGGCTGATCGAGCTTGCGGCCCCGGCCGTCGAGGGCGAGGGAACAGTGCGGATCAACCTGCCGATCCGCAACACCAACCGTACCGTCGGGGCGATGCTGTCGGGCCGGATCGCCCGGCGCCACGGCCATGCCGGCCTCGCCGACGGGGCCATCCATGCCAAGTTCACCGGCAGCGCCGGGCAGAGCTTCGGCGCTTTCCTCAGCCGCGGCGTCACCTTCGAGCTGGAGGGCGATGCCAACGACTATGTCGGCAAGGGGCTGTCGGGGGGGCGGCTGGTGGTTTATCCGCCCAAGGTCTCGTCGATCACTCCCGAAGAGAGCATCCTGATCGGCAACACCGTGCTCTACGGCGCCATCTCGGGCGAGTGCTATTTCCGTGGTGTCGCCGGCGAGCGCTTCGCGGTGCGCAATTCCGGGGTCTCGGCGGTGGTCGAGGGGCTCGGCGACCACGGCTGCGAATACATGACCGGCGGGGTGGTGGTGGTGCTCGGCGCCACCGGGCGCAACTTTGCCGCCGGGATGAGCGGCGGCGTCGCCTATGTGCTCGACGAGAGCAGCGACTTCCACCTTCGCTGCAACATGGCGATGGTGGATCTGGAGCCGATCGCCGACGAGGACGAGGTGCTGGAGGCGCTCGACCACCAGGGCGGCGATCTGGAGACCCACGGCCGGGTCGATCTGGTGCACGACATGACCCGCTTCGACGCCCAGCGCCTGCGCGGCCTGATCGAGAGCCACCTGCACTACACCGGCAGCGAGCGGGCGCGGACGATCCTGGATCGCTGGGACGCCTTCCTGCCGCGCTTCGTCAAGGTGATGCCGGTCGACTACCGCCGTGCGCTGCAGGAGATGCAGGCCAAGTCGCGCGCGGTCGAGCGGGCAGGGGTCAATGTCGCAGTCGGGGGCGGGTGAGGTAAGATGGGCAAGCCAAAGGGATTCCTGGACATCGCCCGGCGCGATCATTCCTACCAGCCGGCGACCAAGCGGCTGCAGCATTACGGTGAGTTCACACTGTCGCTGGCGGAGCCGGAGATCCGGCAGCAGGGTGCCCGCTGCATGGATTGCGGCATTCCCTATTGCCATGACGGCTGTCCGGTCAACAACATCATCCCGGAGTGGAACGACCTGGTCTATCAGGACAAGTGGCGCGAGGCGCTCCGGATCCTGCACCTGACCAACAACTTCCCCGAGTTCACCGGCCGGGTCTGCCCGGCGCCCTGCGAGGCCTCGTGCACGCTCAACATCACCGACCGGCCGGTGACGATCAAGAACATCGAGCTGGCGATCGTCGAGAAAGGCTGGGCCGAGGGCTGGATCGTGCCCCACATCGCCAAGCACCGGACGGGGAGGAGCGTCGCGGTGGTCGGCTCCGGCCCGGCCGGGCTGGCCTGCGCCCAGCAGCTCGCCCGCGCCGGCCACGCCGTGGTGATGTTCGAGAAGAACGCCCGTATCGGCGGCCTGCTGCGTTACGGCATCCCCGATTTCAAGCTGGCGAAGACGGTGATCGACCAGCGAATGGCGCAGATGCGGGCCGAGGGGGTGGAGTTCCGCCCCAACACCAATATCGGCGTCACCGTGCCGGTCGAGGAGATCCGCGACAAGTTCGATGCGGTGGTGCTGACGGGCGGCGCCGAGCATCCCCGCGACATGGCCGTGCCCGGACGCGAGCTCGACGGGGTGCATTTCGCCATGGACTTTCTCACCCAGCAGAACCGCCGCGTCGCCGGCGAGCCGCTGCGCAGCAACCGCGAGATCCTGGCGACAGGCAAGCATGTGGTGGTGATCGGTGGCGGCGACACCGGGTCGGACTGCGTCGGCACCTCGAACCGTAAGGGCGCCGCCTCGGTGACCCAGCTGGAGATCCTGCCGAAGCCGCCGGAACGCGAGGACAAGGCGCTGGCCTGGCCCGGCTGGCCGTTGAAGCTGCGCACCTCGATCTCGCATGACGAGGGCTGCGAGCGCGACTGGTCGGTGCTGACCAAGAACTTCCGGGGTCGCGACGGCAAGGTCGAGGCGCTGGAGCTGGTGCGAGTGCGCTGGGACCAGGACGCGGCCGGGCGGATGACCATGCACGAGATCCCCGGCAGCGAGTTCGAGCTGAAGGTCGACCTAGTGCTGCTGGCGATGGGCTTCGTGCATCCGGCTAGGGCCGGGCTGATCGAGAGCCTCGGCGTGGCGCTGGACGCGCGCGGAAATGTCCGGGCGGGGGTCGGCGACTACCGGACCTCGGTCGAGGGCGTGTTCACCGCCGGCGACATGCGCCGCGGCCAGTCGCTGGTGGTCTGGGCGATCCGCGAAGGCCGGCAATGCGCCCGCGCCGTGGACCTGGCGCTGACGGGGAGTTCCAACCTGCCGGGGTAGGGGGCGCATGCCCCGGGCTCGACTCGGAACCTCGACCGATCAGGCGCCAGAGGCGACATCGAGGCCGTGGTTCGAGGCCTGCCGGATTCCCATGCCTTGAGATCTGTGGCTGGCGGGAAAAAGGCCTGTTCAATCATCCCGACCCACTTCTCAAGGTTGAGAAGTGGGCTATCGCACTGAAAAGAAACCAAATCCAAAATGTCTGCAACCGAGACCTCATACCGGCGAGCGCGGTCTATGACCCATGAGCCCATTCCCGCAATCCGATTGACCGGATGCGCCATGTCTGGTCGATGAGCCTGTACCAGCTCTCGCAGCAGTGGGCGACGATGTCGTCGTAGTT
>Ga0209255_1000080_pt1 | contig 16880 bp, 18 predicted proteins | sample WorMetvaBAHAMAS2_FD_187394 | JGI IMG/M metagenome (GOLD analysis project Ga0209255, IMG submission 187394) | Marine gutless worms symbiont microbial communities from Max Planck institute for Marine Microbiology, Germany - Olavius vacuus... | ecosystem: Host-associated > Annelida > Digestive...
TTCCACATCCAGACCGTCAACAGCCTGCACAGCCGCTTCAAGGCCTTCATCCGGCCGTTCTGCGGACCGGCCAGAAAGAACCTCCCCGTCTATATCGCATGGTTCATCGCACGGCTCGCCGGCCAAGACACCGCCCAAAACAACGCATGGCAGAGAATGCTCGCAGCTTGACCAACACGGAAGAAAGACATGACCAAATTCATACGCCCAAGACAGGGCCGCCGTCGCATCGATCACCACACGAAACCGGGCAGCGGTCAATAACTAGGGCGGTTGGTATGTCCGGTGACGATCCGCGGACGACACGTGCATGCTGCTGGCTCCTGATGCAATCCTACCCACCGGGACAGGTTTGCAGCAGGATGGCTTTACAACGGGTGTACGTGGCGCCGGGTTCCCGGAACCGCGTCCTACGTCGCCGCGGCGTTCCGGGTGCGATTGGCTGAGGAGGCGGACGTCGCGCAGAGCGATTCCCGGCGAAGGAGGTCCTGGAGCGGCAGACGGCCGGGTCAGGCCGCGTCGCGTTCTTCCTCCGCCTCTTCGGCGATCTCGAAGGCCATGGCGACGGTGAACCTGGCTCTCTTTCCCAGTGCGCTGGTCAGCCTGATTTCGCCGCCCATGAGCTCGACCAGGGACTTCGTGATCGCCAGGCCGAGCCCGGTCCCGCCCGCCTTTCGGGTGACCGGCCGGTCGGAGCGGGTGAATCGCTCGAAGATGCGATCGTGATCGGCGGGATCGATTCCGGGCCCGGAATCGTCGACGCGAAGGGTAAGGTACGCCCGACCCTGGCGGGCGGACGCTGCCAGCGACACCGCAACATGGCCGGCTTGCGTGAACTTGACCGCATTTCCCACTAGGTTGGTGACGATCCGGCGGAAGGCGTCGCGGTCGCCAAGAACCAGCATCGTCTCGCAGTCGGCGAGGTCGGAGCGTAGCTCCAGCCCCTTGCGTTGCGCCTCGGGTGCGACGACGCCGAGCACCTCGGAGACGATGCGGTCCGGGTGAAACGGCATCCCGGCGATGCTTCGCATCCCTGAATCGATCTGCGAGACGTCGAGCAGGTTCTCGATCAGTTCCATCTGTTCGATGGCCGCGGTGGTCAGGACCTTCGGCATCTCCTCTTGCTGCTTGTCGAGCCCGCTGCGATCCAACAGCTGGGCGATTCCGATCACGCCGTTCATCGGCGTGCGCAGCTCGTGGCTGGCATTGGCGAGGAACTCGGTCTTGCGCCGGTTCGCCTCGACGGCCAGCTCGAGCCCCCGCGCCGAGCGCACGAGGTGGATCGAGGCGAGCGCCGCCGCCAGAGCCAGGAGCACCAGCGTCAGGCCCAGCGGCAGAGCGATCTGGCCGAGGATGTGCGCCCCCGGCAAGGGCGGGGACCAATGGACGAAGCCGACCGGCGCACCATCTGGGCCCGGCAGGGGCAAGCTCGATCGTGCACCATCGCCGACGCCGTTGACTTCGATGTCTTTGATCAGGAACTGGGCGTCAATCTCCGCTACGAGGTCGTCGTCGATCCGGAGGCCCATGATCAGCCGCGGAACGTCCGCATCCACCGCATCTGCCGGCAATCCCTCCGGCGGCATCATCCGGCTGGCCACGAGCAGCCACAGCGTGTCCGTGGCCTTGGCGTAGAAATGCACCGGCACAACCTCGTCGACCGGCATCTGCTCGAGCAGCCGCTGGGCGGCGGCGATCGCGTCGGAAGGCAGCAAATCGGATTCCGGCGCCTCGCCCGACTCCGACGTCCAGCCGTAGCGCGCCGCGTTACCGGGCTCGATGATCACGATCAGGTCCGCGGTGCCGGTATCGGTCGCCCCGGTGCCGATGTTGCTGTAGACCCAGTCCAGGTCGCGGCTGCGGATGTCCTCATAGGCTTCGGTCCAGTGCGAGTAGTCCCGGGTCACGGTCCGCATGGTCTCCTCCAGCGAGGCAATGCCGCCACGGACCATACGATCCGCGCTGTCGCTGGCGAGGGCGTTGTGCTTGTCGGAGATCCAGAACGAGGCGGCGCTGGTTACGGCAACAAGCAACGCGACCCCGGTGATCAAGAACGTCGCCAGTTTCTTCGAGAACCAAAGGTTCGCCTTGGTCCGGCCTGTGGCGTCAATCTCAAAGCGCATACGCATCGTCCCCGCCGCAATACCAGCTTTGCGGACAGATCTGCGACAAGAATCGTTAACAACTCGCTTACGAAGTGGCGGTTCGCCGGCTCAGTCCTCTCCCGACAACAGGAAGTTGCCGCGCAGCATGGCGATCGGCCGGCTGCGGTTTTCCTGCCAGGCGACCACATGGAGATGCGCCACCCGGCGGCCGGCGCGCTGCACCGTGGCCCGGGCGAAGGTCTCGCGCGGGCCGCCGGAGCGCAGGTAGTCGATGGTGACGTCGATGGTCTTCGGCATCGGCGGGAACCGGCCGGCGGCGATCTCATCGGCGGCCGGGCCGCCGGCCTCCATCAGGTGCAGCACCTGGTCCCAGGCGAGCTGCACCAGAGCGGTGATATCGAGGAACGAGCCGGTGACCCCGCCATGCAGCGCCGGCAGGAGCGGGTTGCCGACCAGCCCTGGGCGGAACGGCAGCCGCCCGGTTAGTTCGTCGCCGAGGCGGTCGAAGCGGACCCCGAGATGGCGGTTGAACGGCACCGAGCCGGAGAGCGCGTCGAGCACCGCGTCGCGTTCGGCCTGGCGCTCGGCGGCGAGGGGGACCTCTGTCATCTCAGCCCTCCTCTTCCGGCGCCCGCTCGAGCATGAACGCACCCTGGGCGCTGGCCACCGGCTCCTGCGGGGCGGTGTGATAGGCGACGGCGCGGGCGAAGCCGACCGAGCGGGTCAGGCGGTAGCACTCGGCGCGGGCGAAAACGGTCTCGCCGGGGGTGGCCGGGCGCATGTAGTCGATCCTGAGATCTAGGGTCGCGGTGGCGCGCAGGTTGGCCGGGCTGCTTATCACCGCCCAGCCGCAGGCGGTGTCGAGCAACGCCGTCATCAGCCCGCCATGCAGCACCCCGGTCTCCGGGTCGCCGATCAGCCGCGAATCGTAGGGCTGCGACAGGATGGCGACGCTGTCCTTAGCCCGGTGCACGCGCATGCCGATCTCGGCGCTGAACGGCAGGACGGCGATCAGCTCGCCGGTACCGTCGGGGGCGGTGGCGGTGGCAAGGCGCTCGGTCAGGCTGTCGGAATCTCTGTCGGTCATGGCCTGCCTTCAGTAGCGCCGCGGCGGGCGCCTGTCGATGGCCCTGTGGGCGGCGATGGACCTGCCGGCGCGGGCGGGCTAGATTTCTACCGAGCCGATGCCGCGGCGCAAGGCTGGGGCAGGGAGTTTGGGAGACAGACATGGCCGAATATCGCCTTCACTGCTTCGCCCAGTCGGGCAATGCCTACAAGCCGGCGCTGATGCTGGAGCTCTGCGGCGCGAGCTGGGAGCCGGTTTTCGTCGACTTCTTCCATGGCGCGCACAAGAGCCCGGAGTATCTCGCGTTGAACGAGATGAGCGAGGTGCCGGTGCTGGAGCACCAGGGCAAGGTGCTGAGCCAGTCCGGGGTGATTCTGGACTACTTGGCTGACCAACTCGGCCGGTTCGCCCCGGCGGGCGAAGATGAGCGGCGCGAGGTGCTGCGCTGGATCCTGTGGGACAACCACAAGCTCACCGCCAACTGCGCCACCTGGCGGTTCCTGGCCAACTTCGCGCCCGAGGCGATGCGCAACCCCGACGTGATCGGCTTCCTCTCGGGCCGGGCGAAGATGGCGCTGGGGGTTCTGGACAAGCACCTAGAGGGGCGGACCTGTATCGTTGGCTCCCGGATGACCGTGGCCGACCTCTCCTGCGCCGGCTACATGTTCTACGAGAATGAGTACCCGATCGACTGGGCCGCCGAGTACCCCAACGTCGTCGCCTGGCGCGAGCGGATCCGGGTGCTGCCCGGCTGGAAGCACCCCTATGAGCTGATGCCGGGGCATCCGATTCCGGCGTGAGGAGACGCGCATGACCGACGCCTACATCTTCGACGCGGTGCGCACGCCGCGGGGCAAGGGCAGGCCGGACGGGTCGTTGCACGAGGTGACCTCGCTGGCGCTGTCGGCCGGGGTGCTGAACGCTCTGAGGGACCGCAACGGTCTCGACACCCGCGAGGTCGAGGACGTGATCTGGGGCTGCGTCACCCCGGTTGGCGAGCAGGGCGGCGAGATCGCCCGCTCGGCGGTGCTCCATGCCGGCTGGGACGACAGCGTGCCGGGGCTGCACATCAACCGGTTCTGCGCCAGCGGCTTGGAGGCGGTGAACCTCGCGGCCAACCAGGTCAGGGGCGGGGCAGGCGATCTCTATGTCGCCGGCGGGGTCGAGATGATGAGCCGGGTGCCGATGGGCTCGGACGGGTTCGCCATTGCCGTCGATCCGTATCTCGCCTTGAAGACCTATTTCGTGCCGCAGGGGATTTCGGCCGACATCATTGCCACCGAATGGGGGTTCAGCCGCGACGACGTCGACGCCTACGCGGTGGAATCGCAGCGCCGTGCCGCCGCCGCCTGGGAGGAGGGGCGATTCGCCGGCTCGGTGGTGCCGGTCAGGGACCAGAACGGTCTCACCATCCTCGACCGCGACGAGCACATGCGCCCCGGCACCGACATGCAGTCGCTGGGGGGGCTGAAGCCGAGCTTCAAGGAGTGGGGCGAGGCGATGCCCGGCTTCGACAAGGTGGCGATCCTGAAATACCCGCATCTGGAGCGGATCGAGCATGTCCACCATGCCGGCAACTCGAGCGGCATCGTCGACGGCGCGGCGGCGGTGCTGGTAGGCTCGAAGGTGGCTGGCGAGCGGCTGGGGCTGAGGCCGCGGGCGCGGGTGCGGGCGACGTCCAAGGTCGGATCGGACCCGACCATCATGCTGACCGGCCCCTTGCCGGCCACGCGCAAGGTGCTCACCGCCGCGGGGATGGCGATCGGCGATATCGACCTGTTCGAGGTCAACGAGGCCTTCGCCGCGATCCCGATGATGTTCCTGGCCGAGTTCGGGGTCGACCCCGGCAAGGTCAATGTGAATGGCGGCGCCATCGCCATGGGGCATCCGCTGGGGGCGACCGGGGCGATGATCTTCGGCACCGCGCTGGACGAGCTCGAACGGTCCGGCAAGGAGACGGCGCTGATCACCCTCTGTATCGGCTCTGGCATGGGCGCGGCGACGGTGATCGAGCGGGTGTAACGGTGCCGTAGCGGACCTCTCTCCCCCCGGTGGGGGCAGAGATGGTTACCGCACCGGCGCCGCGGCGACCCACCAGCCGGGCCGGGCACGGCGCAGTCGCTCCGCCTGGACCATTGCAGCCGCTTCGCCGGCATGCAGCGCGAAGCAGGTGGCGCCGGAGCCGGACATCCGGGCCAGGGGGGCGTCGGCGAGGGCCGCCAGCGCCTCGGCTATGGCCGGGCAGATCGAGGTTGCCGCCGCTTGCAAATCGTTGCGCTGATGCCGCAGCCAGTCGCAGAGCGCGGCGAAATCGGCGAAACCCGCATCGGGCGGCGGCGGGCCGGGCGGGTTGTCGCGCTGCTCGACCGCGGCGAAGACCGCGCCGGTGGCGATCGCGGCGCCGGGATTGGCCAACACCATCCAGAGCCGCGGCAGAGCTGGGGCGGGGGCGAGCCGCTCGCCGATCCCGGCCATGATCTGCGGGTGCGGCGCGCCGAGGCACACCGGCACGTCGGCGCCGAGGCCGAGCGCCAGCCCCTCCGGCACTGCCACCCCCCAGAGCTGCGACAACAGCCTCAGCGCCGCCGCCGCGTCGCTCGACCCGCCGCCGATGCCGGAGGCGACGGGCAGGTTCTTCTCAAGGCTGAGGGCAGCATTCCCCGGCACCCCGGTCGCCGCTGCCAGAGCGCGGGCGGCGCGCAGGACTAGGTTGTCGGGGTCGCCCGCCAGCCCATTGGCGAACGGGCCGGTGTGGGTGAGCGACAGCCCCTCGCCCGCCGCCGCCGTCAGCCGGTCGCCGAGGCCGGGGAACACCGCCAGACTGTCCAGGAGGTGATAGCCGTCGGCGCTGCGGCCGCGCAGATGCAGGTAGAGGTTGACCTTGGCCGGGGCCACCTCAGCCGCCGTCATTGGCCTTGTCGCCCCGCAACGTGCCGTCCACCGCGCCGTCGATCTGGATGAAGGCCGGGTTGCCGGCCGCGGCTTTCTCGTCGAGCACCACGTCGAGGCCGACTTCGAGCTTCCTGCGGATCCGTTCCGCGTCCTTCTCCTCGGGCTCGAAGGAGAGCGAGCGCTTCCACTGGAACCGGGCCTCGATGCGGCGCCCGACCATCCACAGCGCATCGCCGAAATGGTCGTTGATCACCGGGTCGACGGGCCTGAGCTCGACCGCGCGCTCGAGATGGGTCATCGCGCCCGAAAAATTGCTGAGGCGATAGAGCACCCAACCTAGGGAATCGACGATGTAGCCGTCCTCGGGCCGTTGCTCGAAGGCCTTCTCGATCATCGCCTGGGCTTCCGCCAGGTTCTTGCGCAGCTCGACCCAGCTGTAGCCGAGATAGTTCAGCACCAGCGGCTGGTCCGGCTCGAGTTCGAGCGCCTTGAAGAAATCGGCTTCGGCCCGGTCCCACTGCTGCGATCGCTCGAAGGCGATGCCGCGCTGGTAGAACAGCGGCCAGTGGCGGCGCTCCGGATTCGCGACCAGCGCCACGGCGCCGTCATAGGCCTCGCCGGCCTCGGCGAAGCGGCTCTCCCGGCGCAGAATGTCGCCGAGGGCGGTATGGGCCTCGATCGAGCGCGGATGCGCCGCCACGGTGAGGCGCAGGGCGGCGATCGCCTCCTCGACCCGGTCGGCCTCGTACATCGACTCGGCTTGGCCGATCTGGGCCTCCAGCGCCTCGGGCGCGTCGGCCGGGATCGCCGCGAAGGCGGCGATGGCGAGGTCGTACTGGTCGTCCTGCTGCAGCATTCCGGCGATCAGCAGCTGCGCCTCGACCTGCTCCGGGTCGAGATAGGTCGCGAGCCGGGCGTAGGCGAGGCCGATCTGTCGGTTGGCGCCGCGGGCCAGAAACCCGGCGATGCCGTAGAGCAATTCCGCCGCCCCTTCGATCCCGGTCCTGACCACCGGCGGCGGGATCTTGCCGGAGGAGAGGTCGCGGGCCAGGGCTTCGAGCCGATGGTCGCCATCGGTCCGCGCCAGATGCTCGGCGATGACGGTGTGGGCCTCGTCGATGCGGCCGAGCCGTGCCAGCACGCCGGCGCGGATGCGGGTCAGCCGCAGGGTGGGGGCGCCGCCCAACTCGACGATGCGGTCAAGCGCGGCGATCGCCTCGGCGTCCCGGCCGGCCGCCGCCTCCAGGAGGCCGAGGTGGTAGGCGGCCAGGATCACGCCGGCGTCGCCGCCTTCGCCGCCGGTATCGAGCGTGGCCAGCTGCGCCCGCGCGGCCTCGATGTCACCGAGCTCGTAGGTGGCCCAGACGCCGATCAGCCGGCCGACGAACGGGCCCGCCTTTGCGCCCTCGGTCGCGAGTTGGTCGCGGGCTCGTTCCGGGGTGCCTCGCTTCAGCGCGTCGGCGGCCAGCAGCAGCGCGCCCAGGGGATGTCCGGGGCTCAGGCCTTCGAGCCGGCGCGCCACCGGGATCGCCCGGTCGATCTGGTCGGCGGCGACCTGGTAAGTCAGGGTGCGCTGCATCAGGCCGACATTGGCGGAATCGCGGGCCAGCGCCTCGGCGTAGAGACGGGCGGCGTTTGCGATGTCGCCGCGCTTGGCCGCCGAATCTGCGGCGATGTAGGGGCCGGCGACGCCGCGGACCCCCTCTGCCCCGGCGCTGCCGGGCATCGACAGGGCCGGCAGGGCCAGCGCCAGGATGATCGCGGACGGCACCAGCAGCCGTCGCGCCGTGCGCAGGACGAAGGGGGTCGTCTTGCCTGCCAAGTCTGCCTCCGTTGGCCGCATGGGCTTGATCGTGCGCGGTCGCGCCCCACTGATAATAGTCAGGCATTCCGATCCGTCACGCTCACATTTGCTGCAGACGCGCGAAAAACGCAATTGCCTCGGATTTTGCACTAGCCGACCCGGGCCAGCCAGCAGGCGATCGCCGGCGGCACCATCTGCTGCGCCCGGCGCGAGACGAAGACGCCGATATGCCCGGTCGGTACCTCCAGCTCCTCGTAGTCCTTGTCGGCGAGGATGCCGCCCAGCGCCCGGATGCAGGACGGCGGGATGATGTGGTCCTCGGCACCGAAGATGTTGAGCACCGGGCAGGCGATGGCGGCGAGATCCACTGGTTCACCGGCGATCAGGAACTCGCCGCGCACCAGCCGGTTCTCGTGGTAGAGGCCGATCAGCCACTCCTTCGCCGCCGCGCCGGGGTGGTCGGGCCGGTCGGCGAGCCATTTCTCCATCCTGAGAAACGTGTCGAGTGCCTCGCTGTTGTCGGCCAGCTCGACTAGGCCGGAGGTGTATTTGGCTAGGGTCCGGGCTGGGGCGAGCTGCTGGAACAGGGCGCCGGTGAGCTGGCCGGAGAGGTTGCCGCGCTCGTCGATCATGTCGATGAGCAGCTCCTTGGGCAGGCTGCGGACCCAGATGTTGAGCAGCCCGCGGTTCGGCTCCGGGTCATCAATGTCGGCGTGGAAGTCGATCGGGGTGACCGCCAGGGCGAGGCCCTTGATCGCCTCCGGATGGCGCGCCGCGTGGCAGGCGGCGATCACGCCGCCCTCGCAGATGCCGAACAGCACCACCCTGTCGGCACCGCTCGCATCGCAGGCGGCGGCAATGGCGTCGCCGAGATGGTACTCGGCGTAGTCGGTAAAATCGGTGTAGCGGTCGGCCCGGCCCGGATTGCCCCAGTCGAGGACGAAGAGGTCGGCGCCGGCCTCCAGCAGCCGGGCGACCAGCGAGCGGTCCGGCTCCAAATCGGTGACGCTCTGGCGTCCGATCATCCCCTGGAGGATCAACATCGGGCCGAGCCGGGCGCCGCCGTTGGTCACCCGCCGGTAGCGGTAGAGCCGGATGCGGCCGTCGCGCCAGACTTCGTCCTTCGGCGTGGTGGCGATCTCGATGGCGCCGCCGCCGCGGGTGGCGGCGAGGTGGCAGCCGAGTGCAAGTACCCGCCGGGCGATGTCCTGCGGGCCGCGCGAGCCGGAGTCGCCCCATCCGACGCTCATTCGCGGTGACCCTTGCCCGAGCGCCGCTCGGCGGCATCCAGCCGGGCGCGCAGGGCGCGGACCTGGCGGTTGAGGGCGTGCACCTTCTCGTGCAGCGCGTCGAGCTCGGCCCGACTCGGCAGCCCGAGCAGGTCGGCGAGGCGGTCGACCCGCTTGGCCAGCAGGGCCGAGCAGTCGAGCCGGGCCCAGATCAGGTCGCGCTGGGCGGCGAGGAAGGCCTCCGAGCGCTGCGCTGCCGCCAGCTCGGCGTCGGCGGCTTCCTGCCAGCGGGCCTGGACCTCCTCCCAGGGCGGCAGGCCGCCGTCGGGGTCGCGCGCGGCAGCCAGCTCGCCGGCGAAGCGCTCGAACGCCTTCAGCCAGCCGGCGATCATCACCGCGCGGTAGCGCTCCAGCGCCGTGGTGTAGGCGAGCCACTGCCTAGAGGCGGTGAAGGCGTCGCTCTCGGCCTGCCACAGCTCCGCTCCGTCGCCGGCGCCGAACCAGCGCCAGAGATCGCCCCAGCCGCCGGCCCCGGCGGCGTCGATCCAGGTCACCGGATCGAACGGGCCGCCGCGGGGAGTCGCTGCTTGGCCGGCAGCGGCCCCGGCCGCCGCGCCGGCTTCGGCATAGGCCTGGGCGAACCGGCCCCAGGCGGCGAACAGCGCGGCGCATTTCTCGATCAGCGAGGCGTCCGGCCCGTCGGAATCGAAAAACGCCCGACTGCTGTCGAGCCAGATCTGGGAAGGGTCCCTTCTTTTGTTTTCCCGATCAGACATCGCCCTGCACTTCAGCCCGCCCCGCCCGCGCTATCTGCCGCGCAGCAGGTTAACGCCGAATTCGGCCGCTTGGCAAAGCCACAAATACGCCGGCACCCGCCCGGGCGCCGACGCGGCGAGCGGCGGCGGCCGTAGGGGTGAGCGATCACTGCAGGCGCTCTAACTCCTCGATCACCGCGTCGAGCTCGGCGCCGCTGAGCGCCTGGTCGGGCATCGAGCCGTCCGGGGCGAACCCCTCGCCGTCGGAGAGGTAGGCCCGGAGCGCCTGCTCGTCCCAGACCCCGCTGCGCCCCGCCAGCGAGTCGGAGTACTCGAACCCGCCGTCCGCCGCGATCTTGCGCCCCCAGATCTGCCACAGGCTGGGGGCCGAGCTTTGCGGGGCGATCGGGCCTAGGGCGTGGCATTTCTCGCAGGAGCTGAGCGCTTTCGGCGCCACGAAAGCGGCATCCTAGTCCTTGGCGGCCTGGCTGGAAATGATCACCACATAGGGTGCTCGTCGAGCTTGGCGACGATCTCGCCTGTCGGCAGCACGATGACGTCGCGGATCCGGGCCTCGATGTCGATCGGCTCGACCACGACTGCCCGCGGCCCCTCCTCGAGGTGGACCCGGTACAGCTTCTCGGCCAGCAGCGAGGCAACGATTAGGTCGCCGCGCCAGAAGAAGAACTCGGGTCCGTCGATCTGGTCGACCGCCGAGACAGCGATCGACGGCACCCAGGAATAGATCGGCTTCTCGTAGCCCTCGTGCCGGGCCTGCTCCTCCACGCTGGCGGGCGGGAAGTAGAACTTGCCGTAGTCGGAGCCGTAGCTGACATGCGGCCAGCCGTAATGCCGGCCCGGAATGATCAGGTTCAGCTCGTCACCCCCGGCGGGGCCGTGCTCGGTGGACCAGATCGATCCATCGGCGGCGACTGTCAGCCCTTCGGGGTTGCGGTGGCCCATGGTGAGGATGCGGGACTCGCCGGTATCCGGGTCGATGGTGAAGATCTTGCCGTAGCTGACATTCGGGTCGGAGGGGTAGATCGTCTCCTTGATCTCGCGGTGATTGTCGATGCCGAAGTCGCTCACCGTCAGCAGCAATTGGCCGTCAGCGGTGAATTCGAGGATGCCGCCGGTCTGGTCGAGATGAGTCGTGAACTCGGCTTCGATGCAGGGCTCGCTTTCGAAGATCATCTGCCACGGCCCGGCGGCGCGAACCCCGGCGCGATGGCGTGCGGTTCCGGCGGGCCCTCGATGCCGCCGAGGTCGCGATAGAAAGCCCGGGCACGGTGGTTGTGCTCGACCACCCAGAGGATGGCGCATCGGCACCCCATGCCGGCCAGCCGGTCGGCGCCATCCCGCATCAGCCGCGCTCCGATACCCCGGCTGCGCAGCTCGGGCCGGACATGCAGGTTGTCGATCAGATCGCATCCGGGGTCCTGCGGGTCCGGCCCGGCAGCGAAGAACCCGGCGAAGGTGCCGTCGAGCATGGCCACGAGAACCAACCAGCCCGGCTGTGGTGCGGAGAACCGCGCTTGCCAGCGCTCGCGCATGTCCTTCGCGAGCGCCCCGTCGAGGTACTCGTCAGGCAGCGCCCCGCGATAGCTCTGGCGCCAGCTCTCGGTATGCAGCGCGGCGATGACAGTCTCGTCGGCGGGAGTTGCCGGGCGGACCAGGAGGCGGATCCGCCGGGTCACAGCATCGACGGCAATACCTGCTCCGGGGGGCGGTGGCCGTCGGCGAAGGTCTTGATGTTGAGGATCACCTTCTCACCCATCTCGAGCCGGCCTTCCTCGGTGGCCGAGCCCATATGGGGCAGCAGCACCACGTTCGGCAGTGCCATCAGCCGGGGGTTAACCGACGGGGCGTGCTCGTAGACGTCCAGCCCGGCGCCGGAGAGCTGGCCGCGGACCAGCATCCGGGTCAGGGCGTTCTCGTCGATCACCTCGCCGCGGGCGGTGTTGACGATGTAGGCGGTCGGCTTCATCAGCGCCAGGCGCCGGGCCGAGAGCAGGTGGAAGGTCGCCGGGGTGTTCGGGCAGTTGACGCTGAGGATGTCGACCCGCGCCAGCATCTGGTCGAGGCTCTCCCAGTAGATGGCGTCGAGCTCGGCCTCGATGTCGTCGTGCAGGCGGCGGCGGTTGTGGTAGTGGACCTGCAGCCCGAAGGCCCGCGCCCGCCGCGCCACCGCGGTGCCAATCCGGCCCATGCCGAGGATGCCGAGCCGCTTGCCCCAGATCCGGTGGCCCATGATCCCGGTCGGCGACCAGCCCTGCCACTCGCCGGACTGGATCAGCTGGATGCCCTCCTTGATCCGCCGCGGCACCGCGAGGATCAGCGCCATGGTCATGTCGGCGGTGTCGTCGGTCAGTACGCCCGGGGTGTAGGAGACCAGGATGCCGCGCTGCCGCGCCGTCTCGACGTCGATGTGGTCGAAACCGGCGCCGTAATTGGCGATAAACTTCAGGTTGCCGCCGGCACGTGCGAGCAGCTTCTGGTCGATCCGGTCGCCCAGGGTGGGCACCAGCACATCCGCCTTGGCCATCGCCTCGCCGAGCTGCGCCGTGTTCATCGGCTGGTCGCTCTCGTTCACCTTGACTTCGAACAGCTCGCGCATCCGGGTCTCGACCGCCTCGGGCAGTTTGCGCGTGACAACGACAGACGGACGCTGGCGGGGCATGGTCAGAATTCCTTTTCGCTGCCGGGTGTTCCCGTGATAGGTTTTTCGGCGCCGGGATTGAAGGGCAAATCGCCCGAGTGCTGGTATAAACCGCATCACGGTACCGGCCCAGAATACGGGCCCGGTGGAGCAGGCGAGGCCGCGCCGAATGCGGCCCGGAACGAGGCAGGGCAGAGAATGCCGACACTTCCAATCCGCGCAGCGATGCGGTTGGCGCTGGCGCTGGCCTGCGTGCTCGCGCCCGCGGCGGCGGCCGAGGAGCTGGGTCCGGAGACCAACCTGCCGATGCCGCGCTATGTCTCGCTGAGGGCGAACGAGGTCAATGTGCGCCGCGGGCCGGGGCTGGAATACCGCATCGACTGGATGTTTCAGCGCGCCGGGTTGCCGGTCAGGGTGATCGACGAATACGGCCACTGGCGGCGGATCACCGACTCGGACGACGCCGGGGGCTGGGTCTACCACACGCTGCTGAGCTCTCGGCGGATGGCGCTGGTGACGGCGGCGCAGACGACCTTCCGCGCCGCCCCGGACGAGACCGCGGCGCCGGTGGCCCATGCCGAGCAGGGAGTGGTGGCGCATATGCTCGAATGCCGGCCCCTCTGGTGCCGCCTCGCCGCAGCGGGCAGCGAGGGCTGGGTGCCGAAGACGGAGATCTGGGGGGTCGATCCGGAGGAGGAACTCGGCGGTTGAGGGGCGCCGCCAAGCGCGGTCGAACTCGATCAGGATGTCGGCGTCGTCATAGACGTAGGCCGTAGATCTCGCGCCCGCCGGCGCGCGGTCAGCCCTTGCGCATCCGGATCACCACCTCGACCTTGGCGATCTCGGTGCCCTCGGGGGGCTCCGGCAGCGCGGCGATGCGGACAGATCCGGGGGGAACGTCGGTCAGCCGGCCGTCGTCATCGCAGAAGAAATGGGAGTGGTCGGTGGTGTCGGTGTCGAAATAGGAGCGGCTGCTGTTGACCTTGATCTCGGTCAGCAGCCCGGCTTCGGTGAAGTTGCGGAGCGTGTTGTAGACGGTGGCCAGCGACACCTTCTGGCCCGAGCGCGCCGCGGCCTCGTAGAGGCCCTCGGCGCAGACATGGCGGTTGTGCCCGTCGCCGATCAGCAGCGTCGCCAGGGTCAGGCGCTGCCGGGTCAGGCGCAGCCCGCCGCGGGCAAGCCAGCGGCCGGCGCGGCGCTCGGCGCCGGCGGCGACATCGCCGCCGCTGGCTGCGCAAGACTGGTTCCCGTCGCCCGGATTTCCGGCGAAGTCGCCCATAGCTGCCGTCTCTCCCGCTCCCGAATCCTGCCGGTTCGACAAATTAGCCAACTTGCCGGTTTTTCGCCAGAGCAAAGCGCCGGCCGCTCGAAAGGCAGCCCGAGCGGGTTGTCTGCCCACAGCACGGGTGTTAGGGATCGACATCTATGAGCACGAACCGCCAGTTCCACGGGGATTCCGCCACATGAACGACGCGACGACCGACCAGCCGAACAGCTACGACTACGAGGGCCTGCTCACCTGTGCCCGCGGCGAGCTCTTCGGCCCCGGCAACGCCCAGCTTCCGGCGCCGCCGATGCTGATGTTCGACCGGATCGCCTCGATCACCGCCGATGGCGGCGCGAGGGGCAGGGGCCAGGTCGTGGCCGAGCTGGACGTGAAGCCGGACCTCTGGTTCTTCAAGTGCCACTTCCTCGGCGACCCGGTGATGCCCGGCTGCCTCGGGCTCGACGCCCTCTGGCAGCTCACCGGCTTCTTCCTCGGCTGGCTGGGGATGCCGGGCCGCGGGCGTGCGCTCGGGGTCGGCGAGGTCAAGTTCACCGGCATGGTGACCCCGGCGGCGAAGCTTGTCCGCTACAGCGTCGACCTCAAGCGGGTGATCGACCGCAAGCTGAAGATGGGCATCGCCGACGGCACCATGGCGATGGACGGCGAGACCGTCTATACGGTCAAGGACATGCGGGTGGGCCTGTTCAGCTAGCGCACTGACAACCGCCCCCTGCCGGAACCAAATTGGAGACATGCAGATGCGCCGCGTGGTGATTACCGGAATCGGGATCGTTTCGTCGATCGGGTCGGATGCGCAGGAGGTCACCGCCTCGCTGCGCGAGGGTCGGTCGGGGATCGTGTTCGCGCCCGACTACGCCGAGCACGGCTTCAAGTGCCAGGTCCACGGCATGCCGACCGCCGATATCGAGGGCCAGGTCGACAAGCGGGCGCGCCGCTTCATGGGCGACGGCGCGGCTTGGAACTACATCGCCATGAACCAGGCGATCGCCGATGCCGGGCTGAGCGAGGCCGAGGTCTCGAACGAGCGCACCGGGCTGGTGATGGGCTCGGGCGGGCCGTCGACCAAGAGCCTGTTCGCCGCCAACCAGAGCGTGATCGAGAAGACCACCACCCGCCGGATCGGTCCCTTCGCGGTGCCGAAGGCGATGTCCTCGACCAACTCGGCGACTCTGGCCACGCCGTTCAAGATCAAGGGCATCAACTACTCGATCACCTCGGCCTGCTCGACCTCGGCCCATTGCATCGGCAACGGGGTGGAGCAGATCCAGTGGGGCAAGCAGGACATCGTCTTCGCTGGCGGCGGCGAGGAGCTGGACTGGACGCTGAGCTGCCTGTTCGACGCCATGGGGGCGATGTCGTCGAAATACAACGACACCCCGACCCGCGCCTCCCGCGCCTTCGACAAGGACCGCGACGGCTTCGTCATCGCCGGCGGCGCCGGGGTGGTGGTGCTGGAGGAGCTGGAGCGGGCCAAGGCCCGCGGCGCCAGGATCTACGCCGAGGTCACCGGCTACGGCGCCACCTCGGACGGCTACGACATGGTGCAGCCCTCGGGCGAGGGCGCGGTGCGCTGCATGCAGCAGGCGATCGCGACGATCGGCGAGCGCAAGGTCGACTACATCAACACCCACGGAACCTCGACCCCGGTCGGCGACGAACACGAGGTCGCCGCCATACGCGAGGTGTTCGGCGCCACACCGCCCCGCTTCAGCTCGACCAAGTCGCTGACCGGGCACTCGCTGGGGGCCACCGGGGTGCAGGAGGCGATCTACTGCCTCTTGATGCTGCAGGGCGACTTCATCGCCGCCAGCGCCAATGTCGAGAACGTGGACCCCGAGTTCGCGGGTGATCCGGTGGTCACAAGCCTGGCGGACAATGCCGGGCTCGACACCATGATCTCCAACAGCTTCGGCTTCGGCGGCACCAACTGCACGCTGGCGCTGAGCCGGTACTAGGGCTGAGGAGGCGGCGATGACGGGGGTGATGGACGGCAAGCGCGGCCTGATCATGGGGGTGGCGAACAACCACTCGATCGCCTGGGGCATCGCCGAAGCGCTCGCCGGCCAAGGGGCCGAACTGGCCTTCACCTACCAGGGCGAGGCTTTCGAGCGCCGGGTGCGGCCGCTGGCCGAGAGCGTCGGCGCCTCGGTGATCATGGATGCGGACGTTCAGAGCGAGGCCAGCCTCGACGCGGTGTTCGAGGCCCTCAGGGACGCCTGGAGGACCATCGACTTCCTGGTCCACGCCATCGCCTATTCCGACAAGGCCGAACTGACCGGGCACTTCTCCGACACCAGCAGGGCCAATTTTCTGAAGACGATGGACATCTCCTGCTATTCCTTCATCGACGTCACCCGCCGGGCGGCGGCGCTGATGCCCGGTGGCGGCTCGGTGGTGACGATGACCTATCTCGGCTCGCAGCGGGTGATGCCGAACTACAACGTGATGGGGGTGGCCAAGGCGGCGCTGGAGGCGACGGTGCGGTATCTCGCCAACGATCTCGGGCCGCAGGGGATCCGGGTCAACGCCATCAGCCCCGGTCCGATGCGGACCCTGGCCGGCTCGGCCATCGGCGGCGCGCGCAAGGTGTACAAGGAGTGTGAGGAGAACGCGCCCTTGCGCCACAACGCGGCGCTGCAGCATGTCGGCGGCGCGGCGGTGTATTTTCTGTCCGACCTCGGCGCCTCAACCACCGGCGACATCGTTTTCGTCGATGGCGGCTACCACGCGACGGGCATGGCCCAGCCGCAAAACCTCGGCAACAACGTCTGAGCGGCGGGGCGGCCCGCCGTGTTCGGCCGGCACCGTCGCAGGACCCCCATCCTGTCCTTCCCCCTTGCAGGGGTAGGGGAATCGCATATGGCGGATTTTGGGTTGCGGTTGTTGGTGAAAGGGGTTCTTTGGTGGGGCAGTTCGAACCATTTGAGGGCTGCCGATGTCGTGTCTTGCGCCGCCTTTTCCGATCTCAGCGATCCCCGTGCGCCGAATGCGGGCCACCGGCCGGGTGACGTAATGGTGATGATGGTCGCCGCGGCGCTGTGCGGCCAGACCAGCGCCACCAACATCGCGCTGTTTGCCAAGC
>Ga0209255_1000081_pt1 | contig 16875 bp, 13 predicted proteins | sample WorMetvaBAHAMAS2_FD_187394 | JGI IMG/M metagenome (GOLD analysis project Ga0209255, IMG submission 187394) | Marine gutless worms symbiont microbial communities from Max Planck institute for Marine Microbiology, Germany - Olavius vacuus... | ecosystem: Host-associated > Annelida > Digestive...
CATAGGCCTTGAACTCGCCAAACTCCCGCGTGATCGCCGCCGTCAGCGTCGTCTTGCCGTGATCGACATGCCCGATCGTCCCAACATTCACATGCGGCTTCGTCCGCTCAAACTTCGCCTTCGCCATTGTGGCCTCCTTCTTGTTTCGATGGTGCGCAGAATGCGCACCCTACGACCGGGCGCAGGGTGCGCTTCGGCGCACCGCTATGCGTATTTCGCCTGGATTTTGTCCGAGATATTCGACGGCACCGGGTCGTAGTGGTCGAACTGCATGGTGAACTGAGCCCGGCCCGAGGACATCGAGCGCAGGGTGTTGATGTAGCCGAACATGTTGGCCAGCGGCACGAAAGCGTTGATGACGTTCGCATTGCCGCGGGGCTCCTGCCCCTGCACCTGGCCGCGCCGCGAGGTCAGGTCGCCGATGATGCCGCCTGTGTACTCCTCCGGGGTCACCACCTCGACCTTCATGATCGGCTCCAACAGCTTGGCGCCCGCCTTCTTCAGCCCGTCGCGCATCGCCGCCTTCGAGGCAATCTCGAAGGCCATCACCGAGGAATCGACGTCGTGGAAGGCGCCGTCGACTAGGGCGACCTTGAAGTCGATCACCGGGAAGCCGGCGAGCGGCCCCGAGTCCATCACCGACTGGATGCCCTTCTCGACCCCGGGGATGTACTCCTTCGGCACCGCGCCGCCGACGATGCGGCTCTCGAACGAGTAGCCCTCGCCCGGCTCGGTGGGCGTCAGTTCCAGCTTGATGCGGGCGAACTGACCCGAGCCGCCGGTCTGCTTCTTGTGGGTGTAGTCGATCTCGGCCATCCGTCTGATCGTCTCGCGATAGGCGACCTGCGGGGCGCCAATATTGGCCTCGACCTTGAACTCGCGCTTCAGCCGGTCGATCAGGATGTCGAGGTGCAACTCGCCCATGCCCTTCATGATTGTCTGGCCCGACTCGCGGTCGGTCTCGACCCGGAACGAGGGGTCCTCGGCGGCGAGGCGCGCCAGGCCATGGCTCATCTTCTCTTGGTCGGCCTTCGACAGCGGCTCGACGGCGATCTCGATCACCGGCTCCGGGAAGGTCATGGTCTCGAGCACCACCGGCTTGGACATGTAGCAGAGCGTATCGCCGGTGGTGGTCTCCTTCAGCCCCGCGAGCGCGATGATGTCGCCGGCGAAGGCCTCGGTGATCTCCTCCTGCTTGTTGGCGTGCATCATCACCATGCGGCCGACGCGCTCGCGTTTGCCCTTGGTCGAGTTCAGGATCTGGTCGCCCTTGCTCAGCGTGCCGGAGTAGATCCGGGTGAAGGTGAGGGTGCCCATGAACGGGTCGTTCATGATCTTGAAGGCCAGGCCGGAGAACGGCTCGGCGTCGTCGGCACGGCGCTCGATGTCGCGGGTCTCGGTCTCGTCGCCCGGCTTGAAGCCCACATAGGACGGCACGTCGAGCGGGCCCGGCAGGTAGTCGATCACCGCGTTCAGCAGCGGCTGCACGCCCTTGTTCTTGAACGCAGAGCCGCACAGCACCGGCACGAAGCTGAGGTCCAGGGTGCCCTTGCGGATCAGCCGGCGCAAGGTGTCGACGTCGGGCTCCTCGCCTTCGAGATAGGCTTCCATCGCCGCGTCGTCCTGCTCGACCGCGTGCTCGATCATCTCGGCGCGCATCGCCTCGGCCTTCTCGCGCAGCTCGGGGCGAATATCCTGGGTGACCCAGCGGGCGCCAAGGTCGTCGCCCTTCCACACCCATTCATGCATGGTGATCAGGCTGATCAGGCCCTCGAACTGGTTCTCGGCCCCGATCGGGATCTGGATCGGCAGCGGCGTGGCGCCGGTGCGGTCCTTGATCATCTTCACGCAGTTGGCGAAGTCGGCGCCGATCTTGTCCATCTTGTTGACGAAGACGATGCGCGGCACCTTGTAGCGGTCGGCCTGGCGCCAGACGGTCTCGGTCTGTGGCTCGACCCCGGCATTGGCGTCGAGCAGGCACACCGCGCCGTCGAGCACAGCTAGCGAGCGCTCGACCTCGATGGTAAAGTCGATGTGGCCCGGCGTGTCGATGATGTTGAAGCGGAACTCGGCGTCCTTCGGCGTGTCGCCGTAGCCGCCGTTCGGGGTCTCGCCATCCTCGGTACGGAACCAGAAGGTGGTGGTCGCCGCCGAGGTGATTGTGATCCCCCGCTCCTGCTCCTGCTCCATCCAGTCCATCGTCGCGGCGCCGTCATGCACCTCGCCGATCTTGTGCGACTTGCCGGTGTAGTAGAGGATGCGCTCCGTGCAAGTGGTCTTGCCGGCATCGATATGCGCCATGATACCGAAGTTCCGGTAGCGCTTCAGCGAGTAGTCACGGGCCATCGTCGTATCCTCAGGGGTCGGGTGTTCTGCGTTACCAGCGGTAATGGCTGAAGGCCTTGTTGGCCTCGGCCATCTTGTGCGTGTCCTCGCGCTTCTTCACGGCGGTGCCGCGATTGTTGACCGCATCCATCAGCTCGCCGGCAAGGCGCTCTTCCATGGTCTTTTCGTTGCGGGCACGCGCGGCCCGGATCAGCCAGCGGATCGCCAGGGCCTCGCGGCGCTCGGGGCGGACCTCGACCGGCACTTGGTAGGTGGCGCCACCAACCCGGCGCGAACGCACCTCGACCGAGGGCTTCACATTGTCGAGCGCCTCGTGGAACAGCTCGACCGGCTCGCGCTTAAGCCGGCCCTCGACCCGGTCCAGCGCGCCGTAGACGATGCCTTCGGCAATCGACTTCTTGCCGGCATGCATCAGGTTGTTCATGAACTTGGTGACCACACCGTCGCCGAACTTGGCGTCCGGCAGGATCTCGCGTTTTTCGGCGCGGTGACGTCGCGACATGCCCGTCTCTCCTTATTTCGGCCGCTTGGCGCCGTATTTCGACCGGCGCTGCTTGCGATCCTTGACCCCCTGCGTATCGAGCACGCCGCGCAGGATGTGGTAGCGCACGCCGGGCAGGTCCTTGACGCGGCCACCGCGGATCAGCACCACCGAGTGCTCCTGCAGGTTGTGCCCCTCGCCGGGGATGTAGCTGATAACCTCGAAGCCATTGGTCAGCCGGACCTTTGCCACCTTGCGCAGCGCCGAGTTCGGCTTCTTCGGCGTCGTGGTGTACACGCGGGTGCAGACGCCGCGCTTCTGGGGGCACGCATCCAGGTGAACGGCCTTGCTTCTCTTCACTTTCGGCTGCCTGGGCTTCCGGATCAGCTGCTGAATTGTCGGCATGGGTGCCTACCCTTGTCCTGTCTCGTGTCTCGCCGTCATCGCCGTCATCCGGCGCAGCCGGACGGAAACGCCAATGCGCCGCACGCCGACGCGTTGCGCGTCCCCTGCGGCAGATAACCAGAGGACAGGGCCGAAGCCGGGTCGTGCGTGCCGTATGTCAGGCTATCCTGATGTTCGCAGCCGGGAACCCTTTGGCCCTCGGCGCAAAGTGCGCGGAACATACTCACGCGCCCGACCGGGGTCAAGGCGGAAGATTCGCCTTTTTTTCACCAAGCGATGGGCGGCCGCGGGCCGGGGCGAAACGACTGCCCGGCTCAAAAATCTTGACGCTCGGCGAAGGTTTCGACCACCACCCGCCACCAGTCGAAGGTGTCGTCCAGATTGGTCAGGCTCACCCCGCCATGCAGGTTGACGTTCATCTCCACCGTGGGGTGCCCGTCCTCGTCGAGGAACGCCTTGCCGAATCGCTCCTTCCGGTTCCACTCGGCCATCTTCGCCACGGTCACCTCGTCGGTCTCCCAGGCGGCCTGGAACATGACCGTGCTGCAGTCGCGGTTCTCGGTGCAGTCATAGAAGTATAAGGACATAGTCCCAGCCGCCGAGCGAGCCCTCGATCAGGGGATCGCCCAGGCCGTCGGTGGTCAGCACCGCATCGCCGTATCTCTGCGCGACGGCGAGCACCCGCATCGGCTCGGTCGCGTCGATCAGCTCCTCGGCCTGGGCCGCCCGCAGGGCAACGGGTAAGACCAGGCCTGCGGCCAGTACCAAACTAGCGTTCAGGCGCAGGATCCGGTTGCCCATCCCTGTCTCCCATGCTTCGGACCGATCGCAGCGAAGCTGCCCGCGATATGGTTTCCAAATCGTGAACGCCGGCGGCAAACCGGCCCGGCACCGCAGTGCCGGGCTGGTCAGGCAGACCAGATCAGAGGATCTCGTCGAACCCGCCGCCGGTGCTCACCGGCTCCGGCCGCGATTCCTCCTCGTCGTCGTGGATGTAGATCACCTCCAGCGCCGCCTCGGCCGCGGCGGCCGCCGCCTCACGCTCGGCCAGCACGGCCCGGTCGCGGCTGGCGGCGACCTGCTTGATCCGCGTCGTGGCGCCGCCGGTTCCGGCCGGGATCAGCCTGCCGACGATGACGTTCTCCTTCAACCCGATCAGCTTGTCGCGCTTGCCTTGGGTCGCCGCCTCGGTCAGTACCCGGGTGGTCTCCTGGAACGAGGCCGCGGAGATGAACGAACGGGTCTGCAGGCTGGCCTTGGTTATGCCCAAGAGCACCGGAGCCCCCTGCGCCGGCTGGCGGCCATCGGCCTCGGCCCGGGCGTTGATCTCGTCGAACTCCGACTTGTCGATCTGCTCGCCGGCCAAGAGCGTGGTGCCGCCGGAATCCGAGATCTCGATCTTCTGCAGCATCTGGCGGACCACCACCTCGATGTGCTTGTCGTTGATCTTCACGCCCTGCAGCCGGTAGACCTCCTGGATCTCGTTGATCAGGTAGTTGGCCAGCGCCTCGACGCCGAGGATGGCGAGGATGTCATGGGGGGCGGGATTGCCGTCCATGATGTACTCGCCCTTCGAGATCACGCCACCCTCCTGGACCGCGATGTGCTTGCCCTTCGGGATCAGGTACTCGCGCGGGTCCTCGGACTCGTCGAGCGGCTCGATGGTGATCCGGCGCTTGTTCTTGTAGTCCTTGGCGAAGTGCACCGTGCCGTCGATCTCGGCGATGATCGCGTGGTCCTTCGGGCGCCGGGCCTCGAACAGCTCGGCAACCCGCGGCAGACCGCCGGTGATGTCCTTGGTCTTGGCACCCTCGCGCGGGATGCGGGAGATCACCGTTCCGGCCGAGATTTCCTGGCCGTCCTCGACGCTGAGGATCGCGTCGACCGACATGAAGTAGTGGGCCGGATTGCCGTTATCGAGCTTGACCATGTTGCCGTCGCCGTCGACCAGAGTGATCGCCGGCCGCAGCTCGTTGCCCTTCGGCACCGAACGCCAGTCGGAGACGATCTGTTGCGAGATGCCGGTGGCGTCGTCGGTCTCCTCGCGCAAGGAGATGCCAAGCTCGAGGTCGACGAACTTCGCCACCCCGCCCTTCTCGGCGATGATCGGCAGGGTGTACGGATCCCACTCGGCCAGACGCTGGCCGCGCCGGACCGCGTCCCCCTCCTTGATCAGCAGCTTCGAGCCGTAGGCGAGCTTGTGCGCCGCCCGCTCGCGGCCTAGGTCGTCGACCACGGCCAGCTGCATGTTGCGCGCCATCACCACGCTGTCGCCGTCGGCATTGGTCAGCAGGCTGGCGTTGCGCAGCACGACCTTGCCTTCCTGGGTCGATTCGAGGAAGGACTGGTCGGCAACGTTGGCGGCGCCGCCGATGTGGAAGGTCCGCATCGTCAGCTGGGTGCCCGGCTCGCCGATCGACTGGGCGGCGATGATGCCCACCGCCTCGCCGACATTGACCTGGGTGCCGCGCGCGAGATCCCGCCCGTAGCACTGGGCGCAGATCCCGTCCTCGGCCTCGCAGGTCAGCGGCGAGCGGATCTTGATCGACTGCACCTTGGCCTCGTCGATCGCCGCCGCCGACCGCTCCTCGATCATCACCCCGCCGGGATGGATGACCTCGTCGGTCGCCGGATCGATAACGTCGTCGACCGGCACCCGGCCGAGCACCTGCTCGCCGATGGTGGCGATGACGTTGCCGCCTTCGACCACCGCCTCGGCAGTGATGCCGCGGTCGGTGTGGCAGTCGTCGATCTTGATGATGCAGTCCTGCGCCACGTCGACCAGGCGCCGGGTCAGATACCCCGAGTTCGCCGTCTTCAGCGCGGTGTCCGCCAGGCCCTTGCGCGCGCCGTGGGTCGAGTTGAAGTACTCGAGCACGGTCAGGCCTTCCTTGAAGTTCGAGATGATCGGGGTCTCGATGATCTCGCCGCTGGGTTTGGCCATCAGGCCGCGCATGGCGGCGAGCTGGCGCATCTGCGTCGGCGAGCCTCGGGCACCCGAGTGGCTCATCATGTAGACCGAGTTCATCGCCTTCTCGCGCCCGGTCTCGGCCTCGACCTGCACCGCCGAGATTTCCGTCATCATCGCGTCGGCGACCTTGTGGGTGCACTTGGACCAGGCATCGACCACCTTGTTGTACTTCTCGCCCTGGGTGATCAGGCCATCGAGATACTGCTGCTCGAACTCCTTCACCTGGTCGCGGGTGGCGTCAACGATCTCCCACTTGTTCTCGGGGATCACCATGTCGTCCTTGCCGAAGGAGATGCCGGCTTTGAACGCCTCGGTGAAGCCCAAGGACATGATCCGGTCGCAGAAGATCACCGATTCCTTCTGCCCGCAGTGGCGGTAGACGGTGTCGATCACCTCGCCGACCTCGCGCTTGCGCAGCGTCAGGTTGATGATCTCGAACGGCACCTTCGGGTTCTTCGGCAGGAGATTCGCCAGCATCATCCGGCCCGGCGTGGTCTCGACCCGGCGCACCACGTCGTCGCCGTGCTCGTCCACGGTGTGGAACCGGGTGACGATCTTGGTGTGCAGGTCGATCAGCCCGGCCTGCAGCGCATGCTCCAGCTCGGCCTGGTCGGCCAGGACCATGCCCTCGTTGGGCTCGCCCGACCGCTCGAGGCTGAGATAGTAGAGCCCGAGGATCATGTCCTGCGAGGGCACGATGATCGGCTTGCCGTTGGCCGGGCTCAACACGTTGTTGGTCGACATCATCAGGACGCGCGCCTCGAGCTGGGCCTCCAGGCTCAGTGGGACGTGCACGGCCATCTGATCGCCGTCGAAATCGGCGTTGAAGGCGACGCAGACCAGCGGGTGGAGCTGGATCGCCTTGCCCTCGATCAGCACCGGCTCGAAGGCCTGGATGCCGAGGCGGTGCAGCGTCGGCGCCCGGTTCAAGAGGACGGGATGCTCACGGATCACCTCGTCGAGGATATCCCAGACCTCCGGGCGCTCCTTCTCGACCAGCTTCTTCGCCTGCTTGACGGTGCTGGAGAGCCCCTTGGCGTCGAGCCGCGAGTAGATGAACGGCTTGAACAGCTCCAGCGCCATCTTCTTCGGCAGGCCGCACTGGTGCAGCATCAGCTCCGGCCCGGTGACGATCACCGAGCGGCCCGAGAAGTCGACCCGCTTGCCGAGCAGGTTCTGGCGGAACCGGCCCTGCTTGCCCTTGAGCATGTCGGACAGCGACTTCAGCGGCCGCTTGTTGGCGCCGGTGATGACCCGGCCGCGGCGGCCGTTGTCAAACAGGGCGTCGACCGACTCCTGCAGCATCCGCTTCTCGTTGCGGATGATGATGTCGGGCGCCCTGAGCTCGATCAGCCGCTTCAGGCGGTTGTTGCGGTTGATCACCCGGCGGTAGAGGTCGTTTAGGTCCGAGGTGGCAAAACGGCTGCCGTCGAGCGGCACCAGGGGCCTGAGCTCGGGCGGAATCACCGGCACCACGGTCAGCACCATCCACTCGGGCCGCTTGCCCGACTCGATGAAGTTCTCGACCAGCTTCAGGCGCTTGATGATCTTCTTCGGCTTCAGCTCGCCGGTGGCCTCGGCGAGGTCGACGCGCAGGCGCTCGGCCTCGGCCTCGAGGTTAATGGCCGACAGCATCTCGCGGATCGCCTCGGCGCCGATGCCGGCGCGGAAGGCGTCCTCGCCGTACTGGTCCTGGGCGTCGAGATACTCCTCCTCGGTCATCAGCTGGCCGTGGACAAGATCGGTCATGCCCGGCTCGACGACCACGTACTGTTCGAAATAGAGCACCCGCTCGAGATCGCGCAGGGTCATGTCCAGCATCAGGCCGATGCGCGAGGGCAGCGACTTGAGGAACCAGATATGCGCCACCGGAGCGGCGAGCTGGATGTGGCCCATGCGCTCGCGCCGGACCTTCTGCAGCGTGACTTCCACGCCGCATTTCTCGCAGGTGACCCCGCGATACTTCATCCGCTTGTACTTGCCGCAGAGGCACTCGTAGTCCTTGATCGGACCGAAGATGCGGGCGCAGAACAGGCCGTCGCGCTCGGGCTTGAAGGTCCGGTAGTTGATCGTCTCCGGCTTCTTGATCTCGCCGAACGACCACGACAGGATCCGCTCCGGGCTGGCCAGAGAGATCTGGATCTCGTCGAAGGTCTTCGGCGGCTCGGCCGGGTTGAAGATGTTGCTTAGTTCCTGGTTCATGGAAGGCTCTCCATAATCCCCCTGAATTCAGGGACACCCCGGAAGGGCCGCGCAGGGGGGCGGCGCGCGACCCAGGGCCGGGGTGCTTAGATTTCCTCGTCCTCGTCGAGCAGCTCGACATTCAGGCCCAGCGAGCGGATCTCCTTGACCAGAACGTTGAACGACTCGGGGATGCCAGCATCGAATTCGTCGTCGCCCTTGACGATCGACTCGTAGACCTTGGTCCGGCCGGCGACGTCGTCCGACTTCACGGTCAGCATCTCCTGCAGCGTGTAGGCGGCGCCGTAGGCTTCCAGCGCCCAGACCTCCATCTCGCCGAAGCGCTGGCCGCCGAACTGCGCCTTGCCGCCCAGCGGCTGCTGGGTGACGAGGGAGTACGGGCCGGTCGAGCGGGCGTGGATCTTGTCGTCGACCAGGTGGTGGAGCTTCAGCAGGTACTTGTAGCCCACCGTCACCGGCCGCGCGAAAGCCTCGCCGGTGCGCCCGTCATAGAGCGTCACCTGGCCGCTCTCGTCCAGCCCGGCCAGACGCAGCGCCTCGTTGACATCCGCCTCCTTGGCACCGTCGAACACCGGTGTGGCGATCGGCACGCCGTTGCGGACGTTCTGCGCCGCCTCGACCATCTCGGCGTCGTCCATGTCCGAGGTCGCCTCCGCGAAGACGTTGTCGCCGTAGACGATCTTCATCGCGTCCCTGACCGGGGACATGTCACCCGAGCGGCAATAGGCGTCGAGCGCGTCCGAGACCACACGGCCCAGATTCGCCGCCGCCCAGCCCATATGGGTCTCGAGGATCTGGCCGACATTCATCCGGCTCGGCACGCCCAGCGGGTTGAGCACGATATCGACCGGGGTGCCGTCGGCGAGGAACGGCATGTCCTCCTCCGACACCACCTTCGAGACCACGCCCTTGTTGCCGTGACGCCCGGCCATCTTGTCGCCCGGCTGCAGCTTGCGCTTCACGGCGACGAAGACCTTGACCATCTTCATCCCGCCCGGCGGCAGGTCGTCGCCCCGGCGCACCTTCTCGACCTTGTCCTCGAAGCGCGCCTCCAGGACCTTCTTGGCCTGGTCGTACTGCGCGTTCAGGGCCTCGGCCTGCGAGGCGTCAGCCTCCTCGGGCAGGGCGAGCTGCCACCACTGGCCGCGGCTGAGGCTGGCCAGCAGGTCGTCGTCGATCAGGCTGCCCGCCTTGACCCCCTTCGGCCCCTTGACGCAAGTCTTGCCGAAAATGATCTCCTTCAGCCGCGCATAAATGTTGCGCTCCAGGATCTCCAGCTCGTCGTCACGGTCGCGGGCCAGCCGCTCGTTCTCGTCGCGCTCGATCTGCAGCGCACGCTCGTCCTTGTCGACGCCGTGGCGGTTGAACACCCGGACCTCGACCACGGTGCCAAAATCGCCCGGCGGCATGCGCAGGGAGGTGTCGCGCACATCCGAGGCCTTCTCGCCGAAGATCGCGCGCAGGAGCTTCTCCTCCGGCGTCATCGGGCTCTCGCCCTTCGGCGTGATCTTGCCGACCAGTATGTCGGCCGGCCCGACCTCGGCGCCGATATAGACGATCCCTGCCTCGTCGAGGTTGCGCAGCGCCTCCTCGCCGACATTGGGGATGTCGCGGGTGATCTCCTCCGGCCCGAGCTTGGTGTCACGGGCCATGACCTCGTATTCCTCGATGTGGATCGAGGTGAACACGTCATCCTTGACGACGCGCTCGGAGATCAGGATCGAGTCCTCGTAGTTGTAGCCGTTCCAGGGCATGAACGAGACCAGCGTGTTCTTGCCCAGCGCCAACTCGCCCAAGTCGGTCGACGGCCCGTCGGCAACGACGTCGCCGGCCTTGACCGAGTCGCCCACCTTCACCAGCGGGCGCTGGTTGATGCAGGTGTTCTGGTTCGAGCGCTGGAACTTGCGCAGCCGGTAGATGTCGACGCCCGGATCGCCGATCACCATCTCGTCGGTGACGCGGATGACGATACGGGTGGCGTCGACCTGGTCGATCACGCCGCCGCGGCGCGCAGTGATCGCCGCGCCCGAGTCGCGGGCGACCTTGGACTCCATGCCGGTGCCGATATAGGGCGCGTCCGCTTTCAGCAGCGGCACCGCCTGGCGCTGCATGTTCGATCCCATCAGGGCACGGTTGGCATCGTCGTTCTCTAGGAACGGGATCAGCGCCGCGGCGACCGAGACCAGCTGCTTCGGGCTGACGTCGATCAGGTTAACGTTCTCGCGCTGGCTGAGCATGAACTCGCCGCCCTTGCGGGTCGAGACCAACTCGTTCTGGAAGGTGCCTTCTGGGGTCATCCGGGCGTTCGCCTGGGCCACGGTATAGCGCATCTCCTCGGTGGCCGAGAGATAGACCACCTCGTCGGTCACCTTGCCGTCGAGCACCCTGCGGTAGGGGGTCTCGATGAAACCGTACTTGTTCACCCGGGCGAACGAGGCCAGCGAGTTGATCAGGCCGATATTCGGCCCTTCCGGCGTCTCGATCGGGCACATCCGGCCGTAATGGGTCGGGTGCACGTCGCGCACCTCGAAGCCGGCGCGCTCGCGCGTCAGCCCGCCCGGACCCAACGCCGACAGGCGCCGCTTGTGGGTGACCTCGCTCAGCGGGTTGGTCTGGTCCATGAACTGCGAGAGCTGGCTCGAGCCGAAGAACTCGCGCACCGCCGCCGCCGCCGGCTTGGCGTTGATCAGGTCCTGCGGCATCACCGTGTCGATCTCGACCGAGGACATGCGCTCGCGGATCGCCCGCTCCATGCGCAACAGGCCGACCCGGTACTGGTTCTCCATCAGCTCGCCGACCGAGCGCACCCGGCGGTTGCCGAGATGGTCGATGTCGTCGACCTCGCCGCGGCCGTCGCGCAGGTCGACCAGCGCCTTGACCACCGCCAAGATGTCCACTTTGCGCAGGGTGCGCTGGGTATCCGGCGCATCGAGATCGAGCCGCATGTTCATCTTCACCCGGCCGACGGCCGAGAGGTCGTAGCGCTCGGGATCGAAGAACAGCGACTGGAACATCGCCTCGGCCGCCTCCAGGGTCGGCGGCTCGCCCGGACGCATCACCCGGTAGATATCCAGGAGCGCCGTCTCGCGGCTGACGTTCTTGTCGAGCGCCAGCGTGTTGCGCATGTCGCCGCCGACGGAGATGTTGTCGATGTCCAGCGTCTCGACGGTCTCGAAGCCGGCCTCGATCAGCGCCTGCACCCGGTCGGCGTCGAGCTCGTCGCCGGCCTCTACATAGATCTCGCCGGTCTTCTCGTTGATCACGTCACAGGCGGCGAAACGGCCATGGATCACCTCGAACGGCGCCAGCATCCGCTCGACGCCGTTCTCGGCGATCTGCCGGAGCTTGCGCGGCGTCAGCTTGGTGCCGGCCGGGGCCACCACCTCGCCGGTGTTGGCGTCGACGATGTCATAGGCCGGGCTGGAGCCCCGCAGGCGGGTGACGTTCAGCGGCACCGACCAGCCCTCGCCGTGGCGAACATAGTCGACCCGGCCGTAGAAATGGTCGCAGATCTCCTCTTGGTCCATTCCCAGCGCATAGAGCAGCGTCGTCACCGGCAGCTTCCGCCGCCGGTCGATGCGGGCATAGACGATGTCCTTGGCGTCGAACTCGAAGTCGAGCCAGGAGCCGCGGTACGGGATCACCCGCGAGGCGAACAGCAGCTTGCCCGAGGAGTGGGTCTTGCCCTTGTCGTGGTCGAAGAAGACGCCCGGGCTGCGGTGCATCTGGCTGACGATCACCCGCTCGATGCCGTTGACGATGAAGGTGCCGTTCGAGGTCATCAACGGCATGTCGCCCATGTAGACGTCCTGCTCCTTGATGTCCTTGACCGAGCGGGCGCCGGTGGCCTCGTCGACATCGAACACGATCAGGCGCAGGGTGACCTTCAGCGGCGCCGAATAGGTCATGTCGCGCTGCTGGCACTCCTCGACATCGTATTTCGGCGGCTCGAGCTCATAGCGCACGAACTCCAGCGCCGCGGTCTCGTTGAAGTCCTTGATCGGGAAAACGGACTGGAACACGCCCTGCAGGCCCTCGCCATCCTGCGGGGTGCCGGCATCGCCGATTTTCAGGAACAGATCGTAAGAGCTTTTCTGAACCTCGATGAGGTTGGGCATCTCCTCCACTTCGCGGATCTTGCCGAAATGTTTCCGAATACGTTTGCGACCGGAAAAAATCTCGCTCATGTGCGTCCTCGGTTTACCGTCTGCCGTGGGCGCCGGGGGCGACGCCCTTGACTTGTTCGCGCGTTCTTGCGGGTCCAATCCTGCGCGCCGGCGGCCCCCGCCAGCAGTGTCCCGGACTCCGCCCTTCCGCGTCCTCCAAGACCCTGCTTCAGCCGCAGGGTCTGAGACGACGCGGGCTGGACCCGCCATTTCGGCGGATCCAGCCAGTCTCATCGGATCGGCAGCTGGGTCGCCCCCGCGCGCCCGATCACTTCAGCTCGATCTCGGCGCCAGCCTCTTCGAGCTTCTTCTTGATCTCCGCGGCCTCTTCCTTGGAGACGCCTTCCTTCACCTGCTTGCCGCCGGCCTCGACCAGATCCTTCGCCTCCTTGAGGCCCAGCCCGGTGATGGCGCGGACTTCCTTGATGACGTTGATCTTCTTTTCGCCATGGGCCTTGAGGATGACGTCGAACTCGGTCTTCTCCTCGGCGGCCTCGGCCGGGCTAGCAGCCGGGCCGGCGGCGACGGCAACCGCACCGGCGGCCGGCTCGATGCCGTACTTGTCCTTCAGCAGGTTCTTCAGCTCGGCGGCTTCCAGCAGGGTCAGGCCGACGAGGTCTTCAGCGAGTTGTTCAATCTTCGACATGTCTCGTTTCCGTTCTGTCTCGGTTCGTGGTCCCGGGTGTGGCGTGCCTGCACGCACACCGGCGCACGGGTGTTGCTTCGACGCTTATGCCGCTTCCCTCTCTTCGAGGGTCTGGCAAATGGCCGCCAGGCTGGAGGCGGGCGCCGTGATCGCACTGACGATGTTGCCGGCCGCCGACATGATCATGCCGACGATCGAGGGCAAGAGCTCCTCGCGCGACGGCATGGCAGCCACGGCATCGACCCCGCTCTCGTCGAGCACCGTCTCGCCCATTGCGCCGCCGACAATCACGAGCTTGTTGTTGTCCTTGGCGTAGGCTTTCGCGACCTTGGCCGCGGTGACGGGGTCCTCGGAGTACGCGAGCACCGTCTGCCCCTGGAGAATATTGGCCAAGCCCGCGGTGGGCTTGCCCTCAAGGGCGATCTTGGCGAGCCTGTTCTTGGCGACACGCACCCCGGCCCCGGCTTCACGCATCCGGTTCCGAAGGTCCGACATCTGGGCAACCGTGCAGCCGGCGTAGTGTGCAACCACGACGACGCCAGAATCCGCAAAGATCTGGCCGAGGCCCTCGACCACAGCTTCCTTTTGGGCTCTATCCACAGTCTTCTCCAAGTTTTGGCGGTCGGGCATCTGGCCTTCCCGCCGGCTCAGTTTCGCCTCGGGCCTCGCGGCCCCAGACGTCTCAGGTCCCGTCCTGGAACCCGCCAAAATCGCCCGGCGCAACTGCGCTGGATGATCCTGCTCGGCTCCCGTCTATGGCAGGATTTCCGCCCTTGCGGGCCACCCACCGTCTCGGACAGGGCGGAGGGGTTTCCCCCCTCCTTGGCACCCCGGCTTCCCGGTGATCTCATCGAGGATGGGATGACACCCATCCCACCGGCGGCGTGTAGGATGGGTGTCAACCCATCCCCGGTCCCGCTCACCCGGCCGACTATCCAGCGCCACGCTGACACCCGGCCCCATGGTCGAGCTGAGCGACACCTTCTTCAGATAGGTGCCCTTGGCACCCGAAGGCTTGGCCCGATTGATGGCGTCGACCATCGCCCGCACGTTCTCCACCAGCTTGCCGTCGTCGAAGCTGACCTTGCCGACGCCGGCATGGATGATCCCGGCCTTCTCGACCCGGAACTGCACCTGGCCGCCCTTGGCGTCCTTCACCGCCTGGGCCACGTCCATGGTGACGGTGCCCACTTTCGGGTTCGGCATCAGCCCACGCGGGCCGAGGATCTTACCCAGCCGGCCGACGATCGGCATCATGTCCGGGGTGGCGATGCAACGGTCAAAGTCGATCTTGCCACCCTGAACCTCCTGCATCAGGTCCTCGGCGCCGACGACATCCGCCCCCGCTTCGTTGGCCTCGTCCGCCTTCGGCCCATTGGCGAAGACGGCGACCCGGACGCGCTTGCCGGTGCCGTTCGGCAGGTTGACCGCGCCGCGCACCAGCTGGTCCGCATGCCGCGGGTCGACGCCGAGATTCATCGCCACCTCGACGGTCTCGTCGAACTTGGCGGTGGCGCCGGCCTTGACCAGGGCAACCGCCTCGGTCAGCGGTACCAGCGTCTTGCCGGCGACGGCCTCGCGGCCGGCCCTCACGCGCTTTCCATGCTTGGCCATGACTTACCCCTTCACCTCGATTCCCATCGACCGCGCCGAGCCGAGGATGATCTGCATCGCCGCCTCGACCGAGTTGGCGTTGAGATCCTTCATCTTCGCTTCGGCGATCTCGCGCACCTGACGTGCGGTCACGGTGCCGGCACTCGCCCGGCCGGGTGTCTTCGAGCCCGACTTCAGCTTCGCCGCCTTCTTCAACAGGTGAGACGCCGGCGGGGTCTTGATCTCGAAGGTGAATGACTTGTCCTGGAAATAGGTGATGATCGTCGGGCACGGGGCGCCCGGCTCGATGTCCTGGCTCTTGGCGTTGAACGCCTTGCAGAACTCCATGATGTTGATGCCACGCTGACCGAGCGCCGGGCCGATCGGCGGCGACGGGTTCGCCTTGCCGGCCGGCACCTGCAGCTTCAGCGTGCCAATGACTTTCTTGGCCATCTGACAGCCTTTCCTCTCTCCAAGCACACCCGGCGCGCCGGGCGGCTCCTACAGGATGTGGTCCGGTTCGGACGGCGCGCCGCCCTCGCCTCCCACAGACACAACCCTCAAGTCGCTTTCGCGACCTGCGAGTATTCCAGCTCGACCGGGGTCGCCCGGCCGAAAATCGACACCGTCACCTTGAGCCGGGCATTGTCCTCGTCGACGTCCTCGACCATGCCGGTGAAGCTCTCAAAAGGACCGTCGGTGACATTGACCTGCTCGCCGATCTGGAAGGTGATCGACGGGCGCGGATGCTCCAGCCCTTCCTCGACCTGGTTGAGGATGCGCGCCATCTCGGAGTCACGCAGCGGCGTCGGCCGGCCCTGGGGGCCGAGAAAGCCGGTGACGCGCGGGGTGTCGTTGACCAGGTGGTAGGACCGGTCGGACATCTCCATCTTGACCAAGACGTAACCGGGCATGAACCGGCGCTCGACATTGACCTTCTGGCCGCGGCGGATCTCGACGACCTCCTCGGTCGGCACCATGACCTCTTCGATCTCGTCGTCGAGCCCCTGAACGCGCACGGCGTCGCGGATCGATTCTGCCACCTTCTTCTCGAAGTTCGACAGAACGTGAACCGAATACCAGCGTTTTGCCATGCGACGCGCCCTTTTGCCTCTGCCCTGGGGATTCGGTTGGAATACCCCGCTCTCCGCACCTAACCCATTTTAAGGTCAGTGGTTTTGGTGCGGGCCTCAACTAGAAAGGCGCGCATAGCGAATCGCCGCGCGCCAACATTCGTTGCGGATTGGTGAGCAGGTATCCCCTGAGTGCCGAAAAAACAACCCTCAGAGGTTCAAAATGATGTCGACGCCGAAGCGCAGAATGAGGTCGATGAAGAAGAAGAAAATCGCCGCCAGCAGCGCCATCACGAAGACCATCATCGTGGTCAGCCCGGCCTCCTTGCGGGTCGGCCATACCACCTTGCTCGCCTCCGAGCGAACCTGGGCAATGAACTGGGCTGGGTTGATCATCGCTGCGCCTTCTATGTCGCCGGGCTTCCTCACCGGGCCGCTGGCAGGGGCGGAGGGTCTCGAACCCCCGACCTACGGTTTTGGAGACCGTCGCTCTACCAACTGAGCTACACCCCTATGGCCCGCGGCAAGGGGGCATTTACGGCGAAAAAGGGCAGAGTGCAAGGGGGGCGCGCGGTCGAGGCGAAGCCGGCTGGAGGAAAGACATGTCCGCAGACCGACGCGCAGACGGGCGCATGGAACTGCCGCCGAACGGCGGGCCGGAAAGGGCGGCAAATGAACTCCGGGACCAAGACGCAAGCCGGCTCGCGCATATCCGTTCCAGCCGCAAATTAACCCTTGCGCAAGAATTCGCCGCAGATAGTGTCGCCCGATTGCCGGGCTGGGATGCCGGAGAACTGTGGCAACGGAGTTCCCTCACTCGGATCTAGTGGATTGATTCCAACGTTTGGTGCCCGCGTTTAACTGAACCGCATGTTTTGCTGGGCAAGAGCCGTCTTGAGACGCTGAGCCTGATCGTGGTGGGTATGGTCAGCGCGCGGACGGTCAATCTGAGCCATCTGGCGGCCGGGCGCCCTGGCAGCACGCTGATCGCC
>Ga0209255_1000082_pt1 | contig 16865 bp, 16 predicted proteins | sample WorMetvaBAHAMAS2_FD_187394 | JGI IMG/M metagenome (GOLD analysis project Ga0209255, IMG submission 187394) | Marine gutless worms symbiont microbial communities from Max Planck institute for Marine Microbiology, Germany - Olavius vacuus... | ecosystem: Host-associated > Annelida > Digestive...
TCCCCTGGCGATAGCTTCGGATGTGAAGGCAACAGGAAAGCGCAGTGCGGGAAAACCGCATGCTGCGTTTGATGAGGGGGAGCAGGCAAACGTGACTAGGATCCGGCTCGTGAGGTACCGCCAGACGTAAAGGGGCGGAAACGGATAGGCTGGGTCTACGGACACGGGAACCTGCTCTCTACTCTACTGTGATGTTCGACGTTATTGTTTCAGCACGCTAGTCCAAAACTATGCCCTTTAGTGCAAGGCTTTAGCTGCTACACAGGAATTCTCTCAAGCAATGCATGAGTGGTGGAAGAAGTGGTCATCATACCGTCTCTTCAAAGCGAATGTCCGGGGCTAAAAAAACGATCCGGGTGAAAACCTGTTCGGATGATCGGATCGGGTGTTGGGACAACAGGAAATGTCAGCTCCCGAATGATTTCGGACTTTCAGTCCAAGAGCAACCTATGCACTTTCAGTGCATAGTGGTTGAGTCATGGAGACCTTATCACTTGAAAATTTACCACTACCCGCTTTCGATAGCTGGTCACCGGTTGGCAAAGCCTTTAGTTGGGCAATGTTTCCGTTCATGGCGCGCAGGCGTGCCCAATTCACAGAGGCACCGGACAGCGAAAATCGCGTAGTTCCGTGACTCCGAACGGGTTGCGCACACTGAGCGCGTCCAGGTCGAAGGTCACGCGCAGGCTATTGGTTTGGAAGGTGACACGATAACGCTCGTCATCGATCCTGCGCAGCGCGGAGCGGTCGAGGATGCGAAACCAGGCCCAGGGACCGTGCTCGGTGACACTATACTCTTGGTCGACGAGATCCAGGAAGGATAGGCGAACCCGCCCCGTACCATCGGGGACCGGCCATTTGAGCCGCCAGGAGCGCCCCGCCTCGTGCCGGAAGGTAACCACCTGTTCTTCCAGATCGGGTATGAACTGTTTGGCCTGGCCGTCCATGCTCACCGCCTCCAATTTGAACTCGACCGTCAGGTCGGACCCGCCGGCTGAGAAGAAGGTCTCGCGGATAGCCGCGGCGAGTTGGAACTGGACCAATGCCTTCGCGGAGATCTTCCCTTGGTCGTCTCCGAGCGCCAGGGATCGACGGTCGTATCCACGGCCCCGGAAAGTGTTCTTTGAAGAAGCGATCCAGGTCCCCGTTGGGGCCGAACAGTTGCCTGAAGTCCTTGAGGGGGATTTCGGCCGTACCTGCGGGGCGAAAGGGATAGCGGTTGTGGGTGGCGCGTCGGCAGAAAGGCAGTACCTCTATCTTCCAGAGCTTATTGAGCTCGACCCGCATCCCCCCCGATACCATATCCTTGCTGCCTCGGGCCAGGTTGTCGAGCCAATTACCGAGGGGCCCTGGGAGACTCTGGGCGGCCCGCATCACTGCATCGGCCTCTTTGCTCTCTTGCTGCTTGAAAATTTCGAGCAGCTTGGGTCCCTTGCCCACCCGGTCTGCGTAATTGTTCGTATAGACGCACAGGGGGGTGGAGCAGATCCAAGATAGATTCCAGCTCCGAGACCTTGTCCCCTTCGGTGTCGACCTGCTCGTGAATCTCCGAGAAGGCGGCACTCACCATATGTTCTGGGGGTTCTTTGGAGCGGCGGCTCCCAGCCGACTCGATCCTTTCGGCATCTTCCCACAACCGTCCGATCCGGCCCGCCCGGCGTTGTACATAATCCACGGCCGCTTCGATACGGCCGGCCTGTTCTTCCTGTTTTGCCTCCCGGTGCGCCAGACCGGAACAACAGGAGCAACGGGGAGTCGCGCTTGTCGGACAGCAGGCCCAGGATGGCTGCGGTCTCTCTGAGATCGCGCCCGCCGGCGAGCGCGAGATCGTCCAACAGCAGGGCCTGCCACTGTCTGATGTACTCCCGCAGATAGAGCCCGCGCACGTCGCCCAACAGGGCCATTTTGTCCGCCAGCGAGACCTCGGTACCCAGGACCCAGCGCTCATTTTCCAGGGTGGCGATCAACTTTAGTACCCGCGGCCGGAATTCCTGGTGATGGGCGTCATAGGTGTAGAGGGCATCGATTCCCGTCGCGAGCGTCCTGCCGCTCTTGCGTTCCAAGACCTGATCGGCGTAGGGCCCCGCGGCGCGACTGACGATGAAGTCGGGAAACTTGTCGCCGACGCCGGTCTGTTGAAGACGGGAGAAGACGGGCTCGGCGGGGAGCGGACGGTTGAAGACCGCGCGCGCCCGTTCGACGAGTCCCTGATCCATCTCATGGGGTCGGTAGGCCAGGGGCTCTTCCGTGAACAGGGCCTCCTGATGGCGTTGCAGATCCGCGCGCTGTTCCACGGGTATCCCCCGCGGCCAGTTGTGTTCCCAATAGCCGTTGGCCCAGGCCCGTACCGTCTCCGTATCATAGTGCGCGTCGTCGTAGAGCATCAGGTAGACACGCAGGGCCTCGTAGAGCTTGTCGGGCTGGCGAGGAGTCCCCGGATCTGGTCTTCGAGGCCCAGTATGACGGCAGACAGCAGGGTCTTTTCCAAGGTCCTGATATAGCCGTCACGGGCCGCTTCTCTGAGCTTGCCGTGCTGGGACAGTCCGAACCTTGCCGACAGCGGGACCCGGTCGTCGTCGTAGCCGCCGGGGATGTCCCGCATGGCATCGAGTAGGGGCAGAAACCGCAACGGCTCCCGCTGCTCCCGCGGTTGCAGCCCGTCGAGTTGCTCCTGAATGGCCTGGGTCCGGGCAGCGACCTCCTCGATGTAGGCCTGGTTGCGCAGATAGCTGGTCAGCCAGGCCGCGGCGGCGATGGCCGTGATGCCGATGGCCGCGGCATAAGCACCCCACTGTACCCAACGGTGGTGCCGCTCCAAACGCAGGTCGGCCCCGGCCAGTCCAGCCTCCCGAAAGATCAGGTCGCGGAACAGGCGATTGATGAAGAAACTCTTACCACTGCCGGTGGAGGCTGACGCGGCCTGTCGTCGAGTCCCAGGTTGGCCGCCAGCGCGCCCATCACCCGATCGATGGGCGCCCCCCCGGTCTGGGTCCCGCTGGTGAAATAGACGTCGCGGACCAGCGGGTGCTCTTCGTACCGGCTCGGTTGGAAGACGTCCCGCAGGAAGCCGTTCACGACTTCCTTAAGAGGGCGGAGAGCTGCTGCGAAAAGGCGAAGATCAGGGCCCGTTTCCGCAGATCGCGCTCTTGTTGCAGCCGTCCCAATAGCTGCTCGTCGAGACGCCCCTCCAGGCGGTCGAACTCGTGGGAAAACTCCGCGATGCCGTCGGTTGCCCCCGTGTGCTGGTCCAGGTGAAAGGTCATGCCCCAAACCTGCTCCCGATCCTCCCGGCCCAGGTCACCGAAGGCCTCCATGAAGCCCGCGATCAGATCGCTCTTCATGAACAGCACGTACATGGGAAAGCGAACCTCCAAGTGCTGGTGCAGCTCCTGGACCCGTTGCTTGACGGCGCGGGCCTGGAGGCCCCGCTCGGTATCCGTCTGCTGCATCAGATCGGCCAGACTGACCGCGACCAGGACGCCGTTGATGGGCCGCCGCAGGCGGTGTTTCTTGAGCAGGGCGAGGAATCCCAACCAAGCGGCGCTGCCCACGGCCTCGTAGCTGTCCTGGGTGGTGTAGCGGCCCGCGGTATCGAGCAGCACCGCCTCGTCGGAGAACCACCAGTCACAGTTGCGGGTGCCGCCGACGCCGCGGATGGGGTCCTGGCCGAAACGCTCCGCGAGCGGGAAATTCAGGCCGGAGTTGACCAGGGCCGTGGTCTTGCCGCATCCCGGCGGGCCGATGATGAGGTACCAGGGCAGTTGATAGACATAAGCGCCGCCGAGCCGTCCTTTGGTGTCCGCCCGCTTCAACACCGTCATGGCCTCGCCGAAACGCCCGCGCAGGGTCTCGATCTCCTCGGCGGAGGCTACTTCCGCAGAGTTCGGTTGGGGCTCGGGGCATCCGTTATCTGCTCTACCATCCGGCGGTTTTTCCACCGGGCGGCGATGACCTTCCAGATTTGGACCAAGGCCCAGATGCCGAACAGAAACCGATAAGGATCCAGCGTGGTCGCGTCTCTTCGAGCGGATAGGAGCCGGCGAATCCGAACAGGGGCCCCAGGAACCAGATCAGCGCCGCCAGGGCCAGTACGCCCAGGAGGGTGAGGAACCAGGGTTTGCCCGGGGACCGGAATAGTTTCTTCATGGCTGGGTACACATGTCAGCAAGCTCTCAACTTACTATAGGGCACCTTGAAAAATTCAAGGTGTCTTTGCAGAACAAGGAAGCCCCGTTATGTCCGTGTGCGTAACTCCATGATAATCAAGGCGTTCGAAAAGCGCGATTTATGAGCATCACCATGAAAAGTATTGAGCATGGGATTTTTCAAGGTTCCCTTAAGCGTTACCGGTCGACAAAGTAAGAAAAAAAAACGACGAATCACGCGAATCCTCATGAATGGATTCGCGCCGATTCGCGCGATTCTATTGTTTTTTTGTCTTTCTTCATTAGCTTTGCCATTTCTATTTAGCTCTTTATGGATTCCAGACTGATCGAAGGGGACGGCGGTCCGTAGCACTCTGACCGATGACAAAACAGGCAGTCTTTTCTCAACAACAACAGTAAGTTATACGACGCCCCTCTGGCTTGCTGAGAAGGCGAATTTGCGCAAAATATCCTACCAGTCTGGAATCCATAAAGAGCCTTCTTCCTTTCTTTTCACCAATCCTGCAAATTGTTGGATGGACCATAGCAAAAAAGCTGGGTTTCGTTCTTCAACCCAGCCTACACCCGACTCTGGCCCACGGCACTTTTTAGACAGCCTCTGAAATATGCGGGCCAGTAAGGCTCCGCTTTGGACCGGCGAGTTTCAATGCTCCTCGAACACGGCCTCTATCCCGGACACATCCAGAATGCGATCAGTCCAGCAATCGAGTTGTTCCAGGGTAGCCATATCGAGACGCTTACGGGTTGCTTCGTCGAGAGGGCCGAAGCGTTTGACAAGCAGGCGTTCCAAGCCCTCGATCTTCCCTTCCAGCCAGCCTTGCTCCAGGCCTTGTTGCATGCCTCTCTGAATGGCCAATCGTTCAACGCTGGTGACGTAGCGCATTTTGGTTTCTCCTTCGACGGTTTCTATAGCTTGCCAGAGCTGTTGCTCGAGTACGTTCGGCAGACGCATCATCCAGTCGATGACTGCGAAAAGGTCCAATACGCGTTGCCTGTCCCAACCTTGCCGGTACAACGAACGCACAAGATCGAGTTTGGCCCGATAGCGGGCCTGGGGATCGTTCTTGGTCTGACGGGTACGCAGATGCGCGACGGTAACCAGGGCGAAGGGGTTGGGGTTCGCTTCGAGTAATTCGGCGCGGTCCGCATAGTCGATGAGCTTGACCACGGGGAATTCGAGGGTATGGCGGCAGCCAAGGACCTCGAAACCATAGTGGTCGGGTCGCCACCCGGCATCTTCATCGGCCAGCACGGCGAGGCTGGCGACAGGACGGGCGTAGCGGTCGAAGAGCCGGTAGTTATAGGTAAACATACGCCGAGCGAAGTCGCTGTCGCGTTGCCCCTGGACCTCAATGTGGATGTAGATCCAACGTGGTTCGCCATCCTTGATGGGTGACTTGGACCAGGGCGTCGGCAAAGCGTTTACCGAGCTCGGCGTCGCGTACCACCTGACGTAGCTCGGTATTTTTGAATTCATAGCCGCGTGCCCAATCGATCTGGGCGTATGCCGCGGGGAAATAGAAGACCATGAATTCGAGGAAGGCGTGCTCGATAACCTCTTTCCAAAGGCTGTCATAGGCATCGTTGTTATTCTGGTCGGTCATGGGATCTCAGGCGGCATAATGACTAACGAGGCTTTGCCTCGGACTGACGAGCCGTGAATTTTTTGTGCAGTGCACACACAAACCCCTCTCCCTTGGAGGGTGTCGCAACAGCCCCTGGCATACCATTTCTCTTCAATATTCATCCCCCAAGGGATCCTGGTGATCTCTGTCTGTGAGCCGCGCGTTGCTTGGCCGCTGCTTTTACCGCTCTAACCCAGTCGTCGAGTCCTTGTCCTTTCGTGAAGCCGTCGAGCGTGAATTTGTCTGGTTGCGCTGTGGATACCGGCGCTCGAGCTCGGCCTCCATCCATTTACTTGATTCCTGCATGTCGTGCAGCAGCGATGCGAACTCGGATTTCATTAACATGCGCGGCGGCTCGAAAGTGTCCTGCTTCGCCTTGGGTGAGGTAGTCGATGCCATAACCGAAGGTCTCCTGCCAAAAGGCATTCATCGTGGGGCCATGCTTGCGGGCAATGGCCTCCAGCATAGCGGGTTTTACGGCCAGATCGACCGCACCTGGGTGTGCTGTCATCACTGCTGCTCCGATCACGTTGCCGCCTCGATTCTCAATATAGCCACGTAGTGAAGCAAGCGTGCCACCCATCGTCAAGGTGTCGTCTAGGATCAGATAGTTACGGCCTGGATGTACGTCACCTTCTGGGCTTTTGAATTTCCCCCTCACCCCTGCCCTCTCCCGGTGGGAGGATGTCGCAAAAGCCCCTCCGTGAGGCGTAGCGCAGGCGTCCCGCCTGCTTTCTCGTTCCCACGCGCTACATGGGAACCCGGAAGCTCCGCGCCGCGGAGCGCATCAGGCTGGTGTCCAGCATTCGTATACACAAGAATCAAACCTGCCGGCTGTCCGGCGTTATCCGGTGCGGCCCGGAGGGCGTCTGCTTTGACCCTTGCCGATAGCTGGTCATGGGGGCCGTAAGCCGTCCGGAAGACGGCGGTCCCAGTCGGACCGGGACCGCCGACATCCTGTCGGCTCTCGGGCTACCGATATTTCGTTGGTCCTTCCGGCTATCGGGTAAAACCTGCAATGCCGAGTTGCCGGTCCAACTAGTCATCAGATACTAACCCTGCTCTTTGTTACTGCGCAGTCGGCGTTGGAAGTGGCCGAGCAGGCGGGAGCGGATCTTTTTCTCCTGGTGCATCGAGGCCGCCGCCAGGCGCCGTTTGGCGACGCCGATGAGGGTCTCCTGGACACCCTTGGCGGTATCGTCGGTCGGCCGGCGCTGGATATAGGTGCCGTCGGACTGCATGTCCCAGGCGGAACGCTGGTCGGCCAGCTGCGCATCCAGGATCAGCCGTAGCTCCTGGCGCATTTCAGGGTCCTCCACCGGTGCATGGACCTCCACCCGGCTCTCCAGGTTGCGCTTCATCATGTCCGCAGAGCCGATGTAGTACTCCTCGTCCCCGCCGTTGCGGAAATAGAGGATGCGGGCATGTTCCAGGAAGCGTCCGACGATGCCTACCACCCGTGCGTTCTCGGACAGGCCGGGGAGTCCGGGGCGGAAACGGCAGGTATCGCGCACGATGAGATCGACCGCCACCCCCGCGCGACTGGCCTTGTAGAGGGCACGGGTGATGTCTTTGTCTTCCAGGGCATTCATCTTGATCTGGATCAATCCGTCGCGTCCTTCCTCCCGGTGGTGAATCTCGCGCCGGATCTTCTCCAGGATGGCGTGCTTCATCTGGTAGGGTGCGACCAAGGCCTTGCGGTATCTGGGCGGCGGCGAGTAGCCCGTGATGAAGTTGAACAGCTCGGTGATGTCCTGCCCCAGGTCCTCGTCGCAGCCCAGTATCCCCAGGTCCGTGTAGAGCTTGGAGGTGCCCGAATGGTAATTGCCAGTGCCCACGTGGTAGTAACGGCGTAGCCGCGCATAGTCCCGGCGGACGACGAAGATGAGCTTGCAGTGGGTCTTGAAGCCCAGTACGCCATAGTTGACGTGGATGCCCTCGGCCTCCAACCGGCGCGCCCAGCGGATGTTGGCGGCCTCGTCGAAGCGGGCCTTGAGCTCTACCAGCACCGCGACCTGCTTGCCGTTGCGCGAGGCCCGGATCAGGGAGTCGAGGATCTTGCCCTCGGCCGAGGTCCGGTAGAGGGTCATCTTGATAGCCAGGACCTTGGGGTCCTCCGCCGCGGTGTCGATGAAGCGCTCCACCGTGGTCGCGAAGGGTTGGTAGGGATGCTGGAGCAGCAGGGGTCCGTTCTCGCGGATGATGTGGAAGATGCTGCGGCGGTCCTGGCCGAGCATCGGATGCTCGACCGGTCGGTGCGACTCGTCGTGCAGATCGGGAATATCCAAGGCGGCCAGCTCGAAGAGGTCGCGCATGGCCATCATGCCTTCGGTCTCGAACACATCCTCGGTCTCGTCCAGCCCCAGCTCGGCGGCCAACATGCCGCGACGGACCGGGGCCATGCCCTGCTCCACTTCCAGCCGCACGATAGGTGAGAAGTGGCGCTCGCGCAGCTCCGTCTCGATCATCTCCAAAAGGTCGCTCGCCGCCTCTTCGGAGGGTTCCACGATGGCGTTGCGGGTAACCCGGAAGAGCTCGCAGGACTCGATCTCCATGCCTGGGAACAGCATGTCCAGATTGTCGACCATGAGGTCGTCCAGGGTCACGAAGCTATGACCGCCGTTTATCGGTATCAGACGCTTGGAGATATCCTTGGCTACCGGCACCTTCACCCGCGCCATGTGGGTCTCGCCAGCGCCGGGGAAGCGCAGGGTCACCAGCAGATTGAGCGCCAGATTAGAGATGAAGGGGAAGGGGTGCGACGGGTCCATGGCCAAAGGGGTGAGGATCGGGAAGATGTCGGTGCTGAAATGCTCCCGCAGCTGTTCCCGAGTGGCCTCCGGCAGGTCTGCGACCTTGACGATTCGGATCTCGTGGGCCGCGAGCAGAGACAAGAGCTCATCGAAGATCCGTTTCTGCTCCGCGTGCAGCTCCCGGCATACGGCATGACACTCCTTGACCTGTTGGCCAGGGGTGCGTCCGTCCACCGAGGTCTTGCGCACTCCGGCGGCGACCTGCTGCTTGAGTCCGCCGATACGCTTCATGAAAAACTCGTCCAGGTTGTTGCCGACGATGGCCAGAAACTTGACCCGCTTCAGTAGCGGAGTACGGGGATCGGCCGCTTCGTGCAGCACCCGGCGGTTGAATTCGATCCAGGTCAGCTCGCGGTTGAGGTAGAGCGCCGGGTCGTCGAGGTCGATCTTGGGGACCTCCGGGGGGGTCCGATCGGGCACGGCTTCCTCCGCCCGGGGGTTGTGGTCAGGAACGGGAACGGCTTGGAGCTTGTTCATAGCGGGATCTTCGGCTGATTGGGGGACGGCAACCACCAGTTTATACTGGCACAAAAGTAGCGCAGGCGTCCCCGCCTGCATTTTTCGATGCAGGCGGGGACGCCTGCGCTACGGTTTTTGCGACACCCTCGGCGGGAGAGGGAGCGAAATACGCAAATTGTAACGTGTGGCAGTATAATAATGGTTGCCTGCCTGCCCCCTGACAACTGCCTATCCGTATTTTCCTATGCTCAAATCGATGCGGTCCTTCCTGCCCGTTTGCGCTCATGCTCCTTGAGGTGGCGTTTGCGGATGCGGATGGCGCCGGGTGTGACCTCCACCAGCTCGTCGTCCTCGATGAATTCCAGGGCTTGCTCCAGGCTGAAGCGTATCGGTGGGGTGAGCAGGATATTGGCGTCGGACCCCGCCGCGCGGATGTTGGTGAGCTGCTTGGCTTTGAGGGGATTGACGGTCAGGTCGTTGTTGCGGGAGTGGATACCCACCACCTGACCCTCGTAGACCGCTTCCCCCGGAGAGATCATCATGCGGCCGCGTTCCTGCAGGTTGAACAGGGCATAGCCCAGGGCCTTGCCCTGACTGTTGGAGATCAGGGCGCCGTTGCGGCGCGGGGCGATTCCCCCCTTCGGGTGGGCGGGACCATAGTGGTCGAAGATGTGGTACTTGAGGCCGGTACCCGAGGTCAGGCTCATGAATTCGGTCTGGAAGCCGATCAGCCCGCGGGATGGGATCTCGTAGTCGAGACGTACCCGGCCCTTGCCGTCCGGCACCATGTCCTTGAGCTCCCCACCGCGTTCGCCGAGGGCCTGCATGATGGCCCCTTGGGTCTGCTCCTCCAGGTCCAGGGTGAGCTGCTCGTAGGGCTCGCAGATCTTCCCGCCGATCTCGCGGAAGATGACCTGGGGTCGGGAGACCGCGAGCTCGTAGCCCTCGCGGCGCATATTCTCCAGCAAGACCGACAGGTGCAGCTCGCCGCGGCCGGATACCCTGAATTGATCCGGGTCGTTGCCGGCTTCCACCCGCAGGGCCACGTTGTGGATGAGTTCGCGTTCGAGGCGTTCCTTGAACTGCCGCGAGGTCAGATACTTGCCTTCCTGGCCGGCGAAGGGCGAAGTATTGACCTGGAAGGTCATGGTCACCGTGGGCTCGTCCACCGTCAGCGGCGGTAGTGCCTCCACCTGCTCCGGGTCGCACAGGGTATCGGAGACGTTGGGGGTCTCGATGCCGGTCAGGGCTACGATGTCTCCTGCCCGGGCGAAAGGCACCTGGTGGCGCTCCAGTCCCAGGTAACCATAGACCAGGCCGATCTTGGCCCGATGGTCGTTTCCGTGCGCCTTGACCAGCGTGACGTGCTGGTTGGGTCTGACGCTGCCACGCCGGATGCGACCTACGGCAATGGCGCCGACAAAAGCGCTATAGTCCAGGGTCGAGATCTGCATCTGAAAGGGGCCTTCCGGATCCACCTCGGGCGCCGGGCAGTGCGCGACGATGGCCTCGAACAGGGGCTGCATGTCGCCCCCGCGTATCCCGTCGTCCGGTCCGGCATAGCCGCCGATGGCCGAGGCATAGACGATGGGAAAATCCAGCTGTTCGTCGCTGGCGCCGAGCCGGTCGAAGAGATCGAAGACTTGATCGATCACCCAGTCGGGACGCGCCCCCGGTTTGTCTATCTTGTTGACCACCAGGATGGGTCGCAGTCCGTGCGCGAAGGCCTTCCGGGTCACGAATCCGGTCTGGGGCATGGGGCCTTCCTGGGCATCCACCAGGAGCAGCACCGAATCCACCATCGACAGGACCCGCTCCACTTCCCCCCCGAAATCCGCGTGTCCGGGCGTGTCGACGATATTGATCCGGTAGTGGTGCCAGCGAATCGCCGTGTTCTTGGACAGGATCGTGATGCCCCGTTCCTTTTCCAGGTCGTTGGAGTCCATCACGCGTTCCACCAGGCCGAAATGTTCTCCCAGGGTCCCGGACTGCTGGAGCAGCCGGTCCACGAGGGTGGTCTTGCCATGATCCACATGGGCGACGATGGCGATGTTTCTGAGTTTTTCGATCACTGGCAGAGGCTCCCTGTCTTGATTACCCGAGGCTCTTTATGGATTCCGGGCTGTTTTGGAGTGCGCCGGCAAAGCGGCGCGACCGCATCGAACCTCAACGATGGAGGATACCAGCGGCGCTTGCCGGGAACTTGGGCCTCGGGTTCCACGCGCGCTGCGGCGACGGCGCTTTCCCCTGGCCGCAATGCCTTGCCGGGGATAAATGCGTCGCCAGATCCAAAGCGGTGGCGGGTTTGCAGTGTACATGCCAGCACCCCCGGTTACACCAGGTACCTTGGGTTGCCACCAATGCCGGGATAACGTCGCCGCCGCACTCCAAAGTTTCCGCTGAACCGCTCCGGCTCGCCGCCTGTCTGCACGTCCCTGCACCCGGACAGGTGCTCACCACACGCGACCGTCGTGCCGAGGATGGAGGATAGAACAGTCCGGAATCCATAGCCCTGCTTTTTTCCGTTTCCGGCTTCCAGTCGCCGGCCCGATTTCGGGTAGAAGTATATTTTTAACCCATGGGGTGGGCTGCGCCCACCATTTCGCGTGCGACCCGGTGGGCCAGCCCACCCGACATCCACAATTCCCCTCGCTACGTCTGACCGGCACGAAAAATTCCTCGCAATCGCCCACGCTAAATGTCAACAGTGCTGCGGTCTCATTGCGGCTGAGCGGGTTGGTGGATACAGCCCACCCTGCCGGTGACTGGAAATCGATCCGCCCGGGTCATGCCTGCGGGAAGGTTTGTGCGCAATTGCCCGGTTGCGATTTATCCGGGGGTTGCACTCGACCCGAAAAGCAGTCAGGATTGCCACTTCCGAGCGGTCGTCCAGAGGGAAGATGGTGTGCCTACCGGAATGGTCGTCCAAATCTGTCCAAACAGGCGATTGTCCGATGGCAATCGCCACAGGTAGCCGAAGTCGTACCGCATGACCCCCGAAGATCTCAAGCCAGTCCGCGATCACATCGCCTCGCGCATCATCGGCCAACAGCGATTCGTCGACAGCATGCTCATCTGCCTGCTCAGCGACGGTCATCTCCTGGTAGAAGGCATGCCGGGCCTGGCCAAGACCACGGCGATCAAGGCCATGGCCGAGGCGGTGGAAGGGGATTTTCACCGCATCCAGTTCACCCCGGATCTGCTGCCGTCGGATCTTATCGGCACCGACATCTACCGGCACGAAAAAGGGGAGTTCGAGTTCCGTCCCGGTCCCCTGTTTCACAACGTGCTGCTCGCCGACGAGGTCAACCGGGCGCCGGCCAAGGTGCAGTCGGCCCTGCTGGAGTCCATGGCCGAGCACCAGATCACCGTGGGTCAGCGTACCTATCCCCTGCCCAAGCTGTTCATGGTGTTGGCGACCCAGAACCCGGTGGAGCAGGAGGGGACCTACCATCTGCCGGAGGCCCAGCTCGACCGCTTCCTGATGGAAGCAGTGGTGGACTATCCCACCCGGGAAGAAGAACTCAAGATCCTGGAGCTCGACCTCCAGCAGCAGAAGACCAGTTATACGGCACCGTCCAAACCCCTGTCCCAGGCCGAGCTGTTCGCGATGCGGCGGAATGTGACCAACCTGTATCTGGATCCCAAGCTCAACAACTACATCGTCGATCTGATCCAGGCGACGCGCAATCCCAAGGTCTATGACCCCGACCTCGCGCGCTGGTGCCGGTTCGGGGCTTCACCCCGCGCCAGTATCGCCCTGGCCCGTTGCGCCCGGGCCCGCGCCTGGATGGACGGTGACCAATTCGTCGCTCCTCACCACATTCAGGCCGTCGCCCCGGAAATCCTGCGCCACCGCTTACTCCTGACCTTCGAGGCGGAGGCCGAAGGGATCACCACCGACGAGTTCATCAATCGATTGCTCAATCTGGTCGCGATTCCCTGAGGGATAGGTTTCCCGCTCGATGAGCCTCTATCCCCGCCTCGACGACCTGCTGGAGCTCCGTCACCAGGCCCACACCCTGGGCTTACCCTCACACCACCTAGTCAGCTCTACCTTCGCCGGACTTTATGCCTCGGTGTTTCGGGGTGCCGGTGTCAACTTCGAGGAGGTCCGCCAGTACCGCGAGGGCGACGATATCCGCTACATGGACTGGAAGGTCACGGCCCGCACCAACGAGCCCCATCTCAAGGTCTTCCGCGAGGAACGCGAGCGTTCCGTGGTCTTGTGCGTGGACCGGGGTCCCCACATGAGCTTCGGGACCCGCGGCACCTTCAAGTCGGTGCAGGCGGCCCGCGCCGCCGCCCTCATCGGATGGGCGGCAAGCCGCCTCAACGACCGGGTGGGCGGCCTGACCTTCGGTGACGTCGAGGCGGGGGTACAGCACTTCAGGCCCGCCCGCGGCCGCCGGGCCCTGTGGCGACTCCTGCGTACCCTCACCGAACCGGCGACGGTCGGCGATGCACCCATCGACTGCCTGGGCGGCGCCCTGCGACGCGCTACCCGCGGCCTGCCGACCGGATCGCTGGTGTTCGTCATCGCCGATCTCAACCGGGAGCCCATGGGCCTGGAGCGGGCCCTGGGCAGCCTGATTCAACGCAATGCGGTGACCCTGATCCCGGTGGACGACCCGGCGGATTGGGAGGTCCCGGCCATGGGCGTGACCACCTTCACCGGCACGGACGGCCAGCTGATCGAGATCGATACCGATGACTCCCAAGCGCGGTTGCTCTATCGCGAGACCTGGGAGGAGCGGCGAAAGATGCTCCAAGCCATGGCCTATCGGCTCAATATCATCCTCCTGCCGGTCCGCACCGACCAGGAGATCCACCTTACCCTCATCCATGACCTGGAACAGCGGGCACGGTCGCGGGCGGTCTGAATGTTCCCCGGTGTAGAGCAGCTGCGCGATATCCACGGCATCCAGGGCGTACCTTGGTGGCCGCCTGGGACCGGCTGGTGGCTCCTGACGGCGACGGTGTTGGCGTTGGCCTTTCTGATCTGGCGCTTCCGCGCCAGGCTTCGCGTGGCTATACCGCCTCTCCCCTTCCTCACTGTCGGCAGTTGGCGTTGGGACGCGGCCCGGCGGCTGCGGGACCTGCGCAAACGCGCCGATACCCAGGACAGCAAACAGACCGCGGGCGAGCTCTCCGAGCTGCTGCGTCGGATCGCTATGGCCCGCTTGGGGCGTGATGCCTGCGCAGGACTCACGGGCCAAGACTGGTTGGTCTGGCTCCAGGGCAATGACCCCAAGGGCTTCGACTGGTCCCGACAGGGACGGGCGTTGCTGAAAGTCCCCTATGCCCCGCCCGCGGATTCCAAGCGTTCCCAAGAGCTGCTCGTGCTCATCGATGCCGCCCACGGCTGGGTCGAGATAGAGGAGCGGAAAAAAGAGGCGCGGAGAAAACCGGATGTTTGAGTTCCACTGGCCCTGGGTCGGCCTTCTCCTGCCGCTCCCCCTGTTGTTGCCCTTCCTGTGGCCGGATCGCCGTGCCGCCCGAGATGAGGAATTGGAAGGACAACGGACCACCCTGCTGCATCCCCACCTGCAGGAGCTCAGGTCCGCCTTCCAGGTCCGCCGACCACGCCGCCGACTCGCCGGCTGGTTTCACAAGGCTGTGCTGTATCTGCTGTGGGCCGGTCTGATCCTGGCCCTCATGCGTCCCCAGTGGCTCGAACCCCACACCCAAATCAGCACGCCGGGCTACGACCTGATGCTGGCGGTAGACGCCTCCCACTCGATGGACGCCCTGGATTTCACCGTCGAGGGCCGGCAGGTGAGCCGGATGCAGGTGGTCAAAGGAGTCATGGGCCGCTTCGTCGATGCCCGCAAGGGAGACCGCATCGGGCTCATCGTCTTCGGCAGCCAGGCCTTCGTGCTCTCGCCCCTGAGTGTGGACCGGCTGGCCGTGCGCCAGTTGCTGGACGGCGTGGTACCCAGCATCGCGGGCCAAGGGACCGCCCTGGGGGATGCCATCGCCCTGGGCGTGAAAAAGCTGCGCGAACGCCCCGAAGGCTCTCGGGTCATGATCCTGATCGCCGACGGCGACAACTCCGCCGGGGGATTCGCGCCGCTCGAATCGGCCGTGCTGGCCCGCGCTGCGGGGGTACGCATCTACGTCATCGGCGTCGGCAGCAAGCAGGAAAGCATCCCCATCGTAGAAGAGGGAGCCATCAAGTACCGGGACGACCTGACCATGGACGAGGATACCTTGCAACGCATCGCCACGATCGGCGGCGGGGCCTACTTCCGCGCCACCGACACCCGCGCCCTGGAAGAAATCTCCACCCGGATCAGCCAGCTCGAAAAGACCGAGGCGGAGTCCCGTACCGCCTTCCTGCCCACCCCCCTGTATCGCATCCCCTTGACTCTGACCCTGCTGACCCTGCTGGGGCTCGGCCTGCTCCCGGAGGGACGCAAACGCTTCGTTACGAGGGTAGCCAGTGCCTGAGACCGGCTTTCACTTCGAGCAACCCGGCTGGTTCTGGGCTCTGCTGGCCCTGATTCCGGTCGCCGTCTGGCTGTGGCGCAGCTCCGCCAAGGCCGCGCGCGGACCCATCCACCGCTACGCCGATCCGCACCTGCTGCCCCACTTGACCGGCACCCGGACGCTCAAGGCGACCGAACGCTGGGGCCGCTTCCTGCGCTGGTCGACCCTGTGGGCGCTGCTGATCGTCGCCATGGCCGGGCCCAGGTGGGACTACGAAGACATCCGCCTCTTCCATCCCGGCAATAACCTCTTGATCCTCCTGGACATCTCCCGCTCCATGCAGGCGGACGACGTGGCCCCCAACCGCCTCGGCCGCGCCCGCCAGGAGATCCAGGACCTGATCCTGCAGAATCGCCAGGTGCGCCTGGGGCTGATCGCCTTCGCCTCCGTGCCCCACGTCCTCTCCCCCATCACCGAGGATACCTACACCATCCTGAACTCCCTCCCGGCCCTGTCCACCGACCTCGCCCGGCTCCAGGGCAGCCGCCTGCACCAGGCCCTGGATCGTGCCGAGCACCTGCTCGGCAGCCTGCCGGAAGACAGTGCCCGCTCCATCCTACTCATCTCCGATGGCGACCTGGACGAACCGGGGCTGACCGCACGGATCGAAAAGCTGGCGAGACAAGGCGTCCGATTCCATGTGCTCGGCGTCGGTACCGACGAAGGCACGCGGGTCCCGGCGCAACAGGGTGGCTGGATCCTCGACCGCACCGGCCAGCCCGTCCTCTCCGCCCTCAACGAAACCCTGCTCGAAGAACTGGCCGCTGTCGGCCAGGGGATCTACCAGGTAGCGGACTACCGGGACGATGACACGGAAGAGATCCTGGAAGCGACGGCCATCACCCGCCTGCCCCCGGAAGCGAGTGACGAACGCACCCGCATCTGGAACGAACGCTTCTACCTGCCCCTACTGCTCCTGGCCGCCCTGCTGCTGCCCGACTTCTGGGGGCGGCGTAGGGTGCGGTGAGCGCAGTAGATCTTACAGGGTAGCACTGCGAGGAGGCGCGAACCGCATCAATGATGCGATATTGTGTCAAGATCCGCAAGATTATAGACAAATTTTTTGAACAGCTGGGTCTGTTTTTGGGACCAGTATTTCATCGCCTGAAGGGGAGGACTGTGGTCCAGTGCTTTCTGCGGGATGTGCTGATTGTAGACCTAATAAGGGCACCTTGAAAAATTCAAGGTGTCTTTGCAGAACAAGGAAGCCCCGTTATGTCCGTGTGCGTAACTCCATGATAATCAAGGCATTCGAAAAGCGCGATTTATGAGTATCACCATGAAAAGTATTGAGCATGGGATTTTTCAAG
>Ga0209255_1000083_pt1 | contig 16818 bp, 18 predicted proteins | sample WorMetvaBAHAMAS2_FD_187394 | JGI IMG/M metagenome (GOLD analysis project Ga0209255, IMG submission 187394) | Marine gutless worms symbiont microbial communities from Max Planck institute for Marine Microbiology, Germany - Olavius vacuus... | ecosystem: Host-associated > Annelida > Digestive...
GCCGTCCGCGTCGAGCAGCTGAAGACCCGGATCAGGCTCTCCCTGCCGTCAGCTTGCCCGCACGCCCCGATGATCGCGCTCATGCTCCGCCGGATACATGCCCAAGGCCCGTGAAACGCGCGGCCAGCGCCGCCGACAAGCCCCGAACACCAACCCCCCAGGCGAAGACCAAGTTCCGGCATCATCCACACCCGGCAACGCCGGGCGATCCAGCGCGAAAACCCGAAACGAAGCCAACTTCATGAATAAATCGGGATAGCCTTGGTTCCTTCGCCGATCACCACCTCGACGGAGCCGTTGACGATGAGATAAGCGCTGTCGCCGTCCTCGCCTTCGGAGAGGATCACGTCGCCAGTCTTGAACCGTACTGTATCCATGTCAAATACCCCCTTCGTTCCGCAATGCGGATCAGCTTCCCGTCGGCAATCTTGCGGCTGGTCGAAAGGTCGATCAAGGGAAAATGCACCCCGGCGGCCCCGGCGGCCCCGCGTGAAGGAAGCGCCGCGCGAATGCCGGCGAGCCTTCTTGGCGGCCAGCGAACACTCAGGCGGACGCATCCGCCGAAGCCATTGTGGCAATGTTCGCAGGTGGCCCGGTGATCCACTCCGGGAGCTCTGGCGTCGGCTGGGCACCGACCGGTTCAGTCACCCGGCTGTCGCATCGGCGGCAACCTGAAACACCGCGTCGCCGCGCTCGACCTGGCTCAGCGCCCGCCTGCAGAGGACCATGCCGTCATATGGCGAGGAAACCGGATCAGGTTCCTGTCAAGGCGTGTCCGGATGGTGGACCACACCGACAACCTCGCCATGCGTGACAGGGTCGCCGATTCCCTTGAACGGCTCGAAAAGGCCGCTCTGATAGGCATAGACCGATCCCCTCGCATTCAGCTCGCGCGTTCCCCGTTGCGCGTCCGGCTCGTAGCTCGGCAGCATGCCCAGCGAGTGCAGTATCCAGCGCAGCCCGCGCTCGGTCCGGTGCAGGATGTCCGATGTGACCGTCCCGCCGCCACCCAGCTCGGCCATGATCGGGACCACGCCCTTGCGATTTGCCGCCCCCATCGCGGTTCGGGCGGTCGACGTCGGGCCACCTCCACTGGTGAACACCCAGGCGTATGGCAGGTCGAAGGCGTCCTGCAGCGCCAGGAGCTTCGCTGCCTCCTGTGGCGTATGCCCCCGTCCACGCAACAGCGTCGGCGGGTAGACCAGCGAGGTGCCACCCGAATGCAGATCGACCGAATAGTCGGCGATCGGTGTCAGCACTTCTTCGATGTAGTGCGCGATCATTTCGGTCGGCGTGCCGCGGGCATCGCCGGGGAAGGCACCGTTGAGGTTGCCGCCGTCGATGGGAGACACCCGCAACCCCGCCTGTGCCGCGGGGAAGTTCGTCATCGTCAGGATTATGATCCGACCGCGGATGTCCTGCGGCGCGAGCTCGCGGGCGAGTTTGGTCAGTGCGATCTGGCCTTCGTATTCATCCCCATGATTGCCGGACATGAACAGCGTCGTCGGCCCTTCGCCATTCCGGACCATCACGATGGGCACGGGGATTCAGCCATAGGCGGAGCGATGCACCGAATGGGGCACGCGCAGGAAGCCGGTCAACTTTCCCGGAGCGTCGAAATCGATTTCAGACGTGATCAGGGTCTCTACCATCGCACCACCTCGACCTTGGCACCGAATTCCGACTGGCCGACCGAGAACGGGAACTCGTTCAGCGCCGCTTCTGGCAACACCGACTTCGCACTTGTCAGCGCATTGAAGCCGGGCCAGCCATCGTGCATCCAGACCGCGCCTTCCGGCATTCGCGCTGTGACCTTGGCCACCGCAACGAAGTCTCCGCGGGCATTCCAGACCCGGATGCAATCGCCGTCGACGATGGCACGGGGCTCGGCATCCGCCGGAGCGATCCAGAGAAGCGGGTCTGTCTCGCGCGCCGCCAGCGTCGGCAGCGCGCGCGCATGGTCGTAGAAGGAGTGAAAATGGGCGAAGGTGCGGCCATGCGCCAGCGTGAGCGGCGCCGGATCGGGTGCGGGTTCCGGCGCTTCCGGCAATGGGCAAAGCCCCATGGCCTCGGCCAGCTCGGAATAGAACTCGATCTTGCCGGAGGGGGTGTCGAAGGCGTGACTCGGATAGGCGACGGGCGAGATCTTCAGCGCCGCCCGCCCGCCATTGGCCCGCATCGCCGCGACGGTCGCACGGCCAGTGGCGGGGTGGTCGAGAACGGCGTCGATCGCAGCCTCCTGATCGGGCCAGGGATAGACGTCCTCCACTCCCAACCGTGCCGCCAGCCCCTGATAGAGCGTATAGAGGGCGCGCGCCTGCCCTGCCGCCGGCAGCGCCAGGTCGGCGAGGTAGACATGGGTGTTCGTCGCCTTGACCCCGACCTCTTCGAGCCAGATCGTCCCCGGCAGCACCACATCCGCAACCTCGCGCGCGGTTTGGTTCATGAAGATGTCGTAGCTGACCACCAGATCGGCCCGCTGCAGCGCCGCCCGCATCCGGTTGGTGTCCGGAAACGACGACAGAATGTTCGATCCCAGCGTCAGCAGCACCTTCACGTCGCCCGCTTCTAGGGCGCGGATGATCGCCTCCATCTGGTTCGGCACATAGGTCCCTGCCGCTCGCCGGTCGGCCGCGGAGATGTCGGCGAACCCGGCGCCGTGGCTCCGCACCCCGTGGCGCGGCCCGATCCCGCCACCCGGGCGGCCGTAGTTGCCGGTCAGGGCGGGCAGGCAGGAGATGGCGCGCGCCACATGCCATGCGTTGCCGCCCTTGTGCAGCGATGACCCGCCGACGATGATCATCGCCGGGGCGGTGCGGGCGTAGCTTCGGGCGAGGGCAAGGATGCGTTCGGCCGGCACGCCGGTGCGCGCCGCTGACCAGTCCGGCGTCTTGTCGGCGAGATGGGCCCTGAGGTCGTCGAACCCGACCGTGTGTGTGGCGACGAAGCCCGGGTCCCCCAGGTTCTCGGCCACGATCACCTGCATCATCGCCAGCGCCAGCGCCAGCGCGGCGTCGGAGCCCGGGCGGACCAGCACCACCTCGTCGGCGAGCGCCCCGGCCTCGGTTTGCCGGACATCTATCGCCACGATTCTTGCCCCCCGGCGCTTGGCCGCGTCGAGATGCGGGGTGGTGTTGGCCTGGATGTACGGTGTTGGCGCCCCACAAGAGGATCATCTGCGAGTTTACGCCCATATCCTCTTTCGTCGAGGTATCGAGCGCACCGGTCAGGCCCAGCCCGAACCCGCCGAGCCCCCAGCAGATCATCGCCCCGCTCCAGCGCTGACAGCCGTAGAGATTGGCAAAACGCTCCATCTGTCCGCGCTTCACGGCGACGCCGTAGTCTTTGGCGGCATTGCCGTGGCCTTGCCAGAGGCCGACCGCCTCGCGCCCGACCCGGCGCATGTTCTCGGCAATCAGGTCCAGGGCCTCGTCCCAGCTGGCCTCGCGCCACCGGTCGGAGCCGCGTTCCTCGCGGATGCGCGGGCTCAGCAGCCGCGCCGGATTGCCGACGATTTTGTGCGCTGCCCTGCCGCGCATGCAAAGCCCGCCCCTGCTGTCCGGGTTGCTCTCGTCGCCGGTGATCGCGACCAGTCTGTCGCCATCGACCCTGACCGTCATCCCGCAGAGCGTGGGATGGCAGTTCATCGGGCACATCGATTTCAGCGTTCGCACCGCGGACATCCGGCATCCTCCCAGCATGCGGGGTAACCCCGCCGAGATGTAATCCAAAACCGCGCGGTTGGCGACCGCGCCGGCCGATGCTTGTGCGGCGACGCGGTCAGCGGTCGCCGAAGAACATCTCGTCCTGTCTCTGCCGCAATCGGTGGAGCGTCGAGGGGCCGCCGCCGTCGCTGCCATCGCCGCCATCGAGGTCGCCGAGACGCAGGACCTCGCCGGCGCTGACCGTCCGCCGCAGCCGCTTGTTGGCCGCTAGGTAGAACGGAACCGGCGCATCGTCCGACAGCGGGGCGGCGGGCACCAGCTCGGGGTCGAGCCCGTCGATGACATGGTGGTGCCCGTAGCATCGCAGCCGTGTCCCTGCGGCCAGCTCGGTATTGGCGCGCGCCACCAGGTCGAGCACCGGCCGCGGCTCGGCGGCGCCCGAGGAGGCGCCGTTGACCACCGCGTCGAGGATGGTGATCGGCGCCTCCAGCCCCAGCAGGTGCCGGGGCAGGAACAGGAAGGCGACATCGCCGCTCTGCGAGACGATATGCCCCTTCTCTTCGATCATGTCCCAGGTCTCGCGGTCGCGGCAGCGGACGGTGACGAAGACGCCGCCGGCGAAGCTGACCTCGTCGGGCTCGCGCAGGCAATTGAAGATGTCGAGCCGCCGTTCGCCGCCGAGCAACCCGCCCGAGGACGCTGCATGGAAGACCTCGACCACCTCGGTGATCCGGGCGACGGGGGCGTGGAAGGGCGGCACGTCAGGCATCAGCCCGGTCGAATTGGCGACGACGCCCATCTCGCAGAGGTCCGGCACCGCCCGCTGCCCGAACATGCCGAGCCGCTCGCGCCGGGCCGCGAACACCGCGCGTGGCTCGGCCTCGCCGATCTCCCACAAGGCCGCGAAGCCGGGCACCTCGCGGCTGACGCCGTTGACCGTGATGGTCGATGTCGCCGGATCGAAGACAAAGTCGTACTCGCTCGACTTGCCGGCAGCGAGGATCTCCAGCCCCAGCACCTCGGCCCAGGTGACCAGACCGATCAGCAGGCTCGGCTGGTCGCCGTCCACGGGCGTGACCACTAGGCCGCGCTCGGCGGCCATCCGCGCCAGACCCGGCCCGGCGACGCTGTCGAGCTCCTTGGTGACGATGGCGAGGTGGCGGCCATGCTCGATCGCCATCAGGGCATGCCCCGCCCCGGCCTCGGGCTGGCCGGTCGCTTCGACGACGATGTCGAAGGGCAGGGCGACGACGGTGGCGAGGTCGCCAGCGGCGATGACGTCGCCGCGTGCCCAGGCCGCCGCCGCCTGCTCCGCGGTGTCACAGACGGCGATCCGCTGCCGCTCGATCCCGGCCGCCAGATACGCGTCGACCGCCGCCTCGGCGGTGGGGTCGACGGCAACGCGCAGGTTCATCAGCGGCACCCGGCGTGATTGGCTGACAAAGCTGCGCCCGAAGCCGCCGGTGCCGACGATGCAGGCTTCGACCGGCCGTTCGGCGCGGCGGAAATAGTGGTGATAGTTCATCGCTCAACCTCTCGCGCCGATGGGTTCCAGCCCGTGCTGCGCCATCGAGCCCCGCCGGCCCTCGCCGCATTGCTGAACCATTTCGCGGCCGCGGTCGAGGCCGCGGGCGCGCACGGCGGTAATGGCCCGGTTGCGGAACGCGCTCACGGTCGAGTACCACCGTCCCGAACCGAAGCAGAGGGAAACCGATGTCCGACAAAGCGCGCCTTGGCCTGTTGCCCGGCGATCCGGGCGGGATCGGCCCGGAACTCGCCGCCCGCCTGCTGGCCGACCCAAAGACCGCCGAGCGGGCCGAGATGCTGCTGATCGGCGACGCCTGCGTCTTCGAGCTCGGCCGGGCGCAGGCTGGCGCATCCTTCGACCTGACGCCGGTGGAGACGCCGGACGACTGGGAAGCGGTGCCGCCCCACGCGCTGCTCGACCTCGGCACCATCGCCGCCGAAGATATTCGGCTGAAGCAGGCAACCGAAGCCGGCGGGCGCTCGACCGGGCCCTCGATCTCGCCACCGAGGGGGTGATCGACGGGATCCTGTTCGCTCCCTTCAACAAGACCTCGCTGCACCTCGCCGGCCTCGGGCACGAGGACGAGCTGCAGTACATCAAGGCCCATCTCGGCCTGACGACCCGTGCTTCCGAGCTCAACACCATGGACGGAATATGGTCGGCCCGGGTCACCAGCCACATCCCGCTTTCTGAGGTCGCCAACACGATCGACGAGGACAACATCGTCGAGGCGATCGCCCTGACCCACCTCGAGCTGCAGCGCTTCGGGCTGGCGCGGCCCCGGATCTCGGTCGCGGCGCTGAATCCTCACACAGGCGACGGCGGCAATTTCGGCCGCGAGGAGATCGACATCATCCGGCCGGCGGTCGAGAAGGCGGCGGCGCGGCAGATCGATGTCGACGGCCCGTCGCCCTCGGACACTGTGTTCCTCAAGGCCAAGGCAGGCGAGATCGACGCGGTGGTGACGATGTACCACGACCAGGGCCAGATCGCGCTGAAGCTGATGGGTTTCGACCGCGGCGTGACCGTGCTCGGCGGCCTGCCGGTGCCGATCGCGACACCGGCGCATGGTACCGCCTTCGACATTGTCGGAACCGGGCGGGCCGACATGGGCGCGACCAACGCCGCCTTCGATGTGGCCTGTCGGATGGCACTCCGCCATCGCTGACATCACGCGGCCGTCGCCAACGCGCAGCGAAACGCGCCAGGCCGATGTCGCTTGCAGCCGTCGCTGTTGGGGCGCGGGCCTGGCGGCCGGCGCGCCACGGCAAGACACCGCGGGAAACGGCTCCGAGCCACGATCGGGCCTCGGGAACCGATTTGATATCCGCATCTTCCGGGTTGAATCTGGTGGAGCCGAGGGGATTTGAACCCCTGACCTCTGCAGTGCGATTGCAGCGCTCTCCCAACTGAGCTACGGCCCCGTCGGCGCACCGTCTAGGCTCCAGCGCGAGCCCTGTCAAGCAGCAAGCAGGGGCGCAGGACCCGCAGCCTTGATCGGCGCAGCAGGGGCGGGTAGAGACCTAGGACGCAACCGAGCCCCGGGGAGCCCGCGCATGGCCTCGTTCCTGACCATCTTCAACGTCCTCATCGACATCTTCTTCTGGATCATCATCGTCCAGGTGATCATGAGCTGGCTTATCAATTTCGACGTCATCAACCTGCGCCAACCCTTTGTCTGGCAGATCTGGCAGGGTCTCGGCCGCCTCACTGAGCCAATCTACCGGCCGATCCGTCGCATGCTGCCCGACATGGGCGGCATCGACCTGTCGCCGGTGATCGTCCTCTTTGGGCTCTACGCGTTGCAGGTGATCGTCTGGAACAACCTGGCGCCGCTCGCCTACGAACGATGAGGCCGGCGATGCAGGAGCGCCCCTGGACCCGCACGAAGACCGGCCTGCGCCTGATGGTCCGGCTGACGCCGCGGGCGGGTGAGGAGGCGCTCGGGGGCTTGCGCGAGATCGAGCCGGGCCAGCCGCTGTTGTTGGCGCGGGTCACCGCAGCGCCGGTCGAAGGCGCCGCCAATGCGGCGCTGATCAAGCTGGTGGCCAAGGCCCTCGGGGTGCCGAAATCCGCCGTCAGCGTCGAGGCCGGCGCCACCTCGCGGATCAAGGCGCTGGAAATCGACGGCGACCCGCCGTTGCTGGAATCCCGGCTGGAGCGGCTGGTCTGACATGACCGCCACCCCCGAGGGCTCCTCCCCCGGCTTCGCAGAGGCGCTCAAGGTGCATCTGAAGATCGGCTTGTTCTCGTTCTGTGGTCCGGCGGGGCAGATCGCGCTACTGCAGCACGAGATCGTCGAGCGGCGGCGCTGGGTGGCGCCGCAGGCCTTCGACCGTGGCCTCGCGTTCGCCATGATGCTGACGGGGCCCGAGGCGCAGCAGCTCGCCACTTGGCTCGGCTGGCGGCTGAACGGCATGTGGGGCGGGCTGGCGGCCGGGCTCGCCTTCATTCTGCCGGGCGCGGCGTTCATGATCCTGCTCGCCTGGATCGCCGCCGCCAAGGGTCACCTGCCGCTGGTCGCGGCGGTCTTTGGCGGCGTTCAGCCGGTGGTGATCGCGCTGGTGCTCGGCGCCATGACGAAGATCGGCCAGAGGGCGCTGAAGGGGCCGGCGCACTGGGCCCTAGCGCTGGCAGCCTTCCTCGGCCTCTACGTCCTTGGGCTGCCGTTCCCGCTGATCGTCGCCCTGGCTGCGGCGACGGGGCTGGCCATCGCCCACGACGATCCCGGCCCGCCGGTCGCTGTTGGCCCCGGCCTCTGGCGCCACTTCGCCTTGGTGGCCGGGGTGTCGGCGGCGCTGATCCTTGCCGTCTTCGCCGCCGTTGCGGCGGTGCTCGGCAACGACCCCTACCAGAGGGTCGCCGAACTCTTCACCGCTGCCGCCTTTGTCATCTTCGGCGGCGCCTATGCGGTGCTGCCCTTCGTCGCCGACAACGCGGTCGAGCACTACCGCTGGCTGAGCGCAGCCGAGATGCTGAACGGGCTGGCGCTCGCCGAAGCGACGCCAGGGCCTCTGATCCTGGTCAACACCTATGCCGTCTTCTTCGCCGGCTGGTCGGCGGCCGGTTCCGGCGCGGCCGGGGCGGTGACGACCGCGCTCGCCACCTTACTACACCTTTGCGCCATCCTTCATGCTGATCCTCGCCTTCTCCCCGGCGGTGGAGCGGATCCAGAACGTCGCTTGGGCACGCCGGATGCTGGCTGGCGTCTCGGCGGCGGTGGTTGGTGTGATCCTGAACCTGGCGCTCTACCTGGCCGAGGCGGCCTTCCTTCCCGCCGGTCTCGCGGCGCCCGAATGGCCCAAGCTGGTGCTGTTCGCGGTCGCGTTGGTGCTGGTGTTCCGCCTCAGGATGGGGATGCTGACCCTTGTCGGCTTCGGCGTTGCCGCGGGGGCTGGCCTCGGCCTGCTTGGCTGGCTCTGACCGCGGTCAGCTCTCCGACCTGATCGGGGCCGTGGCCTTCAGCATCGCCAGCACCAGCCGGTCGCGCTTGGCCGCCAACTCGGCGACGTTGCGGCCGCGGCTCTCCTCGGCGATGCCGGCGGCTAGGGCCTCGACCGTCTCGACATCCAGCCGCGGCGTGCCGAGGTCGGCCCACCAGCGGTGGTTGCTCTCGCGGTAGCGCTCGCAGAACTCCCTGAGGCCGCCGGGGCCGGCGGCGAGGTTGAAGATCATATGCGGCCCCATCGCCGCCCAGCGCAGCCCCGGCCCGGCCCAGATCGCCTTGTCGACGTCCTCGACCGAGGCGACGCCGGGGCGCAGACTTAGGTGGATCGCCTCGCTCCACAGCGCTGCCTGCAGCCGATTGGCGACATGGCCGGGCACCTCGCGGCAGACCCGGATGGTGACCTTGCCGATGGCGCGGTAGATCGCCTCGGCGCGCTCGACGACGCCGGGGGCGGTGCGCTCGTTGCCCATCACCTCGACCAGCGGGACCAGGTGCGGCGGGTTGAACGGGTGGCCGAGCACCAGGCGCGAGGGGTCGCGCCAGCCGCCCTGCATCTCGCTCAGCGTCAGGCCCGAGGCCGAGGAGGCGACCACCGCGCCATCGGCCAGCGCCGGCTCGATCTCGGCGAAGAGGGCGTGCTTGACCGGCAGGCGTTCGGGCACGCTCTCCTGCACGAAGCCGGCGCCCGCGACCGCCGCCGCGGCGGTGTCGTGGAAGTTCAGCGCCTCGGGGTTGCCGTTCGCGGTGAGGCCGAGCTGTTCCATCACCGGCCAGGCGGCCTCGACATAGGCGCAGACCGAGGCCTCGGCCCCCGGCGCCGGGTCGTGCACGCTGACGCGGGTGCCGGCGGCGAGCAACAGGGCGGTCCAGCTGGCGCCGATGACGCCGGCGCCGACGATTGCTGCGTGATCTGGTTTTTCCATCGGAACGTACTTGGTTGTGAGGGGCGGCGGCCCGGGAGGGTTCCGCCGGAGGGTTCACCCGCCGGGAAATCCTGTCAAGCGGCGATCGGAGGCAGGCTGGTCGCCGGCCGCAATCGGTCTTCGGGGTGGTTTCGGAATCCGGTAGTGAAGATTTCTCCAATCCTTCGTTTTTCAGGATTGACTCGGATCGATCGATGAATGAATAAAAAGAAAATTCTTCATTCATCGGAATCGAGGTCGCAAATGGGCGTTGAGACGGGAAACGGGGCGAGTGGTCTGACCGCGCGCGTAGCGGAGGTAATCGTCTGCGGCCGCTGGCTGTGGGTTGTCCTCGCCGTGGCCGTATTGGCAATCTCAGCGGCTCGGATCGAGTCGATTTGGTCACTCGACCCTTCGGCGCGGGTGTTCTTCGCTCCCGAGAACCCGGACCGCCAGGCGCTGGACCGATTCGAGGATGTGTTTTCCAAGGACGACAACCTGATGTTCGTGATCGAACCAGCCGGGGGAGATGTCTTCGCCACGGAGGTGCTCGGTGCCATCGGCGACCTGACCGACCGGGCATGGCGGCTTCCCTTCGTGCGCCGGGTCGATTCGCTGACCAACTTCCAGCACACCTACGCCGAGGGGGACGAGCTGGTGGTGCGAGACCTCGTACCCGATCCGATGTCGGTCAGCGCCGAGGACGCCGCCGAGGCCCGGTCGATCGCCCTCGGCCGGATCGAGCTGGTCGACGCTATGGTCGCGTCTGCGGGCGACGTCACCCAAGTCCAGGTCAAGTTCGTGCTGCCGGGTCTCGATCCCGCCACCGAAGTGCCGTCCATCGTGCGCGAGGCCAAGGCGATGGCCGCCGAGATCGAGGCGCAATACCCCTTCCTGGATCTGCGCCTGACCGGCGCGGTGATGATCAACAACCAGTTCGCGGTCTCGGGCCAGGAGAACGGCCAGAACCTGCTGGGGCCGATGTTCCTGATCATCCTGGCCATCGTCGGCCTGGCGCTGAGGTCGCTGTTCGGGACGCTCAGCGTGCTCGTCGTGATCGTCTGCTCCGCCGTCACCGGACTCGGGGCGCTCGGCTGGCTGGGGTTGCAGCTCAACTCGGTGACCGTGCTGGCGCCGCTCTACATCATGACCCTGGCGGTGGCCTCGGCGGTGCATATCCTTTCCGCCTGCCGGCAGATCATGCTGGAAACGCCGGACCGCAAGGAGTGGGTGCGCCGGGCGCTGACCGACCACATGGGGGCAATCACCGTCGCCTGCGTGACCACGGCAATCGGTTTCTTCAGCCTCAACTTCTCGATCTCGCCGCCGTTCCGGCAGCTTGGCACCATCGTCGGGGTCGGGGTGCTGGCGGCGCTGTTCTACACCATGACGCTGCTGCCGGCGCTGATCATCTTGTTGCCGATCAAGCGGCGCTTGGTGCCAGCGGCGTCCAGCCGGGCGATGGAGCACCTAGCCGAGTTCGTCATCGCCTACCGGCGCCTGCTGCTGCCGGGGATGGCGTTGTTTCTGGTCGCCACTGCCGCCGGCATGACCCAGCTCAAGCTAGAGGACGACTTCCTGCGCTATTTCGACGAGCGCTACGAGTTCCGCCAAGACCTCGACTTCACCGAGGAGCGGCTGACCGGGGTCAGCGGGCTGGAGTACCCGCTGCCTTCGGGTGCGCCGCAGGGCATCAACAACCCGGCCTATCTGGCCGAGGTCGGTGCCTTCGCCGACTGGCTGCGGCACCAGCCCGAGGTCACCTATGTGCGCACGCTGACCGACACCGTGGCGCGGCTCAACATGAACATGAACGGCGACGATCCCGCCTGGCACCGCCTGCCGGAGACCCGCGACGAGGCAAGCCAGTTCCTGTTCCTCTACGAGCTCAGCCTCGGCTACGGCATGGACCTGACCGACCAGATCGATGTCGATCGGGCCGCGATGCGCCTCTCGGTGCTGATGTCGCAGGTCACCACCGCCGAGATGCGCGACCTCACGCTGCGGGCCGCGGATTGGCTGGCCGGGAACGCACCGCTGATCCAGGCCGCTTGGGCCGAGGAGCACCCGGAGCTGGGGCAGGTCACCCCGACCGGGGTGGTCCATGTCTTCAACCTGATCTCGTACCGCGACGTGCGCGCCATGTTGGCGGGGACGCTGCTGGCGCTGGTGCTGATCTCGGGGGTGATCATGCTGGCGCTGCGGGATCTCAGGATCGGCGCGATCAGCGTCATCCCGAACGTCATACCCGCCTTCATGGCCTTCGGGCTCTGGGGCTATTCGGTCGGCGCGGTGACGTTGGCGATTGCCGTGGTGCTGGCGGCGACGCTGGGTATCGTGGTCGACGACACGGTGCATTTCCTGTCGAAGTACAGCCGGGCGCGCAAGCAGGGCCTGTCGGCCGAGGATGCGGTGCGCTACAGCTTCCGCTCGGTCGGCATGGCGCTCCTGGTCACCTCGGTCGGGCTGGTCGGCGGCTTCGCGGTGCTGGCGCAGTCCGGCTTCGCGGTCAATGGTGACATGGCCAAGCTGACCGCGCTGACCATCACCCTGGCGCTGCTGGCGGATTTCCTGCTGCTGCCCCCGCTGTTGATCTGGCTGGACACAAGGAGGTCGAAGATGTCTGTGACAGCCCACGTCATGGCGACGGCGATTGCCGCACTGGTGCTCGGCGTCGTGCTCGCTGCGCCGCTGGCCAAGGCCGAGACCCCGGAGGAGCGTGGCCTCGACATCGCCGAGGAGTCCGACCGCCGCGATCTCGGTTTCGGCGATTACACCGTCGAGGGCGAGATGGTGCTGCGCGACAAGGCCGGGCGCGAGAGCCGGCGCAGCTTCGAGAACCTGATCCTGGAGCGCCCCGACCCGGGCATCGGCGATCTTGGCATCATCGTCTTCTCGCGCCCGCGCGACATCCGTGGCACGGCGCTCCTGACCCACGCCAATATCGAGCCCGAGGACGACGACCAGTGGCTCTTCCTGCCGGCGGTGAAGCGGGTGAAGCGGATCTCGTCGTCGAACCGGGCCGGCAAGTTCGTCTCCTCCGAGTTCTCCTACGAGGACCTCGGCAGCCAGGAGGTGGCCGACTACTCCCACAAATGGCTGCGCGACGAGTCGTGCCCGACCGACCCGGGCCTCGCCTGCTTCGTCGTCGAGAGCGTGCCGAAGAACCCGAAATCGGGCTACTCGCGCCGTGTCGGCTGGATCGACGCCGAGCATTACCGGGTGCTGCAGATCGAGTTCTTCAACCGCCGCGGCGACCACGAGAAGACCCTCACTTTCGAGGGCTACCAGCAGTATCTCGGCAAGTTCTGGCGCGCCGACCGGATGCGGATGCTCAATGCCCAGACCGGAAAGGAGACCGACCTGATCTGGACCGACTATCGGTTCAATGCCGGCCTGACGACGAGTGACTTCGATGCCCAGCGCCTGCCGCAGATGGCCCGCTGAGCTGGCGCTGGTGCTGGCCCTGAGCGCGGGGCCGGCGGCCGCGGCCGGGTTGGCGCCGGAATACACCGAGGTCTTCGGCGAGATCGAGCTCGAGGCCACCGGCTTCGCCGAGGCGCCGCAGTTCGCCGGGCAGGCGCGCCACGGCGCCAGCATCGCCGGCAAGCCGACCTTCCTGGCGGAGTGGAACGGGGGCGACCTCGCCTTCCGCTTCACCCCGTTCGGCCGGCTCGACTCCGGGGATCCGCGGCGCAGCCACTGGGACATCCGCGAGCTGAAGCTCGACCTGGCGGCCGGCGACTGGTCGTTCACCGTCGGCGCCGACACCGTGTTCTGGGGCAAGACCGAGGCGGTGCACTTGGTCGACATCATCAACCAGACCGACGCGGTCGAGGACATCGACGACGAGGACCGGCTCGGCCAGCCGATGCTGAAGGTGGCGCGGATAACCCCCATCGGTGAGTTCGCGGCGTTCTATCTGCCGTATTTCCGCGAGCGCACCTTTCCGGGCGGGCACGGGCGGTTGCGGCTCGATCCGCCGGTCGATACCGGCGACCCGGTCTACCGGTCGGGTGCCAAGGAATGGACACCGTCCTTCGCGCTGCGCTATGCGGGGGTGTTCGGCGATGTCGACCTCGGCCTGTCGGCCTTCCACGGCCTCGGGCGCGACCCCGCCTTCAAGTTCGACGGCTCCCACCTGCGGCCGGTCTACGAGCGCATCACCCAGGCCGGCATCGATGTCCAGTACACCTCTGGCCCGACGCTGTGGAAGGGCGAGGGCATCTACCGCTGGGGGCAGAAGAACGCCGCGCTCGATGAGGATTTCGCCGCGCTGACCGGCGGGCTCGAGCACACCCTGTTCGGAATTGCCGAGACCAACGCCGATCTCGGCCTGATCGCGGAGTACGCCTGGGACAGCCGTGGCGGGAAGGCGCTGACCGCGTTCGAGAACGACCTGGTCCTCGGCACCCGGCTTACCCTGAACGACGAGCAAGACACCAGCCTGCTGCTGACCGGCGCTATTGAAACCACAGACGGTGCGACGGCGCTGCGGCTCGAGGCCGAGTGGCGGTTGTCGGCGCACTGGAAGGCCGCGGTAGAGGGTATGGGTTTCCTGAACCGGGACACGCCCGACCCCTTCGCCAGGGATTCCTTCCTGCGGCTGAAGCTGTCATATTTCTTCTGAGGCGACGAGGCGCATGATGGACGGGACCGATAGCAGCAGACAGGCCGAGGAAACTCGCACCGAGATCCTGTGCCGGGCGCAGGAGCTGTTCACCTATTACGGCTTCTCGAAGACCAATGTCGGCGACATCGCCGCCGCCTGCTCGATGAGCCCCGGCAATCTCTACCGCTACTACCGCAACAAGCAGGCAATCGGGCTGGCGGTGGTGACCAAGTACTTCGAGATGTCCGAGGCGGCGATGGAGACCGGGCTGATGCTGCCCGTCGGCACCCCGGAGAGCCGCATCAGGGCGTTGATCGAGACTGGGGTCGGCCATCTGGTCGACAAAATGCGCAAGAGCCCGAAGATCGTCGAGCTGGCGGATTTCCTTTGCACCGAGGAGGAGGGGGGGGCGCTCCTTGAACGCCACATCACCTTGAAGCGCGACCGCATTGCCCGCGAGGTCGCGTGCGGCATCGAGCAGGGTCTGTTCCGCGAGGGAGACCCGCGGCAGATGGCCGTTGCCGTCCTGACCGCGACCAAGGTGTTCTGGATGCCGCCGGCGCTGGCGCACTGGCGCGACAAGGAGACCGTGCTACCGGAGCTCAGGCAGGTGCTGGACCTGATCTTCGAAGGACTCCGGCGGCGGTAGGCGGCCGACCTCTAAGCCTCAGAGCAGCTCCCGCACCGCCGCAGCCTGGGTCTTGGCGGCGGCCATCATGAACGAGAAGTCGTTCCCCGACAGGATCAACCGCGCGCCGATGTCGATGTATTTCTTCATCAGCGTCGGGTCGTAGATCCCGCCCATGCCCGGATGCTTGCCGTGGGCGCGGCAGGCGGCGACGACCTTGCGGTAGGCATCCTCGACCCGGGGGTGATCGAACTGGCCGGGGATGCCCATCTCCATGCACAGGTCGTTGGTGCCGATCAGCACCGCGTCGACCCCCGGCGTGGCGGCGATCGCATCGACGTTCTCCACCGCGGTGGGCGACTCGACCATCACCACGATCAAGAGCGCCGCGTTCACCGCAGCGGCGGCCTCGCCGATCGGATAGGTCTGAAAGCCGAGCTGCGGCGGCATGCCGGCCATCGAGCGGTGGCCGTCCGGCGGGTAGCGGCAGTGGGAGGCGATCCGCGCCGCGGTCTCGGCGTCATCCACATGCGGGGCGACGATGCCGAGCGCGCCGCCGTCGAGCACCCGGGTGGCGTGGTAGTGCTCATGGCCGGGCACCCGGACGATCGGGGTGATGCCGGCATCCTGCGCCGCCACCGCGATCTGCACGGCCATGTCGACCCCCATGGTGCCGTGTTCCATGTCGATGAACAGCCAGTCGAACCCGGCGGTCTTCATGATCTTGCCGGTGTCGACGGTGCGGGCCTGGCGCAGGCCGACGCCGATGGCTAGTTCGCCGGTCTCGAGCCGCTGCTTGGCGCGATTGACGATCTGGGTCATGGGAACCTCGCTCCTCGGTCTGGGGGACTTCGGCATCGATCCGGCCGAACGACTCCCAGATCAGCGCATTTCCGCGCGATCATCAAGAGCCATGGGCAGCCGCCGACAACCCGGCGCTCACATCGAGATTTCGAACCGCGCGCCGCCGGTGCCGGGCGCCAGCCGGACGGCGAAGCCGTGCAGGCCGCAGATCGACTTCACCAGGCTGAGGCCAAGGCCGTTGCCCGGTTTCGAACGGCCGCGGTCGAGGCGGTAGAACCGCTCGAAGATGCGCGCGCCCTCGGCCGGCGGGATGCCGGGGCCGTCGTCGGCGACGACCAGGCGGCGACCGTCCTCGGCGGCGTCGAGCTCGACGGAGATGTGGGTTCCGGCGGGCGTGTGCTCGATCGCATTCTCCAGCAGGTTGGAGATCATCTGCGCCAGCAGCGCCCGGTCGCCGCGCAGCTCCACATCCGGCGCGATCCGGGCCTCCAGCTGCTTGCCGTTCTCGGCCGCCACCGGCTCGTAGATCTCGGCCAGCTCGGCCACGAGGTCGGACATGGGCACGGTCTCGAACCCCTGGCGCTGGGCGTTGGTCTCGATCTGGCCGATCTTCAACAGCGCGTCGAAGGTCGTCAGGGCTTCTTGGAACTGTCACGAGGTAGCGTTATCACCGAGGCATGCTGCACCGGACGCTCGCGATTCTGCTCGTCTCCGCCACCCCGACCCTCGCCGGCGGGCCCGACCCGCAGGCCGAGGCCGGCCGGCTGCTCTACGAGGAACACTGCGTCGAGTGCCACATGCCCGACGGCACCGGCGAGAGCGCCGACGCGGTGGACATCCGCGGGCTCTCGGAGGCCAAGGTCAGACGCGCCGCGAAGGGGGTCGACGACATGCCGGAGATCGAGCTGACGAGCGAAGAGGCTAAGGCGATCGTCGCGTGGTTGGCGGTGTTGGAGGAGAGGGGCGGAGGGGAGTGAGGCGTAAACGATGGGCATGAATGCGCACCCTAGGGCCTGTTGACAAAGTGCTTTATCCATAGGCGGATTGGGACGATATTGACGAAGCCGAGATAGCTTTCGGCCGTATTGTCGTATCTTGTGGCGGCGCGCCGGGCGTTCTTCAGGCGGTTGATGCAGCGCTCTATCAGGTTCCGCAGCGCGTAGATGAAGTCGTCGACCGGCGTCTGAACCTTACGGCCCTTGCGCATAGGAATGACGGGGACGCCGCCGCG
>Ga0209255_1000084_pt1 | contig 16812 bp, 7 predicted proteins | sample WorMetvaBAHAMAS2_FD_187394 | JGI IMG/M metagenome (GOLD analysis project Ga0209255, IMG submission 187394) | Marine gutless worms symbiont microbial communities from Max Planck institute for Marine Microbiology, Germany - Olavius vacuus... | ecosystem: Host-associated > Annelida > Digestive...
CACGAGTCTATTGTATTTTGTAGTACCTGTACGATGTCGTCGTAAAGAAAGTTCACGTTCGCTATCTCATCTCCTGATGAGTTTCTTGTTACTGGTTTCTACTGAGTAGTGCGTATGTTAAAACGTGAGAAAATGAATTTATATTAATTTTATTTTCCTGCTTCATACGATTATCTTCTACGGCACGTCTACGTATGTCCAATAAGCTGTATCAATCAATATCTTTCCCACACAAGTCATATCCACATTTTACTGTAAAGCTACATCCACAAAATGCTTCTTATTTTCGCATACACCGTGCCAGATACTCTGTGACTGATGTTTGCAGATAAATTTACTAGCTTTCAGTCCAGTATACGAGGGACGTTCGATAAATGAGTTACAAAACGGCATAATTCTGTTAATTTTCAAAATATGAAAAATCCGAAATACAGGTTTTGTACGTAATTTAATTGGGCACATATAATGAAATTTTTACGAAGATGGCGTCATTATTGTAACGTCACGTGTACACAGAACACAGCCAGTTAGTGCAGTATTTTGCCCATTCTGCGATCGCTGCATCAGTCGTCGAAACAACACATCGGCCAGGTATCTTTTCATCAACAAAACTTTCTCGTCCACGAGCAAACTTCTTACACCAAACATGTATTTCTGGTCTTGTAAAACACTTGTCACCATATGCTTGACGTACATGTACCTCAGAGTGAATGGCATTTGGGCAAAGTCCTTTTTCCCACAGAAAATGAATAACAGAACGCTGTTCCTTTTACGGGATGCTTTCAGCGGTAGCGTCGTCATATGCATCGTTTACCAATGACGTCACAGTGACATCATTGCAGTAAAACTCACAGTTGCTATTAAGAATTGAATTATGTACAAAAAAACTAATATTTCGAATTTTTCATATTTTGAAAATTAACAGAATTATGCCGTTTTGTAACTAATTTATCGAACGACCCTCGCATTAATTTAATTTCCTTCTGTATCTGATTTGTAATTCCAATGATAGCTTAGTTCTGCAACTTTAATTTTAGTTCAAATTTTCATTTCCTTTCACGCATAATTTCGAATTTCCACGAAGTGAACAATGTAATAAGCCTAAACGATGAATGCTATGAACACACATCATGCACATAATAATCTCTTTACTGAACACGTGAAAGACAATTTGGACAAACTGCAACAAATAACCTCTCATCAAATTCTATTCACAATTCACACCGACATGATTCTGTACAAACGGCGAAGTCAATCGACTCCGGATAACAATTTGGATTTTTCCGACAGAAAAATGGATGCAATTCACCGGCTTATTACACAATTACATACACACACACTTCTCAGTGCAGTCTAGATGAGTCATATCAGCCGAGCGTTAAAGAAAACTGCATTAAACAACACCACGCAGCTGAGGCCGTGCTGTAGGCTATACAGCTTTCTGCTGCATCAGTGAGACGCCATACGACGCAAGCATCGCGCATATTCGCTGCAGCAATGTCGCAAATATTGACCGGAGGTGCGCACGGCCACCCACTCACTCATTACCTAATAGTACAACTAAGATTATGTACCATTATTTCTGTGGCTGAAATAGAAAAAAACACGTCAGCCCGACTCTGATTCGCCATTGAACTGGTGCAGTACAAAAACAATTAACTATTAATTGAATAATACGCGAAACAACTGCGCCCGTCTGTCAGTCACTCGTCTTACGTGATAATGGAACTGACAGACAAGCAGCAGAATGCCATTGAGGTCACTCTGAAGCTAGGCCTACTGCCATCAAGACAGATATTATGACGACAATTGCATCGGAAAAAAATACGCGCGACAAACGAACGTAAACATCCACTGGACAAAATGAGAGCTGTGACGACAAAAAGAAGACACTTCTGTTTGACATATTGCGACATCAACCGATGCGTTAAATCACTGTCATTTCAGATTGATATTCAACGACTATGACCGAGTTACAGAGCTTTAAACTAAAGCCCAGATCAAAACTGATGATTTTACTGGTATTGAACGTCTCGAGTGTCTTGTGCAACAAAAAAGTGCACGTGTGTCACATCAGATGACACACAATCACAGATTGCAGATATACACACACATACACACAGACGGACTGACAGACAGACAGACACACACACACACTCACATACATGCACGATGCACATACAGTACACATACAGCTAATCTACCGCACAATCGTAGTAGGCTGCATTCCACTTAATTTTTCAGGGCCGACGAAGGAGGGGGGCTGAACCCCATATAGCTGTTTGTCACCCCCAGGATACCGTTTGTCAGACTGATTCTGCAACGCGACACAGTCAAACGCACACGTACAGACAGACACACAGACAGACAGACAGACAGACAGACGGATTGCACGGTATGCTTGCAACAACGAATGCAATCGCAACAAAATGGCAACAGAACAATTGACAACAACGACGACGACGACGACAAAATCAACGAATGCTGCAAACAGTTATTTACAGTTAGTCGCCCGGACGACAAGGTCAGCGACGCAACAAGACTTCATCGAGTGAAAACGAACGTCTGTGAACAAAATGCACCATCAAGTTCAACCTGAGTTGATGTGAAAGTAATTAAATCAGCCTCGCACCGCTACCACCACCACCACCAACACCACTACCACTGCCACTACTACTGCTGCTTTGAACACAACGGTTTCGCTGCCTCACGTTTGCTGTAATTGTAACTGTACAAACTGAGGCACTTATATTGCGCCCCCTACTAGAAGACCGAGGGCGCATCACAGAGTCAATCCGTATCCCGGTGCCCGTAGACAAGAATCCGTACATCCGTCTACGTGGGAATTTCGCAGATCATTAGAAATGAAAAAACATTTCTCGGCCGAATTTTCTTCCGGTACATTACGTCGATTAGTCCGAACATCCTGTATATACGTGTGCCTCAGGTAGTCTGTCCGCTCAGTATGCCAATGTGTGTTACTCGTGAGTTCATTTCTGTTTGATAACACAAATAGCACAAAAACGAAGTGTATTACACGAAGTGCCACAAACAAGGTTAGCTGCTAACTCAAATCCGCCACAACTGACAGCTGAAAACACGGAGTATATCAGCACAGAAGCTAAATACCTACAGACTTCGTCGACGATATGTACATCAACTGATATAGCAGCGGATAAAAACGGCGTAAAAATGGAACACATTGAGCAAAAATGATAGTCGCGTTATCACAAGAACGTTATCACGCCATCGCCCCGGTGATTAATAACAGCTAACAGACGACCTTGAACGACCTTGAAACTTCACAATGATAAGTCTTTCAACACTGCCTCAGTATCGCACGGACGCCGGCACAGACGGCACGGGTGAATCTGGAACTTTGCTGAAGCGGGTTTGACTGCATGTACCAGGCTCTGGCAACTGCACACCCTCCAACAAAGCTCATGTTGGCAGATTATGTCATCTTTTCATCAAAATCAACATTTAACCACTTTCACGCCAAAATGAAAACAAGTACACAAACATGGGAAATGTGAATGGATAAACATTTTATCACTGAGGTGTGTCGGTGAGTTGTATAGCAGACGCATTGTGACTGACTGACTGAAACCATTAACTACGTCCATAGTGTGCAACAGTACATCTACACTGGGTTAAACCCCCTCGAACCCCCCACCCCCCTCCCCCCGCCCCTTCCCCCTGTAGATCCGCCTACGAAACATTCTGTCAACAAAAACTGTGAAGCAAAACGTTACACTAACACGCGACAATGCAACTAAAGAGTTATAACCACTGACATAGATTAAACCACTGGACCAATAACTCCAGTCAGACAAGCCAAAATTAGCATTGTTGGTCTAATGGTAATTAATATACGTCAATGGTTAATAACCCTTTACAGCAGAGCAGTCGCCGCCTCAAAGAACGGCGACAACATATTCAAATACTTTTGGTTGATTGAATATAACTCAGAAATATGTGCCACGCTTATAGGTGAGAGCACATGGTTGTGGTGAGGAGAGGTCTGCATGAGTAGGTGTCTACCCTGCCGTGGCAAACTGAATCTAGACGTCATTGCCTGCCAGGGGGTACGACACGTACGCGAAGACCTCAACTTTTTGGAGTGGGGGCACCGTACGTACTCCACACTTTTATTACCATTTTTCCAAGTTTAGTCAACAACTTCTTGCGACTATCACAAAAATCGTCATCACCAGATGTCAACTTTAACATCCAGAAAGCACTAAATTTAATATCGGCTGGGGCTCTGCCTAATACCCACTTGGAAAGTTTAAGCACACCCCCAAGCCCCAGATTGTGAAAGGGGACGGGACAGGGGGAGGCGACACGAAAATAAGATGGTACCCGTCATTTTTTGTTCCAAAGTGACGCCGACAGTCCCCTGTCACTGTATGACCACGACCACACAGTCATCTAAGCTTAGTGTAGCTTGGAATAGTTGCTTGTCGTCAGAGTTTGTACGTCCTCTATATAGCTCACAAAGATGTTAGCAATAGCAGTTCTAAGATGAGGTCTGTATGGCTACCCGGGGGGGGGTCTACGTGGGGGTTAAGTGCGAGGCCAGCCTTAGACACACTTCATTACAAGTTGACATCTATCCCCACACATCTTCGTGTTGTCGGGGCTCAGCCACTGGTTGCGGTAAAATGCGATTAGCAGCCCCTGTCCCTGTAGAACCGTTATCAGATGTTAAAAACGGACACATCATCAATCAATCGATCAGTTCGTTAACCCTAACTAGTATCTCAGCGGCGCAGTTCATGGCGTCAACGGCCGACTGCTGATCGTGCTCGTCATGTGGTATCACTCGGTAGTCAATCGGGTCCGGGTCGTACAGCTTACGACAGCTGCTATCAGAGACGAGCTGCTGCAGCTGGCGTGCCAGGCGCTGTAGCTGGACATCATCAATGGTTGACGACAACACGACGATATCGTGACTGAACGACGGTACCGCATCAATACACAGCTGCGCAGCCTTCAGCGCCTTCTTAGCAGACTACAACGTCAACCATCACCAGCAGCAATTAGCCACACCAGCACACGTCTAACAGTAACAGAGTCACAGTACTCACTCGCTAATGCGTGATTTGAGGGGCAAAGCTGTAATTTGGTCATGGGGCACTCACGGCGAACTTCAGGGTCGGGTGCAGCAGCTGCTCGATGACTAATAGTTTTGTCAGTAATGCAGTACTTATCGAAACAGCTGTGAGTTGGTGACATCTGCACCAGCTGATCTCGCATACTGCACAATACTTGTCATATTTACTTCAAAGTAAACTAAAAATAAAATTGTTGAAAGTCGAGCTAGCGACGCCACTGTCGATACTTATGTACTTATCCTATGATCTTATCTAAATACGTAACTAAGCAAAAACGAAATTTCAATAATAGAATTTACGCACTTCTGGCATCATAAACACATCAATGTCACAAAAACATAAAAAAATAGCGGCCGGCGTATAGGCGTTTTGTTTCCGCCTTCCACTTGCATCATAATAAATAATTAACAAAACAAATCTTTTGGAACAATTACTTGGGATTGAGAGCCCGGGTCGCATTGCTGCGCCCATGCAGAGCCGAAAGACACACGTAGCGAAAACATAGGTAGCCTACCTGGTAAACTTTGAAGGTGACCCATTCAAACGAAGGTTCCGCGGCGTTGAGGTCATGATTAGCCGACCTCAAGTCCTCTTGAGCTTGGCGCAGAAATCTGCGTGCCTGTGCAGGCTGAGGGTTACAGCTGGCGAAACTTGGAGGCGGAATGTTCGACCCAGCAGACTGGAACGACGTCGAACTGCTGGCGTATTCGCGAGCGAAGTTCTCGCGATATCGTTCGCGCTGGGCTCGGTGTTCCCGCGCACGACTGTTCATCTGCTCGTAGAAGAACTTAAACGCGTTGGCGAAGTTTCGCTGGAAGGATTCGGTCCCGGCGAACGGATTGCGAGGATCCGCAGCGAAGCCTTCCGGCAGATCGTCGTCGAAACCAGTCTTACCTTCGAGGCGATCCAGTTCAGTGTGGATGTGCTGAGTGATGGCGGTGGCGAAGTCCTGGTCGTCGATGTTCTTGTCCGGATGCCAGCGCAACAGCAGGCGTCGAATGACCTTACGTCGCTGAGCGTCAGGCAGTTCCCATGCTGCGTTCAACGACTCAGTCACGTCACGCTTCACTAATTCTTCACGCAATGCTGAATCCATCTCAAACACAACATCTTCACCTTCAGCTGCGCTTCCGTCGAAGTGAGGTTGAGGTTGCTCTGGTTCATGATATCCGTTCTGTGCGCTGGTTCGTCTTGGTGGCGACTGGACTGTCTGCGGGCGGCGACTTCGTTGCGTATACACCGTCAGCTGCATTGTTTTCGGAGTGACCGGCTCAAAAACAGCCTCATCCGCGTAGACGGAGTCGGGAATTTTAGGCGACAACTTCGACGAGCCCGACGGCGAAAGCTTCGGTCCCGGAGAACCGGCCGACGTGGCAAAGACTTCGACGCGGTGGAATCGGTAGAGGTTGGCGGACGGAGCGACAATTGGGGGTCTGTCGTCGCCGATGTTGATAAGGTAGCTCTCAGTCAGTACGCTGGCTGGACTGCTATGACCGTGGTCGTCATATCCATTGCAGCTGTTACTCCTCGAAACTTGGCCGTTCTGACGTCCACTGATCACCAACAGCCGCTCCTGCTCGTCCGTCTTTCTGTCGTTCACGCTGTCCACACCGCGACCGTCGACGATCATCTTCTTGATGATGATGGCGTAGACGATCGTCATATCGCCAAACAACGAGTTCTGCGCTTCATCGTCGAGTTCGTATCCGACGTACTCTCCGTCTTCAAATTCCTCAAAGTCCTCGCGCAGGAGATGGTGATCCTCGACCGGAATAAACGACCCGGGACTCGGCAACGCCGTCTTTCTCCAGTCGTCGTCGGCGACCGACCCGTGATCAGGTCGCACGCGCAGCCGGTCAAGGGTCCTCGAGATGGCGTGCGGCGCACACGACAACATCGGGCGGATGTAGTGGACCGACTTTTTGAGCAACTTGCTCGCGATTTCGTTCACCGCGTCAGCCATGAGCGCCTGGAGCTCTTCGCTGTCGGCGCCGACCAGTTTGGAGATGTAGATGGTGTAGGCAGTTTCAGAAGTGTCGTCAGTCGAGGTCAGGCGTTGTTCCACGAAGCAAGTCGTCTCCGTCTCGCTGTTACTGAGAGACTGTCCAGTATCGGTGTCCAACAGGTACGTAACCACGCGGTCCACGGTATACACCTCCAGACATTCCAATCGACGCCGGATTTCGTCCAGAACGCACGTTTTCACCTTGTGCCCAGAGCGCTGATGCTCGTGTCGAATCAGTCTAATCAGACCGGCAGTAAACGACCTGGAGCTGATCTGACTGCGAAGTCTCTCAGCCAGTGAACTGACCGTCTTCGACCCGGCGTGTCGTTCACACAGCGTCTCGCTGACAACCGTTGTCAGTGACCGCGGACACAGGTCCTTCGGCAGCAGTGCAAGAGTGTCCGAGTAATTTTCATCTGCCTGTACAAGACCGCATTCAGCGAGGTTCACCAGCAGGTGCCGGTCGATGCTTGAGATGCGGTCCAGCCACGAGACACGGTCCACAAAAATCACATCGACAGATTTACACAGTATACCCTTGTCGGTTGGGAAGTACAGCTCGCCGACTAGTAGCAGAGTGTCTACCGACTCTCTGGATCGCGCAAGAGATTTGAAAAGTCCTCGAACTGATCTGAATGCTAGCCGCAGTTCGTTCGGATGTAGTCGTGCACTCGACGTCTGATGATGTAGATTTTTCAGTACAGAGGCATACTGAGTCGGACTGGCCTGGTGGGTGGCTCCGAGACGAACGAATAACTCGCGGAATTCTCCGAGTTCTGATGGAAGACGGTAGAGGTAGGGAACCAGCTGGTCATCATCGAAGAGGTTGATGACGATTTGTGAAGGTTTGAGAAAAGATCGACCGAGGTCGAAGACGACACAGAAAGTGCCCGAGAGTTTGTCGACGAGGAGCTGTCGTGTTTCTTGATCAGCGTCAACAGTCTCACTCTGCAGATACCGGTATGTCTTCTTCATCACATCGGCTCGCATGAACGTCTTCACGTCCTCCGAATGACCTTCGGACGAACTTTTGGGTCCTTGAGTGCACAAGTTCAACACGTGCTCAATCACGACGCTTATCGGAGGCTTGTCCGGGAGGCCGAGCCTGGAAGCCACTTCCCGCCAGTACTCAGCCGCAGTCATTCCGTCATAACTGCCCATGTCGGATTCGCTAAACCGATAAGGGTTTGCCCATTCCGGTAAAACGTAGGCGCTTGTCCACACCAGCGACTCATATCGCTCTGGTATTCCTTCACGAAATGTGATGTAGTGAGAGGCGGTGTTATCGTCATTCTCGCCAAACGGCGGATGAAGCTTATGCAGAATAGAACTGCCGCGAGCCGCCGGTATAAACCGAATGTCGGCGATCGACTCCAACACGGATCTGGAGAGAAGGTCCTTCATCCGCAACAGATGCACCACCAACGTTCGCGACTTCTCGAAAGTGACTTCACTGGCTCCAGACGTTGCCACCTCGTTGGCAACTGAACTGGCAAACTGAACAAAAGACTCGGCGGAGACTTCCGTCTGAAGGCCAACAAGACGCAGCAGTTCCAGCCACTTGAACTCGTTGAAGGGCGCAGCAGGGAAAGCCAGGTCGTCCTTGGTCAACATCTGCTTGAAGACTGGGTGGTAAGGGTCGCACAGCATCTCGGGCTGACAGTAGCAGCCGTCTGCTCGGGCCACGAACTGAAGCTTTCCCAGTGCCGCCAGCACTGCCTCCCGATCGCCAGCCGACGCTCGAGGCAAGTACACGTCGCGAAGAAACTCGAGATACTTTTGCCGAGCCGGCGGGTCGAACGTGTGAAACTCGACGAAGATGAAATCCAAATACAGCTGCAAGATGGATATTGATCTACAGCCGAGGACTTCGTAGACGCTGATCAGAGCTGGATTGTGCAGGAGAAAGATGGTCCCGAAACGAAGTCGCCACGCATCGAGGTCGCACTGCGAAGCAACCATTTCGTTTAGAGTATACACGTGGTCGGCACCGGAAAGCGAGACAACATCGCCAGAAACTGTCACGTGAATGCAGACAGCTCGCAGCATTGCGTGTAGATCCACATTATCTCGCCAGGTGTCGACGAGGTCGGCGAAGTACCTCAACAGGATGAAGCACTCATCGCGATGCAACAGCGGCGAATGTGCGGTGGACAGGTAGTGAAGAGCTCGGATTATCGCTCGTGGGTCGTCCAGTGTCGAGACAAGCAGTCGTGGAAATGAAGAGTTGATATTCGGCAGATGTCGACCGGATGACACGTCCAGGACATCGGTGTCCAGTTCCGGGACCCCGAGCTTCGTCAGACATCGTCGGACTGGCTGACTCATTATACCCACCTGGCTGTAGTCGAGCACAACCTTGGCACACCCGATCGGCACCAGAAACCTGTCCCAGTCACTTTTCGCGCCGAAAGTGGCGTTGTTGTTAGTCAAAATAACCTTCACCGGCAGTAAGCACCAGTCATCAAGCGACTGCACCACTTCTTTCGCCGTTACCCTGTCAGCTCCAAGTTCTCTGCATTTCTGCTCGTATTCTAGTCGCAGGAAGGTCCACAGCTTCGCCAGCCATGTTCCAGTCGGTGGGCCATTCTCTTCGCTCGAACGCAACGCGCGCTCGTTTTGCGGCCCGTACAAATTCGCCGGTAAAACCGCAGGCAGCAGTTCGGCAAACGACTGAACAGTAAACGCAGAAAACACGGGACAACTGTCCCAGACGTCGTCGACGAAATGAGATTCGTGTATAACTCGATGAAGAAACTTGTGTGTGAGGCCCGGCAGCAGATCAAAGTGAACCGTGCGATAGACAGGTTCCGTGACCGAGAACGAACGCAGAAGATTATCCTGGCACAGCAACAGCGGAAGACCGTCCAGACGTTCTGATGCACAGTGAACGTCCTGAAGACAGAAAGTGAGAATCAACCGGAGAACAGCGTCGCTGAGCAGCCTCGAGTCGGAGATGTTGACGGGCAACGAGTCAGCGACATGGCAACGACAGGAAGCAAAGAAGTCGACGACGGACGTCGGAGAGACATTGCTGACGTCCACACCGGCCGAGTGAAAACTGTCGCAGACGAAACTCGGCAGTGAAACTAGAGGAAATCCAACAGCCAGAAGGGCACGTCGAAGTTTGTCTGCACTCGATGGAGGCTCGTGGACCGTTCGACTTGCTCCAGGGCGAAATCGAGGTAATTTTGGCTTTGCGGGAGAAGGTTCCGACTGCCGGAACGTTTGTTGGAGATTATCGAAGTAAACAGCGCTGGTCTGATCATCCTGCACTGCATACCATTCTACTATAGTGATTTCGTCGTTTGGATCTTTACCAGTCTGAAGAAACTCTTCACTGATGGGAGTTCTAACGACGGGCAGCAGTGGTAATGATGAACGCGCAATACCACGATAGACCGCTTCCATGAGAGTTGACCAGTAACCGCTGACGCCGGACGAGAGATTAGGAAACAGGCAGTGATATCGTCTCAAGGCTTCATCGCCAGCCCGCATCTCACCACCCAGCATATGAGAGACCGCCTGCAGAACGGCGATGTACGACGGAGCAATGACGTGACTAAAGAGCAAGCAGTTCCACGTCGACTTGGCAGTACCGGTCTCATCCTGCCAGAGATTGCGTCTCGACTCATGATCAAGAGCGAAATGGCCGTTTATACTGACCGGTAGATCGCACTTGATGGGCAGCGGCAGAAAACAGGAGATTCGACGGCGACGGGACTCGATCTTTCGCGGATCAGATGCGTCCACGAGGGCAGCGGCAGCCCCGCGCGGCATCAGCATCATATCTCCACGACGAAACGCCTCGTCAACCGCCGACGGAATTTCCGTATCGCCACCGAACCCAAACCTCTGCGACACCAACCACTTTTCCCAGCAGCCTCGATTATCCGACAACGTCACCGCGTACGTCACGCTCCGCTCGTGGATGTCGCACAGCTGCAGCAGCCCGGAGGCAATCGCCTTGGCAACCGTCTTCGCATTCTGCACAAACTCTTCCTTGGCTTTGGCATCCTGCTCGGACATCAGCGCCTGCACTGTGTACGTGTTGGTCAGCTGACCGCTGGAACTATTCACATCCGACAAGTGAACTGACTGCACGGAGTTGAGAAACAAAAGACTGTCGAAAATCTCTGGACGAAGCTGCTTGAACAGCTCGTCGACGGTATCCAGCGTCACCGGCTGGTCTGAGAGTTCGGAAGCTTCCGCCATGGCCTCGTTCCGCAGCGGAAGTCGAAACATCGTCCCGTTGGTAAGATCGAAACCACTGTCTTCCAGATAGCACGAAAACACGTCGGTGAAGATCTTACGCAGTCGAGGAACCTCCGCAAACCTGCGCCCAGGCTCGTCGCAAGTCGCCCCTGGAACATAGCGCGCATGTGGATCGAAGATACACAGACTTCCTCCAGGATCAGGACCCCCGGTAAGGAATGACGGTACATCCGTCAGATGGTAGACACAGTTGAATCCGACTCCATACTGTCCGGTTGCGTTCGGATCAGTGCCTTTCCTGCCCTCGCCAAGTCTCTGGATGGCGTCAAGATCGGTTTCCGTGAAGGCCCGGTTGTTGTATATACAAAGAGCGGGTCCCTGCATGGACTTCCACGCCGGATCAAAAAGTCTTTCGACGCCGTGTTGTCTGGGATCTTTGATGAAGTGGACCGTGGAGGCGCCGGCATCGTCGGCGTTCTGCAGCATCTCGTTCAGAAGTTCGCGGTGGCACGGATACGCTGCCAAGATACGACGCAGTCGAGTGGTCAGTCGCTCCCGCTGGCCGAACCCAAGACCACGCGAGTGCTTGCGCAACATATCATGTCTACGAGTGCTCACACCAAGCTGGCGTGACATGGTGTACGGAATCAGTGGGTGTGAGAACCCGCTTTCCAGCAGCTCGTCGTCCTCGTCTCCAGCAACGCCTGCGTCAACTGCGGCTTCTGGTAGCCAGCCACAGTCCGGCTCGTTGTAGCAGAGTTCGGTGGCAGAACGTAGCACTCCGGCAGAATCTGGAATATATATCGTTTCACCGGCACTCACCACCTCTGCCATGGTGACTTTCTGCTCAGTCATTGCATCGTTAAGTAAGCTAGCCAGCTGCAATGCCAGCTTGAGTGAATCCTTATCAAGAGGTGCAGAACCGTGCTTCTCCCTCATTGAATGGAGAGCGGACACATAGGCGGTGGTGTCGAAGTTATCGCGTACTCCCGCTGCCGTCAGCAGGTCGCCAATCCTCTGCCGCTGAGTTTCTGGAACTCCGCACAAGTACGGAAAACAGCTGTGCATGAAATTGAATGCCACCTGTTGTGGAAGCATAAGGTGTCCAGAAATAAGGACAAATGTGGTGTCGCACAGGCTGTCGCCAATGCGTTTCCGCAACGTAACGTCATTGCAGTGGCTCTGTAGTACGTCGCTGATGTGATTCATGACTCGCTGGAAGTCGTCAAACTGATCTGCAGTTGACGGAATTCCGTACTTCACCACATGGTCAACAACCGTGTGTAGCTGATCCAGAACATCGTCAACTGACGGAAACTTGTAAGAGAAACTGATCTGAAGAAACGACTCAAGTTGTTCACAGTCTGGCTGTGACTTCGGGAAAACACCAGAGTCAGCAACAGGCTTTACACAGCAGACAAGATCACTGCAAGCGGCTGCGTACAAATCAGCAGGGCACATCCGGGAATTTTCAGCCGTATACCACGGCAGTGGAAACGCAACCGGTTTGGACATTACAGGCAGGAACGGTGTATGAGCGACACTGCTCTGGATAAGTGAAAGACTGGAGTTTGTTGATGAGTTTTGATTAATGATTAGTTTCTGTGCAACTACATTCAACAGTCCAGTGACCACCTGTCGAGCAAAAACTTCATCAGTTATTGAAACAATCTCCTGAGTGCGGTCAACAACTTCTTGCCACGTAACATCAGCCAGCTCATGCTTCATACCAAGACCTCGCAACAACTGGAGAACGTCAGGACTGCAAAATACTTCTGACGGAAACCGCAAATCTTCCGGGCCGTACATCGGAGCTAACAGTGACATCGGATCCACAAGATCACATGGACGCTTAACGACAGATCCATCTGGAGAACATGGAATTGATGCATTGTTCTGAAAGACCGAATAAAGGTTTAGCTCGTTCCTCCGAATGCCATCAAGTAACAGCTGGTCCCTCTGTTCGGCAACAAGTTGAGAAATGTTAGGTACAAAAATGTCGCTGAAGAACCGCGTCACATCAAAAACATTAGATGTCACATTATCAGCCACACCAGTTGAAACAAAAGCTTCAGTCAACCACGTGGGAAGAGTACACACGATCTTTCCAGTGCCTGAAACACATTCACGGAACACTGTAAAAGCTAGTGAACCAACGGGCGAGGCAGCGTAGACGGTCTCCAGAAACAGCGTGTCCTTGATCGAAGCCCAGCTGTTGCTGTCTGAGAACAAAGCTGGAGGATCGAACTGGTTGCTCGGACTGGAAACCTCCGAGTAGAATGCATCCAGAAGTGGATCGCATGATGTTTCGCTGAACTGTGGATTTGGCCAGAGAGCATGAAACTCAAGTAACGCAGGACTAGAACACAGATGCGTGATGTCAGAAAGTGCATGGACATAAGCCTTGCAGACAGCGTCGCGGAAGAGTGCGTGGTTCCAGGCGGGGCGAGGATCAAACCGATCATCCTCGTTTGGCTGACACAGATGCTTGCGACTGGAGGTGATTGCAAAACAGCCGTTGACGTGCACCGGAAGCCCGAGGCGAATTGGAAGTGGCATGAACGAAAAGAGTGAGCCGAAAGGAATGGACGTGACAGAATCGACTAAAGCTACCGGAGTGTATGAACCTTCGTCAGAAGGATCAAGACATACAGCAACTGCAGCAGCTGGTAGGAGAAAATCTTCCTGAAGCGCCATTCTTAGAGACTCTTCACTGCCCATGGCGGAAGAGACAAGCCATGTTTGGCTGACGTTGGCTACAGATCGATCAAGCAGACCGGCGCCCTTCGAAGTTACCACGAAGCTGACTGTACAGACCAAGGAGACATCTGGAGTGTTTACCTCTTCCACAACAGCTCCAGCCCTCACACTGGCAAGTATTTCTGTGGAAGACTTCAACACTGATGAATTTATCACAAGGTCACGGGTCTGAAAATCATCAGCTGCAACAGTCGATGGTAAACTGACGGTCGGTGAAAGTTCACGGATAACATGATCAAGTTTTCTTTCGGCTGAAAACACGAGGACTGGGTCTCGAGCGCTAGTGGCACGCTTTCCAAGATGATAAATACTGATGCCAACCACATTCTGTGCAAACAACAATATCGACTCTGCAGCCTCAGACAACATCCGGAGCAGATCTCGAACATCACGGTCGGTGTAAGGCCGACTGGAGATCTCACTACATGCCGCCTGGGTCGCGGTGCGCAGCGGCAAGCGGAACAGAGTACCGTCGAACGAGTCGGCAACTTCTGCAACGCTTGCATTTGTCTGCAGCAAGTCACAGCCGAACACGCCATCCCACGGCCGGAACTGGTTGCCAAAACGCCGCAGACTTCTCCTGTGCCGGCGAAGGTCGATTCGAACCCCGGGCCGAGAACGGTCGCGAATACACCGGCCGAGATGGATGGCGTGCGGGTCGAATATGACAATACTGTGACGACTGAGGAAACATGGCACCTCAGTCAAGTTGTACACAGCGTTGAAGCCGAGACCAAACCGACCGATCTGATCGGTTCGCGAGAGCTTCGTCGCTCCACCGAGTTTGGTGATGTTCTCAAAGTCTGTGTCAGTAAAGACGGCGTTGTTGTAGACCCAAAGTGCGGGTCCTTGGCACTCCTTCATGCCGTCGTCAAGCAGACAGCTCCGTGCATCAGCGTTCTCACGCTCGTCGTACAGAAACTTCACCTAAACGCACAGCACAAAACGAGCTCACAGCAATGTGCTTTCAGAGTCGTCTGACCTATAACTTGCTCCTTGTCAATCAATCAATGAGTCAGTCAGTAATTTTTATAGTGGCCTAGGTAGCTGTTGCCACTGCTAGGACCACTAAGAGCGTCATAGTAACACAGTTGGGCAACAGTTACAGTAGTCCTACAACATCTGAGTAAGACTGCTGGGACAGATAATGTTTCAGTTGGCGCCGAAAGGGTTAAACGATGTATACACTCTACTAGCCGCACGGAGCCGCAGATGTAAGCTGTTATTCGACCTCTAATCCTATAATTACCTACTCGACAGCCAGGCTGCTGATTAAGCTGGTACTGTTTTAGCGGAATCTGTCTGCGTGTCAATAACTGATAAAACTATACACCGATCACGCTGAAATCTATGTAACTTGGCAAGGAACATGTGTGCTATGTTGAACCCAAGAACCGATTAGATTTTGGTGGCATATGACCTTGACCTTTGACCTTACTTGGCTCGAATGACAAATCTTATGCACACAAGTTGATTGGGCCATGTCGCTGTTTAGGCCACACACGCATAAATAATAATAATCCTCTTAATTATGGTTAAGACATAACGCTCAACCTCACAACAAACTGTCATGCAGGACAGCGACTATATATCTAATGCCTACACTGTCACACGGGACACCAACAACCACATTTAGCACGGGGAGAGCAGCCAACTGCATATGGCGCTAAGATGCTACCAATCCGATCAGGTAACCCCGGCCATTACCTCGTAAGCATTCACCAGATGGCGCCACCTAAGCGAGGGGCACACATCCGATAAACAGCTTACTACTCATTTATCGACCCCGAAAGGATGAAAGGCTGAGTTGGCCTAGTTGATTGACCTGCAGCGGACGGTTTACCAACATAAGTGGTCATCCGACAGCTGCAGAGCGAGCACAGGACGGAAGTTCGCCAGCGAAATACCGACGTTCTACCGCTGTGCTACGCAACCAACCACTCTGACTGATTACTGAAATAATGGACTACTGTACCAATACATTCGACAAGGTTGTTCTGACCTCGGTAGCGCCAGCGTCGTCGGCGTTCTGAATGAGTTCTTTTGGCACGGCCAGACCGTCAGCGTAATCTTCAAGCAGTGTATGAATTCTGCCGGTGAGAGAATCGGTCTGTCCAAAGCCAAAGTCGAGCGGCTGTTCGGCCTCCAGCATGCGTGACATGAGGGACGGTACACCGAGCGCCTCACAGGTGCTCGTTGGCACATTGCCGTGTACCAGACGCACTGGTCGTGCCTCGTCGTCCGCACCAAGCTCCGAGTTCACCCCGAGGTCTGACAGCGTATATCCTACACACAAAGCAATTCAACCAGTCAGTTTAACGTTTATCATCATTCAAGCGTACCATCCCATGTGTTGATTTCTCTATTTTTCTGCGTTTAAATTAGCTTAGTACATTTTTCTCAAATTGCTTTTATGTGTTTCATATATATTGAATGTATACCACTGACCCGTGGACATGTTTGTGTATTTTATTTTACTAGGGCCACTGTAAGTGCTGAACAAGCCTTGTCGGTCCTGTTCACGTAATATCACCTGTCAGGCTTTTATGTAACTGTTTTATGAACAAATAAATGATGATGATGATAAAATACGTTCTGTGGAACGTGGTATCTGCCCCATAGCCACGTCCACAATGAACGAACTGTTCCTATAATTATGGCCGGGTGCATGGCGCATGCACGAAACGGCTATATTTTCACTTCCGGTCTAAA
>Ga0209255_1000085_pt1 | contig 16792 bp, 16 predicted proteins | sample WorMetvaBAHAMAS2_FD_187394 | JGI IMG/M metagenome (GOLD analysis project Ga0209255, IMG submission 187394) | Marine gutless worms symbiont microbial communities from Max Planck institute for Marine Microbiology, Germany - Olavius vacuus... | ecosystem: Host-associated > Annelida > Digestive...
CTGAGATCGGAAAAAAGCGGCGCAAGACACGACATCGGCAGCCCTCAAATGGTTCGAACTGCCCCACCAAAGAACCCCTTTCACCAACAACCGCAACCCAAAATCCGCCATATGCGATTCCCCTACCCTGAAAGGGGGAGAGGACGCCCGCTCCGCATTGTGGTCTCCGGGATGGTTTTCGTGCCTCTCCCCTGCAAGGGGAGAGGACAGGTGAGGGGTCCTGCGACGCCGGGGTCGCACCTTGCCTGATCCGCTGATGATCCCCGAGCCGCGGCTGTCGCGGGCGGCGCAGATGCAGGAGCGCTGGGCGACGCTGCCGGGGAACCTGCGCGGCGGCATCCTCTACCTCGCCGGCGCCCTGCTGCTGACCATCATGCTGGGGCTGATCAAGCTGGTCAGGCAGCGGCTGCACGTGACCGAGATCCTGTTCTTCCGTCAGCTCACCATGGCGGCGATCTCGGCGCCGATGATCGTGCGCGGCCTGCCGGACTCGCTGCGAAGCAAGCGCCCCGACCTGCAGCTCCTGCGGATCGCGGTCGCCTTCGGAGCGATGACCCTCGGTTTCACCGCGGTGATCCACCTGCCGCTGGCCGAGGCCACGACTCTCGGCTTCACCAAGACGTTCTTCATGACGATCCTCGGCATCCTCCTGCTTGGCGAGGCGGTGCGGACCCGGCGTTGGGTGGCGCTGGCGGTGGGCTTCGGGGGCGTGCGGGTCATCCTCTGGCCCTCTGGACAGGGCGGGCTCGACATCTACCACCTCGCCTCGCTCGCCAGCGCCTGCCTGGTGGCGCTGGTGATGGTGCTGATCCGCAAGCTGAGCCAGGTAGACCAGCCGCTGACCATCCTCAGCTACCAAGCGATCGGCGTCGGGCTGCTGATGGTAGCGCCGACGTTGTGGTTCTGGCAGACGCCGACCTGGACCGAGGCCGGGCTGCTGGTGCTGATCGGCGCCATCGGGGTGGTCGGGCAGTACATCAACATCCTGGCGCTCAAGGCCGGCGAGGCCGGGGCGCTGGCGCCCCTCGACTTCACCCGGCTGGTTTTCGCCGGGGCGCTGGGGCTGGTGCTGTTCGGCGAATGGCCGGCGAACCGGGTCTGGCTCGGCGCCGCGGTGATCGTTGCCGCGGCGCTCTACATCCTGCACCGGGAGCTCCGCTTGGAGGCTGTCGAAGCCGAAAAGGGCTGAGATCACAGCCCGGCACGGCCAAGCCAGGCAGAACCGGCCCCGGCGCCGATCTTCTCACTTTGATCACGGTTTCGGAAGGCGAAGTGTCGCGGAAGGGTGGAATCTCGCGTTTCCAACCCCCTCACAGGCTTGCGGAGCGGGTACCCTCTGGATAGAGTCGCGCGGCGCTGCATCGTGATGCGCTCGCTGGGAGGGAGTTCTGTTGACCGGGACTCAGTTCGGTTCGTGGCAACACGGGCCAGCAGACACAGCGAATACAACCAACAACCGGAGGATGACACATGGAACGTTGTGATTTCCTTAAGGGCGCCGCGTTGACGGCGGTGGCGGCGGCCACCACTACCTTGGCCGCGCCGGCGCTGGCACAGGCCCGCAAGGAGATGGTGATCGTCTCGACCTGGCCGCGCGACTTCCCGGGCCTCGGCCTCAGCGCCCAGCGTCTGGCCGCTCGGATCACCGAAATCTCGGAGGGCCGGATCACCACCCAGTACTTCGCCGCCGGCGAGCGCGTTGGCGCCTTCGACTCGTTCGACGAGGTCGCCTCGGGCAACGCCCAAGCCTACATCGCCGCCGACTACTACTGGAAGGGCAAGCATCCAGGGTGGGCCTTCTTCACCTCGGTGCCGTTCGGCCTGACCTACACCGAACTCGCCGCCTGGATCAAATACCAGGACGGCCAGGCGCTGTGGGACGAACTGGCGGGCGAATTCGGCCTCAAATGCCTGCCCTGCGGCTGCACCGGCTGCCAGATGGGCGGCTGGTTCAACAAGGAGATCGAGACCGCCGACGACCTCAAGGGCCTGAAGATGCGTATCCCGGGCCTCGGCGGTGACGTCATGACCAAGCTCGGCGCCTCGACCGTGTCGCTGCCGGGCGGCCAGATCTACGAGAACCTGGTCTCCGGTGCCATAGACGCCACCGAGTGGGTCGGCCCCTACAACGACTACTTTCTGAAGTTCTACGAGGCAGCCAAGTACTACTACTATCCGGGCATGCACGAGCCCGGCGGCAACCTCTCGTTCGGCTTCAACAAGGCGTGGTGGGAAGGCCTGAGCGACTGGGAGAAGGCGGTGATCACCTCCTGCTCGATGGAGGAATACGCCAACCAGATGGACGAGACCAACGCCAATAACGGCGCCTATCTCAACCGCCTGATCAACGAGCATGGCGTCGAGCTGAAGCAGTTCTCGGAAGAGATATACGACAGCTTCGGCGAAGGCGCGGCCGCGGTCCTCGACGAGGCGCGCCAGCACAGCGACCTGGCCAACCGGATCTACGAGAGCTGGGCGGCGGCACGGGCCGATGTCGGCAGCTGGATGGCTATTTCCGATATCGCCTACTCGGTGCAGCGCAACCGCGTGCTCGGGATCGGCTGACGCAGATCGCCGGTGAACTGGCAACGGGGCGGGGCCGTCGGCTCCGCCCCCTTTTCAAACCCAGAACACAGGATCGATCGTCATGACTACGAGCGCAACAGACGCAGCTGCTGTGGCCGGAGGCGCGCCTGCGCCGCGGGTCCGCATCTTCGGATGGGGAAATCTCGCGCTGATGGCCGCGTTCGTCGCCAACACCGTTCTGATGTTCTGGTTCGACTGGCCCGGGATCGGGCCGATCTATCCGGGCACCGACGGCTCGACGGCGCTCGCCGCGGTCCAGGCCGCGATCTATTTTGGGTTGCCGGCGCTGGCCATCTACTACGTGATCGCGACCGGCGACCGCACCTTGCGCCATGATGCCCAGACTGTCTCGGACGCCAATGCCTTCTTCATCCGGGCGGCGTTCTGGGCGGTGTTCCTGATCGGCATCGCCGACACCGTGGTCTCGGCCATCCGGGCCGAAGGGATGCTGGAGTCGCTGTTCGGCGACGAGCTGGCGGTCGATCTCGGCCGGTCTGCCTTCCGCGGCCTCTGGGTTCATGTCCCGGCGCTGCTGATCGGAGTCGGCATCGCCGCCGTCACCCGCACGCTCGGCTTCTTCTGGCTGTCGCTGATGGTGGTGGCGGCGGAGCTGCTGATCGTCTTTTCGCGCTTCGTCTTCTCCTACGAGCAGCCCTACATGGCCGACCTAGTGCGGTTCTGGTACGCAGCGCTGTTCCTGTTTGCCAGCGCCTACACCCTGCTCGACGACGGCCACGTCCGAGTCGACGTGCTCTACGCCGGTTTCCGCCGGCGCACGCGCGGCAAGGTCAATTCGCTCGGCTCTGTGCTGCTGGGAATGACGATGTGCTGGGCGATCCTGTTCGTCGGCATGTGGACCAACTCGAGCATCATCGTCAGCCCGATCCTGGTGTTCGAGACCACCCAGACCGGGTTCGGCATGTACGTGAAGTACTTCATGGCCGGGTTCCTCGGGGTGTTCGGCATCTCGATGATGGTCCAGTTCGTGAGCTACATGTTCGAGTCCTTGGCCGACTGGCGCGAAGAGCCCGGCGGTCGGGCCTTGGACTCCGCCGGCCCGGTCGGCTGAGAGAATAGGTAAGGAAAGCGCACACGCCATGGAACTCGTCTTTCTCGCCATCCTCATCGTGCTGATGATGTTCGCGCTCGGCTCGGGCTTCCCGGTGGCGTTCTCGCTGCCCGGCTCTGCGATCCTAGCCATCGCCCTCGCCGCCGGCTGTGGCTACCTCTTCGCCGGCGACGTGTCGGCCTATTTTGCCCAGGGCGGCCCGGTGCAGTGGCTGAGCGCCGGCGTGACCAACTTCCGAGGCGTCTACTGGGAGGCCGAGCGCGACACCCTGATCGCGATTCCGCTGTTCATCTTCATGGGCATCATGCTGCAGCGCTCGAAGATCGCCGAGGATCTGCTGGTGACCATGGCGCAGCTCTTTGGCCCGATCCCCGGCGGCCTCGGCATCTCGGTGGTCTTCGTGGGCGCGCTGCTGGCGGCGACCACCGGCATCGTCGGCGCCACCGTGGTGGCGATGGGCCTGATCTCGCTGCCGGCGATGCTGCACCACAACTACTCGAAGACGCTGGCCACCGGCACCATCGCCGCCTCGGGCACGCTGGGGCAGATCATCCCGCCCTCGATCGTGCTGATCATCCTCGCCGACCAGCTCGCCAGCGCCGTCGACCAGGCGGGGACCTCGCGCAAGGAGCAGTTCAAGCAGTCGACCGGCGAGCTCAGCATGCCGTCGGAGTTCGACATCGTCTCGACAAGCGCCGGCGACATGTTCCTCGGCGCGCTTGTGCCCGGATTGGTGCTCGTCGGGCTCTACATGGTCTACATCCTCGGCTTTGCGCTGCTACGCCCGCGCGTTGCGCCGCCGGTGCCGTTCGAGGGCAAGGTGGACCGGCGCTTCGCCATCAAGGTGATGTTGATCCTGGTGCCGCCGCTGGCGCTGATTTTCCTGGTGCTCGGCTCTATCATCACCGGCATCGCAACGGTGAACCAGGCCGGTGCCATCGGCGCGGTCGGCGCGCTGATCATGGGCAGCTACCGGCTGCACGAGCACTCGGCAACGCAGGGCGACGGCGGGGCGGATGATGCCATGGCCGATTCCGACGAGGCTCTGAGCCGCAAGGGCGCGTTCTACCCGGCGCTGCTGGCGCTGGCGTCCATCGCCATGGTGCTGATCGTCCTCAGCCAGCACTATGTCAACGTCAAGAACATCCAGACCAGCGCCGATGTCACCGCCCTCGTGCTCGCCTCGATTGGCGTCGCCGGCCTCAGCATCGCCATCGTCTGGAGCGCCTGGCGCGCCTATAAGATCGAGGACACGCTGACCGGCGTGATGATCGAGACCGCCAAGACCACCTCGTTGGTGTTCATCATCCTGATCGGTGCAGCGATGCTGACATCCGCCTTCCGCTCCTTCGGCGGCGAGGAGCTGGTGAAGGACTTCCTCAACGGCATGCCCGGCGGCTTCTGGTCGAAGTTCATCATCGTCATGGGCGTCATCTTCCTGCTCGGCTTCTTCCTCGACTTCATCGAGATCGCCGTGGTCGTGGTGCCGATCGTGGCGCCGATCCTGCTCGCCGACCCCTCGGCAAACGTCACTGCGGTGTGGCTGGGTGTGATGATCGGCCTCAACATCCAGACCTCGTTCCTGACCCCGCCCTTCGGCTTCGCCCTGTTCTACCTGCGCGGCGTCGCCCCGGCGGCCGTTCGGACGCTGGAGATGTACAGAGGCGTCATCGCCTTCATCGCCCTGCAGCTCTTGGCGCTGGTGATCGTCGGCAACTATCCGTCGCTGGTGAACTACCTGCCGAACCGGATGTCGCTGACCTCGGAGACCGCGCCCCCGCCGCTGAATCCGAAGCTGCAGTACTGCATGGAGGAATATGTCGGCGAGCAGTTTGCCGATCGCGGCGACGCCATCCGCGGGGCGATCGCCACCGCCAAGGAGCTCGATCTCAGTTATGTGCCGACGGACCTGCAGAAGGACATGGCGACGGGCTTCAAGGCGGCCGACACGGTGTTCGATCTGCTCGGCAAGGCCAAGGAGGCCGAGGCTGAGATCGACGATCTCTCGGCCGAGTACCGGCCCCTGCACAGCCAAGTGCGCGACATCGAGACCGAAATCCTGACCCTGGAGGCCGAAATCAAGTTGCTGACCACCGCGATCCAGCACGGCGGCGCCGATCACCCGCGCAAAGCCTCGCGCGAGGCGGCAATCGAGGGCCTCAAGGCCGAGACCGAGGCGCTCAAGACCAGCATCCCGGCGGAGTGGGAGGAGAAGCACAAGACCTTCCTGGCCATCGTCAAGGCCGAGCGCACGGCGCGGTCGAAGTACCGCAGGGCGACCGACAACGCCTACGATCCGGTGGCCGAGCTGCGCGCGATCGTGGCCGCGACCGACGCACTGGCGGCCCTGAAAGGCAACCTGCGCGGGCTTGCCGCCGAGGCCCCGGGGATGGAGATCGACGCCGCGATCGAAAGGATCGTGGAGGCCCGCACCCTAGTTGGCGAGGTCGAAGGGGCCGGCAGCATCCGCAAGATGCTCACCAAGGCGCGCAGCGCGATCAAGGCCAAGACCCCCGACAAGGAGAAGATGTCCGACTTCCTGGCCCATGCGATCGCCGCCTTCGAGGCGGAGATGGACTGGCGCCGGCGGGCCGAGCGCGAGCTGAAGCCCGGCCTCGATGCCTATGACGCCGCGATCCACGACACCATCGGCCTGCGCGGCCAATCGCGACTGCCGAAGAAGCAGGCGCTCTACGTCGCCAGCTGCAACTCCGGGCACCGGGACATCTCGCTGAGCTTCTGACCGGTAGGGCGGACAGGCCTGTCCGCCCTACCCGGCATCACATGTTGGCGCCCTCGATCGCGGCGATCACCGCGTCGGTCACCTCTCGGGTGGTCGCCTCGCCGCCGAGGTCGCGCGGGCGGACCTGCCCGGCGCCGGTCACCTGCTCGATCGCGGTCATCAGCACCGCCGCCGCCCGCGCCTCGCCCAGATGCTCCAGCATCATCGCCGCCGACCAGAACGAGCCGATCGGGTTGGCGATGCCCTGCCCCATGATGTCAAAGGCGCTCCCGTGGATCGGCTCGAACATCGACGGGAAGGCGCGCTCCGGGTTCAGGTTCGCCGTCGGCGCCAGCCCCATCGAACCGGTCAGCGCAGCAGCGAGGTCGCTCAGCACGTCGGCATGCAGGTTGGTGGCGACGATGGTGTCGAGGCTCTTCGGATTCAGCACCATGCGCACGGTCATCGCGTCGACCAGCATCTTGTCGACGGTCACGTCCGGGTAGTCGCCGCGGATGCTCTCGAACACCGTATCCCACATCACCATGCCGTGGCGCTGGGCGTTCGACTTGGTGACCAGGGTCAGGTGCTTGCGCGGCCGCGAGCGGGCCAGCTCCAAGGCGAAGCGCTGCACCCGCTCGACCCCGGCGCGGGTGAAGACGGCGACGTCCATTCCGACCTCGATCGGGTGGCCCTGATGCACCCGCCCGCCAGCCCTGGCATACTCACCCTCTGAGTTCTCGCGCACGATCACCCAGTCGAGATCGCCGGGCTCGACGCCGCTGAGCGGGCTCGTCACCCCCGGCAAGATCCGCGCCGGGCGGACATTGGCGTACTGGTCGAACGGCTGACAGATCGCCAAGCGCAGGCCCCACAGCGTGACGTGATCCGGCACCCGCGGGTCGCCGGCCGAGCCGAAATAGATCGCGTCGAAGGGTTTCAGCTGCGCAAGCCCGTCGGCCGGCATCATCGCCCCCTCGCTGAGATACCGCTCGGTGCCCCAGTCGAAATGGGTCGCCTGGACGGCGAAGCCGCTGTCGCGGGCGGCCAGGGCAGCGAGAACCTCCAGCCCCGCCGCGATCACTTCGGTGCCGATGCCGTCGCCGGGGATGGCGGCAATGCGGTAGGTTTTCATCTGGTCTCCTCACTATCTATCCTGTGGTCGCGCGCGTGGCCGCCCCCTCCCCCATCCCCTCCCCCCAGCGGGGAGAGGGGAGGCGCATCGCGGCAGCGCCGGAACGCGCGATCACACCCCCAGCGCATCGGCGATGCCGCCGATGTGGTCGGTGATGATGTCCCAGTCGCTGGTTGCCTCGAAGTCCTTGCTCTGATCGGGTCCGTATTCATAGGGCCGGTTGATATAGGCGGTGCGCATGCCCTGCCCGCGCGCCGCATCCAGGTCGTCGTTGTGCGAGGCACAGAGCATCACCTGGTGCGGCTGCATCCCCAGCGCCGCACAGGCGCCCTGATAGGCGCGCGGGTCGCGCTTGTAGGCTCGGGTCACGTCGGAGGAGAGGATCAGGTCCCAGGGGATGCCGGCGCGCTTGGCCATGTTGATCAACAGCGTCGTGGCACCGTTCGACAGCGGCCCGACAATGTAGTTGCGCCGCAGCCGCAGCAGCCCCGGAACCGAATCCGGCCAAGGGTCGAGCCGGTGCCATATGCGGTTGATATCCGCCTTCTCGTCATCCGAAAAACGGTCCTCAATCCCGAAAGTTACAAGTATTTCCTCAAGTCTCTCGCGGTGGATGACATCGATCGGGGTCCAGGGACGCTCGCCGGCGATCACCGGCGCCATGCCGGGGCAGTAGCCGGCGCGCCACGCGCGGGCGAAGGCGTCCCAGTCGCCTCCCTCGATGCCCTTCTCGCGCGCCAGCCGCTCTCCCATCCGGGTGACCGAGCCGCGCCAGTCGACGACGGTGCCGAAGGTGTCGAACAGCAGGGCTCTCACGTCTCCAAGGCTCATGGCGCATCTCCTTCAGCGATGTCATAGACCCAGGGCCGCCGGGCGCGGTCGGCCACCTAGAAGGCGGCGATCTCGGGCAGGCGGCGGGCGGTCATGCCGATGTCGTCGAGGCCGGTCAGCAGCGACTGCCGGCGCAGCTCGTCGATCTCGAACGCCACCGCCGCCCCGTTCGGCGGCACCACCACCTTGCGCTCCAGATCCACCGTGAACGGCGCCTCAGGCTGCGTGCGGGCGATCTCGGCGAAGGCCTCCACCGTCGCCGCCGGCAGCACCACCGGGAGCGTCCCGTTCTGGTAGCAGTTGTTGGCGAAGATGCCGCCGAAGCTGGCGGCGATGATGACCCGGATGCCCATGCCATTGAGCGCCCACACCGCGGTCTCGCGCGACGAGCCGCAGCCGAAATTCGGCCCCGCCAGCAGGATCGGCGCGCCGCGCCAAGGCGGCTGGTTGAGCACGAAGTCCGGGTTCTCCGATCCGTCCTCGCGGTAGCGCCAGGGGCCGAAGCCGTGCGGACCGAGCTGGTCGCGGGCGTATTCCGACGTGGCCTCCATTGGGATGATCACGTCGGTATTGACGTTCTCCGCCATCAGCGGCGCGGCGGGGCCGGAGACGGTGGTCAGCGGTATCATGCCCCCTCCCCCAGCTTGCGCACATCGGTGATGTGGCCGGTGACGGCGGCGGCGGCGGCAATGGCGGGGCTGGCCAGGTGGGTCCGCGCCCGCGGCCCCTGGCGGCCGACGAAGTTGCGGTTGGTGGTCGAGAGGCAGCGAGCCCCCGGCGCCACTACCTCGCCATTTGCGGCGACGCATTGCGCGCAACCGGGCTCGCGCCATTCGAAGCCGGCCGCCTTGAAGACGCCGTCGAGGCCCTCGGCCTCGGCCGCGCGCTTGACGGCATGGCTGCCGGGCACGACCCAGGCGGTGGTGCCTGCCGCCAGCTTGCGCCCCTTCGCCACGGCGGCCGCCTCTCGCAGGTCCTCGATGCGGCCGTTGGTGCAGGAGCCGATGAACACATGGTCGACCTTCAGCCCCTCAAGGCTCATGCCGGGGGTCAGGCCCATATAGTCCAGCGCCTCGGCCCAGGCCGCCCGGCGGCTGGCATCGGGCGCGGCACCGGGGTCCGGCACCCGGTCGGAGACGCCGGTGGTGTGCTCCGGGCTCGTGCCCCAGGTGACCTGCGGCTCGATGACGGTCACATCAAGGCTGATGTCGCGGTCGAATTCCGCGCCCTCGTCGGTGGGCAGGGTCCACCAGTGGGCAAGCGCCGCGTCCCAGTTGGCGCCCTCCGGCGCGTAGCGGCGGCCGGCGAGGTAGTGATAGGTGACATCTTCGGGCGCGATCTGGCCCATCTTGGCGCCGAACTCGATCGACATGTTGCAGATCGTCAACCGCCCCTCGACGCTCAGCGCCCGCACCGCCGCGCCGCCATATTCCACCGCATAACCGGTGCCCCCGGCGGTGTCGATGGTGCCGATCAGATACAGGATCATGTCCTTCGGCGTCACACCGTCGGGCAGCGATCCCTCGAAGCTGACCCGCATCGTCCCCGGCTTCTTCTGGATGATGGTCTGGGTCGCCAGCATATGCGCGACCTCGGTAGAGCCGACGCCGAAAGCCAGCGCCCCCATCGCGCCATGGGTCGAGGTATGGCTGTCGCCACAGGTGATCAGGCACCCCGGCAGGCTGAGGCCCAGCTCCGGGCCGATGACGTGGACGATGCCCTGCTCCGGTGCGTTGACCTCGAAATAGCCGATCCCGGCCGCCCTGGCCTTCTCGATCAGCATCGGCGCCAGCCTGGCGCTGATCGCGGTCGAGGTCGCGGTGCGTCCCGGCGCCGAGGAGACCGCATGGTCCGGCACGGCAAAATTCAGCCCCGGGCTCTGCACCTTACATCCCCCGCTCTTCCAGCGCCGCCAGCGCCCGGCCGCCGCTGAGGTCGTGGATCAGATTGCGGTCGACATGCAGCAGCGCATAGCCGCCACCGAGGTCGGCGACGATATGCGAGGTCCAGCATTTCTCGAACAGGGTGCGGGGTGTCATCGGTGTCTCTTCGCACCGTCATGCCCCGGCTCGACCGGGGCATCCAGAAGCTCATTGGCAAACATCTGGATTGCCCGGTCAAGCCGGGCAATGACGGGGTATCTTGCCGCGCTCTCCATCCCTCACCCGAAGGTGGTCTCCTTGCCCCGGATCAACGCACAGACCACGTCGTTGATCGGGGTCGGCACACCCACCCGCTGGCCCTCGCGCGGGATGGCACCGTTGATCACGTCGATCTCGCAGCGCCGCCCGGCCAGGTGGTCGAGTAGCATCGATGGCCGGGCGCCCGGGATCTTCTCGCCGAAAGCTTTGACGTAGGCGACCGGATCGTCGAACTCGAGGTCGATCCCCTTGGCCCGGGCGACGTTGTAGGCCTCGACCGCGCAGCCGGAGGCGACCGACCAGGCGTCCGGGCTCGCCTGCACCTGGGCGATTGTCAACCCGGTCAGGGTGCAGGTGCCGGAATAGGTCACGTTGCAGATCAGCTTCTGCCAGACCATCTTGTGGATGTCGTCGAAGGTCAGCACCTTGAAGCCGCCGGAGCGCCAGACCTCGGCGACGTGCTCGAGCCGCTCGGTCTTCGTCCCGGTGTACTCGCCGAGGCGGAGGAACTCCATGCCGTTGTGGTGGGCATGGCCCGGCCCCCTCATCGAGGCACCGAAACCGCCGACGACGCCCTGGATGATCCGGTCTGGCCCAAGGATATCGGAGACGATCTCGGCGCTGCCGAGGCCGTTCTGGATCGCCAGCACCGGGGTGGTGTCCTTGAGGATCGGCTTGACGGCATTGGCCGCCGCCTCGACCCCGACGGCCTTGGTGGCGATGATCACCAGGTCCGCCTTGCCGATATCGGCGGCATCGGTGGTGGCGTGAAGCTTCACGATGCGGTCGCCGCTGGCCCCTTCGACGTGAAGCCCCTTCTCGTTCATCGCCTTGACGTGCTCGGCCCAGGCATCGACAGCCCAGACGTCGTGGCCGGCGTCGGCCAGCAGCGCGGCGTAGACCGAGCCCATGGCGCCGGTGCCGACGATGGCAATGGTTTCCGGGGTCATCTCGGGCCTCCTGACTGACGGGGAACTCGGATTTGAACTGCCACCGGGCCCGAGGAAATGTCAAATCGCATATCGGATAAAGCGGAACGCGGTTTCGCCGCTCCGGTTGCGGCGCAGGCGGGCGGTCGGGTAGACCGGAGACGACGGCAATGCGGCGAGCCCTCTCCCCCAGCCCCCCTCCCGGAGGGAGAGGGGAGCCGCCCCTCCCTCCGGGAGGGAGTCGGGGGAGGGCTGTCACGGCAGGAGAAACCCGGGTGAAACTCGAACCGACCAGAGAGCACACCTTCGTCAGCCTCGACGCGTTGCGGGCGCTGGCCGGCAAGGAGGTCGGCGTCTCCGACTGGCTGGCTGTCGAGCAACCCCAGGTTGACGCCTTCGCCGATCTCTGCGGCGACCATCAGTTCATCCATGTCGACCCGGAGCGCGCCGCGGCGACCCCTTTCGGCGGCACCATCGCCCATGGCTTCTACACCCTCAGCCTGCTCACCATCCTTGCCCAGGGGGTGCGGCCGCGGATCGAGGACACCCGGCACTCGGTCAATTACGGCTTCGACCGGCTGCGCTTCGTCGCCCCGGTGAAGGTCGGCGGCCGCATCCGCGCCCGCTTCCGCCTGGCGCGGCTGGAGGAACGCAGGCCCGGCGAGATCACCCAGCACTGGGACGTCACGGTCGAGATCGAGGGCGAGGACCGCCCGGCGCTGAAGGCCGACTGGGTCACCCGTGCCTTTCTGGAGGAGAGCTGATGCACGCGCTGGTGGTGGAAGAATTCGCGCCCTACGAGACGTATGCGATCAAGGAGCTGCCGGACCCGGTGCCGGGCCCGCACGAGGTGGTGGTCGAGACCCGCGCCATGGGGCTGAACTTCTCCGACGTGCTGATCGTCGAGGGCAAGTACCAGCACAAGCCTCCGCGCCGTTCGTTCCCGGCTTTGACGCCGTCGGGGTGGTCTCTGCCATCGGCGATCAGGTCACCCGGGTGTCCGTCGGCGACCGGGTGCTGCTCTCGCAGCGCATCGACGGCTTCGCCGAGAAGGCGGTGGCGGACGAGGGCGCCACGTGGCGGATGCCCGCGGCGATGAGATTCGAGGACGGCGCCGCCTTCGGGCTGGTCTACATCACCGCCTACACCTCGATGATCGAGAACGCCCATGCTGAGGCCAGCGAGACGGTGCTGATCACCGGCGCCTCGGGCGGCGTCGGGCTGGCGATGACCCAATTTGGCACCGCCAAGGGCATGCGCATCATCGGCGGCGTCACCGGGCCTGAGAAGGCTGCACTGGTCATGGCCAACGGCGCGGTCGGCACCGTCAACCTCGCGGCAGAGAACCTGCGCGATTCGGTCCGCGACGAGGTCTACGCCCTCACCGATGGCCAGGGGGTGGATCTGGTCATCGACATGGTCGGCGGAGAGGTGTTCGACGCGGCTCTGCGCGCCATCCGCCCCGGCGGGCGGATCGCCATCGTCGGCTTCGCCAGCGGCCAGATCCCGACCATCAAGGCCAACTACCTGCTGATCAAGCGGCTGACCGCGATCGGCTCGCCGCTCGGCTCGGGCCGCGCCGACGCCGGGGTCGGCAAGGACCACGCGATGGCCGAGCTGCTGCCGCTCTACGAGGCTGGCAAGCTCAAGCCGGTGATCACCGAGCGCTTTGCCTTCGACGACTGGCGTACGGCGCTGCGCCGGTTCAAGGAGCGCAAGGTGACCGGCAAGATCGTCATGGTGCCCTGAGCATGACCAAGGCCCGCAAGACGGTCGATCTGGCGACCTTCCTCGCCGGGCTGCCCGAAGCGGACAGGGCCGAACTGCGGGCGGCGGCGGCGCGGATCGCGGCGCTGGAGCGCGAGATCGGCCTGCCGGGCTGGATCGAGCGCCACGTGATCGCGCTCGGCATCGCCACGCTGGTTCTGTTCGTGATCGGGCTGGCCGGATTGCTGGGCGTCTTCGCCGGCCTGCGCGGCATCATCGGTCTCAGCGGGGTGGTGGTGCTGGTCGCGGCCTTCCCGTTGCTGGTCGCCGCCTATCTCTGGTCGGTGCGCGGCCAGACGCGGCTCGACCGCGAGAAGATGGCGCTGAACGAGATCCATTTCCTGCCCCACGGCGGGGTCTATTTCGGCGCCGGGGCCGAGGGGGCGGGCAAGGTCCTGCTGGTCGAGCCGCCGCAGCCGGGCGAGCCGAACCTGCGCGAACGCACCATGGCGGCATATGAGCAGGCCACCAAGCGGCGCTGGTGGTGGTAGGGAGGCGCTGATGAATACCGTTCTGGTTCAGGGCCGCATCGCGGTCGAGAAGGTCGACCTGCTGCGGGCACGGCTCGACGACGACTGGCGCGTGACCACCTAGCAACCGGGTGATGCGGTGGAGGCGTTCGCGCCGCTGGCGGCCGAGGCCGATATCGTCGTCGGTGGCGGCATTCCGGTCAGCCCCTGGCCGGCGGTGCCGAAGCTGAAGCTGTTCCAGATCCCCTGGGCCGGGCACGAGTTCACCTCGGCCGACCGGATGCCCGCCGGCGTTCCGGTCTGCAACACCTACGAGCATGAGAGCACCATTGCCGAATACGTTCTGCTGGGGATGATCGAGTCCCGGATCGGGCTGAGGCTCATGGACGCCAGGTTCCGGGCCAAGGGCTGGGCCGGGCGGCTGCCCGGCACCGGCGCGACCCATGGCGAGATCCGGGGCGCAACGGTCGGGATTGTCGGTTACGGCCATATCGGCCACGAGGTGGCGGTGCGGGCGCGGGCCTTCGGCATGAATGTGGTCGGGGTGCGCCGCTCTCGGCCCCCCTGCCCGCCCGAGCTCGACTGGCTCGGTACCAACGAGCGCCTCGACGAGCTGATGGCTCTCAGCGATTTCGTCGTCGTCGCCTGCGACCTCAACGCCGAGACCCGCGGCCTGATCGATGCCCACCGGCTGGGGCTGATGAAGCCGACCGCGGTGATCATCAACGTCGCCCGCGGCAAGATAATCGACGAGGCGGCGCTCTACGAGGCGCTGAAGGCCCGCCGCATCGGCGACGCGGTGATCGACGTCTGGTACGACTACAACGAGCCCGGCAAGCCGGAGGTCAAGCCCGCCCGCCACCCGTTTGAGGAGTTGGACAACATCCTCTGCTCGGGCCATCTCTGCGGCTGGACCCAGGAGATGATCGACCGGCGCTGGAACTTCGTGGCCGAGAACATCCGCCGGGTCATGCGCGGCGAGGCGCCGGGGAACCTGCTCTATCGCGGCACCCAGGCGCAGCCGGCCGGCACCGCGTGAACCGGCACCGGGTCACGCCGTTGCGAACCCGGCCGCCTCCAAGCCTTTGCTCAGGTGCTGGTTGTCGCCGTCGTTGCTGTAGTGCAGCGTCGCCAGGAAGTCCACCACGGTGAACGCCGGGTGGAGCGCGCGGATACGTTCGGCATGGGCGCCGGCGGCGGTCCGGTCGCCGAGCTGGCCGTAGGCGGCGGCGACGAAGGCGTGCTGGCCTGAATCCATGCTCGAGGGACGCATGAAGGACTCGATCGCCTCGCTGTACTGGCGCGCGGTGAAATGCGCCTTGCCGAGATGGCTCCAGAACCGCTCCGGGTGGTGCGGGTTCAGCCGCATCGCCTTGCGGATCCACTCGACTCCCTCCTCCGGACGGCCAAGCCAGGTCAGCAACTCACCCTGCTGAACCACCACCAGATCGTAGTTGGGGTTCAAGGCCAGCGCCCTCTCCTGGTGGTAGCGGGCCTTGGTCAGGTCGTCACCGGCGACATTGATCGCCGCGAGGATGCGGTGGACGTCGGCGTCGTTGTCGTCCAGCGACAACGCCCGTTCGGCCTCGGCGACGGCCTGCGCCCAGGTTGCCTCCTAGTCCTCGCACCAGCCATAGCCCCAGCACTGACCGAAGATGCAGGCGCGCCAGGCATGGGCGTGGGCATAGTCGGGGTCGAGTTTGATTGCCCGGGTGACAAGCTTCTGCGCCTCGGCATTGTCGACGGCAGTGCTGCGGTGGTGGAGGACCTTGGCCGCCAGCAAGCATTCATAGGCCGCCATGTTGGCGGGGGTCTTGCGCACCACCTGGTCATGCTGCGCCGCCTCGACCCGGCCGGGAAGGGTGGCGACGATGGCTGCAGTCACCTCGTCCTGGATCTCGAAGATGTCGTCGAGATCGCGGTCGTAGCGCTCGGCCCAGATATGGGTGTCGCTGGCGGTGTCGATCAGCTGGACGGTGATCCTGACCCGGTTGCCTGCCTTGCGCACGCTGCCTTCGACCAGGTACTGGGCGCCGAGCGTCTTGGCGACCTCGGGGATGTTCACCGCTTGGCCCTTGTAGACGAAGGTGGAATTGCGCGAGATCACAAACAGGCCGTGGTGCCGCGCCAGCTCGGTCAGGATGTCCTCGGTCAGACCGTCGGCGAAGAACTCCTGCTCGGGATCGCCGCTCATATTGGTGAAGGGAAGCACGGCGACTGAAGGCTTGACGACCGCCCGACTGTCGGCCGTCATTCCCGTGGCGGACGGGGCGGCCGCCTCGCCGCCGATGACGGCACGGTAGACCCGCACCGGGCGGCTGATGTTCTTCAGGCTCTTGTCCCCGAGGTCGTCGAAGCTGACATCGACGCGGTCGGCGACATGATCATAGACGGCCGCGGTGACACAGACCCCGCCGACCTCGGCAAGCTGCTCCAGCCGGGCGGCGATGTTGACCCCGTCGCCGAAGATAATGTCGCCGAGATTGATGCCGATGCGTAACTGGATGCGGCGGTCCTCGGGCACGTCCGTATTGCGCTTGCGCATGCGCTCCTGGACCTCGACGGCGCACCTCACCGCGTCAACGACGCTCTGGAACTTGACCAGCATGCCGTCGCCGGTGGTCTTGATGATCCGGCCGTGGTTCTTGTCGATGGCCGGGTCGATCAGCTCGATGCGGTGGGTCCGCAGCCGCACCAGCGTGCCCTGCTCGTCGACTCCCATAAGCCGGCTGTAGCCCGCCATGTCGGCGGCCAGCACCGCTGTCAGTTTGCGTTCCATTCGTTTTCCCCTTGGCTGGCAACAGTAGCTGTACCCGGGGCGGAAATCCATTGACGATTGTGGCGGGAGCGACCCCGGCCCTCGCGGCTTCGGGTGACCGTGGCATTCAACAGCGTGCGAAGCGGCCATCGTTATTCTGTCACATCGCTGCAGTACAATCCGTCGTCACGGATTGCGATCCGACAACGCCAGGATGCGGAGACGCGGAAGGCACCGCGATGTCGCAAGGCATAAACGTCCTATCCCGATTTATTCATGAAGTTGGCTTCGTTTCGGGTTTTCGCGCTGGATCGCCCGGCGTTGCCGGGTGTGGATGATGCCGGAACTTGGTCTTCGCCTGGGGGGTTGGTGTTCGGGGCTTGT
>Ga0209255_1000086_pt1 | contig 16722 bp, 8 predicted proteins | sample WorMetvaBAHAMAS2_FD_187394 | JGI IMG/M metagenome (GOLD analysis project Ga0209255, IMG submission 187394) | Marine gutless worms symbiont microbial communities from Max Planck institute for Marine Microbiology, Germany - Olavius vacuus... | ecosystem: Host-associated > Annelida > Digestive...
CGCCATTACCGTCGTAATACTCCATAGCTTATAACGAGGGTGCAGTGGTACTTCCCCCCTTGAACGTCTCATCCCGACTCCGACCACGCTGAGTGTCAGAAGTCAAATTTAAGTGTGTACACACAAGATGTGATCTGTGTATTTGTTGCAGCGCTCAGCAGAGTTCAGAAAACACAAGCAAAAGGAAGCTAGGCAATCAGGTTAGTATTTCGTTTCTGTGATTTGTTTTTTAAAGATTCGTCATCAGATTTTATTACTTGATGATTGTGTTATGTTGAATAAGAGCAACAGCAGATGTAGTAATAACAGCTGCAGCAGAAGCAGCGGTAACAATGATTACAAATTAATGTTGTAGTGCTGTTGACATTAGTAAGCTATCACGGACACCTGCTTACTTGATAAATGCAACGTTCTGCTAAGGTGTTGGCATAGTTCGATTACAGAGTCACTAGGTATTACTGGTATATAGTATATCACTGGCAAGGCTAGTATTTTGTTCAGCAGCTTTGCAGTTGTACATTGTACAGTGTGGCTGTCTCAAATGTTTTTGAGCAGCTGATTGGTTATACTAAATTAATGGCTGCTACTAGGAGCTGACTGAATGTATTGTGGCATGGATTGTATCATATTGTGGCTGAAATATATTCTCTGACAGACTGTTGCCAAAAGAGTATTAGTTAATTCTTTTAGTCACTAATAAATTAGTGTTGCTTTTGGGTTATAAACTTTTGTTCGACTCTGTATTGTTAATGGAGGCCTGAATGAAACAGAAGTTTCCACTGGACATAACTGCAGTATGATTTATGGCCTGTGCCACTGTTATGGTTGTGTACTTGATTGTGGTGTAATTTCATTTCCAGCTGTAATCACTGTCATCACATTGTGTTATGCTGCGATGAATGTTGTGCTTATAGGTGATCCGTAAAGGCTGGCTGGCGCTGCACAACATCAGCATGTTCAAAGGCGGCAAAGCCGAGTTCTGGTTTGTGCTGACGGCAGAGAATCTGATGTGGTTTAAAGATGACGAGGTAAATATATTCAGTTCATGAACAAACGCCTGTGTGTTAACTCAGTGCAACACTGAAGCAGTGTGCTGGTGCATAAGGTAAATGAAACACAGCTAAGATTAAGTGCGGACATCATTGGGAAGGAAGACTCTTATATTCGGCAAAAATGGATGCTGAGTGATGGAGCAGTTTGCGGCACTGCTAATATAATTAGTATATGCTTTTTTCAGTTGTAAGGGTCGTTTTTAAATTGTGTTGTTCTATAAGACATCCAATAACCACTACTAGCTGTTGCAGTGCTATCCTGTGCTTGATCTTATAGAGAATATTTATTCATGTTTCAGGAGAAAGAGAAGAAATACATGTTGTCACTTGATGGCTTGAAGGTGCGAGATATTGAAAGCAGTTTCATGTCACGACGCGTCCAGTTTGCACTCTTTAGTGTAAACAACAGGTTGCGTGTTTGCCTTGCTGTCTTTATTTGTGTTTTTAAAAGTGTTTGTGTTTTTTTTTTAAAGAAAATTGGTATGTCTGACTAGCCAGACTCATTTGCATGGACATTAGTTAAATTGATCTCATTTTTAACTGTTGTAAAACTGCAGTCACTGCTAGCTGTGTACTCACGGCACTTAAGTGATGATCAACAATTTTATAATTTTCAAATTACATGTTCTTAAATGTATATTCAAATAATACTGATATTCTAGACTAATTTTGTGGCTATTTTTAGTTTTTCTTAAAAACTTTCCGTAGTGTAATGATGAAGTTTGGCATAATGTTAATATTCGTGAACAGTTGTGTACTAACGACAAATTTTGTGTTGAAAGGTATGTGACAGACATATTGTAGATGGTGATCACGATAATGAATATGCATACGTTTATGCATAAGTACCAGGTGAGATATCAGATCATGTTGTTTGTCATGCTGGATTGTAACTGGTGAGCATTTGTCATCAGGAACGTGTATAAAGACTACAGACAGCTAGAGCTGTCGGCAGACAGCCAGGAGGAGGTTGACAGCTGGAAGGCTTCACTGCTGCGTGCCGGCGTCTACCCAGAGAAAACAACAGACTCTAGTGATGATTCAGTATGTATGTTTATGTTGCACCAACATCAATTAAATCTCCGTTTAACTAAGTACCACTTGTCTTTAAGTGGCTGTTAACACCTCACTGAAAGTAATTTTATTGTAGGAAACTGTCAGTGGAATTTAAGTGTGGTTAATCCGTGCAGCACTATTTATTGGCTGCTGATGACATAATATGTTGATGTAACTAGTTTGTGTATAGCTTGCAGCGAAACAAAACAACCTAATTTTAACTGTGGGACATTCAGTTTGATTGATATTATCAAAACTCTCTCAAACTATTTCGCATGCGAATAATTACAGTAGCAACTGAGCTGTTAAATGGCACTTGAATATAAGTTGCATAAATCAGCCAATAAACTGTAAGTATCACTGAACATTTCATGCAGCGATTTTTTTGCTTATGTAGTACTAAATAGGCAGTTAACTGTTATTTTAATTGACATTGGTGCAACTGGCCCTTAGTCGGCTTAAATTAAAGACCAGTAGATGGATGGTGGTAGACTGCCAAACTGAGTCATGCTTGAGAGACAAACACCATAAAGCGAAGGCCAAGAAGACCGAGGAAGAACTGGATCGACATCATAGGATAAGGTTTAAAGGAAACTGAGGGAATTGTCATGTCCTACAAGGAAGTGCAAGAGTATTGAGAGGGAAGACTGGCATTGATTTGTGTCTTCTACATGGGCTGAACCAAGCCAAAAGATAATTAAGGATGATGTCGATGATTGATTTAATGTCCCACCAAACACATGATAGGTCATATCGGGGATGGGTTTTTACGGGTCAGATGACCCAACCAACAGTGTCAGAGCACTGAAGGAAGGACGTTGATGATGATGATGCTAATAATAGTAATCAACCAACCATTTCTGACACATTGTAACATGGAGATGTCAGAGAGTACATTATGGGGGCACGCACATGCATGTCTGAAACTACACAGTTAATGAGACATTGTGGATGACCATAAGAGATGAGTTGTGAAAACAGTCTTCAAGTGGTAGACTAGTTGTGTGTGTGTGTGTGGCAGGTGAAGAGGGTTCTATGTATTTTGTTGATCATTGCACTTATGTTTGTTTTTGAAAGTAGGGCTTGTACAGACGCGCAAAAGTTCCAGAATTTGAAATTTGAAATTTTAGACCTGGAAACTCATTGAAACAGACCATGGTTGTGGAAAGTCTTCGAAAAGTCCTGCAGTTCAGACTTACATTACCTGGAATTTTACTTTTTTCAGACAGTTAGTTCATTAAAAGGAACGTATAAAGTCAAGTTAGTCATCGGCTATTCAGTGAACATTGTATCATGAGGTAATATGGTAGTTCATACAGTGAACTGTGTGGTTCTTAAAGTTACTTTTGCAGTGATTGCAAGTCCTGGAAAACCATTGAAAAGTGGTTTGTAGAGAAATCTTAAAAGCCCTGGAATTTGCTGACATTTTTTACCAGGAAAGCTGTGGAAAAATAGCATTAAACTTTCTGTACAAAGCATGTGGAAGTTAATTTAGTATGGTAGTGTGGTTTCTCCGTAGCTGTTACTGTTGTTGATACAGTACTGTTATTACATTCTGTAGGTAGCACAGGTTTGAGATGTTTTTTTCTACAGTTTTTGTGTTTTGATATTGCAGGGCAAGGATGAAGTTGCATCACTGGATCCACAGCTGGAGCGACAAGTGGAGACAATTCGTAATCTCGTCGATTCCTACCTCAAGATTGTTCACAAGACACAGCGCGACATCGTTCCAAAAACAGTCATGCATCTGATCGTCAATGATGTTTGTTGCTAATCTTATCTTTCAGTGACACATTCATCTTATAACCATTCGGCTGCGTAATCAGTACACATAGTTGCACTGATCTCATTCTGTGACTTAGTACATTGAGCAGCTGTTGTTTGATTTATTACTGTGCAACAATAAACAATGTGCTGTACATTTCACAGAATTTTTTTCCTTTGTCTGTCTGTCCATCTTGGATTGTGTCAAAACAGCTAAACTGTTCTTATCACATAATTGTCTCGAACATAGCAAACTTCTTAATGATCAGCCTACATTGAATACTGATGTTTTATATAAGTCATATGTAAAAAGTGACTTCACAGTTATTAAGCTGTGTCTCAGAAGTGATGCAAAAACAGACAAATCATACTTGATCTGTCAATTTATTGTCATTGGCGATGACTGTGAGTGACTTTGAGGGTCCTGTACTTGTTGGGAGAAGAGGCATCAGTGCTGAGGCCCTGTTAGATCGGGCGAATTGCACATCCCTAAGGGCTGGGGAAGTCTGTAAGTGTAAGTGTTGCGCAGTCGTCTGGCTGCTACTAGGTTTCATTTTAAGCCCAGTGCCAGCGGGAGCAGTTCACCCTGAGCTTCGCACCTGTGCACAGCGACCAGCCAGCCTGCAAGTTGGACCTGTCAATCTAGCCTGGCTGTCAAATCACCACAGCCTGCCTAGCCCAGGCCGATGGGTGGGCCAGCCCAGCTATGGTGCAGTGCCATCATTGAATTTTTACGGATTCGTGCCTTCAGTGATATTTAATTGCCACTACCTTTAAATATCACTAATGGTCACAGATTATAGAGGACACCGTGATGATCTTTCCTGTCTGAGAAATTAATCTCAAAGCATACATGTTAGTAATATTGAGTTGAATTACTCGGGTGCACCTGGGATCGAACCCAGGATTATGCACGTGCAACCGCCCGAGCCAACACGCATTGTGTTAAGCCATCGGGACAAGGCGACTTTTAGGGTCATTATCTCCAAAAATATTTTGGTTAGAATTTTCGTTTTAGTCTTTTCTCATCTGTTTTTATCATGTACTTTTTGCTGTCATTGTTTTCATTCTTGAATGAATGAAATGAAATGAATGAATGAATGAAAGTGCGGTGATTTAAAGTGCGTTCAAAAACCAACTAGGGGTCGGCTTAGTCTAACACACTTATTAGACTATATGCATATATAAAACATTCAAGATTGTTGCTTATATATTATTTTAAAGTCATTATTTAGTTGTTATTTCTGTGTATCACGTCCTTCATTTTTGTAAGTGTGCCATTAGCTTCGGTGTACTTTGATTCTTTTACAAAATTTTAGCTATTTATTTCAATAGTTCATTCATTTTGATAATTACTTGTGGTGCTTATTTGTGACATGCATGGTCCTAGCTGTTGTTTTTTTATTGTTTCAGCTGAAAGGGTTTACACAGTCAGAACTTCTTGCTCATCTTTACTCATCCAGGGATCAGGCAAGACCGTTTTATCAATTAATTGCTGCTAAAATGTAAAAGCAATAACATTAAGTAATTCTGCAATGTCTTATGAGAAGAAACTGTGCCTGCTTTGTAGATGGTTTGTTTACCTGAATTGCTGCAGTATGTTAGCATCACCCCCTGTCTGAGAAATATGGACTTGCCATCACTGTGTTTACAGTGAGGCAGCTCATATGTCTCTCACATAGGGGGTGTCAGGCTGAAATTTCGAAAGGCTGTCGTTATTTTATGGAGTGCAAATTTTAATAATTCTGCTCACTGTGTTTCCAGGGAGGAGTAGCAGGCACAAATTTTAATGGTAAGTGGAATAAGAAGAAGAAGGAAAGAATTTCATTTTGCGGGAGCTGTAGTCTACAATCAGTTGTGAGCATTGTCTTCCACATTGTGGAGCGATTCTCTCTACCACTCAGTGTGTGTGGTTGAGCTTGTGGCTGAAGAGAGATCTCCACTTTTAGCTGGAGGACATGAAGGACCAGAACAGTGGCTAGAAAGTCATTAGTCCAGGCTGTGACCAGTTCTACTACGGGGATCCTGCTATTTGCATTCTTGGATTCAGGTAGCAGATAGCATCATTGATTTGCTTTCTGTCATTAAGCAGGAACTTGTGTGTGAATTGTGAAGTAATGTGTGAGTTTTGTGTTCGGGTGTGCAGAGTTCACTGATGGAGGAGTCTCCGGAGGAAGCCGCTCGTCGTGACGAGGTTCTGCGTATGTACCACGCCACAAAGGATGCGCTGCACATCATTGGTGATGTGTCGACACTCACGGTGTCGACACCGGTTCCACCGCCGGTTGATGACAACTGGATCAAACCGAGTGACATTCAGAAAATTGCTGGTGACGGGTAAGTTAATTTCTTTTCGCCTTTCTTATTTCATCATTTAGTCCTTGAAATTCCGATACTTACTCTGTGGTTACAAACAGCAGCTGAGTTCATCAATGACAGGGCGTGCGAAGGTTAACATTTATCATCAGTGTCCAGTAGTTTCCGAGTACCATTGTGCTACTTCATGACCGATCACTGACAACCTCTTGTGTCCATAACACCAATGGTGTAGTGTCAGCAGCGTCTTATGGTATAGGTTATGCAAACTGTCACAGTGTGATAGCAGATTTTTGTGTAACATACTAACAGAGTCGTGTTTACTAGTCTTAATTCTATAGACATGATATAACATTATGACATGATTCTGTTTAAAGTAGAGGTTCTTAATTAGGGGTGTAGAAGAGGTTGAAGTGGTTGTGCGATGGGTCTCATGAAATTAACATGAGGCATTTTGTTGAAACTTTTAAAGTCGATTATTATTTTTAGAGGGAGACACTTTTTTCTAAATTACTAAGCAGTATGTATAACAGCTGAGCAGTTTTTGAGTTTAAACGTAATTAGCCTTTAACTGCAGTTATCAACTTACTTGCTCAACATACATAACTGTCAGTTTATTTAGACAATGATGTGAGCGTTTTGTGGACCAGAGCAAGGGGTGCATGAACCGAAAATGATGTTACAAAACACTCCTTAAATATGAGTTAACCACATGTGCTGTGGTGCTGTTTGTAGGCCGACACCAACAGCTTGGTCATCACCAGGCAGTGGGAGGTCTGCTGGAGGACAGGCGTCAGTGCCACACCGGGCTGCTCCTGTTGCTCCTTCAAGGCCGATGCCGTCTGTACCTCAGCGCATGGCTCCGAGCCCGACACCTGTTGGAAACATTCCCGCTAATCTTCCGCCACCTCTCATTCCTTCGTGAGTGTTCTTCCTGTGCCTTTCATTCCATTGTAAGTGTTCTTACCAGACCTGTGCACGATCCTAAAATTTTGTGCCCGGCCTGGCCAGTTGACTCTTAGGCCCGGCCTGTTATTCCCGCTCAGTTTATAGGCCTGGCCCGCTGGGGCCAGTTCACCTCCTGGTCCGGCCCGATCCGGCCATACGAAAAACTACGACCCTACCACTTCGTTTCTGATGAAATTTAGTAGGCCTAAGACTTTTTCAGTGATGAAGTAAGGTAGTTTTGGCAACAAAATATGAAATATACAAACGTAGGTGTCAGTGTGGTTGCTCTCGTTTCTCTCTAATGAGGTTATAGTGGCTCGGTCGTTCCATCGGCGTTTCCAGTCCATCTCTGTTTATGTGAATGTGTGTCGGTGTCATGTATCTATAGTTGCTGACTGCAGAGCCAGATGAACTACAGATAACTTTGTAACTTTGTTTGTGGAGTGCACTTGAATGGTACTGAAAATAAACAAGTACCGTATATACTCCCGTACAAGCCGTCCAACGTATAAGCCGACCCCCATTCCCGCGGCCAAAAATGTGGCAAAAATTAGTGAAACATAGGCCGGTAACAAAAATTGTTGACGAACAAGTACCCTAGATCGGTGCGTTGAAAATGCATGAGTGTCAATGAGTTCACAACAACAACTACAGCAAATGTGCACGTGACAGAGTGGCATCTTACAGCTCGTGCGTGGCTTGGCTGAATGATGGCCTTGCACGGTGTGAGTGTTGGAGTGGTGTTAAGTTACAGTGGATGACTTAACTGCTATGCAGCCGCAGGAGCAGCAGCAGTCTGTGTGTGGTCCCACTGCCTGCTGCACACGCTCCCATGCCTACATGAAGGCCTATTGGCCTATGAATGGTTTATGCCGTGCTGACTCTGGCTGTTAAAGTGTGGCAGTGTGGCATGACCTGCCTATAAGCCGACCCCCAAAGCTCTATCGTTAAAATTTAGCCAAAAATTGTCGGCTTATATGAGAGTATATATGGTAGACCAAAGAAACGGAGGTTCCCCTTTCGTAATATATTGACAGTCAAATTTTCATTGTACTTCCAGTATCAACAACAGCACATTTGCTGCTAGTGTCAGTTTCTATCTCAGAAGATGTAAGTTAATTTTTTTATATAGTGTCAGCAGCTCGAGACCAGTTGATTACACAAGTCTGGCAGTAGGACCGTGCATCAAATACTGGTGTAATTTCACGTCACTAAGCTAACATTCTCAAGACTCTGCTGTTTCTGACTCTTTTAAACATTTGATCTGAATCTCCATACTGTTACAGTCAATCGTGGCCACAATTGTGATCATTTAAACTAGTTTTTTTTCCAACCATACTGTGCAACAGTTGCATCTCATCTTGGCTGTGGGTAACCTGTTTCACCCAGTAACATGCTTTGGTAGTGCGCTGTATGTAAATTTTATGTTATTGCAAATTGAGATCAACTAAAGGAGTATTTTTTGCAGCTGTGTAATGTGAACTAAAAATTTCTGTATTTTTACTGTAGGCCTATGTGTGGAAGCGTTCGTGAACTGTGGTGCAAAAAATGAGGAGAGCCCAGTTAACAGCCATAACCCTAACCCTAAGCTATTCTGATTCTGCAGCAATATTCCACACTTTGGCAGTTGCTAATTTGAAATACACTGCGAGACAAACCTCCGCAACAGAACTGCTATAGCATTATTTTAGAGGTTGGTCGCTACCCAACCGGCAGTCACAAAACAGAAGATGCAGATTCCACCGTTAGCCAGTTGCCTAATTTATGCATGGACACTTCCAGCACACCCCCCTAATATGTAATTTTATTTTGTTGTCGATCATTTGGGTGCGTTCTTTTACTGAACCAGATTTATCTGACAACAATGTATCATTCGAAAATACCATCTGATCAATCTGCTCTGCATTCTTTTATTCTGACCTATATATAGATTAATCCGAGATGAATTTCTCAGTACTCGCATATTGAGCGTATTGAAAAGAAAGTGATGCAGTGTCATGATACGTTGTTGTTGATGTTTTTGGTCGTTGTGAAAGATTTATTTCTGGTTTGTCTGGCAGTGTATTTCAGGTCAAAGTGGAAATGTGTATTGCATATATATTGTTTATTGTGTATATTACTCCTGTAATATATGTGTGTGTGTGTGTGTGATGTAGACGTCCAGCATCTGGAGGTGTTCCAAACATACCTGATCGGCCGTCGGTACCATCGCGGCCTCAGTGAGTTGCGGAGCCAAGTAGTTTGTTGCATCGGAACAGAGTAGTGAAACGTAGACAAGAGAAGGAGCGTTATCGAGCACCTGTTTGTTATTGAATATTCATCGTCATCTTTCACGTGAATAATTGTTAGGTGTCATGCCGGTTGGCGTGTAGTGAACGTAGTGCGTGTTTGAGAGTCATAGTGAGCCATGTTGTTGTGTATAGAGTTGACACGATGTTGCCGAAGTATCAGACGTTATATATATATATATGTCAGATATTTCTTTTTTTGTCTCGTCACCACTGAAGTGTGTGTGTGTGAGTGTTAGTAGTGTGTTGTCATTGCTTTAATGTTTCACTTGTGTTACTACGTCAGGATCTGTGGCATGGTATTAGTATTGATACGTAATTAATAAATTAGTAATCATACTGCCGTTTTATTGGCCGGGTGACCACTTTCCTGGAAAAGCCTGAGGGTCAGATGAATGTCGTGGAATTAAGGAAAAGTCTGGGAAAGATGTGGGTCTCGAAAATCAGTGGATGACTCGCTGTCTTTGAAACTGTTTTAAGCACTTGTTTGATGCCATATCAGTGCGTGATAAATTATAAAATTGGTGTGTATATATGATACCACTTATTGCCGGCAGTGGACCAGAAAAGTCTGGAGGTTTCATGCAACCTGGAGAGTAGTCACCGTGTGTTGGTGGTCGTTGACAAAATGCAATGTACAGTCTTGGGTTATTTGCTGTACGAACTGTTTGGCAGATGTCATTCTTTGCCAGTCGACCATCATTCCGAAAAGAAGTAATTTGTGTTATGATGGCACAGTGTATGCGGGATAAGATTGCAGCATGTGATTTGCATATTGTTGGTGGTTTATTGCCAGCATTGGTTGTGAGTGATGCTTTTTATTGCCCAGTTGTTCAGTATTGTCATCAGTTGCAGCAGCTGCTAGTCACAGTAATAAAAATTGCGTTTACTCGATACTCGTTCTGTTATACGACTCTGCGATTGACATTTATAGAGAACATTGTCTATTCAGAGGTCTATGTCGCTCGAAACTGTATTTTGTTAGCTCAGTATAGATATGTTGGCTCCTGTAAATTGTGTCCTAGCATCATGCAGAAATGCATGGGTGTGAGTTACTAGTTCTCGATAACGTGCTTGGTGAAAGCAGTTTAACTGTTAGCAAGCCAAAGAGTTGTTATGATTAGAGATTTTATTGCCGTGAATTAGAGACTTTCGTTGCAATTAATCGTGTGATTAACTTATTAATGGTGCAATTAATTGTCAGTTAACTGACAGTTCTTTACATAAATTTTTTTAAATTTTCTGCAAACAACTTGAAATGTGCTTACTTACTTGTTGGCCTGTGCTGTTGGACTTCATATTTAACTTTGTTAATGTGACACAATTCTTTTGACTGCATTAAATAACAGAAGACAAAATTAACAGTAAAAGTGTTGTTGACAACCTATTCAAGCTGACAGCTGACGTAGTTTGCTGATATAATGTTAGAAGACTGAGGTCTTTGTTTGACAGCATTAGTTGCAGGTAAATCAACAATAACTGAAACTCTCAAAGTCTTGCACTTGAATTTCTAATTTTGATTAAAGAAATTAAATGCAACTAATTTGCTGCATTAACTGTGACTGATTTGCAGCCCCAGTATCGATGTATGCGATTTGTTTAAAATGTTAAAAAATGCAGTCATTAATTATTGTATTGCGCTGTTGGTTTGTTGACCGCAGTTGTTGAATCTGTAGCCTATATGTAGTCTTAGTGTAAATTTTTTTGGTCAGCAATATTATAATTAATTAACAGTGTTTGCTTTGAGTTATGTTTAGTTACATTGTTTGTGATTATTTATGACGCGATTGATATGTACACATGTTCGTAACTTGTGTTATTCGTGTGTGTCTAGTTTTCAGGTGAGTTCGGATGTGATAATTCTGATGTGCAAAGCTTTCTTACCTTTTGCACATTGGTTTCACTGTAAGATGTGTTTGATGTGTCCGGCGTTTTTATTGCATAAATGATTGTCATAGATGAGTTATTATAATACGTATCAATTTACAGGGCCATGCTATTATCGAACACAATATTTCTGATTTAGACGTATGGCGTAATGAAAGTGAGTATGTTTAAATCTTTCTGTTGAAGGTCTCATACTTAAAAGAGATTATTATTCAAATGATGCACTACTAGATCTGCATGGATACATTTGGTATTCGTATGCATTAATGCAGAATTACTGGAGTGAGACTGAAGATCATTAGTTTTGCTGACTCTTTTGTAACAACGTCCTCGATAAAAGTGTTTAAATGCTTAGTAATCTGTAACGGTATTTAAGTGATAGTATATAAATATTATCATTCCATCAGTAGTTATTTTGTAGCAGTTCAGCTAGTCTGATTCTAGCAACAGTGCTATCAAAGATGCCTAAAACCTGGTACGTTGACTTGAAGAATCAACGATAATTATCAGTTGATTGTGATCTGTAAGTACTAACTTCTTGAATTCTTACGGATTTTTATTTAAAGTTTGCTGGTCAAAAATGCTTAAGTATTAAAAATCAGCAGATACTAGATAGCAAGCATGGTATTCAGCTTGCATTTAAGTACGTAACTTTTAGTCATTATCCAGATGCTTTCGTATTCAAACACTTAATTGTTGAATATTGAAGTTATAATTACTGCTGATTGTATTACTGTTCTACTGCATTACAGACAGTATTGTTGTGTTGAGTGTATGATCTAATCATTCTGAATGTGTATTGTGCCCCTGCAGTGTTCTCGCTTACGTAGTATTTTAGACATCTCTCACAGCATTTTAACAAGTTTCACACAGTCATTTGTTTTGGCATGGTTTGTTTGAGTGGGACGTGAAACACTATTAACTGAACTTGTTCTACTTGTTTACTGTCTACAGATGACTGGGTCAGAACTGTAAAAGTATTAGATATCTTTGCAAGTCATTATGCCTATGTAGTGGTTCCGGGACAAAACAACCGGGGTAGTTTGGAGGTCATAGGTCATGACAGACTCTATAAAAGACAGCCCTCTCTCTGATAGACAGCATGTGAACTGTGACGAAGGGGAAAGTTTAATTTGTCAGAACTGTGCTGTAATATATACTGCAGTTGTTCACATGTCACAAGCACACTCAGTTGATTGGCTGGAAAGACTTGTCTCTGAAAATGATCTATTAATTATGTGTGCAGTGGGACGATAGACTACTTACCCACTCACTCCCATAAAATGCTGTGTTTTATTGGAGACTACAGAAACTGCTGGAGGCTAAATTACCCTACCTCCCCGGTGGAACCACTACTGCTGATAGTCATTAGAATCATGAGTACTTGATTCACTTTGTTAGTGTCCTAGATCATTAGCTTTCTATGTAATCGTTAGTAAATTCTATCGGAGTCGTATATAATCATTGATCTCAACTGTTTTGGTTGCTAGCAGTTAGCTGAAGCAGTAGTTGTCTGTTAGTTTCAAGAGTCCAGCTGACACAGTCATATTTGCTATTAAAATTTTAGTTTGTAGTAAGTTATTGATTTATATATCAGCTTTATTACATCTGCGTTAAATGTTGTATTGTGGTAGCATATAAAAGCTGTGGTTGTGAGTTTTGCAGTTTGCATTCAGTCTGCCGTAAAACTTCTAATGAATGCCGGGTCTCAAATAAATGCCGGCCTCTATTAAACACTGGAGGTTTTGATGTCCATATTGTAATAAATACCATGTCTCAAATAGATGCCGAGTCTCTAATAGACGCCCAGACAGTCAGAACACAAAAAGCATACACACAAAACCACGCTTAAAAGCATTGTACGCACTTCTAAATGTGCTAATTTGACTATATTATCGGTTTTAGTTGATAATGACAAAATAATAAGCATTATTATCTGGTATACCTGGTATCATAACATGTAATAGATGCCGGGGGCTTGAGGCCAGGGTTTTAATAAAGCCAGGTCTCAAATAAACGCTGGCGGCATTTATTAGAAGTTTTACGGTACTTGGTATTAAGTAACAGTATGTGCGTAATTTACGTGCACAATTCGTGTGTCAGGAGATTTCTTGCATGATTCAACTCTGGGCATGTTATTGATGTCGGAGTTTACTGCTTTTGATTTTTACTGTTCGGTAACAGTGGTTGTGTACGTAACGATGCGCTGATGCGACATTGCAGTCGCGTATCATCTTCTGACTTCTTGAGCTCCACATAAGTGCATAATGTGCTGTGTCTCCACTCACTGACTGACTGACGTTGTTTAGCTGCTACTTCTAAGGTTGTGAGACAGCTGCTGATTGGGCCGCTGCCTGTAGCCCACACTAGGTAAGCTACTATCCATTTCCATCCGTTTGCGCGTATGAGGCTGAGTCGGTTTGAACACACTGTGGGCTACAGGCAGCTTGCATTAGACAAGGCCAGTGTTGAACCTACATCCTGTCAGCTATGAGCCTGATACTGTATGACTGGACTGCTAACTCGTGTTGCAGTAATAATAGCCAGTGAACTGGGTTTATCAGCAGTTGGATTTTGTTGTTTCGATTTTTATACCACTGCCACTTTTGTTTATGGGTTATATTCTACGGTCTTTCGGTGGAAAGGATTTGACAAAAATTGTCTTGTTTGTAATGAAACTGCGTGAAGATTTTCCTGGAACTGAAGAACGACTGATCACATTGTGTATTGAAACTGTCTCGCTCGTCCTAATGTCAAAGATAAAAGTTGTGTCAAAAAACGTCTGTAACTCAGTATCCATTGCAGAGAGATGTATTGCTTTCATATTTTGTGATAGGCTTTTGACAGGACATTTTATCGTGGATGAGAAGTCTGGGTTTATCCAAAGTGAAAAAGGGCAGGAGTTAGTTGGAGCGTATGAGGCTCCATGGTGGCACATGCGAATGTCAGTTTCTAATGAAGTTTGTGTGCATGTGTGTGAGGGTGTGTGTGTGTGTGTGTGTGTTAAATCTGTCAGCGGAATACTTGAGAAGTTCAGTCGATCTGTGATGATCAAAATTGTGTAAAGAGTGTCGATCAGTAAATGACGAGTGTACGTTGTAAAGCAGGTTAGTTTAACTGTCAAGGGCTTCTGTCAGTGCATGAACAAGAGTATCACCCTTGATTGTGGCCAAGACAGTGTGCTACCATCACACAATGGACCTGTGCGTGCATTATGCTTAATAAGTCTTTGATAACTTGCTTACCAACAGGGCGTGATTTGTGACATTTTTCAGGGTGTCGTGTCCCTGTCCATCCACTCCTTGTCCCTACCTCTACTCGTGTGCCTCCCTTTCCTTCCCTTATGCTTTACCTTGCTGGAAATGTTTCCCCTGTTAATCCAGCTAAAGGGTCTGAGCTTTCCCACCTGTTCTGAGTGGAGCTTGGCCACCAACTGTTTTGCTGCTTTTCCAGTCAAAATCTGCACCTTCTGGCACTATAAGTTCGCCAGCATTTCATCTTTTACTGTGATTTCAGATCATCTGCTGAGTTTTAAGTTTGCAGGGTTGTTAAAGCCAGCTCGGAATAGGTCACAACTCCTGTGGCACTTTTTAGCACACATCTAACAACATTAGACCATGCTGTTACTAAAGGCCATTTTGTTCAGCTGTCTGTTGGTTCATCACACTGGTGATCCATGCCTCAACAATTAAAGATATCAAAATGTGTTTCACATCACATGATAGAGGGATGAGTTTAAGGGCCCACTGTTAACGAATGCACTAAAGAGTGCTGCCCCTTTCTAAAGTGATAGTTTGACCAATACTGCACAGTAACTGGAAAAAGGTGCTAGATAGTGTGTTAGTGTGTCCACTAATAAGAAGTCACATGCAGGCTTTTAATTGGTACCAGAATCCGTTATCTTGATTGACCATGATTAAACATTGGCAGCAAATCAGTCATGCTTGTTGTGTGCTAAGACTGGTGCGATCAATGCTGGCCGATGCCGATGAATAATATTCTAATTTCTCTTGTGGGAATGACTTCATATTGACTGAGTTTACAAGACTTTCACAGACTGACTGTTAATCACTGCTAATGACCAGTTAAGTTGCAGGTTGTTTGGTTGCTCCTTTTTGGCTGGTAAGCTTACAACATGTGATGTTTACGATTGTGAGTGATTTGTTTGCTGGTTGAACCAGCAGTGCAATCTGCTGCAGTCAATTAAATGTCTCCCCTATTTTTCAGTTTTCAGGAGCACTTACGGAAACTGTCGGAAAAAGTCAGAAATCGTGATTGTTTTTTGCAGTTCAAAGGAACTTACTGATATTGCGTAATCAGTTAAACATTTCTCAGTGCATTGGTTCGATCCAGTAGTATTTGTATACTCAAGCCAGTTGTGCATTTCCATGGTAGATCCTCCTTTACTGTTAAAACATCATTGTCTGGCTGTAATATGTAGCATTTTGTTGTAATTTTGATAATGTTCTACACAGCTGTGTGTTTCCAGTGTATAGCTTAGCTATTTACTTGGCACACTTTCGTACTGTGTTATACTAGCTGAAGAAGTAAATTTGTCACATTTTGCTGGCTTGTGTGCTACACACAATAGGTTTCACATTTGAACCAAACACACATAAGGGAACTTGCAGCTAACCCACTTTTTGTATAGTGACCCTGGGCAAGTTGTTCACATATGCCTCTGTCACCAAACAGCATAACTTAGACTGGTCCGAGGGCGATGATGCTCTGCCACTGGCACGGCAGCCGTGATCCTGGCAGACAGTAGCGACAGCTAGTTGTTTTGTAAGTCACATGCAAGCTGGCTGCCTAGAGCTGACCCATGTGCTCGCTTAGACTGTTGTGATACCTTTACCTGAGGCTGGTATGATTATGATGATGTTGTAAATACTGTACAAGATACCAGAAAATAACTGAAAACTAGAGTTATGGAAATAGGAAATGTATTGACTTAATTAAGGTTTTTAAACTGATGTAATTCAGGCACTTTTTACTAGCAGTACTGTTGAGAATGTGGAGGCTATATGAAATTTCTGCCAGATGCTAGCGGCCAGTTGGCGACATACTGATAGCAACTAGCCTTTTTTGCTAGCGGTAAATAGCGAAATAACGTTAAGTTACATAACCACACCTCTAAACCAAGCAATGACTGAAGCTACAACTAAGCCTAACCCTAATAGTCACAGTAACCCTGTCAATATGCCTACTAAACTACAAACGAACTAACGAATCAGTGATACATTAATTTGTTGAATCATCAACAGAGCATGTGAGCGGAGCGGAAAACGGAGCGGAGCAGGTCAAAAACAGCCGGAGCGGGAGCGGAGCGGTGAGCGGACTTTTAAAAAAGGCTCGGAGCGTGAGCGGAGCGCGGAGCGGTATGAATTACCCGCTCAAATTCCGCTCAACCA
>Ga0209255_1000087_pt1 | contig 16702 bp, 18 predicted proteins | sample WorMetvaBAHAMAS2_FD_187394 | JGI IMG/M metagenome (GOLD analysis project Ga0209255, IMG submission 187394) | Marine gutless worms symbiont microbial communities from Max Planck institute for Marine Microbiology, Germany - Olavius vacuus... | ecosystem: Host-associated > Annelida > Digestive...
TAATTCGAAATAGCGATATCAGTAATTCGAAATAGTGATATCGCTATTTAGTGTGCATTAGCGATATCGCTAATTCGAATTGCTGATATCGCTATTTCGAATTAGTGATATCAACAATTATGCCATAGATTGCGTGAAGTTAGATTCTTTACCACTATTCTTCGGAAAATATCACAGCACTGTACAATCAACGTATTAATTTGTTACTTATTTATTGTCCTCGCACTTCTAATTTATTAAATATTCTGTTCTCCTAGTTGGCGCCTCCTTGACAACCGTGTATACAGTAATTACCGTTGTGTGTCACACTGAATTTTGTCACCCATAATAATGTCGACTCGGTTGAGCGATGTAGCTCAGAGAGCATTATCGGCTATCAGTTCTGCGCAACATCAGGATGCAGACGACTTTGTCTCTAGTGTTACGCGAAGTTTTCGTGCTTCTCAGTCACGACGTGCTCCTAGAGCTCGGGGTATGAGACGATTACTGGACAACTCGCGGATACGCCAACTCGCTGATTGCCAAGTTGCGGACTAGACACCTCGCGGACTAGTCAACTCGCGGATTATGTAGCAACTTGTTATATGCTTAAAACATCATAAGCGTCATCAATATCGCGTGCGTACAAGGCGCAGGAGCAAAATGTACATTAAAGCAACAAAATATACGTCGTAAAACGTTTGTTTATTTTCAAGAAGAATATAATAGCTTGCTACAGCATCCGAGTCTGCGAGTTGTCTAGTCCGCAACTTGACAATCCGTGAGTTGTCCAGTTATATGTGACAATTACTACCGTTGCTTATGATCGGTACAAAAGTGACGTGTCTAAAATTGCTGTACCATTTAGTAACTTTTTTAGTAACAAATACCGGACTGACATAACTTACTGTAATAGCCACTGTGTCTTAGCAACTTAAAAACCACTTCTTACCTATGAGCAACAACAAAGTACGATCTACAGTTTATGCTGTTAACTAGATTAGGGTTAGTAAGTTCAGTCGTGTCAGGGTTAGTTTTACATCTGTTTGGCAGTAGTCTATATAACCGCGTAAACTGGTGGACTACCATATGCATCTGCTTGTAAATGCACTGTACGTGATAGGTCCCATTCACTACCAGTTAACCACGATAGTTTTTGCTGGTTTTAGGTGGCAAAAGAGGGCCAAGATATGGAGCAGTGTGGAAAGTGCACATTTTCCTGCTTGGAAAGCACAATGATGACTTTGTGCCTCCAAGTAATGAGCAAGCAAGGTTGTCAAGAGCTGGAATGGGTATGTTTGTTGTTCAACATTGTTGTTATGACTACAGTTACAGTAAATAGTAATACTCAGGCTGCATTTGTGTGATGTGCTAGTTTATTAATGCACAGTTACACAGGGTAAACATGTCAGCTTTCTGCACCATGGGGTTGTATTTTTGTGCTTAGTGTGCATAATAACATATCCTGATTGTGGCTGGAATGTTTTTCAAACTATATCTGCACTCCAGTAACTGCTGTGAGATATACTTTACAGACACAGTTAGCAATGATCAAGAATTTTTGTTTCGTGTTTAGACAACTGTTTATAAGAAGGGTTGATTACCTTGAAATATGAAGTTATGCTGAAGACGTTTTTCACATGGCCATCTTTTTGTCCAACTGTTGTTCACTGTTAGCCATGAAGCTGATAGCATAACAGTGCTGGCAACCAGTTATGTATTATTGCAACCTCCATAAAACATCAGGCGCTCTATACGAAGCCGCCTGTGTCCCCCCCCGGATTTACTGATCTCGAAGACTGTGTAAAGGCAGCATATGATTCACTGTTTCAACGTACATTGTTAAATCCTAATCATAGGCGTATTGCAGATGGATATTGCGGGGGTGCTGCAGTTACTAAATTTCCGACGAAATATTTTCACATAGAATTATGCGTAGAGAGTTTATTGTGCAGGTAATATGGTACTTTACTCGTAGTCTCGTACCTACCTTATACTAGCATGCATTTTTGCATAAAGAAAGAGTGCGTTTTTTGTAGAGATATGTTATGAAAATTTCTGACCGACGCCTAAGCATTTCCGACAGCGTAAAAATTTTCGAATTCTCCTACAGCTATACTAGCTACCCTGTGGCAGAGTCAATTTAACAGCACATAAATTAAAAGCTGAAGCATTTGTTCCATCAGAGGAAATGGCAGTTCAAAACTGGTCGCAGCAAGTAGAATCAGCGAGTGGTAGAATTTATTTCTGGAAGAATTACTTACCAATGTTGAGAGAAAGGAAGCAGATGAATCTGAAATAGAAGCAAATCAGATGTAGATAGGTACTTTTTCTCCCAAAGTTGGAACTACTGTTCTACTCCACTAAAATCTGCCCAGACCGTAATGGAAGATCAAAAAAGTAGCTGCACTCATGAGAGGTCATAATTGGTAAGATAGATCTGCTGAAGTGAACTGATGTCATCAGTGAAACCAGAATTTGAGTGTCGACAAAGAGTTTTAATGATAACACGTTTTCTAATAACTTTATTCAACTCAAATGACCATGTTGTCATTGTTACGTGGAAAATGGAACATTCTGCATGACAGAATGACAGTGTATATGAAATTGCAAATCTCTTTCCAGCATTACTTTTAGTGTGTATCCACAGTAAATATATTTTTTTTCGATTTTTATAATCCAAGTGTACAGGAGAATATCCCATATAAATCACTGCGCACGAATTTCACAATAATTCATCCTATGTGCACACGAAGAATACCATCCCAAATAATTGTCACTGTGCACCGGAGAACATCCTAAATTTATCACTGTGCATTGTGTGCATGTACGGTGAACAAGGGCAGATTTAGGTAATTTTCGATGCGAGCGCACAGTGAATATACTTTTCCCATTCTTAATACAACGATTCTCTTGACCTTAGAAGTATTTTTCATTATATGTCGCAGAAGGGTCAGTTTTACTATCGTCTCTGTAGTGCTGTGAGCTATATCCCATTTCTTTATGGTATTCTGATTATTCTGTCTATCTTATCTATATCCTTCCTATCATAAATGTCTTATGGCAAATAATGATAAACATAAAATACGACAGGCATCAATCAAATATACTGTTAAAGTAGTAACATCACTTCTCACCCAAAGCTCTAATCCCCAACTTCTTGATGTCATAACTTTTTATCAAAAAAAACTTATAAGCCAGGGTATAAATGATCGTTCCTGTAAGCACAGCTAAAAAGGACGGTCACATTCAAAATAACACCATTTAGAACATTAATAAACTCTCAGTTTGGTGAGTATCACAAAGTATGGAATACACAGAGTGTTGACTCCATAGGCGTATTGCTGGCAATTTGGACACGCCTAAGAATTTCCGACAGCCTATAAATTTCCGACTTCTCCAACAGTTTGGGGGTGCTACAGCACCCCCAAGCACCCCCACCAATACGCCTATGATCCTAATCATCTCCTCTCCAACCTATTACCTCCTGTCACCAATACTCCTTACAAGCTGCATGAGAGGCACCACAACAGACAGTTGATTGCCAAGTCCACACAACTCTGTGACAATAATTTTACTATTACGTTTTTGTGCAAGAACAGTTATTAATTTCTCAATCTTAACTCTACTTATCATTAACATTATTTTACTTTGTTTTACATTACCATTTTTACCGTGCTGCATGGAATGCAAAAAACGCAGTCTAGCGATCAGAATTCTGTCTGTCTGTCCATCCATCTGTCCAACTATCCGTCACACGCGTGAATTGTGACAGAACAGAAGAAAGATCGGTCCATATTTTTATATTATACGAAAGATCATTTAGTCTAGTTTTCTGAGAAGAAAAATGGTTGGGGGGGCGACCCCTTCTACCTGAAATTTTGGGTCAACCGGCCCCCGTTGGGGCAAAATTGTCGATTTGTGCTTTCCAATGAGCCCAAGATGAACATCCTACATTGTCCCTAAGCCCCCCCCAAAGGGTGGCTCGAAAATGCAGAGTGTCCGAAATTTGAGCAATAAGCTGCGATAACTCCGAAACGGTACGAGATAGGATGTCAGTTACTATTAATCAGTGCTAATAGGACATCGCATTCAGGCTTCTATTGTTACCGATCTCGATGACCTTGAATGACCTTGAACGCCGTTATTTTGCATTTTTTCACCGAATTCGACAGATTTTCAGGCCGACTATATCACAGTGGTTGAAGCTAGACCTATAATGTCCGTAAAACATTGTCTCCCAGTTGCAGTCTTCTACTAAACTAAACTATAACGCATCCTGCAGCGCAGTCTCTCTGCGACAGCTGAGCATCTTGTATCATTAACAGTAGGCCTACCTGTATTACCTTAATTGCATTTACTATATGTTTATTGCTTGCATTTGTACAAATTGCGTTTTGTCGATTCCACCCAATAAACGAATACAATGATGATAACCTTTTGTTGGCAGGTGTTCCTCTTCATGAACAGCCAGGTGAAACTGAAAGACTGCGGAAGAAGACACACGTTCCAAGCAACTTGAGTTTGATGGAATTAGAGGACTATATTGTTCCTCTTTTTCCAAGAATTCCTCAGCTTGCTCGTGTGGGCTTCACATTGTGCAAGGCAACAAAAATGAGGCAGTTGGTGCCTGTTGTTGGTACCTCTGTTGCTGAGTTGAGGAGAGAAATAAAAAGGGGCCAGCTGTATGTTCTGCCGAAACGGGACCTGACGTCAGTGGTACGTACTGTGAAAAAGTTGCTACAGTAATGGCACTTATGAATATTCATATAATAAAAGTCAGCCATCAGCAGACAATACACACAGGAACACACACACACAGGCTGCATTGTCACCGGCACAAGGCCTTTCAGTGGGTTAGACTCCCTCAGCAGTACCCCTTGCTGTGGGTGGATCTGGACCCCATCTAATACATGGATCCCCAGAGCTCCACACCCCAAACGGCATCTCCATCATTTCAGCCATTTTTGCAGGGCTCATGCTGATGTCCAACAGACAGTCACATATACACACTCACAGACCACACTATGTCACGACATCTGTAGCATTAGTCAGCATGTGATCAGCAGTGGTAATCTGCAGAAGTCTTTGTGCATTGTGTTATCCCCCAAATCAAGAAATGTCAGTTAAAATATCGCTAAGACATATGTCCAACAACATGGTAGGTGTTTTCACTGGGGCTATCAGGAATCTCAAAAAATACACCAACAACCACAAATATCATGCCTCACAGCCCGCTACTAAGACTGAGTGTACTGTGATTAAGCAAGCTGTAGCTCAGTTCACAGTTGCAATATGCCTTATATTTATGCATACGCCTTCATTGTCAAGTCAAGAGTTGTTGCGTTTATTGCCGAAGAAGCTAGTAAATGTAACAAAGCCATGTAGAATGTGATAACTGTGAAACACGTATTAGTTCATTTTTAAAAGCCATAGAAAGAGCTCACATGCCGTATATTTGCCAGTGAATTAATTGCTGACTTTTCTAGTTACCTTCCTACAAGCAGCTGTGCATGGTCGTTGCTACAGTTGCACGTCTTTTGCTACATCGTACTGTGTGCTACATTATGTGGCTGTTAGGTACATACAGTAGTACAGGATGGCCAGATGCCGCAACTGTCGCCTACCCATTCTGCAGATTCACAAAGCAGTGTAAGTTTTGCTGCAGTTTCAGCTAGTTTTTCATTCATTTTCATACTGTCATGTGCTGTCAGCATTGACATTTCCATTTTTGCCACGACTTATAGTGAGGCAGCTATATGAATATTTTGTGTCGTTGTTCTTCTGCTGACTCTCTGCTGCTTTGGCATTATGTTGCGCTGGCTATTTCAGTGTGCATCACGGCTGTTACCTGCATTGGGGTCTTGTATCTATATTCTTGTTAAAGCATAGGCCTACGAAGCAGTCTTATCTAATTGTCAATTACATGTATATGAAACAAGCGCTAAAGTGATTTGGCTACCCACCTTGAAGCCTATATGAGCTAAAGCAAGAGCTTGCCTTCTTATTGTTTGTTTTTTAGCAGAAACAGTTGCTAAAAGCTGGTCGAGCTGGTAGTAGATGCACAAATGCTCTTAACGACATAGTTGTAAGTTGTAACTGTCCAATTAGGTTTGGAGATGGTCACCCTGATGGCTGTGGCTGATTTCAAATGGATGACCCTGCAGTTATTTCATGTAATTGCAGGATACATCACAATCAGTTGTTGATCTGGATTCCTTTGTGGAGACTACAACACCAACAGTTCAGGTAATGCATTTCAGTCTTGTGCGTAGTTAGGCCATGATAGGAGCTAATTTGTTTAACTATGCTGTTACTGTTGGCCAGTCTTTATGTAATATTTTTCAGAACAACTGATTGTGACCATTTGTCTGCATTGTCCAGATTCGTCGCCGGCTGTTATTGCCCAACCCATTGGAGATGCCAACCCGCCATGTGATACAGGCAAGTTGTTAGCAGTGCTGTATTTTAGTAGATTGCAGTTCGGTAGATTGCAGATACTAAGCAGCGGTTAAATTTGTTTGATATTGATCAGTGATGGGCCTTGATGATCGTTATTTGGATGGTGTGATGTTGCTTAGTAAATACAGTCCACCACTGACAGGTGACAAAATGCAGATATACTGGCAGTGTAATTTTTACAGGTCTGTGAGCTGAAGGCCTAAAGATAAGGATAATGTAGCATTACTTTTTGATTGACAAGTAATGGCAGCCTACAGCTGTTGATTTATTACTGATGTCATATTTCCTTGTGTAAATAAATCTGTAAGTTGTTTATGTTAAGGCGGACGTGCATGCTGAGCTGGACGAGCTTCCGGATCTTAGTCCAGTGGATGATGATCCACAGCCGGAGTCTGCTGAGCCAGTTGCAGAAGGTTGGTACCGTATGGTAATGTACAGTGATAGTAGTCCTGTCAGCACAATTCATGAATTTGAGTTGATTAACTTAACAAATATCCTAGACTTGGAATTTTTATGAATTTCAAATTGTGAATGTTACACATTTTAGAATATCAATTCTGAAACTGTGTAGTTAACAAATTATATTACTGTACGTGTTTTAACATATCACTGTATTAAATGTATTGTATTGATGAAAACTGCAACATAATTTAGTTACTTATTTGTCAGCATAATTCACATATTTTTACTGCTGCAATCAACGATTCACTATCAGTGCTAGAGAAAGGACGACAGCGTCACAGACACACAGCTTATACTCAGTTGTGTCTTCATTCTCATCCTCTTCTGTGTACATAAACAGAACACATTTAACAATGCTGCAGTTCTTTGTAACTGAAATTCTGAAATTTCTGTTTCCCTTACAGTCCAGCATCCATGTGCTGCAATGTAATAAATGCATTTACTTGTTGTGGTTCACGGGTGTTGTTTGGCAGATGAAGTCTTTGCTGTTGACGCACACACAAACGCCGACGACGAAGCCATTAAAGATGACTTACAAGAAGGTGAGTCAAAAAAACCATACACTCGTGTCTGTAAATCCACGGAATGTCGATCATTTTCCAGCTGAAGTAGCTGATGTCATTGTCAGTGAGTCTGATGATCTGACCAGTTACAAGGCAAATTGTTTACATTATCTAAAACAGTTTATATTCATGCTTCTGTCAATATACAGATGGTCATTGTGGGAAGGCAGCCATAATTACTGTTATATAATCATCATGGCCAGATGCAAGTGTAGTCTATGTTGCTACAGGCTACAGACGGCTGACAGATCTGTTAAGTGAGGACATTCAAGAAGTGTCTATACATCGAGACAACCTCACTGAAGAGATGCTGCAGCTGTATTCTGCTGATGCTACTGTCGCTTTCAAACAGCTGAAGGTCTCCTTCGTTGGTGAGACTGGCGACGACTTGGGTGGTCTAACCAAGGACCTCTTCACCAGTCTATGGGCGTCCATAATGAAGAAGTTCTTCATTGGAGAAGCGGCCATGGTTCCATACATACCGATGCATGAGCACATGCAAAAGCGTCGGTACTATGAAGCCATTGGTCGCATATTGTCTCACACGGTGGCACTTCTTCAGTATGTACCAGCACGTCTCAGCCGCTGCACACTGCTGTGTCTGTCACTAGACTCATCACACATCACCAGCGAGCTGCTTCTGTCAGATCTGAGGTATGACATATTGCCCTACTATGTCGCACATCTCAGTACTGTTTTGATGCCTGCTTTGTGCAATAATTTTTGTAATTAAGTCCTTGACGAAGGTGTTATATCTGTATTTTTGTGCCTAGGTCGACTCGGCATAAAATGCCTCTGTCATGCCATGCCATATGGCTGACATGTTAACTTGTGCACAGACGACATATTTTCAAAAAATACCATGTAGCGTGCATGTAGCGTGCAAACTGCAGTTATATTTGGTGTTGTTATAGACTGTTCCTGAATGACCTTGATCGCCAGTTGTACGACAAAGCTCTGGAGGACTTCAGCTCTCTCTCAGCAGTGGAGATAGAGGGTCTGACAGCAATGCTGGGCAGTTTTGGCATGCTGTGCCAGCCACACCAGGGCAACATCCGAGACGTGATGCTTACTGCTGCCACGTCACTACTAGTTGATAGGTCAATGCCATTTGTGCAGCTGATGGCAAAAGGGATTCCAGACGTATGTAAGGAAATATTTTGGTCCTTGCTTACGTTGCCTGCCATCAACCACATCTTTGAAGCTCAGCTGCCCACTCCAGCTAAAGTAGCTGGTGTCATTGTCAGTGAGTTTGATGATCTGACCAATGATCAGGCAAATTGTTTACATTATCTGAAACAGTTTGTTTTCAGGCTTGACCAGGAAGAGTTGGATAATTTCTTATGTTTTGTAACAGGATCCTCCATCATGCCACAGAGTATTAAAGTGTCTTTCACCAACCTAACACGAGAGTCTCGGCGTCCCATTGCACACACCTGTAGTAATCTTCTTGAGCTACCTTCCACCTATGTTAATCTGACAGACCTTAAAAGAGAATTTGTAGCTATTTTGCAAGATTCTTTCAGCTACCAGATGACCATTGCCTAAGAAGCAGTTTGTACACTGTGAGTCGAAAATAACAATACGTAGGGAAGGTGGCCATGAGGCCCCCGAAAATCCAAATTTTGGTTTTTTGACCATCAGCATACCAAACTATGATGTCGATGAGTATATTCTTGATGTACATAGTTAAATGAAAATGCTACAGAAATGCCCCGAAGTAGCATGTAAATAGGCGTTTACATGCCAAACTAGTGAAAAGTTATATTGTCATAATTTCAAAGTGGCAGTTCAGATCTCTGACATGTGGTGTGTACGTTCTAACATTAAAGTCTCAAATTGCATGCAATACTACTTCCACTAAAGATTCGTAACCGCCAACACTGCCAGTAATTAGAATATCGGAGGGCATATTGTCGGTTTTCCCAGTTTTCGGTACCTGTCACACCAATTGGGATTCTGCCTGCTGGGGTTTCGCAATGGCAAATTGTATTGCTCAGTTTTAAACTTCATTTTTTGTGTTTTTGAATCTGAGACGTAAGGCAATGGTGCTGTATTCTTACTGTATTACAGAAATGTGTATAAACATTTTTGCATGTAAAGATGCGCAGAACACCCTTGTTACATTTTTTGTCTAGTCTTTCTGGTGCGTCACGACATGCCAATGTTGCTGGTAATTAGACTGTAAACTTGGAGGGATTTTGCGTGCTAGGGTTCTGCTGTGGCAAATCAGCATTGCTAACAAGTTCTATTTGTTTTTTGTGCTGTTGAATCTCGGACGTAAGCCAATGGTGCTGTATTTCTGCTAGAGAAATGTGTAAACGTTTTTGCCGTTAAGGTTTTGAGAACACACTAGTGTTGTTACATTTTTGTACAGTTAGTATGTTTGTCTTGTCTTACTGCCAAAAGGTGCTACATGACGTTGAGCAGTGACTAGCAGTCTTATTGCTGTCTCGTTGAATCTCGGACGTAAGCCAATGGTGCTGTATTTCTGCTAGAGAAATGTGTAAACGTTTTTGCCGTTAAGGTTTTGAGAACACACTAGTGTTGTTACATTTTTGTACAGTTGATATGTTTGTCATGTCTTACTGCCAAAAGGTGCTACATGACGTTGATCAGTGACTTACTTGCTATGGTATAAATGTGCAATACACTCACTGGCGTTTACGTGACGATACAATATTGCATTAATATCAATGTTTTTTTGAGTGCAGCATCACACACATACCTGCACATATCCAACACTAGTACAATTCTAACAACTATATGACATTAGAAACGACACCCACCCACCAGCAGCTGCAAGAATTGGCAGCATGATATAAAGATGTACAACCCCAAAACGTTTTCTATTCTGAACATACAAAACTCATTATTTGTAGCTTATTAGTAATGGAGCTGAACTGAGTTTGTGGGTCTTATCGGGTGTTCTTAAGTACTGGATTATGATGCTTTAAACTGAAAACTGAGATATACTTTAGTTCACAAATCTGCAATATGCCTTGCATGTGGAACAACTGCGTACAAATTCACATGTTACAGTCTGGTGCAGCAGTGTCAGCATACATTAGGCAGCTCAGGTATTCATCCAAAATTTTACGGTGGTTCACAACTGGCGTAGTGCTTATGGACACATCATTACTATTGTGAAGCTGAACAAAACATTTATGGCCAAAAACTTATCATTTACGAAACCAACATGCTTATGCAACAGAAAAGCCACTGGAACAGTTTTGCCAGTTTCATGCTACCCTGTTATGCAGCCAGTATCTGCACTGCTTCTTGGAACATGGCTTTGACATCAGTACGGCCAGCAACAGCTGCTTGTACACGTGCAATAGCTTCCACCTCTGCATTGTACTGTGCAGTTACTGGCTGCAAACTACTGCTGGCGACAAAAGGTTCCACGACGAGATTAAAGCGCTGTAAGGAATCTTCTATGCGCACACTCAGTGATGGTGTCTCACTGAATATTTCTGCAGTAGCAACCGATCCGGAGTTTGAATTCTGCAGCATACCATCGAGCCAGATTTGTTCAGGTGAACGATTGTTCTCTGTACGCAGCCGGTGGCTGTTCCATGCACGGCGGAATTCATTCATTCTGGCATTAATTACTGGCAGACATGTCAGCTGCAGTGCACAGAGATGCACGTCTGCAGAAATGTCCAGAATGCCTTCGTCCTCCATCTCATAGAAGAGCGTGTAAAACTGCTCTGTGACCTGAGTGGCCACATCTCTCCACAGCCTTTCAATACGCTGATTGTGGACAGATCTGCCAGTTATAACACTGCCACGACTTTGCCCTCGAACCATTGTCATGAATAAAGCAACATCAATATTCTCAACACCGTGGTCACACCGTACACGTGATGGGAGTCCAAGCAAGTGGCAGGCCTGAGCAAATAGATTCAGCACCACGGTGGCTTTGTTAGAATTGGATGTCTGTAGGTAGGGTATGACTCTGGAATATCCGTCAATAGCTCCATGAGTAACAAAGCCCCACCTGCACAGTGTACAACCATCACAACACACAACAACACAGTTAGATTTATAAAGGTTTCAAACAGTGAAAGTGACCTTCAAAGTCACTGAAGGTCATTAGTATGATAGGCCATGTATGATTTCCTGTTAGCCTTCCATTGTAACTAACTATGTATCCATATTGTATAGTTTCCAACATATTTGCACTTAGGCCTCTTTCACACTGGTGCGAGTACTCGCTGCGAGTATTCTATTCCTGAAAGTTTCTTTCACAAACGGAGCGCTGTGATTGGTTGAAAGCTGCTGTGCTTGTAAACAACGTAAAGTGGTCGGACAAAAATGTAATCACGCTTGACCTATACTGATACACTGGTCACGCGAAAACGAGGCGTTCCGTGCATAGTGAAATTTATTAGTAATTGTTTCAAAGTTATCATATTTTTGGACTATTGAAGAGGCGGGCAAAGAGACTACACGCTTGCGCTTGTATATTTCCTGTATATTACGTTACGTAAATATACTAGAAGAGTACTCATTTAGTACTACTAAATACCAATACCACTACTACAGCACTATGACACTACCACTAGTAGTAGTAACGGTAGAAGTAGTAGTTGGTTGTTGTTGTTTATCGTTGATGTTGTTATTGTTGGAGTTCTTGTACTATAACTACAACTACAGTTACTACTACTATTACTACTACTACAACCACTGCCACTACAATAACATATAACTACTAGGCCTACTGCTACTACTACTACTAGTGGTACCAGTACTACCGGCCGCTAAACTTTCAGCATGGACTTTCCAGTGGACAGGACACACTTTCGAAAGTGCACTTTCGAAAGAAACTTTCCAGTGTGTCAGTACCTTGAGCTTTTCCAGACATTTTAGGGGACTACAATTTTGAAATGGCTCACGTGACCCTATCCATGACTATTTTGGTGGTAAATGCCATAGCTAATACTTGCCACGGCCTAGCTACGTACAAATTTGAACAGTATAGCTCCAGCCATTCCAGAGATATTATTGGGGTCCCCAAATTTTAAAATGGCATGTGATGCTGACCACACCCATTAGGGGTGACTTTGTCCTCCCAAGGCTAACATTGATATATACTACCTGTGCACAAAATGTGACGACTCCAGCTTCAGCCATTCCAGAGATATGACTGGGGCCTCAAAAAATTTAAATGGGTCACGTGACTTACCGTACACTTTCGGGCTTTGACTTGCTATGAGCAACCTATCTACCAAATTTGAAGTCTCTAACTCCAGCGATTACAGACATAAAAAGTGATGCAAAATGTAGAAAACGAGGTGGTTTGGGATCCCTCGAGGTCATTTGCAGTGTGTGACTTACTAGACACAACATCTGATTAATCTGCTTACCTAACAAGCTTCATGTGGGAATCAATATGCCAAAGAGAATTGGGAGTTGGCACACTGTATGTTCGGCGTGTAACAGTGTGACTCCAACGTGCCGCAGAGCTCAGCGGATCAACACGTCGCAAACTCTGTCGAGCACGGTCACGTTGCACAATAATGCCACCTGCCCGCAGGTATCCATTCATCATCTGTAAAGTGTCATAATCACACAACACAGGCTATAATGCACCTGTAAACAAGGTTTTTAAGTGTAATGATGAAAGGTTCACAATAAAGGCAGTGACCAGCCGTTTGGTATTTCCAGTGTCAAGCAGGCCTGATTTTGTTAATATGGCAGCGTAACAGCTGAACTACTATGCTGGCACACCCAATGTGATTTCATGTGTGTGAGCCACATGATTGCACATATGATTGGTGTCCATACTGATTGTGTGCACGTTAAAAATTGTTTCCGATGTGTTATGACATGTTACAAATACCGTACATTTCAGTCAAATAGCTTAGTGGTTTACCTCGTTGCCAGCATTGTTGTGATTCTGGTGTAATTCGTCGGTGCAGCTGTCAAGTTCCATGTCAGTCAGTTGAGAGTATTTGTCACGCATGCGCAGATTTTCAGATGCCAGCCTCTTGTAGACAACTGATGCAGAACAGCCAAGCTGTCTTGACATCTGCACTGCAGTGAACCCTTTGTCTCTCAGACACACCAACTGCTGTCGACCTATGCACACTTGCGGCCTTCCCGGAGCTCCTGCAGATGCACATCAGCAAAATGGGTCAACATATACAGCTGCTGCTTACACACCGAGCACTGACTAGCACCACAACCAAAAATGGTGAATTGTGCAAATGACATGCAATTTTACAGGAACACAAACTGACAGAGTATTACATGGCATATTCATTAGCTGACAGTGAACTTGTGAACAGTAACCCACTAATACGGTGTGTACATTTTCTACGCCAAATGCAAACGCGACTTTAACCTTGGTAATGTAATGAATTTCGAATGGGAACAAATTTCGAATATATGCACCAGATGGCACCACAGCCATTCATATGCAATCACTGCATTTGTCATTTTCTTACACATTATACATGCCAAATTTGCCCTTCTGTTACATTGTTAAGGTAATATATACCCACTTATTCAGACAATCGCTTATTCAGTATCTAAAAGGGTTTGGTTCCGGTATTTGCATGACATCAAAACACCATCACTTCTGGTTATCCAAGTTATCAATACGCGGCTACATGACGACTGATGCAAAATTCTTGCAATGCGTATTGTGAACATACAGTTTAAAATGACCGAGGCGGACACTGCAGATTTTGTCCATAGCCAGGCGGTGAAAGCCACCTATCCCATCTTGGCGCACGACGAGACGGTCTCGACGCACGCCCAGATGGGACAGGTGGCGTTTACTGCAACAACTGTAGCATTTCGGCTATTTGCAGGACGGTTGTGCACGAAACTACTAGTTTGGTTATTTGCCAGACCGTCCTGCGAATAGACATTTCAGCAGTTTTCTCGCAGGATGGCAATGCGTATAACATCGCCCTGTCTGTTGATGCTCAAGACTATGCAGCAGCCGGCTAGCATTTAAGTGCAGACAGTATAGTGTCATTCATTATGAATAAATGAATGAATGAAAGTGCAGTGATTTAAAGTGCGTTCGAAAACCGACTAGGGGTCGGCTTAGTCTAACACACTTACCCGTACAGCCGTTAAGCATGGTCCGAGAGTCCGTGTCATCAGTCCGGTAGAAAAGGAAAAGGTCTATGGAGGAAAGGATTTGCTGAAGAGCCACATTGCCTGCAGTCATGGTCATGGACAGCAGAATGGAACACAGTAAACAAGGTAGTGGCTGAAGAGCCAAGTCTTGAGTTCAGAATGAAATTCTGAGCGAGTAAGAGATGATGCAAGTGGTCATAGACACAACGTAAATTTTTTACCAGACAGTGGTCGTTCGGCAGTATAACAGGAATGCGCTGCTGGTGCACCATCAGTTGTATCTTGTGTCGCACACACCTCACTCCGAAGAGCACGAAGACTGTCTTCAACAGCGTTGACACGATGAACGTCAACAACCCTTCTAATGCTGTCTAAGTGAGCCATAGATTCGTCAATTTTAATTAGACACCTGTCTTTATTTGCACTACTGATGGCCATCAATCTAGTTATTTCTCGAACATTTCTTGTTATCCCTTCCAATACCTCATTCGCTTGTTCCATTACTTCGACTTTCTAATTTGGCGGTCGCGATTATTATGTTTACACAAAGAAGTTAAAAATAGTGTTTACACATCACCAGGCAAAGACCGAAGAATATTTATTCATTTCATAGATATGTGGTTACACACAATTCGCACGAATTAGTGATATCGCTAATTCGAATTAGTGATATCGCTAATTCTAATTAGAACCACCAACAATTGGCGATATCGCTATTTCGAATTAGCGATATCGCCAATTAGAATTAGCGATATCACTATTTGCTGCGAATTAGCGATATCGCTAATTCGAATTGGCGATATCACTAATTCGAAATAGCGATATCAGCAATTCGAATTAGCGATATCGCTATTTACGAATAAAAGTTAATTCCGCTTGCCATACAAGCGTGCTTTTCACACGTCGCTCTATCAGCGTTGACGTCTTGCCTGATGATTAAGCCACAGCGTCTCTGCAAACTGAACAAAACTGCTGAAAACTCATTATTTATGTTCACTATTTTTGTTCTTTTCCCAATCTTTCTACTGACTTACGAAATGCACATAGGGTGCACACTACATTTAATATTCTGTGGCAATGTTGACGAACAACGGTAGAGAATGTTTGAATAATATGTAACATGATTTGATATTGTTTAACGAGTAGGCATATTAACACACACAATAATAATGCTTGTAATTCTTTTCTTGTAACTCATGACTTGTTGAAGCCAGTGATTCTTCTCTACTCTTATTACTGACTTTGCTTCTGATCCAGACATTCAGTATTCGGCTGTAGCACTTCGTCTCAAATACTGAGAGTTTTCGGGAATCATTTACCATTTCACTGCACGTTCACTAGTACAGCGAACAGATAAGAAGACATCGGCCTAGGACACCGGCAGTAGCACATCGATCCTGATCTTGATAACCGACTCACTGCCACTCCACAATGTGAGTATAGCGACGTCGTGTATGAAGAGAATGGCAATGAGCGATCCTCGGACAGTAATTAAATTCACTGATACATAACCAGATTGATACAGTCATTGTTGCCAGACTTCATTACACAACACAACAATGAATTATCGGTGTTTATTGTTGGCATATCACATCTGCAGGACACGTCCGGATGTCGTTATGCAGCCATTTTGTTATCGTTCTGCGCGCGTCATTCGTCGAAATGGACGTTGGTCGTCTCGGTCGGCTGGCCAGGCCTCTATGTGCGCTGTATTTCCGGTCTTTCGTCGACGGCGGTCACGCATACGCGTTCGGCTTTACTCCGCCGTCCAATGCACGACACTCGATTCTATCCGTTCTCGTAGTGTGTTGCGGTGGATCAATATTTGTTAGAACGTATGAATTCCGTTTTTCTGTTATTGAATTGTACAGCGATGACCATCAGTTATCAATTCTGAAACGCCGACACACTACGGCTAATGAAATCATCTGAAGATTTTCTAGATCAATAAAGATATAGAATTCAAATGGAAAATGTCTAATAAGTCATGGAATTTATTTATTTATTTTATTTATTTGAACTTCGCATCGTCACACAATAAAGTCAGTGAAACATTGAATGCAACAACAGAGTAGACGACACAGGTAACCGAAGGGAACAGAAAATTCCACTTACACGGCACCAAAACCTTACAC
>Ga0209255_1000088_pt1 | contig 16606 bp, 12 predicted proteins | sample WorMetvaBAHAMAS2_FD_187394 | JGI IMG/M metagenome (GOLD analysis project Ga0209255, IMG submission 187394) | Marine gutless worms symbiont microbial communities from Max Planck institute for Marine Microbiology, Germany - Olavius vacuus... | ecosystem: Host-associated > Annelida > Digestive...
AAGGTCTACAATCAGCACATCCCGCAGAAAGCACTGGGCCACAGTCCTCCCCTTCAGGCGATGAAATACTGGTCCCAAAAACAGACCCAGCTGTTCAAAAAATGTGTCTATAATCTGGAGGGACTTGATAACTAGCGTGCTGGGACAATAAATACAAGGGGGTGAAGAATCCTTGAGGATAGCGAGCCGATTGCGACCGATTTGCGTTCATTGGCGGCACAGTGGACCCTCTAAATATCGACACCCCCAGCGACCCGTGGCTGCCGTTACCGCTGGAATCTTGTAGACTTCTCACCAGTGCCCATCTTATCACTGCCCCTGCAATCCCGGCTGGCGGGTGTATCCTGATCTGTCCTCGAAGCCGGCGGAGTAACCATGGAATTCAAGATCAAACACGGCGATCTGGCCGGACAAAAGACCCCCTGTCTGATTCTTGGGGTGTTCGAGAAACACAAGCTCTCCGAATCCGCCGAGGCCATCGACAAGGCCAGCGGCGGCCAGCTGAGCGAGATCCTGCGCAAAGGCGACATGGACGGCGAGACTGGCCGTACCCTGATGCTCTACGACATGCCCGGCGTCGGCTGCGAGCGGGTCCTCCTGGTCGGCTGCGGTAAACGCAAGGAATTTAACCGCCGCAATTACCGCAAGGCCGTGGCGGCCGCGGTGACCCTGCTCAACGACACCCGTATCACCGCGGCCCTATACGCCCTGCCGGAGCTCATCCCCGCGGGCATGACCCGCTATCGCACGGTACGCGACGCCGTGACCACCTGCGCCGACAGCGTCTACCACTATGACCGGACCAAGCAGGAGAAAAAGTCCCCGCGCTTTCCACTCAAGCGTTTCGAGTTCTGGGTAGCGGAGAAACAGGATACCCGGACCGCCCAAGAGGCGGTCCGCCACGGCGGTGCCATCGCCCGGGGGATCGGCTTGGCGAAGGATCTGAGCAATCTTCCGGGTAACATCTGCACGCCGGCCTACCTCGCGGATCAGGCCATCGAGCTGGGCAAGGACTACCCCGATCTGCGGGTAGAGATCCTCGAAGAGAAAGACCTAGAAGCGCTCGGCATGGGCGCCCTGCTCTCGGTCTCCCGCGGCAGTCGCCAGCCCGCCAAGCTCATCCTGATGGAATATCGGGGCGGCGCGAAAGACGCCAAGCCGGTGGTCCTGGTCGGCAAGGGCCTCACCTTCGACGCCGGCGGGATCTCGATCAAGCCCGCGTCCGACATGGACGAGATGAAGTTCGACATGTGCGGCGGGGCGAGTGTCTTCGGGGCCATGCTCGGCGCCCTGGAGCTGGCGCTCCCCCTCAACCTGATCGGGGTCGTGCCGGCCTCCGAGAACCTCCCGGACGGTGACGCCAACAAGCCGGGGGACATCGTCACCAGCCTGTCGGGCCAGACCATCGAGATCCTGAACACGGATGCGGAGGGCCGACTCATCTTGTGCGACGCCCTGACCTACTGTGAGCGTTTCGATCCCGCCGTCGTGATCGACATGGCGACCCTCACCGGCGCCTGTCTCGTCGCCCTCGGCAAGCATCCAAGCGGTCTATTCACCCAGGATGAGCAGTTGGCGGCGGAAATCCTCGCCGCCGGTGAAGCCGCCGGCGACCGCACCTGGCGCCTGCCCCTGTGGGACGACTACCAGGAGGAACTCGACAGCAATTTCGCCGATATGGCCAACATCGGCAGCCGTTGGGGCGGTGCCATCACCGCCGCCTGTTTCCTCTCGCGCTACACCAAGCAGTACCCCTGGGCGCACCTGGACATCGCCGGCATCGCCTGGCGCAGCGGCAAGAAGAAGGGCGCCACCGGGCGGCCGGTGTCCCTGCTGACCGAGTTCATTCTCAAGCGTAGCGGCCAACTCGAATGACCCGCATCGATTTCTATTCCCTCAAGGAACCGACTCGCGGCGACCGCTTCCTCCTCGCCTGCCGCTTGGTGGAGCGCATCTACGGGACCGGACAACGTACCTTCATCCAAGTCCCGGACCGCGAGCTGGCACACCACCTCAACCGCCTGCTCTGGACCTTCCGGCAGCAAAGCTTTCTCCCCCATGGGCTGGCGAACGACAGCGACCGCGCGCTTACGCCGATCCTGATCGGCTACGGTGACGATCCGGGGGAAGAGAACCAGGTACTGATCAACCTCTCCTTGGAAGTGCCTCCCTTCCTCGAACGCTTCGAGCGCCTATGCGAGCTAATCGACCAGGACTCGAACGTGCGCGAGGCCGGTAGGAAACGCTACGTATACTACCGGGATCAGGGCTATCCCCTGCACCATCATGAGATCCGGCTTTAGATCCGGCGTAGCGTATATGATCCCCGTCCGTAGACATCTACGGGGGCCGCCTCTACCCCCTGACAACTGAATCGACAACTGCTGCCAAAGCGATAGCTGAGGGGATATTGGTTATCGGCGACCTAAAAATCTCTTGCGCCGTATTGAATGACGCAGAAAACACACGGGTCTTAACTCAGGAGGGTTTTCTAACCGCTATAGGCTGAGCCGGAAAGGCAAAGGGAGGGGAAGGCGCGACGGTCGACGGACCACCGGCATTTTTGCGCGTAACGAACCTAAAACCCTTGGCTCTTTATGGATTCCAGACTGGTAGGATATTTTGCGCAAATTCGCCTTCTCAGCAAGCCAGAGGGGCGTCGTATAACTTACTGTTGTTGTTGAGAAAAGACTGCCTGTTCTGTCATCGGTCAGAGTGCTACGGACCGCCGTCCCCTTTGATCAGTCTGGAATCCATAAAGAGCCAATCCAAAAATTTTCAAACTGACACACTACCGGAAATCTTTAAAGATCGGTTCAGCCGGAGGGTAGCCGGCAGCATCCCCACGGCGGCTGCGCCGCAGATCAGGGCTGGGGGGGGGAGAGGTTGTCCTTGTGGGCTTCGTAAGTTGTCTCTTGTGCGGGGGCCATCGCACCGTTGCTTTCTCAAAGAAACGCTCATCCAGCTCCGGGATATCCGAGTAGTCGATGTCCTCGTCGCGCATGGCGTCAAGCCGTGTCAAGTCGCTTTTGATAGATTTTTTGCTCACGTGCGTTCGCCTTTCTCATCGAGATAATCCTTGTGTTTTTGCCGCGCAGTGTATGGACGATGACCACGATCCGCCCTTCCAGGGTTCCCAGCGTAATCAACCTCGTTTCCTCGTAATCGAAACGGTTGTCCACGAACGTCACGCAGGGTCCGGCGAACACATTTTCCGCATCTTCAAAGCTCAAACCGTGTTTTTCGCGATTCCGTTCGCTCTTTTCCTCGTCCCACTCGTACACGGCGGCATCCTGTTATGTAACTACAATTGTAAGATACCTTTTCAGATCGCGCCAAATAATGCTGAACAACTCCAGCCTACCTGGCTGTCCGCAAGCGCAAGAATCGGCTCATACGCCAGACTCCCGAGAGGAAAAACGACGAATCACGCGAATTTTCGCGGATTAATTCGTGCCGACTCATTCGCCAGCCGGATTCCGCACATTGAATTCCACTTTCCAATGCTCCGGACCATCGAGGGGCATGGCCTCCAGCAACAAGGTGCCGACTTCGGTCACCGAGGCGCGCAGGTGTACCGGAACCACCTCTCCCGGTGTCCGTGTCTCCGCGGGCAGGTAGGCCTCGATCTCTTCGAGTTCCTCGACTTCTTCGGCGGACCACTCGTCGAGCATATCCCCGACCTGATCCTCGCGGCGCACCGAGGAGCCGAAGAAGCGAAACCTCACTTGCTCGGCGACGACCAGGCCGAATTCCTGGGGTGGAATCTCGGCCTGGGTGCCCTCTTCCATACCGAAGGGGGCCAGGCACAGGGCATGAATCCACGGCTCCAGCCCAGGTACGGCGGGCGCGGCGCTCTCCACGCCCACATAGTAGGAGCGGACGGTGCCGCCGCGGATCCTGACCCCCCTCCCCCGTCGGACATAGCCGTAGTAGGAGGCCCCGCGCGCTACGGAGAGGTCGAGATCCCCCCCTACGAGCAGCCGGGCCGGCGGAGCGCCGTCCGTTGTCAGCCAGTCGTTGAGTACCTTCATCACCCGCTCGGCGAGCAGGTTCTCCTTGAAGACCCCGCCGTTGAACAACACGGCCGTCGGGTGCAGGAAACCGCCGCCGTCGGGCTCGAACCCGGACAGGTCTTCCGTGGCCCCGATCTGGAGCCCGAGGAAGGCGGCCAGGTGGCGGGTGACGGCCGCGTCCTGGGCATAGGGCAGACCGAGCTTGGTCAGGGCCGCGCGGGCGCGGGCGGCCGGACGGGCACTCACCGGGACTTCGGGGAAGAAGCCTTCGACCAGGGTGCACCTGATCTCCTCGCCCGTCAGCTCGGTGCGAATGCTGCCGCCGATGAGGCGGGTGCCGCGGCTAGGCACGACCACGGGCACCGCTTCCAGGTCCGGGTCCGTCAACAGCGCCTCCTTGGCCTGGCGACAACCGTGGGTAAGGGCCTGAATCTGCCAGTGGTCCAAATCGGTCCCCGCCGCGGCGAGCTTGCCTTTGACCAGATGCGCCAGGGCCAGATCCATGTTGTCGCCGCCGAGCAGGATGTGTTCGCCGACGGCGACGCGGGTCAGCTCCAGCGCGCCTTCCCGTTCCGTAACCGCGATCAGGGACAGGTCGGTGGTGCCGCCGCCGACGTCGATGATCAGGATGATATCGCCGACGCGCACCTGCTTGCGCCATTTCCCAGCGCTGTCGTGGATCCAGCTATAGAAGGCCGCTTGGGGCTCCTCGAGCAGGATCAGATGTCGGAAACCGACGGCTTGGGCCGCCTCGGCGGTCAGCTCACGGGCAGCCGGATCGAAGGAGGCCGGGACCGTTACCGTGACGTCTTGATGCGCCAGGTCGTGATCCGGGTGGGCATGATTCCAGGCGTCGCGCAGATGCTCCAGATAGCGGACCGAGGCCTCATAAGGCGAGAGTCGCGACACCTCATCCTCCGGCGCCCCCGGCGGCAGCACCGCGCTGCGCCGGTCGATCCCCGGATGACACAGCCAGCTCTTGGCGCTGGAGACCAGACGGATGGGGGTACGGGCCCCGATGGAACGCGCCATCTCACCCAGGACTCGCCGTCCACTATTGCCCCAGGGCAGGGCCAGATCGGCGACCGCCAGCTCGTCCGGGTGGGGGAGATACAGGAACGAGGGCAGCAGGGGCAGCGCGGCGACCGAACCGGGTTCCGTCAACTGCGGGACCGGCATCATATCCTGCGCTACCTCGTCCCACTCGGTATGGTCCAGGTCGACGTAGGACAGAGCGCAATGGGTGGTACCCAGATCGATGCCTACGGCATAGCGTGTGTCACTCACAGCTCAACCTCCGCGGGTACCAGAATGGCCAAGTCATGGCCGGCGGCGACCTGGGGCAATCGGGTCTCCGTGACCCGCCAGCCCCGATGGACCAGGCTGCCGGAGAAGGGCGCCTGGCCGACCAGGTTGCCCGTGAGTCGCACCGCGGACGCATCGAAGCCCTCCGCCAGCGTCACCCGACTCCCCTCCGCTTCGGTGCGCACGGCCTCGATGGTGAAATACCGCCCCAGGGTCTGCTTGCACCCCTCGTGCACGACGCGCGCGGCGGCGCCGATCTCGGCGTCGGAATAGGTACCCACGTCTTCTTCGAGAAAATCGATCAGGCGCCCCTCCTTCTGGAGCAGCCCCAAGAGCTGCAAGCCCGCGTTCGGTTCGGCCGTTCGCAGGCGCGCAACCTCCGGGTCCGGGGCGTCCGGGGCAGGGGTCGAGCTGCCCGCCCGGAGCACGGCGACTTGGCCGGCGAAGCGGGCATCGACAAGGATACGCAGGCAGGTAGCCAGCGCGAGGATAAGCCGGCTGAACAGCGAGGGCTTGGCACCCGATTTCGCCTTATTTTTCATGTTCAGAGCCCTCCAAATGAATGAATGCTCCTTCAGGGGTTACGACAGACACGGGACGCCGCGACTCGGATCAGTTTCGATGCTACCATATAAGGAGAAAGACGGGCCGCCGGGCGGCCTTAGTTTACCACCGGGCTACCGAACAATTCCTGACCATGAACCATGAGACGCGGAGGAGGCGCAATCATTCAGCCCCCCTTGCCGGCCCCTGGGACCGCCGACATCCTGTCGGCCCCTGGCGTATTTCCCGGCTGACCGCCGTGGCCCCATCGAAGTGCCGACAGGATGTCGGCGGTCCCAGCCCGTAGGGTGGACTGTGCCCACCACAACTGAATATCTCGGCGATGAGTGATAGGCGTTAAAGTGCATAATGCAGGATATGTGCTCACCTTGTTTTTGAACCGATACTTATGTCCACCGAAACCACTGATCGGACCCGGAATCCCGACGCCGTTACCCGCCTCCTAGAAGCGCGTCACCCGGACCCCTTCCAGGTCCTCGGCCGACACCCGGCGGGAGACCACTGCCTGGTCCGCGCCTTTCTGCCCGGCGCGGAAACCGTCCGCATCCCGGAGGCCCGTGTCGAGCTGACGCGGGTCCCAGGTACCGACCTGTTCGTCTGGGAGGGAGGCCCGGACGCGGTCCTGCCGCGCTACTGCCTGAGCTGGGAAGACCGGGCGGGCAATCGCTACAGCCGCTACGACCCCTATTGCTTCCCGCCCCAGATCCCGGACCTGGAACTGCGCCTGTTCGACGCGGGCCGCCACTGGCACGCCCACCGCTTCCTGGGCGCCCATCCATGCACCCCGGATGGGATACCGGGCGTGCGATTCGCCGTCTGGGCGCCCAACGGAGAGCGCGTCAGCGTGGTGGGCGATTTCAACCACTGGGACGGACGTGTGCACCCCATGCGGTTGCGGGGCGACTCGGGCGTCTGGGAGCTCTTCATCCCCGGCCTCGGCGCCGGCGACCTTTACAAATTCGAGCTCCGAGACCACCACGGCGGCATCCGGGTAAAGATCGACCCCTATGCCGGAGCCTTCCAGCAGCGGCCCGAGACCGCCGCCTACATCTGCGGCGCAAGCGAATTCCACTGGCAGGACCAGGCCTGGATGCAGGCCCGTGCCGCGTCCGATTGGCAACACCTGCCCCTGTCCATCTACGAGGTCCACCTGGGCTCCTGGCGCCGGGACCCCGCGGGGCAATTCCTGACCTACCGCGCGCTCGCCGAGCAGTTGTCGGACTATGCACTGGCGCTGGGCGTCACCCATATCGAGCTGCTGCCCATGACCGAACACCCCCTGGACGCCTCCTGGGGCTACCAGGCCACCGGCTACTTCGCCCCCACCAGCCGCTTCGGCACCCCGGACGACTTCCGCTGGTTCGTCGATCACCTCCACCGTCGGGGCCTCGGGGTCATCCTCGACTGGGTACCGGCCCATTTCCCCCGCGACACCTTCGCCCTGGTCCGCTATGACGGCTCCGCCCTCTACGAATACGAGGACCCGCGCCTGGGCGAACACCAGGACTGGGGCACCCTGATCTTCAACTATGGCCGCAACCAGATCCGCAACTTCCTGATCTCCAGCGCCCTCTACTGGTTGGACGAGTTCCACCTGGACGGCCTGCGGGTCGATGCCGTCGCCTCCATGCTCTATCTGGACTACTCACGCCAGCCGGGCGAGTGGCTGCCCAACCGGCACGGCGGGAACGAGAACCTGGAGGCGGTGGAGTTTCTGCGCCGGCTCAATGTGGTGACCCACCAGCGCCATCCGGGCACCCTGATGATCGCCGAGGAATCCACCGCCTGGCCGGCGGTATCGCGCCCCGCCGACCAGGGCGGCCTGGGGTTCGGCATGAAATGGAACCTGGGTTGGATGCACGACACCCTGGCCTATCTCACCCAGGACCCGGTCTATCGCCACCACCACCACGAGCTGCTCACATTCGGCCTGCTCTACGCCTTCAGTGAGAACTTCATCCTGCCCTTCTCCCACGACGAAGTGGTGCACGGCAAAGGTTCCCTCCCGGACCGGATGCCCGGCGACACCTCGCAGAAATTCGCCGCCCTGCGCCTGCTCTACAGTCTGATGTTCACCTATCCGGGCAAAAAGCTCCTGTTCATGGGCTGCGAGTTCGGCCAGACCAAGGAATGGGACGCCGACGGGGAGCTGGACTGGCGGCTGATGGAACGGCCCCGCCACCAGGGTCTCCACCGACTCGTCGCCGCCCTCAACCGACTCTATCGGTCACAGCAGGCGCTCCACGACCTGGATTTCTCCGCCGCTGGATTCGAGTGGATCGACTGCCACGACAACACTCAATCCGTGCTCAGCTACCTCCGCCAGGACCGCGGCGGCAAGCAGCTCCTGGTCGCCGCCTTCAACTTCACCCCCCTCCCCCGCCGCGATTATCGCCTCGGCGTGCCCCGACCGGGCTTCTATTGCGAAGCCATCAACTCGGACGCCGCAATCTACGGCGGCGGCGACCTCGACAACCGAGGCGGCATAGCCTCCGAACCCCTCGGCTGCATGGGCCGACCAGATTCCATCCCCCTCGTCCTGCCGCCGCTGGGAGCGGTTATCCTGATACACGAGCCCGTATCGAATTGAGCATGGGAAAACTATTAGAATAGTACCCGATGAAAATACTTAAAAATCAATCTGTTATGCTGTAATATGAAGCCGGTACACTAGGGCACCTTGAAAAATTCAAGGTGTCTTTGCAGAACAAGGAAGCCCCGTTATGTCCGTGTGCGTAACTCCATGATAATCAAGGCATTCGAAAAGCGCGGTTTATGAGCATCACCATGAAAAGTATTGAGCACGGGATTTTTCAAGGTCCCCACTAGTACCCCGTTTCACATGATTTTGTGGTAGGGAACACCCTCCGTGGCGTTCCGAACGGCCTGCGGAACGGCACGGAGGCCGTCCCCTACAAATGCAAAATGGAGTGAAACGGCGTACAGTTTAACCATAAAACAAAGTGTTAACGCGAAATAATTCTCATAACATACGGATTTTTAAGCATGTTACAAAGCGAGCAGGAAACCCAGCCGGTCTCCTCGATTCCCTTGTAAAATGGTCGTAAGCTGGATAGACTCCCGGAGGCAATCCTTGTTCGAGCAGCTCACCAGGATAGAACAGCGCCTGTTCGACCTACTGGCGCTCGGCCTGGTCCTCTTCTACGCCTACTCGGCGGTCTTCGAGCCGGCGCCGACCCAGTTCCACCGCGGTATCTATGTCCTGGTCACCTATGTCCTGGTCTTTATGATCTACCGGACGCCGGGGCGGTTCGGCCGGGTCGTCGATTATCCGCTGATCGTCGCCGCCATCGTCTGTATCGGTTACTGGATCGCCAACTTCGAGGCCATCAACTATCGGGCCGGCGCGGAAACGGCGCTCGACAAGGCCATCGCCGTGGTGGGGGTGCTGATCGGTATCGAGCTGGCGCGCCGGGTCGTCGGCAACATTTTCGTTATCATCGGCACCGTCATGCTGCTCTACGGCGTCTACGGGGCCTACGCCCCGGAGCTCATCTCCCATGCCGGCGACACCTTCCCGGATCTCTGCACCAGCATCTTCTACAAGAGCGACGGCGTGTTCGGGATCATGGCCAATGTACTGGCGACCTACATCATCCTGTTTGTGATCTTCGGGGCCTTTCTCGAAGCGAGCGGCGCCCAACGCTTTTTCATCGACTTTCCGCTGGCGGCGGTGGGCCACCGGATCGGGGGACCGGCCAAGGTGTCCGTCATCGCCAGCGGGCTGTTCGGCTCCATCTCGGGCAGTGCCATCGCCAACACCGTATCCACCGGCGCCTTCACCATCCCTATGATGAAGCAGGCGGGCTTCCGTCCCCATGTGGCGGGCGGAATCGAGCCGGCCGCATCTATCGGCGGCATGTTCATGCCCCCCATCATGGGGGCGGGGGGCTTTATCATGGCGGAGCTCACCGGCGTTCCCTACGCCCAGATCATGCTGGTGGCCGTCTTTCCGGCGCTCATGTACTTCTTCAGCGTCTATGTGATGATCCATTACGAGGCCAAACGATTCGGCATCCGCGGTGAGAAATCCGGGCAAGACGCCAGGGAAATCTTCAAGCAGGAGTGGATCTATATCACACCCCTGGTGGTCGTCACCGTCTTCATGCTCAGCGGTTACTCGCCCGGCTATTCCGCCATCCTGGGGCTCGCTGCCTGCATCCTGGTCAGCCATAAGTTGAGAGAGACCAGGATCGATCCGTCCCTGGCCTACGGCATGCTCTTCGTGCTCACCGTCGGCTGGTCGACGGCCGGCCTGGACCGGGTGCTGGGACCCACAGCCGCCGTGACCTTCGAGGCCGCGCTCGGCGCGCCCGCGCAATGGGTCTCCGCTGCCTTGTCCCCGCTGCTCGGCGCGGGGGTAGCAATCGACCTGCAAGCGGCTCTCACGAGGAATCTACCGCTCATCTACGGCCTGGTCCTCGCCGCCGTTCTGCTCTACCGGCGGCGCGCCCGAGGGGCGGATATCACGTCGGAAATGCGCCGCTTCGTGATCGCCGCGCGCCAAGGCACCCTGTCCAGCCTCAAGATCGGCGCCACGGTGGGCGTGATCGGCATCATCATCGGCGTGCTCACTTACAGCGGTCTGGTGCTCACCTTCGCGGACATCGTCATCGAGCTGGCCGACGGCAGGCTGTGGCTGACCATCCTGCTGGTGGCCCTGGCCTCCCTGACCTTAGGGATGGGCGTACCCGTAACCGCGGCCTACCTGATCACGGCCGTGGTCGCGGTGCCGGCGCTGACCGAACTGGGCGTCCATCCCATCGCGGCCCACATGATCGTCTATTGGTTGTCCCAGGACTCGAACATCACGCCGCCGGTCTGCATCGCGGCCTTCGCCGGTGCCGCCATCGCTAAGGCCAATATGTGGAAGACCGCCTTTACCGCGTTCAAATTCGCCAAGTTTCTCTACCTCGGCCCCTTCCTTTTCGGGTATGTACCGGCCTTTTCCCTGAACGGCAGCCCCATGGATATCGCCATTGCCTTTGCGCTGATCATCGTCGGCACCTGGGCCTATTCCTGGCTGCTCAGTGGTATCTGGTTGACCTGGTTCGAGCGCAATGCCGTTAAGTCAGCGGTTAACCGCTTGCCGTGGTGGGTTGGAATTACGAAAGAGAAATGGAATTGAAAACCGAGGTGCCGTCAGTCGCCCCGGTAAGCTATGGGGGTTGATTATGTGCGGTATTGTCGGTGGTATCTCCCAACGTGAGGTCGCGGCCATCCTGCTGGAAGGGCTGCAGCGCCTCGAATATCGCGGCTATGATTCGGCCGGCATGGCGGTGCTCGCGGCGCCGGGCGAGCTGAGACGGGTCCGGGCACTGCGAAAGGTGCAGCGTCTCGCCGAAGATATGGCGCGCAATCCACTCCCCGGCAGATCGGGCATCGCCCACACGCGCTGGGCGACCCATGGCGAGCCCTCGGAGCGCAATGCACATCCCCATGTCTGCCGCGACCGGTGCGCCATCGTCCATAACGGGATCATCGAAAACCACCAGGCGTTGCGCAAGGAGCAGGCGACCGCTGGTCATGCCTTCACGTCCGATACCGACACCGAGGTCATCGTCCACGCCGTATACGATCGGCTCGCGGCGGGACAGGGGCTGTTGGAGGCGGTACGCGATACCATCCGGCTGCTGGAAGGCGCCTATGCCCTGGGCGTTCTCGATACCCGCGATCCGGACCGGCTGATCGCCGCCAGATACGGCAGCCCGCTGGTGATCGGGGTGGGTTTCGGGGAGAATTTCATCGCCTCGGATGTCTCCGCGCTGCTGGCGGTTACCCAGCGCTTCATCTTCCTGGAAGACGGCGACCTCGCCGAGATCACCCGCGATTCGGTCCGCATCTGGGACGCCGCAGGCGCGCCCGTGGAGCGCCCGATCAAGACCTCCGGTCTCCATGCGAACACAGTGGAGCGGGGCTGCTACCGGCACTATATGCTCAAGGAGATCTTCGAGCAGCCCCACGCCATCGAGGACACCCTGGAGGGACGGATCTCCCGCACCCAGGTCTTACCACAGGCCTTCGGCAACCAGGCCGAACGGATCTTCGCGGCGATCGAGGCGGTCACGATCGTCGCCTGCGGCACCAGCTTCCATGCCGCCCTGGTGGCGCGTTACTGGATCGAATCGCTCACCGGCCTGCCCTGCAACGTCGAGGTGGCCAGCGAGTACCGCTACCGCAAACAGGTCGTGCCCGCTGGCGCGCTCTTCGTCACCATCTCCCAATCCGGCGAGACCGCCGATACCCTGGCCGCCTTGCGTATGGCCAAGCAGCTCGGGTATGCCACCACCCTAGCCATCTGCAATGTCCCCGAGAGCTCCCTGGTGCGCGAGTCCGACCTGGTGTTCCTGACCCAGGCCGGCCCCGAGATCGGCGTGGCCTCCACCAAGGCCTTCACCACCCAGCTTGCCGCCCTGCTGCTGCTGACAACCGCCATCGTGCATTGTCATGGCCCGGACCGGGAACTCGAGACACAGTGCGTGGCGCTACTGCGGGCCCTGCCCGCAAAGATCGCGGCGGTGTTGGATCTGGACGGGACCATCAAGACGCTCAGCGAACGCTTCGCGGAGAAGCATCATACCCTCTTCCTGGGGCGCAGCGACCAGTATCCCATCGCCCTGGAGGGGGCGCTGAAGCTCAAGGAGATTTCCTATATCCATGCCGAGGCCTATCCCGCCGGTGAGCTCAAGCACGGCCCCCTGGCCCTCATCGACGAGGACATGCCCGTGGTCGCCGTGGCGCCCAATGACAAGCTGCTCGAAAAACTCAAATCCAACCTCGAAGAAGTCCGCGCCCGCGGCGGTGAGCTCTTCGTGTTCGCCGACGACCGTGTCACCATGACCGAAGGACGGGGCATGACCGTCATCAAGCTCCCCCAGGCAGAGAGCCTCGTCGCCCCCTTGCTCTTCACCATCCCGCTCCAACTCCTGGCCTATCACGTGGCCGTGCTCAAGGGCACCGACGTGGACCAGCCCCGAAATCTGGCCAAATCCGTGACCGTCGAGTAAACAATCCCGACGAATCGATTTTCGCGTAACCCGTCCTGACTGATGACCAGTTGGACCGGCAACTCGGCATTACAGGTTGGCTCTTTATGGATTCCAGACTGATCGAAGGGGACGGCGGTCCGCAGCACTCTGACCGATGACAGAACAGGCAGTCTTTTCTCAACAATAACAGCAAGTTATATGACGACCCTCTGGCTTGCTGAGAAGGCGAATTTGCGCAAAATATCCTAACCAGTCTGGAATCCATAAAGAGCCTACAGGTTTTACCCGATAGCCGGAAGAGCCGACAGAATGTCGACGATCCCAGGGGCCGACAAGATGTCGGCGGTCCCGGGCCGGCTAGGACCGCCGTCTTCCAGACGGCTTACGGACCCCATCACCAGCCGTCGGCAACGCTCGGAGCAGACGCCTTCCGGGCCGCACCGGATAACGCCGGACAGCCGCCAGGTTTGATTCCCGTCGTGTATAAGAATGGTGGACACCGGCCTGATGCTCTCCGCGGCGCGGAGGTGGCCTATCCCCAAACCATGCAGGCGAGGACGCCTGCGCTACGTCGGGCGTCACCTTTTACGACACTTTCTCCGGGAAAGGAATTGGGGAAAGGGGGTACAGCCTGTGGCGTGCCCAACCCAATGCCATTAAGTTAGCTGCTGACCGCTTGTCGTGGTCGGTCAGGATGCGGAATGGAAAACGACGAATCGCGCGAATCCATTCGTGAGGATTCGCGTGATTCGTCGTTTTTCCTCTTGGCTCTTTATGGATTCCAGACTGGTTAGGATATTTTGCGCAAATTTGCCTTCTCAGCAAGCCAGAGGGGAACCGTATAACCTGCTGTTATCGTTGGGAAAAGGCTACCTGTTCCGTCATCGGTCATGGTGCTACCGACTGTCGTCCTCTTCGACCAGTCCGGAATCCATAAAGAGCCTTCCTCTTTTTCGTTGACCGGTAACGGTCAACTTAATGGCATTGAGACCCAAGGAATATTACCGACAAACCGTCAAGCGTCCAAATCCAACAAAACCTCGGCAAGCCCGTTCCCCGCAGGCCTCTCGCCGCCGATCATCAATGCCGGAAGGCCTCGACGGGCTCCAGTCGTGCGGCCCGTACCGCCGGATAGGTCCCTGACAGCAAACCGATCGCACTGCCCACCAAGGGGGCCAGGAAGGGTACGTAGGGGTCCAGTACCGGCGTCCAGACCTGGTAGGCCAAGACGGCGATGACTACCAGGACGCCCAGGCTGGCCCCGATGATGCCGCCGACGGTGCCCATGGAGGCGCTTTCGAGCAGAAATTGGATCGCGATATGGCTGCGGGTGGCACCGATCGCCCGGCGCAGACCGATCTCGGGGGTACGTTCCATGACCCCGACCAGCGTGATGTTGGCGATGCCGATGGCGCCGACGATCAGGGACAGGCCGCCGAGCAGGAGGAACATGACATCCAGATCCGTCCGTACCTCGTCGCGGACGCGCTTCGGCTCCTGGGGTACCTCCACCTTCAGGACCCGCAGGTCGTCCGGTCGCAGCGCCAGGGGGCCTGTTCCGCAATCAGATAGGCGGCGCCGATCCTGGTCTCGACCACTACCGTGCCGGGCCCGGCCAACGCGAAGTACTTACGGGCTGTCCCCTCGGGAATGATGACGGACCCGAGCAGCTCCGGATTGCGTACCAAATCGCGCAAGATGCCGATAATCAGATAAGGTGGGCGATGCGGCGTGAACGGCCATCTTCACGGCGGTCGGATGCAGCGGGTCCTTGACCGGCGAGGCGCTCACCAGCGCATCTCTGACCTCGACCCGACTCAGGTTACCCGCGCGCTCGACGCCGTTGAGCCGCAGCAACCGCTGGGGTGCGTCCCAGGGGATCGCCCTGAGGTCGACGATCCCGGTCGTGCGTCCCGGCCGGGCGCCGATAAAGAGCTCGGTAGCGGCGAGCGCATCGAACTGGCTCAGGGTCGTGGTGTCGATGCCGCCGATGCGGTAGGTGCCCGTCGTCGGCCGGTCCAGACAGCCGAGGATATTGAGCAGCGTCGATTTACCGGAGCCCGAAGGCCCGGTAACCGCTACCCAATCGCCCTGATCGATGCCCAGATGGATATCCGTGAGGGCATGGATGGGAGGCTCGGTGCTGTACCGGCGTCCGATGCCGGCCAGGTCGAGTACGCGGTGCGGTCGATCGGTCTCCGATCGGGTCATGGTGGGAGGCCGTCACTCGGGTTCTCGACGCCGACCACGGCCAATTCGCCAGCGTTCAATTCTCCGGCGAGCGGGGTGACGGCGACGAAGCCATCCGCCGACATCCCCGGTTTCACCGCCACATAGTCCAGCGCGTCGCCGCGTTCGACCCGGATGCGCGAGGTGCCGTCCGCGGACAAGGACAGAGCGCTGGCGGGCACGGCGATGACCCCGCCCGCGGTCGATTCGATGGGGATGGTCAAGCGCAGGGAAAAACCCTTCAGCTTCATGGCCGTCTCTTCGACGGCGACCTCGAAGTAGAAGTGGAAGCCGTCGACCCTGCGGGTCCCCGGCCGATCGGCCACGAACTTGACCAAGCCGGTGGCCGTGACGCCCAACGCCTGCTCGTCGATCCGGACCATCATGTCGGGTCGGACCATAAGGTGCAGTCTCCAGCGGCAGCGACGCGTCGATCGAGAGCCGGTTGTCGGTCACGGACAGGAGGGTACCGGTCGTCGCATCGCCGACGGCCGCCTGAATCGCTTCGACCCGTACTGGGAGCGCGGGCAGAAACACGAGCTCGTCGACCGGTACCTGGATACCGAGCTTACTGCGGGCCCGCTCCAGCCTGGCGCTCAGGCGGGAGACCCGCCGGACCGCCAGGTTGGCCTCGAATTCCGCGATCCTGCGCGCATCCAGGGCCGCCCGAATCGCCCGTTTGCCAGCGAGGGCAGCGGACTTGACCGCCGCCTCGGCCGACTTGATCGCGGCATCGGCGGAACCTACTCCCAGGGTCCCGGAGCCGAACTCGCGCCGCGCCCGGCGGATCGCCAGCTCGCCCTCCACCCGGGCCTGTTCGAGGGCGGCCTGGGCCAGCTCGAGGTTGGCCTCCGCGACCTCGCGGGCCGTCTTCGGCTGGCGTGGGTCCAGCACGATCCGCGCCCGCTCGGCAATCTTCGCGGCCACATCGGCCTTGGCGGTCTCCAGAGCGGCCTTCGCCTGGGCCTTTGCCGCATCTATGCTCAGCGCCTGGTCCTTTGTCGAAGCGGTAGCGAGTGCGCGCCGCTCGGCGCGGCGGGCCGCCAGCGGGCGGCCTCTACCTCCAAGCCGGCCGCCGAGAGGGCCGCGGTGGCCGCGAGTTTGGTCTTGCGGGCATCCTCCCACGTCTGCTCGATCGAACGCACGGCAGCGGTCTGGGCTCGAGTGGGACCGAACGGCTCCCAGCCCCGATACTCGTACCAGCGGGCCACGGCGGCACTGGTCCGTCGGTCATAGGTCCCGTCCGCCGGAGCTGGGTCGAAGCCCAGACGTGTCAGGGCCTCTTCCAACTGGCGGACGTCTTCCCCCGCGCTACCGGGAACCAGGTCGCGATAGGCCGGTAGCTCGCCTTGCAGACTCAACCACTATGCACTGAAAGTGCATAGGTTGCTCTTGGACTGAAAGTCCGAAATCATTCGGGAGCTGACATTTCCTGTTGTCCCAACACCCGATCCGATCATCCGAACAGGTTTTCACCCGGAT
>Ga0209255_1000089_pt1 | contig 16434 bp, 11 predicted proteins | sample WorMetvaBAHAMAS2_FD_187394 | JGI IMG/M metagenome (GOLD analysis project Ga0209255, IMG submission 187394) | Marine gutless worms symbiont microbial communities from Max Planck institute for Marine Microbiology, Germany - Olavius vacuus... | ecosystem: Host-associated > Annelida > Digestive...
GGTGTGTACAGCGGTATGCACTGTGTGTGTGCTAGGTGTGTACAGCAGTATAGATTGTCCATGCTAGGTGTGTACAGCGGTATCCATTGTGTGTACGAGGTGTATACAGTATACACTGTGTCCAGAAAAAAGAGACCAAAATATTTTGTGTAATATCTCCTACAAAACCCGGGCGATTCTGATGAAATTTGGTATGCTGTTTCCGGAATAAATTTGCTGCGAAATGATGTAAATGTTTTCTACCTCACCTGAGTAATGTCTCTACACTACGTTGTGAAACTTTAGTCATTGCGCACATGCTGTTGTTGAGTTGTATACATTGTCTGTGATAGGTGTGTACAATGGTGTGCACTGTGTGTGTTAGGTGTACACAACAGCGGGTGCCGAGCTGGCGAGGGTGACAGTAATCAACTCAGATTTGAAGACAGTTTATGAGTCTCTTGTACGACCAGAACACAAGATTGTGGACTACAACACGCGGTTCAGTGGTATCACTGCAGAGCACATGCGTGGTGTGAGGACGAGCCTGCGTGATGTACAAGCCGTACTGCTGAACATGTTTCACGACCGCACCATCTTGATTGGCCACAGTCTTGAGAACGACTTCATAGCACTCAAGGTTTATCTGCGTTTGTTTTATGCACAGTCATTGTAGTTGTTAGTAGTAGTAGTTGTTGTAGTAGTAGTACAGAGTGTCTAAAAAATTTCCGCACCTGACTTATGAAGGTAACTCCATCAGTCGTTTACTGATTTTCAAATTTGTTTCACTGCTGGAAAGTACACTAAATTTGCACCAAAACCAATATAATAATCCCACCGCACATTAATTATGTTGCTGAACTACCGTGGGAAGTTAAAAATTCAAATTTGTTGAAACTTAAAATAGTATCATATTTGACAAAAATAAAACATTCCGTGTTATATGGTGTAATGATATTGTCATATAGTTGCTAAAACTGTCCATCATTTTCCTGAACATATGCTCGAATATGTCCACAGCACTCATCAGTTGCATTGTCAGTGTGTCAGTGGGGCTCTGGTCCATGCCATGCCAAACGTGCTGCAACTGCTGCATCAGTTTGTCAATGTTATTCACGCAAAGAATATGTAATGTAAACAGAAACTGAAGTAATAAATAGGTAGTAAGTAAGTAGTTAACTACATAAAAATTCCTCCACATAAAAATCAGTGCACTTTCGTTTGCAGTTTCTGCCCCCCTCCAGTAGGCAACAGCTGAGCTATGATGCTTGTCTGGAGGTAAAAGGGAAGATTGTCAGAACTGTTCCGTGTTGTATTGTGTACTGAAGCTGTGCACAGTCATAAGCACAGTTAGAATGTTAGATGAGCAGTTCTTACAGTTCTCCAGATTGGGTTTTATCTCACTGGGTTAATTAAGGTTTACTTGGTTTATGTGTGTGTATTTCGTGTTTTTTTGGCAACTACATATTTGTTGTATTATTGTGAGCATGGTGGGGTGGACCTGATGGCATTGAGTCCTTAGGACCTATCTTCCTTCAGTGCTTTGATGCTGTTGGTTGGGTCATTTTACCGGTAAAAACCCATCCCCGATATGACCTGTAATGTGTTTGGTGGATGTTGAACCTTACTCAACCTACTCAATTTGTGGTTTCTTTTAGATTTGCAACAAATTTGAACTTTTAAATTCCCTAAAGTATTGTGGCAATGTGCTTCAGGTGTAGTGGAAAACATTATGTGGGTTTTATTGTAAATTAAGCGAGAGTTCTGTTTTAAACTGGATTGTTTAGATTAACTTTAGTTTGAAACCTAAGTTCAGTCTTAAGTTCGGTGGTGAACACATCTCTAGTAGCAGTAGTAATAGTAGTAGTAGTAGTTGTCGTTGTCGTCTGTCACGGCTGATCTGCAGTTCAGTGGTGGATACATCTGTCGTAGTAGTAGCTGGTAGTAGTAGTAATAGTGGTAGTAGTAGTAGATGGTGTATGGGTGTTGTTGTTGTCTGTCATAGCTGATCCACAGTTCAGTGGTCGACACATCTGTAGTATTTCCACATCGACTTGGCTGGCCATACAAGCGTGCTCTCAAGAACCTTGCTGCTGACCTTCTTCAACGCATCATTCAGAACGATGGTCAGTTATTCCTACTCTCACTATGTCAACTGCTTGTCCCGTAATAGCACTGCTGTTATCTTAACTGATTTTTATACATCCGCAACAGACGGCAGAGGCATTATGCTCTTAGGTCATCCATCTGACCATCCGGCCACCTGTCCATTGTCTGTCTGTCCGTTGAGTGACATAATATCTCATTACTTACTGGAAGGATTTCAATAAAGCATGCCTTACATATTCACCATGTGAGTGGCCTTGCGAAAAAGGTCAAAGGTCAAGGTCATTTCTGGCCAGTTGACCTATAATGATTGAGGCATACAATTTGACAGTGTGGAGTCGAGGCTCACTTTTTTATATTGTTTTAATCGTGCATGCAACCGTAGATTAATTGTCCACTTCACCTTAAAAGTGTGCACTCTGCTTGATAAAAGTTAGAAAAGTTACACTTTGGTTGTGATCCATAAAAAGTGTCAACTGTAGAGGTCGACTGAATTTTGGTTTCGGGTTTGGTGTCGAATGTGCGGAAATGAGCACTTTTGGTAGACATTCGGTTTCAGTCAAAAGCAGTCATCCCACATTACTTACACTTTCGGTTTCAGTGTGGTGCAAGCTGGACTTTCAATGGTCACTGAAAGTACTGAAATAGCCTGAGATGACAAGGCCAAACACAGCGACTCATTGACACTTATACTCGAACCAGATGCTTGTGCCCAGCATTAACCACAGGTGAGGGGCTGTGGCAGCCGTGTCCACATGGAGCTGTTGATGTTGTCTGGCTCTGCGAGTGACTTTGATCTGGGCATGTGTACTGATGAGTTTCATTTCCGCAAGTTGTACTGCTTTGGGTCCGCCTACAATCCAGTTTCAGTTTCGTGTTCAGCCGAAAGTACCATCTTACATTCTGTAGATTTGGCTTTGGCCGAAAGGATTGGATTAGATTGAGTAAGATTTAACGTCCCACCAAACACATTATAGGTCATATCGGGGACGGGTTTTTACGGCTTAATGACCCAACCAACAGTGTCAAAGCACTGAATGAAGATAGGTTCCTAAAGCTTAGGCTTCAATCCCATCAGGTCCACCCCACCATGCTCACAATAATACAACAACTGTGCATTATAAAACAAAAACGCACAAAATATGCACAGATATTCGGCCGAAAGCCGTAGCCACATTTGGTCTTTACTTTTAGTGTCGGCCGAAAGTGAAATGTTTGTTGTCAGTTGACCTCTCGTCAGTTGTGAATTATAAGTTTGATTGCATATGAATGACAGTGAGTGGACATGACAGCGGTGAAGATGCGAGGACGTGTATGGAACTGATGTTGTGGCGACTACGAGAAGACTTCAAGAAAGAGCTTCGTCATTGACTGCTGATGTGGAGGTGTCTGTCATCATTTACTGCAGAATCTCTGCAACATCAATCTCTGTGTGTGTATCAGATGACAATCTGGCCGTTGGTCATTGTCGTTCGAGACTTGATTACAGTATGCAACAGTTACACGTAATTATGCATATGAATACAAAATGACTATGTGATGTCGGATAGCTGCTGCTAATCACCCTGCAGTCAGCACAGCTGGTTATCAATCATTTGTGCCGAGATGTAATGTTTATAACACAATGTTCATAGTGCTATCATCATGACCAATTCATTGTGACATTGTTCAGTCAGTTCATCCGATGAATGCGCCAACTGGCTGCTGACTCGCAACTTGATGTCACCATTTGATATTACTCTGCGTGGAAGCTGATACTGATTTTGCTATCCAGTGCATGGTAGAAGACTGAGTTGATGTAGGCAGTTATCACAGTGGCTAGACAGTGATGGGTAATTAATTAATTAGAAACTAATAATTAACTGTGTATCCGCACATGGAGTTTGTGAACGACGTTTTCGCTATCATGTAATGGTATTAACTTGAGTGTATAGTTCTCAGTGCCACTTAAAGACAGAATTGGTGCTTAGTGAAGTCAGTAAGACGTACGTGGCAGATACTAATTGATCTCACTGATATTGTGTTGTTTATCTGTCAATCAATCGAACAATTTAGCGTCGTTGAATGACGTGTGATTACAGTGTCACAGCACGTTATGTATGTGTTCCACGTCACAGTTTCATTTCATTGTTGCTGCATGCAATCACTTCTACTTTCAGCGCTGTTTATATCTGTGACTATTGACTCGTTAACAGTTATTGAGAACCTGTTGAATGATTAATCACAGAACAACATATTGTTGAAACATTCACCATCTTGGACGAGCATTGAAAACAAAATGGCGTTTTAGCTAGGACAGCATCATCATCATCATGAACTTTATTAAAAGTTGACAAACGCAACTGGACAATAAAAGACGATAAAAGTAGTAAAACTTTGCATCAAGACACGGAACATTGGTTGAGTTTAGCTTCGCGATGTATGTCATTTCACTCGTTTCGTCAGTCACTTTCACATCTAGCTTTTGGTTAACTTTTACATAATTTATCCGTTGATTGTAAACTTTCAAATTTACCTATTTCATCAGTGTCACTTTCTCTGTGTTTGTATAGTGTATCCGGAGAAAGAGAGACCAAAATTTTTTTGGTAATATCTTCTACAAAACTCCAGCGATTCTGATCAAATTTGGTACATTGCAGCAAATTTATTCACGAAACTATGTACCAAATTTCACCAGAATCGCCCAAGTTTTGTTGAAGATACTACAAAAACATTTTTGTCTCTTTTTTTCTGGACACAGAGTAGTTTTACACATACAGACCCCGTCACGTTGCAGAGTCACAGTTTTTTATTGCTTTATGTGTGGTTTTTCGCGTGTTATTGGACATCATTGGCCGAGTAGCTTTAAGCTTTAGTACAGCGTGAACGTATCTTGTTTCGTTATTGTAGTTTCTGTTGCACCCTGTGTTCTTATTGTTAATGTCAGCATTTAACAAATTAACTCTGTACTCCGCTAACGTAGTGGTATTCTCATGTTTAGTTAATCATTCTGTTGCTACTATGCTGAGCTTATGACGAAGTGGCACAATAGAATAAAAATATTATTATTGTTATTATTAATGTGACGTCTCTAAATGTAAAATACCGTGTTAATGATAATAAAAAACAGCAATAGTACAATTTGCAGATACCGTAGCATCCAAAGATGCACGACTGCTGTGCCATGTTCATTGTCTAGTAATACATTATTTCTACACTGTGTCTCAAAAAACCCAATGTTTTTAGCTATAACTCATGAAAGCTTTTGGCAGAAAATTTCTGATAAAGCAAGCATTCAAAAGATGCTATATTTTCCACCTCACCTGATTAATGCTCCTGCACTACTACCTTGCAAAAATGAAAAGACGGACATTGTATCTTTTCACGTCAATGTTTCACAAGTCACGTTGGAATTATCACCTAATCACTACTTTTCATTCATAAAACAATAGGATGTGTGCACCAAACCAGACCGAGAAAGGGAAAAGGGCATTCAGCTACCTGTTTCGCACACACTTAGCGATCACCGTATCTGTCATGGTGTCAGGCCGCTTGGGAGCCATGTCAAGAATGGAAGTTTTTCTTCATCAAGCATGAATTGCATATCAATGGATAGCATTATTGAAGTGTTCTACCATCTCAACAAAATGTCAATAGCTACCAAAAACATTGCGGATAATAATTTTGTCTTTCAGTAAGACAGTGCACTAGCACATGTTGTATGCAACACAGTCCAAACCTCTCAACTTCACTTTTTCTGAACTATGACCCCAAGAGCCCAGATGTGATTGGTGAACACCACTGATTATAAGATTTAGACAGTCATGCAATAGTATCAGTATGAGTCGCGAGTCAACAAGTTTGAAGAAATCTAGCAGCGACTGCTTAAAACTGGCAAATCATTTGAGTGAAATGATGCTATTTCTGAACTACTGCTTTTTCTCAAGTAGTGCAAAGCACTAGTTAGGTGTGGTGGGAAACTATAGCATTTACTGATTGCTTAGTTTCTCGGTAACACGTATGCCAAACATTATGAAAATTCGACAATGCTTTCTCGAGTTACAGCTAAAAATGTCGGGTGTTTTTTTGAGACACAGTGTAGTTGTGCTAGTAACTAACTACTAACGTATTGATCACTGGCTACAATTGTGACATATTGTGCAGTGGAGTATCTGTGTATGCGTCGTTCATTATCTGTTTATATGCGTGTTCTGCGTTGTTTGTGACGCTGAATTAGTTAATTTCACCACAACAGATACCTCAGCAATGAAGATCACTTCTTGTTTAAATGTGTTCGACTCTGATTTTGATAATGATGAGGAGGAAGATGAACTGTATTTCAGTTAAAGTAAGTAAGTAAGTAAGTAATGACATTTGTATCCGGCGCCAGAATCGGATGGAAACGCCACAACGATGCCGGGTGGCGTTCATGACTGTCCAGACAGATGAGTCTTCAGACGCCGCTGAAACGTGTTCAGTGACAGCCTGCTGTCACGCAGTGCTGACGACAGACTGTTCCACACTGCGGATCCGTGGATGGCGAAGCTCGCGCTCGCCCACCGACGTCTGCACTCGTGGCAGGTCGCGACACATCCAGTCGATGCCGACCGCAGTCGAGGACGTCCTTGAACTTTCTCTAGCGGCACGCGGAATTCTTGCAGATGTGCAGGTGCGACGCCGTGGATGCGTTTCCATACGAAGACCGCAGTCTTGAAAATGATCGTTGGCCGCAGCGGAAGCCACTTGTTGACAGATGATGCAGTGCTACACTGTGCTAATATTTCGACGTTGTCAGAAGTCAGGACGACACATCTGGTCTTGTCGTCCTCAATACACACGCTAAAACTGCTAAATTAACCACTCCCGCCCTCCAACTCTCCCCACCCAGCAAAAATTTCCTCAACAAAAATGACTTCTTGCTCTGCCTGGGGGTGCACTTACAACTTACCCCTGTAAATTACGCCCCCAATTTTTTTCTCGGCTGATGTGCACCCCGGCACCCCGTCCCCTGGCATGGCTACGCCTATTCAGTCAATCAGTGAAAGTATTCTTAGAGCGGCCTAAGTGGCACTGCCACTGCAAGGTCCACTGCAGGTGTATGTCAGTAACAAAAGCCAGGAAACGATTGTCAGAACAGATATCTTTTTAGCTTTCTCTGGAAGGTTGGCAGCGACTCAGCGGAGATAACGTCGTCGGGTAGAGAGTTCCAGATTAGTGGGGCAGCGACCGGGAAGGCTCGACTGCCGACGGTGGTGGACGTGACTGGCGGCACCAGGATGCGATTCGTGCCGGCGGAGCGGAGTGCTGTTGTACCGTATATCGCATTCACGTTTTATTTCAACAAGCATTTGTGAAAATTACGTTGTTAAATAAATGATGTATTCATCTTGAGAGAAAAGTAAGTTTTGCAGACAAAAGCGTCTAGTTGTAGGCTAGTAACGGTGTCACAATAAACAGCCTATATCAATAATAAACAGTTCGTGTAAGAAGAGAAACGTTCATAAATAATTTTAAAACGTTAACGTAAGAACGTAATTTTAATAAACATTTGTCAACTTTGAATAAAACCGTTACCAACAAGATGCCGCTAAATCAGCGATCTGGTATCTATAAAATTGCCCCCTAAAACGGGCCGCCAAAATTAGCTAGGAGGTCTGGGAGCGGGGAAAGCTGTCACTACCCCCACCCCCTCCCCCCAAAAAATCTCGTTTGCACGAATCCTGTGGCCATGCCTGTCGACGGTAGGGGGCGCTACGCTACTGGAAAGTATCTGTGTATTTTCAACCAATTTTACGTAGTGGGTCCCGAAAGCTACCGAATTCGGTGAAATAACGCAAAATAATGGCCATTACGCGGTTCAAGTTCATTCAAGGTCACCGAGTTTGGTACCAATCGAAAGCTCATATTCGACTTCATATTAGTGATTAATAATTACTGACATACTATCTTGAACTGTTTCAAAGTTATGGTTGATTAATGGTCAAATTTTCGCTAGCGACAGGGGAGTGTCTCACTTTAGCGCCCTCGTGACCTCCCCCCCCTCAGCGAATGTCACCATAAATGATATATCGCTAAAAACTAGATGCTTTGAGTTACATTTCTGTCGCAGAGAGTATCGGTGTAGCTTCAACGACGGTTTTCTCGTCAACAATGATATCAGGCAGCGATATTGGATGCGGCAGGTGGTAGTAGCCTACTTAACTGCGCTTCATCGTCAGCAGTTACTGCTGCTGCGAGACGCGCATCTCGATGCTGCGACAGAGCGATGGTGAATCTGCGTCAGAACGGATCAACTCAACTCACAAAATGCATATCGTTGCATTGGTCTTTCTTCCGATGTCTGTGGTCGCGGCGTCAGATTGCCCGCATGGTAAGTTCATTGCCGCGTGGTACATATAATATAGAGGTCTCTTACAAGACGCCGAATTTAAAAAAAGAAGAAATCTTTAGTTTGATACCGAGCATAGCTCCAGTTAAGTAGACTGCTCTGTGCAGAATTTGAACAAAAAATGAACAAAACGACCCGAGAACGTGTGAAAAGACGCTAATGTCAGTAGGTAGACAGTTTTCTTCTTTTGACGCTACAAGTTTGTGGCACGCGATTATGGCGAAACTCTGAGTGGAGACAGTGATAGGCCTTAGCCTACAAAATATCATCATCGTCTTACAGCAACATGCACAATCTTGAACTCCAAAGCAGTTTGTTCTGTAGCGATGTAATGTCGTGAATACAGCAGTAATAGCATGGGCGGGGCCAGCTTTTGTCTTGAGGACAGCGTGGGATCTGCAGCAATAGAAAGGTCAGCTTAACCTAGCCATGCCTAGGCGCTTCCGTGACTGTTTAGGCCGTTAGATTAGCGCCCTATAAATTTTCTTACTTACTTAAGGCATCTCTATAGCAAATCTGATACCCTGCATGGCATAGTGCAAGAAATAGCCATCAGAAGCAAATCTGCACTGTTCACTGCTAGTCACGTAGGCGAGACATTTCTCTAGAGAGTGAGCCAGCAGCGTCGAGGCAGAGGCAGCACCAAGGCAGCTAGATTCGCAACCCAGGAAGACCAATACAAGGCAGAGATTATCAAGGTGGAGGCATGGCCGAGCTTACAATGCGACAACAGCCCACTATCATTGTTAGTGTAATTTATCAATTTTGTCGTACAAATGTACCACACACCGAACTGATAAACTAAAAAGCACAGTGAAAACAGGTACGGAAATAATGTTCATTATTCACGATCAATCTTTGTTCCACTTTGTCAATATCAAGACTCGAAGTCGAGATTGAGGTAAGATCAAGGCACAAAGTGTAAGGCCGAACCAAAGTTGAGGCATTACTTATGAGAGAGATGAGTAAGGGCAGTGGCACTTTGAGACAGAAGAAATCTATCTCAAGGTATGCCTCGAGAGTCAAGTGCCCACTCCTCAACGATTACATCACTGTCCAATGCATCTGATGAAACAAACAAATACTCCACAGACTAAAGGACAGCAGTCACAAAAGCAAAAACCACACTATATTCCACTTCATCTCAACTTTAGCTAACTTGAATGGCAAGAATCTGTTGCCACAGAACAACAAAGTGATCCCAGCCGATCAATGGTAGCCAAAAACAACATGTTCTGCCATTTTTATCTACAATAACGTCTTGCCGAGAAAAAAACAGCGCATTCTGTACTTCAGAATCAATTACAGCCAAGATAATCTTGAGCTTCTTCTGCAACAGTGCCCATTCCATGATCAGTTGGAAGAGACCAGAAGGACATTCAGCCACCACTTGGCTATTGCCGATGATTTCAATCTCGGCTCGGGTGCTAGAGAAGCCATACAGCCAGTGGCTTCAGCAGCATTTGCTGCACACCTATAAGGTACTCTTTGGTAAATTCAGTATCAGTTATACTACGTTTTGTGTCTGGTTACACTCCATTATCATATTAGGCCTATATATGTCATATCACAAACATTTGCTATTGTGCCAATCAACCAGAGCTCATCAGCACCTCACATAACTAATACAATAGTAGTTGATAATATAGTTAGGAGACTATAGGTTAATCCATTTAAAATGTTAAAAACATGCACGGTTAACAGTGACAATGTTAACAAGAGTTGACAGTAACCTAGGTAATTTAGCTATAAAAATGAATGAATGAATGAGCAAGGTTTAACGTCCCACCAAACACATTATAGGTCATATCGGGACGATTTTTACAGGTCGTATGACCAAATCAACAGTGTCAAAGCACTGAAGGAAACCAGTTGGTCTTGCAGATAAGGCTTGAATCCCACCAGGACCACTCCACCATGTTACAATAATACAACTCTAGGCAACCGCCTAGAGTTGCCTAGAGTTGCATGGCGTAAGGGTCCCAATGTGACAAACCCAATCGGCTCAGAGGCGAGTGGGGTCAACAAACTTTGGGCCAAATTATGCACTTTTTGACCCCCCCCCTGTAAAAATTACTGTAGGGATGTGCGAGATATCTGAGTGAATAAGTCACTTTCGACCTAGGACAAAACATTTGGTATACATTTGATAGCGGGCCGCTGCGCGGCAAAAAGCACAGCACCGGAGTGGAAGGTCATTGACATACATGTAGGCCTACGTCGGGCAGACAATAACAGCAATATCTAAACTGTGTGCTCGCCCAGCAGAACAAATCAACTACTCTCGCCGCAATCAACCTTTGCTCTCAACTTGTTTGCAGCATGCGTCGGGGATCACTTCAACAGTCCACATGCGATATTGGCTCTTATCCAACTTCCCCATAGACTTCAATTTCTGAGTGCGAATAAGATACTGTGAATGACATGATGACTGGTCACTAAATTTCAGGACTGCACTACGGTAACTGGAAAATATTTTCAGACACGGTGGTCGTCATGAAGGAGCTGATGATTGGTGACAAAGAGACTGGAATATAAAGGACATCACTGACTGGTACCAGTCATTGCACATGTGGACGCCGTCTATACTGAGGTCCTTCAGTGCCAGTTGTGACATCGCCAACAGGTCGGGAAACATAATTGTCGGCCGTCGCCCGTCAATGAACCGCTGTCGCATCGTGGCGTACAGGATGCGGTTCGCTTCGTTGAGCCACTCGAGTCGCGTGAGTCGGCGTCCGTCTTCTTGCACGTAGCGCTTGTTGCGCCACCCTGGCGGCTTTTTCTTGTCGTCCTCGGCGTGCCGACTGGCCCAGACCACCCGCGTCGAGGTCGGCACCAGTTGGTCGATGAGCCGCGCGTAGTGTTCGACGTTGGCGGCGTGTTGGCTGAGTTTGGTCTCGTCGTGTGTGTTGCTGAAGACCAGTAGGACGTCAGGCGCAGGGTTGGAGAAGTACTCGCCAAGTAGGAACGCCTGCGTCGTGTTTGATTTGCTGGATTCTATAGGACTCGACGCGGAACGCTGACAACCAGTTTTCGACGTGTCGTACTGTGCACGATAACACATTCGCGGTCACGTGACAAACTCTAATGACGCGTGATAGTCGACAGCACGAAAGTTCGACAAGTTAAGATAGCTAAATCACAAAAATACGACAGTCAAAGAGAACTGAAAATGCTGTTTCTGTAGCTATCGTTAAAAATAACCTAAAGCAGGGACAACTTGACATGCAAAATGATTTAGAGCATTTATTTCTACTGGTATAAACCTATGATAACGAATTCGAAACGTCAGCGCAAGCAAAGGTTCTCATGTCTCTGAGAGCCAATAATTAAGAGATCGCAATATCCAAATGCTGCACTGCGTTGGAAGTGGTCTACGGCGACATTTCCCATTACTTCCGTCTTTACGCGATGGCCTCCTATGTCGTACATAATGCGTCTTTGTGTAATTCTCACGAACTGCATTTGTATCTGTGTTTCATATTAGTAGTATCTTATATTGCATTTTTATATTGTGTATCATTGTAACCAATCTAGCATTATGGCTACAAGATCTCAATAAACTTACTTACTTGGCAGAAGCAAAAACAGTGACTGCACGCACCTGCACCTTGCGATCGATAGTAAACCACGATGTGATGTATTCCATCACGATGTCCGTGGTCTTGTCGACGGTACATCGAGCCTGTAGGACGTAGCAGTGGACGAAACGCATCTGATTGCGCAAAGTGAACTGGACGATGCAGTATCCACCACAAAGACAGCGGTGTTTAACAAGCACCTGCGGCGACTGGTAGCGAGCGTAAGTCAACTCGTTATGACGAACGACCGGTCCGCATACAATCCTGCGCTGTCGCTGATGAGATCTGACCACTGCCTCACTGAGCAGTCGGTACAGAGTGCGTAAATAATACCGCCCGTTTGAGTCGCCGATGATGGCAATGTATCGAACCCGATCTCGATGTATACACGTGGCCAGCTCGTCTTCCGGGATCCACTTCCCGTGCGTCAGGTGACAGACGGACGGGTGGAAGTGCTCGTAGCTGGTTCCGTTGCGTGTCCACGTCCCGGAGCCTGGAACGTAACCGTCGCGGCGCTGTCGAGCCACGGAGCGGAAAGTGTCAAACCCGCATTCTTTCACCGGTTGCAATCTCTTAACAATCATCTGAGCTGACCTAGAGTCGGTTTCAGGTCGCGATGCCCAGTAGATGCAGTACAGAGTGACAAGTGAGATGACGAAGATTGTCAGTAATCTCTCGGCGACGTTTCTTGACATCGACAGCGCGCTCATCGTTACTCGATTGTAGTTGCATTGAGAGGTTTTAATATCGCCTATATGCTTATCAGCAATATAACTAACAAAATATTTAAATGCCGACGACCAGGGCGTCGCTAAATTCCGTCTCCAACGTGTTTGAACGTTTGAATGACATTGCTAACAACATTGTGTCATGTTCCGTTGCGCCATTTGTCGTCGGCTGATCTGATTGTTACAGCACACTGCACAGCGCATGCGTCAATATTTTTCTGCTGCTGCTGCTGGGGTAATAAGTGTTCCTATTAGCTAGCGGCAGCTCGTGACCTCCCCCACCCTTATTAGAATAGTTATACCCGTGGATCGCCGTTAGGCCTATGTGCGTCAACATACCTCTGTGGACGGCCTCTGCATTCGTCCTCCGCAACTGCGTTAGCACTCAGCAGGCCTGTGTACTTACACGGCGACGTTGCGAACGCAGCAGTTATTTGCTGTATAGATAGATGCCACCAGGTCCAGATACGGGAAGGGGGGACAAAATTACTGTACCCCGACTGGCTGATCTAGAAGCCCTGAAGTTGACAAGTGATAATAATGTAACATGCAGTGTCTACAAAATCGTATTGCCCAAAATAGGCCTTATGGTAATTCCACCGAGTGTAAGGGATCTCGCCGAATCCTGCACGGTGGCCAGGCCGCACTCGAGACACACGGATGCCATGAGTGTCTGGAGACAGATAGCGACCGAACTATAGTATCACTTTTATAGCCCGAATTCGCACTACATGTAGCCGCGAATGCGCTATATGTGTCAGCGTCAAACGGAAATTTTGTCAGCTGTGTTTAGGCAGCTTATGTCTTACTCTGACAGTATAAATTGCACGATACATTGCCATCATCAAGCCGATGCTAATACGAATGAATCAATGAATGAACGGAGAGTTTTGGGCGTAGGCTAAAGCCTCTATGCCCAATTCACCAAGAACGTACTGAAATAACAGACATTAATATTATGTAATCATCGACCTAATAGTAAAAATATTTTCCCGAAATTCGTAAGTAGTTTCTTTCCTTACCTTTACCAAACTTTATGAGCATTGTGCCTCAGTGGGCTAATGCGGGTCCACATATTAGACAGGTTTTTCTCATGGCATGACATACATCACGCTGCAAACAGGCTTACTCGTACAGCGCCAAATCATGTCTGCTCTCCAAGTCCATTCCAAACTGCCGACGCGACGAAATGATAAAATAAGCAACAGTTGCCTGATTGTCTCCTTTCATCACAGGCAGCATGGTAGCGCTGACCTGTTATAAGGGCGACTGTTGGAAGACCCCGTTTTTAGCCACTGACAGCTCGGAAACCCCTTACCGATTATGATAACATTTAAAACAGATGATTACATCGGCGACACGACCCCTTATGCCAAATTCGGTTTTTGTATGTTCAGCAGGGCGTGTCCTCGTATAGGTGAAGTTGTTCCCCTGGTGTCTATTTTTTACCTCTCTTTTTACTTTTTGACGTTCTTGCAATGCTACCTGCCCATATCGCATCGTTCGTCGTAGAAACGTCGTTAATGGCTGATAAGACGTGTTAACGTGAATTCTAGTGCCCATTTGGGGTTTGATTATTTGTTTAACAATTTCGACTATTTTTCGCAAAAAAGTCGAGAAAATTGCCTACACCCGCAATCGTAAAGATATACGCTAAACACTCAGATAGGCATAACTTCATTTCTGTACAAGATATCGACACTATTTCTGCGTGTACGGTAACGTTTTCGGGGTCGGCGAATTCAAATATGCTATCTAAATTTTCAAGGGAGCCAAGGGGGTGCAATGGCAACCAAATTTGGACAAAAAATAAGCCAAAATTGCACTAATTTCATTTCTGTGCAAGAAATCGAGTAATGTTTCGCATGAATAGTAGGGTTATCGGGGTTGGTGAATTCAAATATGCTATCTGTATTTTTCATGAAGCCAAGGAAGTTGCCATGACAACCAAATATGGGCAAAAAATACGGCAAATTGCACTGATTTCAGTTCTGTGCAAGAAATCGAGGAATTTTTCGCATTAGGTATTTCAGAGTAGGGGATTTATTCAAATATGCTATCTGAATTTTCATGGAAGCAAAGGGAGTTGCCATAGCAACCAAATTTAAGCAAAAAAGCTAAAATTGTACTGATTTCGGAGTTTGCAATTCACGGGGGTCAAACACAATGACTTTTGCTGGGCATGAATTAGGTTATGTTGCCCTTACACTGTGTTTTAAACTGAGAAGTTTTTTTACATTAATCTGATCCAGTTGCATCCGGCGGTGTGTAGGCTTAAAATATTGTGTTTAAAACCTGTTCTGTTATATCTACTCTGTCTTAAAAAATTCCCACCTCTGTAACTTTGTCAAGTCAAACCTATTTTCAAAATTTTTACACTGCTGGAAAGTGTATGAAATTTGCTACAAAACCGACGGTGGGGGCAAACAGGGGGGACAAAAGACCAGAGCCGGCGCAAGTTTGAGTGAGGCCCCTAATTATCGGCACCACCCAAAACATCCGTTTTAGGCCTAATGAACACCTGCCTCTATTCTGACCTTAGGCCCTCTTCCTGTCCTTACACCCCTTTAAACCCTAAAGCATTGCTAACTGGAAGTACCAATGCACTACATTCGTGGGTGGTCAGTAATAATGCGTCCATTTCTATAGCGCAAAATAAACTGCCCTCAGTTGCGTTCACGGCAGTTCGCACCAGGGACCTGGTTCAAACAAATATGTCTTTAGTCTTCCGACCACTTGATTTTAACGCAGTCAAATCTTGATCGCTAAGTTTTGCACCGCCGTTACAATACATGTAAATGAATGTGAAAGTAAGGCCTGAGTCTACATAAACACTATTTGTACAGCGTCTTGCTAATAACGTCGTCAAAGCGTCATTTTCATCTTATGACGTTTATAACTGTCAAAGTTGTTATTTACCAAATCGATTATTAGCCAGTCTGTTCGAATGTGTGCACAGGTAAGCTTATTATTTAAGTGATGTGGATGTGGGCAGTTTTACTACGAGTGCATGGAGCATTTAGTCACGAATAAAAAGTATAAAAAAGGTTAAAATTAGCCGGAATTACAGTCATATATCGATTGCCACGTTCTCGTGGCGGACAGTGTATATTATAGTGTTAGAAATCCAGAGCTCAGTGTATGGCCTCTGGTTTAAGCTACGCAGATGTGACCAACACGCAAAACAAATTAGCCATTGTGTGTTCGGATGTGCTGTGAGCATCATACACTGTAGGCCTGAATGACACAGCTCCGGCTTCGTTACGCTGTGTCAGTCGAATGAATAAATGAATGAATGAAAAGTTTTAAGTGCGTTCGAAAACCGACTTAGAACCGGCTTAGTCTAACACATCATGCAAACTGCAAACAAATCCAGCCGTTAATCGGAATAAAAACACTACATGGTCCGAGAGTCCGTAGAATCAGTCCGGTAGGAAAGAAAAAGGTCTATGCATGGAAAATGATTTGCCGAAAAGCCAAGTCGTAAGTTCAGAATGAAATACTGAACGAGTAAGAGAAGATGCAAGTAGTGGTGATAGTGAAGATGGTGAAGAAGATGATAATAAATTGCCATGTGTGATCGGTGAAAGTGAAGGAGACTGTCTGACGAGGCTGTTCGCATGCACCATCCACACTATTACGCAGTCGTTCCGACTAACAGCCCGGTACACAC
>Ga0209255_1000090_pt1 | contig 16367 bp, 18 predicted proteins | sample WorMetvaBAHAMAS2_FD_187394 | JGI IMG/M metagenome (GOLD analysis project Ga0209255, IMG submission 187394) | Marine gutless worms symbiont microbial communities from Max Planck institute for Marine Microbiology, Germany - Olavius vacuus... | ecosystem: Host-associated > Annelida > Digestive...
GCTTGGCAAACAGCGCGATGTTGGTGGCGCTGGTCTGGCCGCACAGCGCCGCGGCGACCATCATCACCATTACGTCACCCGGCCGGTGGCCCGCATTCGGCGCACGGGGATCGCTGAGATCGGAAAAGGCGGCGCAAGACACGACATCGGCAGCCCTCAAATGGTTCGAACTGCCCCACCAAAGAACCCCTTTCACCAACAACCGCAACCCAAAATCCGCCATATGCGATTCCCCTACTTGGCGACCACCGGCGCGGATGCTAGGCTGCCCCCGATCGTTAGGGACTTGCCGATGCCCCGCCCCCGCCCGCCGCTCGACACCATCCTCGACACCGTCGCCGGGAGGCTGACGGGCACCGCGGCGGAGCCGGACCCCAAGGCCCAGCTCGACCACATCGCCGAACTGTCGCGCAACGCCCGCGCCACCTAGTTCGGGCTGATAGGCCTCTGCCTGTTCGTCGGCGTGACGCTGCTCGGGCACAAGGACGCCGATTTCTTTGCCTTCGGGGCAGAGACGCAACTGCCGCTGGTCGGCATCACCGTCCCGGTCAAGGCCTTCTTCTACGCCGCCCCGGTGCTGATCGGCGGGCTCTACGTCTATCTCAACCTCTACATGATGAACCTCTGGGACGCGCTGGCCGAGGCGCCGGCCACGGTCGACGGCAGCCCGCTCGCCGACCGGGTCTACCCGTGGCTGATCTCCTACGCCGCGCTCTGGTACCGCGACCGGCGGCGCAAGGACGGCAGCAGCGCCCCGCGGGCGCTCGGCCGGGTGATCATCGCCGTCAGCCTGGCATTGGGCTCGCTGTTCGCGATTGTCATGCTGGGGCTGCTGTGGTGGCGCTCGATGCCGGCGCATGACGAATGGCTGCCGCTGTGGATCGGGCTCAACTTCTGGTTCGCCTTCCTGGTCGGCCAGACCGGCTTCCTCGCCGCCCGCGCCCGCATGGCTGGGGCCAGCCGGGGGGATGTGGCCCGCGCGCATCAGGGCCGTCGCATAATGGGCGCTGTGCTGGCGGTGGTGCTGGCCACCGTTTCTTGGGAGACGACTGAAAGTGGTCGGATCCTTCCGCTCTACCCGGCCGACCTGCGCGAGGCCGACATCACCCGCAAACCCGCCGGCACCGTACGCTACGAGTTCTGGGTCAATGAATACCAGCCTAAATACCGGAAACGCGAGGACATAGATAAAGGCACCGACCTGACCGCAGACCGGGCCTTCATTGTGGAGACGGTCGCCCGCTTCAACGCCCCGCTCGACGCGCCCGACCTGCAGGGCGCCGATTTGCGCAACGCCGACATGACTCGCGCCTTCCTCCCCGGCGCCGACCTCCGCGGAGCGCATATACAGGGGACCGACCTCAGCGAGGCGGAGATGCAGGGAACCGTCCTTCGCTTTGCGGAGGTGCAGGGGGCCAACCTCAACGGGGCGGAGATGCAGGGGGCCGACCTCTGGCAGGCGAAGATGCTGGGGGCCGACCTCAGCAAGGCCGAGATGCGGGGGGCGGTCCTCAGCGAAGCGGAGATGCAAGACGCAGATTGCAGCAGCGTTGCTCTTCGAGGTGCGCTGCTGCAGTCTACCACCCTGACCTGCCAGCGGGATACGCTCACGCAAGAGCAATTGGAACAGACTGTGGACGATTCCGAGACAGTGTTGCCGGTGGGCCTAAAAGTGGCCTCCTGCCTCGAGGCCCTGCCAGGAGACGTCGAGGCTGCGCTGGCGCACCATCCGGAGGAGGGCGGTTCTTCCGCACGTCCCGCGCAGATGTCCGCGACGCCCTGCTCTGCGACCGCGACGCGGAGGGCAACCTGATCGAGCAGCCGCGCCGGGTCGGGCGGCATCCCTCGCCGGATCAGTAGCGGCCTCGCCCGATGCCCCGGACTCGATCCGGGGCGTTGACGTGTTGCCCTCCGACCGCCGGGGTCCCGGCGCAAGGCCGGGACATTGGGTGCCCCTCACCCCCGCCTGTTCACCAGCACGATCCCCGTCCCCACCAGCGCCAGCGCGGCGAGGATGGTCCAGGTGATGGTCTCGCCGAGGATCAGCCAACCGAACAGCACCGCCGACAGGGGCGCGAGGAAACCGAAGGAGGCCATGTCGGAGGCCGGGTAGTGCTTGAGGATCCAGAACCACATCAGGAAGCCGATGGCGACCACGACCACCACCTGGAAGCCGAACATGGCCCAGAGGCCGGGGGTCATCTCCCCCAGCAGCGGCCCGAAGGCGGGCGCCGCGGCGGTCAGGATCACCGCCGAGACGCCAAGCTGGTACAAGAGCTGCATCTCCGGCACGGCGCGCGACAGCCGCGTTATCCGGGCGAAATAGGGGATCGCAGCCCAGCACATCGCCCCGCCGAGCGCCATCAGGTCGCCCTTGAGCGTGCCGGCGGACGCGCTGCCGCCCCGCCAGAGCGCCAGCGCCACGCCGCCGACCGCCAGCACAAGCCCGAGGGCGCGGACGCGGCTCATCTGCTCGCCCGGGATCAGGAAATGCGCCCACATCGCCACCCAGACCGGCATGTTGTAGAACAGCACCGCCGTCCGGCTGACCGTGGTGTGGTCGAGCGCGATGTAGAGCAGCAGGAACTCGAGGGCGAAGAAGCAGCCGCAGAAGAGGCCGGGGAGAAGGGTGCCATCGGTCAGGCTCAGCCGCTTGCGCGTGATCAGGGCGAAGGCGAGCACCAGCGGCAGAGTGCAGGCCGACCGCAGGCCGGCCTGGAAGATCGGCCCCATCTCGGCGTTCACCATCTTGATGAAGACTTGGCCGAGCCCCATCACCATGGCGAAGGAGACCAGCAGCACAGCCCCGAGGGCGTCGATCCTCTCCTTGCGCTCCATCGGTCTCCCCGGCCCCTCGCCCGCCTCTCGCCTCGGGGCCGATCAGGCGGCGAAACCGGGGCCGGGGTCAAGGGGGTGCGTTCGGGCGTCTCGACATGGCGGATCGACCCAACGGGGCCGGAGCCGCGTGGAACGGAGGATCCTGCCCGCCAGATCGACATTGAATCGCTTGGTACCGACAGGTATTATCTTGTGGTACCTCACGGAGACCTCCCATGCCCCGTAACACTTCAGTAACCCTTGGCGACCATTTCCTGGACTTCGTCGACCGGCAGGTCGCCGCCGGGCGCTACGGCTCCGCCAGCGAGGTGGTCCGCGCCGGGCTGCGCCTCCTGGAGGAGCAGGAGGCGAAGCTGGAAGCCCTGCGCGCGGCGCTGATCGAGGGCGAGGAATCGGGCGCGCCGCAGCCGTTCGATTTCGACGAGTTCCTGGAGGAGAAGCGGAGACAATACGCTGGTGAGCACTCTGATCTTCTCCCCCCGCGCGGCGCGCGACATCGATGAAATCTACGATTTCACGGCGGAGACCTGGGGGGTGGCGCGTGCCGAGTCCTATATCGCTACCTTGCGTGGCCGCTGCGAAGCGCTTACGCTCATGGACTTTCGGCGCCGCGATGCCGGGCACATTCGCGCAGGGTACCGGCGCGTGAACGCCGGGTCCCATTTGATCTTCTACCGGACCACCGGGGAAAGGATCGAGATCATCCGCATCCTCCACGCCCGGATGGATTTCGGCCGCCACCTGTGATTCTCGCCGGGGGCCGCCTCACCCGCCGCCCCGGCGCCAGGGCTGCAGCAGGGCCTCGGCCTCGGCCCGGCCCTTCGGGGTCAGCACCAGCATGGCGCCGTCGCGCATGACAAGCCCCTCGTCGAGGCCGCGCCACAGCACCTCGCGGGCGCGGGCCTCGGGCCAGCCGAGATGGGTGCGCATGGCGGAGGCGACGTTCTCCTTGGCCCGCTCGGCCCCCTGCTCGTGGGTGGCGAGGTGCACCACCAGGGCGCGGGCCTCGTTCTGCAATGCCTGGCGGGCGCGCCGGCGCAGCTCCGCCATCAGCCCGTAGCGCGGCCCGAACAGGAACGCCGCCAGCAGGCAGGCCCCGGTCATCAGCGCCATCATGCCGCCGATCGAAACGTCCCAGGCCACCGCCAACCCGTAGCCCGAGACGGTCGAGACCGCCGCGATGGCGACGCCGAGCAGCACCATGGCCCCCAGCCGGTCGGTCAGCAGATACGCCGCCGAGGGCGGCACGATGACGAAGGCGATGAACAGGATGGCGCCGACCGCGTCGAAGGCCGCCACCGCGTTGCTGCTGGTCAGGAACAGCAGGACATAGAACAGCACCTGCGGCCTGAGGCCGAAGGCATGGGCAAGCACTGAGTCGAAGGTGGCCAGCTTCAGCTCCTTCCAGAAGAGGACCACGAAGCCCGCATTCGCCGCCGTCACCGCACCCATCCACACCAGCGACCGCGGCACATGCCAGGGGCCGAGCGCCACGGTGTCGAGCCAGACGAAGCCGATCTCGCCGAGCAGCATCGCATGGGCGTCGATGTGCACATTGCCGGCATAGAGGTTGATCAGCAGCACCCCGAGCGAAAAGAGGGCCGGGAACACCAGCCCGATCGCGGCATCGCTCTTGACCCGGCGCGAGCGGACCAGGGCCTCGGTCAGCACCACTGTCAGCACGCCGGTGAGCGCCGCGCCGGCGATCTGCACCGGGCCGATGACGAGCCCCGTGAGCAGCCACACGGCGACGATGCCGAAGACGATGGAGTGGCTGATGGCGTCCGACAGCATCGAGTTGCGGCGCAGGATCAGGAACGGCCCGATCAGCGCCGCCGCGGCACCGACCAAGAGCCCGGTGAGGACGATCATCAGGCCGGGGTTGTCGAACAGCGCCTGCATCAGCCAGCTCCGATCTCGGCTAGGGTCCGGTCGGCCTCGGCCAGCCCGGTGGGGGTCAGCACCCAGTGCCCGCCTTGGCCGGGCATGTGGCCGGCCGGGGCGACGAGGCCACGCGCGGCCAGCCGCTGCAGCACCTCCGCCGTGCCAAGGCCGTGATAGGTGTCGAGCATCCCCTGCTCGGCCAGGTAGGCCGGGTCGCCGTGCTCGCGGGCGAGTTGCATCAGCGTCGCCAGCACCTGCCGGCCGCGCAAGCCGCGCCGCTCGCGGCCCCGTGCCAGCGCCTCCCACAAGATGCCGCGGCCGGGGGCGAACAGGAGCGACACCAGCACCGCTGCCGAGGCGGCGAGCACGATCAGCGGCCCGGTCGCCAGCCCCGGCCCGAGCGCGCTGATCAGCGCGCCGGTGACGCCGGCGCCGATGCCGATCGCGGCAGCGAGCAGCACCATGTGCTCGAGCCGCCGGGTCCATTGCCGCGCCGCCACCGGGGGCGCGATCAGCATCGCCGCCATCAGCACCACCCCGACCATCTGCAGCCCGACCACCACGGCGAGCGCGACCATCACCGTCAGCACCACCTCCAGCACCGCCACCGGCAAGCCGAGGGTGCGGGCGAAGATGGGGTCGAAGGCGACCAGCTTGAACTCCTTCCAGAGGAGCGCGACGGCCGCCAGCGCGGCGGCGGCGATCCCCCCCATGATCAGGAGGTCCGAGCGCAGGATCGCCGCCGCTTGCCCGAACAGGAACGTCTCCAGCCCCGCCTGGGCCGCCCCCGCCCGGCCCTGGATCACCGTCAAGAGCACCACGCCGAGGGCGAAGAACAGGCTGAGCGAGATGCCGATCGCAGCATCGGTCTTCAACCGGGTGAGCCGAGTCAGCGCCAGGATCGCCAGCGCCGCCAGCCCGCCCGAGAGCAGCGCCCCGGCGAGGATCGCACCGAGGTCGCGCACCCCCGCCACCAGAAAGCCGAGGCACACCCCCGGCAACGCCGCATGGCTCAGCGCATCGCCCACCAGGCTCTGCTGGCGCAGAACCGCGAAGCTGCCCAGCGCGCCGCCAACAGCGCCGAGGATCGCCGCCCCCATTGCCACGTTCTGCAGCGTGTAGTCGGAAAGCAGCTCGACCAATGTCATTGCCCCGGCACCTGATCCGCCACCCGCGGCGGGTCGTCGATACCGCGCAGGAGCGAGATCTGCCCGCCATAGGCCCGTTCGAGGTTGGCGGCGGTGTAGGCCTCGGAGACCGGGCCCTGGGCGAGGACCCGAATGTTGAGGATCACGATCCAGTCGAAGTACTCGCGCACCGTCTGCAGGTCGTGATGGACCACTACCACCGTCTTGCCGCGGTCACGCAGGCCCTTCAAGAGCGCCACGATGGTGCGTTCGGTGGTGGCGTCGACCCCGGCCATCGGCTCGTCGAGGAAATAGAGCTCGGCCTCCTGCACCAGAGCGCGGGCCAGAAACACCCGCTGCTGCTGACCTCCGGAGAGCTGGCTGATCTGGCGCTCGGCGAGATCGGCGATGCCGACCTCCTCCAGCGCCGCCATCGCCCGGCGGCGTTCCTCGGCGCCAGGGCGGCGCAGCCAGCCGAGATGGCCGTAGCGGCCCATCATCACCACGTCGAGGGCGGTGGTCGGGAAGTCCCAGTCGACGCTGGAGCGCTGCGGCACATAGGCGATGCGGCGGCGCTGGGCCGAGTAGGGGACACCGAACATGCGCACATGGCCGGCGGTGGCCGGCACCAGCTCGAGCACCGACTTGATCAGGGTGCTCTTGCCGGCGCCGTTCGGGCCGACTATTGCCGCCATCACCCCGGGCGGCACGTCGAGGTCGATGTCCAAGAGCACCGGCCGGCCCTGGTAGCTGACGGTGAGGTCCTCGACATGCAGCGCCAGCCCTAGCTCGTGCAGCGGCCCCGGCGGCCCGGATTCTGGAACAGGATTCATCTCAGAGCCTCCGACCTGCCGGAGTTGCGCTGGAGCCCGGCGAGGAGCATACCGTGCAGCCGCCCTCGCGGGGCGTCAGCCCCGCATCGCGCCCGTCCGCCAAGCGGGCGCGAATACGCGTCCACCCGGTCGGCTGCGATGCTCCGTCGCCAGTGAGAGCGCCCGCATTGGGCCTGTAGTCCAGGTCGACCAGGTATGGCTCTAGCCCCCCACATGCCATCGCGTGGCCCAGTCGGCCAACGCCTCCGGCAACGGCAGCGGCGCGCCGCCGAGCCCGGTGACGATCGCCACCGTGTTGGCATGGAGCATGCCGATATAGGTGCCGCCGGCGGTGCCCGCCTCGCCCATCGCGTCGGAATAGAGCTGCGCCCCCAGCGCGACGCTGTGGCCGCGGTCCTTGGCGGCGTCGATCACCGCCCGGATGGTGCGGGGGCTGATGGTCGATTCGACGAACACCGCCGGTACCCGGCGCGCGACCACCAGCTCGACGGTGTCGCGGATATCGGCGATTCCGGCTTCGGATTCGGTCGAGATGCCCTGGATCCCGGCCACCTCGACGCCATAGGCGCGGCCGAAATAGGCGAAGGCGTCATGCGCGGTCACCAGCACCCGCTGCCCCTCGGGGATGGTGGCGACGCTGGCCCTCACCCATTCGTCGAGCGCCTTGAGCCGGTCGGCATAGTCCACCGCCCGCGCCGCCATCGCGTCGGCGCAGTCGGGCGCGACCTCGGCGAAGACCTCGGCGACCACCGGCGCCGTTCCGGCCCAGAGCGAGACATCCATCCACACATGCGGGTCGGCGTAGTGCGCCCCGGCGTGCCGGATCAGCCGGTCGGCCGGAACCGCAGCCTCGGCCACCGCCCGGGTCGGTTTGCGGGCCGAGAGCTTGCCCAGCACCGCACCGAGCTGGCCTTCGAGGTTGTTGCCGGCATAGAGAATCGCGTCCGCCCCGAACAGCAGTCTGACGTCGCTGGCGCTGGCCTTGTAGAGATGCGGGTCGGTCCCCGGGCCCATCATCGTCTCCACCGCGACGCAGTCGCCGCCGACGTTCCGCGCCACGTCGGCAACCATGCCGACGGTCGCCACCGCCTTCGGCTGCGCCGCCGCCCGCAGCGGTGCGGCCATCAGGGGCGCTGCCAGCAACATCGCGGCAATCAGGGTCATCAGGGCGCGAAGGGTCGTCATGGGGCTTTCGTCCGATTCGTTCGGTCACGCTAAAATTGGTTGAGGCTCAAACTGTGTCAATTGGATACTATTATTAGCATCGACTAACTTTTGTCACGATGGTACAAAGCCGCATGACCGACGCCGACGCAACATCGCGCCAGCCCCGGCTGCGCGAGGCCAAGCGCCAGGCGCGCAGCTTCGAGCGGGTGCGCCAGGCGCATCAGCGCGAAGTGGCCGAGGACTATGTCGAGCTGATCGCCGATCTCATTGACGTCACCGGCGAGGCGCGGGCGGTCGACCTCGCGGCCCGGCTCGGGGTGACCAACGCCACCGTCAACAACACCCTCAACCGACTGACCCGCGAGGGGTTGGTGACGCGGCAGCGCTATCGATCGATCTTCCTCACCGAGGCGGGCCACCGCATCGCCGAGGTGGCGCGCGACCGGCACCGGCTGATCCGCGATTTCCTGCTCAGGATCGGCGTCGACCTCGAGACCGCCGAGATCGACGCCGAGGGCATCGAGCACCACACCAGCGAGAAGACCCTGGCGGCGCTGCGGCGGTTTCTCGGGCGCTAGGCGCCGATCGCCACCGGCGCGGCGAAGCTTCCTCTTGAGCCGCGCGCCCGCTCTGCGCCAATCTGGCCCGAGTCACACCGCTGAGCCCACACCACAGGGACGACAGGGAGCCGCCTGCATGTCGAACAACCCTCTTCTCCAGCCCTATCGGCTGAAGCACCTCACCTTGCGCAACCGGCTGGTGTTCACCGCCCACGAGCCGGCGTATTCCGAGGACGGCATGCCGAAGGCGCGCTACCGGCACTACCAAGAGGCCCGGGCAAGGGGCGGGGTCGCCCTGACCATGACCGCCGGCTCGGCCCTGGTCTCGAGCGACAGTCCGCCCGCCTTCGGCAATCTGCTCGCCTAATAAGGACGAGATCGTGCCGTGGCTCAGCGAGCTGACCAAAGCCTGCCACGAACACGGCGCCAAGGTGATGATCCAGCTCACCCATCTCGGCCGACGCAGCTCGTGGAACACCGGCGACTGGCTGCCGGTGGTGGCGCCGTCGAACGTGCGCGAGCCGGCGCACCGGGCCTTCCCCAAGGGGATCGAGGACTGGGACGTCGAGCGCATCCTCGACGACTACGCCGACGCCGCCGAGCGGATGCAGGCGGCCGGCCTCGACGGCATCGAGCTCCAATGCTACGGCCACCTGATCGACGGCTTCTGGTCACCGGCCACCAACCGCGCGACGACGGCTGGGGCGGGGCGCTGGATAACCGGCTGCGCTTCGTCCACATGGTGCTGGATGCGATCCGCGACCGGGTCGGGCCGGAGTTCATCGTCGGCGTCCGCATGGTGGCCGACGAGGACTGGGACAAGGGCCTGAGCCGCGATGAAGGGTTCGAGATCGCCCGGCGGCTGGCCGCCACCGGGCAGGTCGACTTCCTCAACGTGATACGCGGCCATATCGAGACCGACGCGGCGTTGGCCAGGGTGATCCCGGTGATCGGCATGCCGACGGCGCCCCATCTCGACTTCGCCGGCGAAGTCCGCTCGGCGATCGACATTCCGGTGTTCCATGCCGCCCGCGTCAACGACGTCGCCACCGCGCGCCATGCCGTCGACGCGGGCAAGGTCGACATGATCGGCATGACCCGGGCGCAAATCGCCGACCCTAATCTCGGGCGCAAGGTGGTCGAGGGCCGGGAGGCCGAGATCCGCCCCTGCGTCGGCGCCACCTATTGCCTCGACCGCATCTACGAGGCCGGCGAGACGCTCTGCATCCACAACCCCGCCACCGGCCGCGAAGCGACGATGCCGCACGAGATCGAGACCCGGGCCGAGACGCGGCGCAAGGTGGTGATCGTCGGCGCCGGCCCGGCGGGGCTGGAGGCGGCACGGGTCGCCAGCGCCCGCGGTCACGAGGTGGTGGTGTTCGAGGCGGCGCCGGAGGCCGGCGGCCAGGTCCTGCTGGCGGCGCAGAGCCCGCGCCGGCGCGAGCGGCAGGCGATCATCGACTGGCGACTCGAGCGCTGCGCCGATGCCGGCATCGCCTTCCGCTACAACCTCCTGGCCGAGGCCGATGACGTGCTGGCCGAGAACCCCGACATCGTGCTGATCGCCACCGGCGGCAGCCCCAACACCCAAGTGATGGAGGCCGGCAACGAACTCACCGTCTCGACCTGGGACATCCTCTCGGGCGACGTCCAACCGGGGCGCAATGTGCTCCTCTTCGACGACCAAGGCGGCCACGGCGCGATGCAGGCGGCGGAGCTGATCGCGGCGCGCGGTTGGAGATCGTCACCCCGGAGCCGATGTTCTCGCCCGAAATCGGCGGGCTGAACCTGACCGGCTATATCAAGGCGTTGCAGCCGCTGGACGTGACCTTCACCGTCATGCGCCGGCTCTTGTCGGTGGCGCCGGCCGGCAACGGCTTGCAGGCGACGATCGGCAGCGACCACGGGCCGGCGGTGACGACGCGCGAGGTCGATCAGGTGGTGGTCGAGCACGGCACGGTGCCGCTCGACCAGCTCTATTTCGACCTCAAGGGACAATCGTCGAACCTCGGCGCCGTCGACTACGAGGCGCTGGTGGCTGGCCGGCCGCACGGGCTGGCGCCGAACCCGGAGGGGATGTTTCAGTTGTTCCGCATCGGCGACGCGGTCTCTTGCCGCAACATCCACGCCGCGATCTACGACTCCCTGCGGCTGGTCAAGGACCTTTGACGAACCAAACGGCGGGGGAGTGACGCTCGACCCACCGCCCGCGCGCCGCAGGCGCGTGTGGCGGTGCAAGGGGGTGGGGGCGGGGCCTCCCGCGCTTCCCGCGTGCCTAGGCGCGAAAGCGCACAGGCCTAGGGGCGCAATCTTCGGCGAAGCCGGCAGCGGCATCACCGGGCTTGACCCGATCCGTCGGCTTTGCTTCTCTGCACCGGGGCTGGACACAAGTGTCAAGTGCGGGCCGGAGAGGCGCACCGCCGATTTCAGTGCCCGCCGCGCGACCGCACTCGCGACCACAGGGGAGGACCGGCGCCATGACCAGCTTCACCCATCTCGGATCGCCGATCCGGCTGCGCCACAAGACGCTGCGAAACCGGATCGTCTTCGGCGCCCACACCGCCAACATGGCGCTGGACGGCTACCCCGGCGACCAGCACTTGGCTTATTACCGCGAGCGCGCCATGGGCAGCGCGGCGATGCTGGTGATCGAGCCGGTGCCGGTGCACGCCGCCGCGGTGCTGACCCGGGGCAACTTCCGCCATTCTGACGACAGCGTCATCCCGCATTTCCGCCGCGTCACCGAGGCGGTGCAGGCCGAGGGCGCGGTGATCCTGCAGCAGCTCTACCACATCGGCGCCCACGGCGACGCCGACAACTCGTACCACCCCAACTGGTCGCCCTCGGGGCTGCCGAGCTACCACGACTCGGACGGCAGCCATGCGATGACCGAGGCCGAGATCGAGGAGACCATCGACGGCTTTGTCCAGGCGGCGCGGCGCTGCAGCGAGACCGGCTTCGACGGGGTCGAGGTTTGGGCCGCCTATCACGGCTTCGTCGACCAGTTCTGGACCCCGTGGTCGAATCGGCGCGACCACCGCTGGGGCGGCTCGCTGGAGAACCGCACCCGGGTGTCGCGCGAGATCATGTCGCGCATCCGCAAGACCTGCGGCGACGACTTCATCATAGGCCTCGCGGTCAATGACGAGCCCGACATTCCGGTCGCCCTGCAGCGCGAATCCTTAAGCGAGATCGTTGCCCTGCACGACCGCGAGGATATGATGGACTACATCACCTGCGGCTCGGGCAGCTATTTCGACTTCTACAAGCTGATGCCGACCTTCCTCTATCCGGAGAAGCTTGGCGTCGACCTGGCCGAGACCCTGAAGGGGGCGGTGACCCACGCGCTGGTCACCGCCGAGAGTCATATCCGCACGCCGGAGAACGCCGAGACCGTGCTCAGCGCCGGCCAGGCCGACCTGATCGCGATCGTCCGGGGCCAGATCGCCGATCCGCATCTGGCCAACAAGACGCTGAGCGGGCGGCCAGAGGACATCCGCGGTTGTCTGTCCTGCAACCAGATGTGCTGGGGGCGGCGCTATCGCGACTACTGGATCTCGTGCCTGATCAATCCCTCGGCCGGGCGCGAGTTTGAGTGGGTCGGCGACCGCTTCACCCCTGCCGCGACGGCGAAGACGGTGCTGGTGGTCGGCGACGGCCCGGCCGGGCTGGAGGCCGCTCGCGCGGCGGCCGAGCGCGGCCACCGGGTGACGCTGGCGGAGGCCGGGCCCCAGCTCGGCGGCCAGTTCCGGATGGCGGGCTCGCAGCCGCGGCGGGCGCAGATCCTGGATCTCATCGCCTGGTATGGGCGGCAACTGGAGAAGCTGCAGGTGCGGGTCGACTACAACAGCTACATGGACGCCGACGAGATCGCCGCCTTCGGCGCCGACGAGGTGGTCCTCGCCACCGGCTCGCTGCCCGCCGGCACCGGGTTCCAGAAGGCGATGACCCATCTCTCGAAGTGCTGCCGGGGATCGAGCGCGGCGATGTCTGGTCGGTCGAGGATGTGATGATGCGGAGCGCCCGGCTGAAGGACCGAGTGGTCATACTCGACGAGGGCGGCAACTGGCGCGGCGTCGGCACCGCCTGGAAGATGTCCGAGGACGGGCACCAAGTCACAATCGTCACCGCCGACCCGCTGGTCGGCAAGGAGCTGCAGCGCAGCGCCGCCGACTTCCCGGCGCGGCAGACCCTGGCGCGGCTCGGGGTGGCGTTCGAGACCGAGAGGGCTATCCTCGAGTGGACCGCCGAGGGCGCCCGTGTGGTGTCGCTGCTGACCGGGGCCGAGAAGCTGGTCCCGGCGGGGTCGCTGGTCCTCGCCACCACCAACATGGCCGAGGACAGCCTCGCCGGCGAGTTGGCGGCACGCGGGGTGCGGTTCCGGCTGATCGGCGATTGCGCCAGCCCGCGGCAGGCGGCGTTCGCCTTCTATGAGGGGCGCAAGGCGGGGATCGAGCTAGTCCACATCCCGCTCAGAGAGGCGCAGGCGGTCGCCGAGGGGGCGCTGGCGGCGCATGGTTGCTCGGCGGCGCATGCGGCGGCGACCGGGCGCTCGATCGTCGCCGCCGAGGCGGAGGGTAACCACGCGGTCGGCTTCCTGCACCTGATCGACTATTGCGAGGCGCTCGACACCGGTCGGATCGACGGCACCGCAGAGCCGCTAGTCGAGCACCCCTCGGCGACGGTGGTGCGGATCGATGCCCGCCAAGGCTTCCCCCATCTCGGGGTCGACACCGTTTGGGCGGAGTTCGCCGCCGCGGCGCAACGCAGCGGCATCGCTGTGCTGTCGCTCAGCAACGGCTTCACCTGCGGCGCGCTGGGGTATTTCGCCCGGCGGCTGGCCGATGGCCACGGGCTGGCCGGCCTCGTCGCCGCCAATGCCGGGCCGGCGGTGATGCCGGCCTCCGGCGGCCGGCGGCGGGTGTTCTGCACCAACCCGCTCGCCTTCGCCCTGCCCTGGCCGGAACGGGGCGCGCTGGTGATCGACCAGTCGAGCGCCGCCACCGCCATCGTCGGGCTGAAGAAGGCGGCCGCCGAGGGCAAGCCGATCCCCGAGGGCTGGGCGTTCGATGCCGACGGCCAGCCGACAACGGACCCGGAGAAGGCGCTTGAGGGCACGATGCTCGCCTTCGGCGGCGCCCGCGGCGCCAATATCGCCCTGATGGTCGAGCTGCTGGCGGCTGGCCTCACCGGCGCAAACTGGTCGGCCGAGGCGCCGGCCTTCAACGCCGGCAGCGCCTCGCCCGGGGTCGGGTTGCTGATCATCGCCATCGATCCGGCGGCGACCGCCGGCAGCGGCTTCGCGGCCCATCTGCAGGGCTTCGCCGACCTCTTGGCGACCGATCCGGGGGTGCACCTGCACGGCCTCGCCAAGGGCCGCCGGGCCGGGCAAGCCGCCGCTCGTGGCCTGCCTGTGGACGCGGCGGTCTGGGACCGCATCCGCGCCCTGGCTTGAACCGTGCGGAGCGCATCGATGCCCGACCCCGGCCAGAGACCGCCCCCTAGGCGTGGGCGAAAGGCGCGCGCTGGCGCGCGCCCGGAGCAGCGACGCCTCGCCGGAGTCGAGGGCGGCCGCTACGCGCCGCTGGCCGAGGCCGATCTCGCCCGCATCGATGCCGCGGCGCTGGAAGTGCTGTCGACCGTGGGCCTCACGGACGCGCCGCCTTTCGCCGTCGATCTGGTGACCAACCGTGGCGGGCGACTGACCGCGGACGGGCGGTTGACCTTCCCGCCCCCGCTGGTCGAGGCGGCCGCAGCGGGGCTGGCCCGGGGCTTCACCCTGTACGGCCAGGTGCCCGGCCATGAGCTGGAACTCAGCGGCGCCCGCGTCCATGTCGGCTCCGGCGGCGCAGCGCCGAGCGTCGTCGATCTGGAGACCGGGCGTTACCGCGACGCCACCCTGCGCGACCTCTACGACGCCGCGCGGACGGTCGATGCCCTCGACCACATCCATTTCTTCAGCCGCTCGCTGGTGGCGCGCGACGTCGCCGATCCGCGGGCGCTGGACCTCAAAACCGCCTATGCCAGCCTCGCCGGCACCGCCAAGCACGTGATGACCAGCGTCAGCGCGCCGGAGCATGTGGCCGAGATCGCGGAGATGTGCTGCCGGCTCGGCGGCGGCGTTCCGCGACCGGCCGTTCCTGTCGTTCCACGTCAACCACGTCACCCCGCCGCTGCGCTTCGCCCCAGAGGCCTTGGCGGTGCTGGCCGAGGCAGCCCGGCTCGGCATCCCCGTCCACTGCAACAGCTTCGGCCAGATGGGCGCCTCCAGCCCGGTGACCGTCGCCGGCTGCCTGGCGCAGACAGTGACCGAGACCCTTGTCGGGATGATCGTCGCCTGGCTGGTCAACCCCGAGGTCAAGGCGGTGTTCGGCGCCCGGCCGAGTCGAACCTGATCACCCAGGCGGCGGGCATGCAGGCCGGGCTGATGGGCGTCGCCTTCGAGAGCTACGTGATCGACAACGACATTCTGGGCGCGGTCCTGCGCTCGCTCGGCCCGGTCCCGGTCGACGATGACACCTTGTCGCCGGCGCTGATCGGCGCCGTCGCCGGCGGTGAGGTCCATTTCCTAGGCCAGCCTCAGACCCTGGCGCGGATGCAGAGCGACTTCCTCTATCCGCAGATCGCCGACCGGCGTAGCGCGGCCGAATGGGAGGCGGGCGGCGCCCACGATATTCCGCGAGCGAGCACGGGCAAGGGCGCGGGAGATCCTCGCCGACCACCGCCCGGCGCATATTCCGGCCGAAGCCGATGCCGACCTGCGGCAGCGGTTCGACATCCGGCTGCCGCCACGTTGACCCGTCGCCGGGCAGGTGGCGGAAGGGATGGCGATTGACCGGGGTCAAGACGGGCGGCGGGCAATCGGCCGATGCTCGGGCAGGAACAATCGGCGGGGGCCGGCATGAAACTCTTCGCTCTCGACGCCAGCCGCTATCTCGGCGAGCCCATCGCCGCGGCGCTGGGGGTGGCGCTGAGCCCGCATGAGGAACGCGACTTCGAGGATGGCGAGCATAAAGCCCGGCCGCTGGTCAGCGTCCGCGGCGCCAACGCCTATGTGATCCACAGCCTGCACGGCGAGCCGGGCAATAGCGCCAACGACAAGCTGGTGCGGCTCTTGTTCTTCATCGGCGCACTGCGCCAAGGCGGTGCGCGGCGGATCACCGCGGTGATCCCCTACCTCGCCTATTCGCGGAAGGACCGGCAGACCAAGACCCGCGACCCGGTCAGCACCCGTTACACGGCTGAGGTCATCGAAGCGATGGGGACCGATGCGGTGGTCACCGTCGATGTGCACAACATCGTCGCCTTCCAGAACGCCTTCCGGATCGATGCCTGGCATCTCGACACAAGGCGGCTGTTCATCGACCGCCTCGCCCCGCGCCTGGGTGAGGGGCCGATCGCCGTCGCCTCACCCGATCCCGGCGGGGTCAAGCGGGCGCAACTCTTCCGCGAGATGCTGGAGGATCGGCTCGGCCGCCCGGTTGGCGCCGCCTTCATGGAGAAGCGCCGCAGCGCCGGGGTGGTCAGCGGCACTCTGCTGGTCGGCGAGGTCGAGGGGGCGACGGCAATCGTCGTCGACGACATGGTCAGCTCCGGCCACACCATGCTGCGCGCCGCCGAGGCGCTGCACGCCCACGGTGCAGGCGAGGTGATCGCCGTGGCCGGGCACGGCCTGTTCACCGACGGCGCCGACGCGGTGCTATCCCGATTTATTCATGAAGTTGGCTTCGTTTCGGGTTTTCGCGCTGGATCGCCCGGCGTTGCCGGGTGTGGATGATGCCGGAACTTGGTCTTCGCCTGGGGGGTTGGTGTTCGGGGCTTGTCGGCGGCGCTGGCCGCGCGTTTCACGGGCCTTGGGCATGTATCCGGCGGAGCATGAGCGCGATCATCGGGGCGTGCGGGCAAGCTGACGGCAGGGAGAGCCTGATCCGGGTCTTCAGCTGCTCGACGCGGACGGC